>UEXO01000025.1_pt1 | contig 164493 bp, 151 predicted proteins | sample 4301131 | NCBI WGS metagenome assembly UEXO01 (sample SAMEA4773185, study PRJEB27434) | metagenome | biome: 2259; feature: agricultural soil; material: soil | place: USA | collected 2014-09 | depth 0.25 m | reverse complement strand
GGCTGCCGCGTGCCGGCCGCGAACCTGATCGGCGGCGAGAACAAGGGCTTCTATTCGATCATGCGCAACTTCCAGAACGAGCGCATCGTGCTGGGCGCGCAGGCCATGGGCGAGGCGCAGAAAGCGCTGGATCTCGCGGTGGATTACGTGCGCAACCGCAAGGCCTTCGGCGCCGTGCTGTGGGACAAGCAGACCATCCGCCAGCGTCTGGCGATGCTGTCGGCCAAGGTCGCGGCCGGCCGCCAGCTGGCTTATCACTCGGCCTGGCTCGATGCCCAGGGTCGCGAATGCGTCAAGGAAGTCTCGATGGTCAAGGCCTATTGCGGCGAACTGGTGAACGAGGTGATGTACACCTGCCAGCAGTTCCACGGCGGCATGAGCTACGTGCGCGAAACCGCCATCGAACGCATGGCGCGCGATGCGCGCATCCAGGCCATCGGCGGTGGCGCCACCGAGGTCATGCTCGAAGAAGTGGCCAAGCGAATTTGAACGCGACGACCGCCCGGACAGCCGTGGAGCCGGACGACCTCGTCGAGGTCGCGCCGGACATCCTGCGGCTGCGCCTGCCGATGGACGAGGGCATCGATCACGTCAACCTGTACCTGGTGCGCGACGGCGCGGGCTGGCTGCTGTTCGATACCGGCGTCGACAGCGCGGACGCGCGCGCCTGCTGGGAACGGCTGCTTTCAGGCCCTCTGGCAGGCGGGCTGACGCGCATCGTGGTGTCGCATCATCATCCCGATCACCTGGGTCTCGCGCGCTGGCTGCACGAGCGCACCGGTGCCGTCGTCTACCTGCGCCCGGAAGAACGCGACGCGGCCGATCAGACCGCGCTGCCCACGCCCGAGGCGATGGACGCCTGCCGCAACTACTTCGGGCTGCACGGCATGGAAGCGGGAGACGTCACCGCGATCACCGGCGACCTGCTGCGCCGATTCCTGGCCTGCGACACGCGCTTCCAGTCCCGGACGCTCGAACACGGCGAGGTGTTGCAGGTCGGCCGCTACCGTTTCGATGTGCTGGTGCAGGGCGGGCACAGCGTCGCCCAGTTCTGCCTGCACGAACCCACGGCCGGCCTGCTGCTGACCGGCGACCAGTTGCTGGAACGCATCACGCCGAATCTCAGCCTGCTGCCCTGGGGCGACCGTCATCCGCTGCGCCACTACCTCGCCAGTCTCGAGCAGATCGAAGCCCTGGACCTGCGCTGCGTGCTGCCCGCGCATCACGGTGTGTATGCCGGCGGCGTGGCGCGCGCGCGCGGGCTGATCCGCCATCACGAACGCGCGCTGGAACGCTTTCGCGCTCGTCTGCAGCCCGGCATGAAGGCCATGGACGTGGCGACCGCCGTGTATGGCCGGCGCCGCGACGTGCTCGACCGCTTTCTCGCGCTCACCGAATCCCTGGCCCATCTTCAGTATCTTGAGGAGCAGTCGGAAATCAGCCAGGGCGCCGAGGCGCGCTGGCATCCGCGACACCCCGTCGCGGCAAGCACTACCGCCGTTGCACTGACCGCATGACACTTCCTCACGACACCACGGCCTGGGCCCATTTTCTGAAGATTGCCCCCTACACCGCCCGGCTCGGCATCGAAGCGGTCACGGCCGATGACGGGGGCTGCGTGCTGGCCCTGCCCTACCGGCCCGAATTTGTCGGCGACCCGGACAGCGGGGTCCTGCACGGTGGTGCCGTGACAGCCTTGATCGACACCACGTTCGGATTTGCCGTCTACTTCCGCATCCAGGAATACCGCCCGATGGCGACCCTGGACCTGCGCATCGACTACCTGCGTCCGGCCAAGCCCGGCGTGAAGGTTCATACCCGGGCCCAGTGCTACAAGCTGACGCCGGAACTGGCCTTCGTGCGCGGCTGCAGCTACGAGGACGATGCGGAAGATCCCTTTGCTTCCTGCGTCGGAGTGTTCATGTTCACCGCAGCCCAGCCTGCCCCTGCTAAGGCGGCGACAGTCCCATGAGCCTGTCCGACACCCTCGCCGACATCCGTCGGCGCAACGACTGGCCTCTGCTGGCGCAGGCCGTTCCCTTTGCCCGCATGCTCGGCCTGCGGGTCGATGTGAAGGGCGAGTCCTTCACCTGCGTGCTGCCCTACGATCACAGCCTGATCGGCAATCCCGTATTGCCGGCGCTGCACGGTGGTGCCGTCGGCGGCTTCCTGGAGTGCGCCGGCATCCTCCACATGCTGTGGAGCACGGATGCGCAGTCGATTCCGAAGACCATCAATTTCAGCATCGACTACCTGCTGTCCGGCCGCGCGCAGGACACTTACGCGAACGTCTACGTGGTGAAGCTCGGCAAGCGGGTCAGCAATCTTAGAATCGAAGCCTGGCAGACCACGCCGGACAAGCCGGTCGTCGTCGCCACCATGAACCTGCTGATGCGCTGAGCACCGCGCGCGGCACCCCTCCCCTGATGAAAGTCCATCCAGAGACAACCATGACCTACCGTTCCGTATTCAGGCCCGATCTGTTCAAGGGCGAAACCCACATCGTCACCGGTGGCGGCAGCGGCATCGGCCGCTGCACCGCACACGAACTGGCGAGCCTCGGTGCCCAGGTGGCCATCGTCGGTCGCAAGATCGAAAAGCTGGAAACCGTGAAGGCCGAGATCGAGGCGCTGGGCGGCAAGGTGAGCTGCCATGTCTGCGACATCCGCGAGGAAGCAACGGTCAAGCAGATGATCGCCGACGTGATCGCCCAGCACGGCGCGATCCACGCGCTGGTCAACAACGCCGGCGGCCAGTATCCCTCCCAGGTGAAGGATCTCTCGGTGAAGGGCTGGGAAGCGGTGATCCGCAACAATCTCACCGGCGGCTTCATCGTGGCGCGCGAGGCCTACAACCAGTGGATGGCCGCGCACGGCGGCAGCATCGTCAACATCATCGCCGACATCTGGGGCGGCATGCCGACGATGGCGCACACCGGTGCCGCGCGTGCGGGCATGCTCAATTTCACCGAGAGCGCGGCCTGCGAATGGGGACAGTCGGCGGTGCGCGTCAACGCGGTCGCGCCCGGCTGGATCGCGTCCAGCGGCTTCGACACCTACGACGAGGCCATGCAACTCGCCTTGCGCAGCTACAAGGACAAGGTGCCCCTGGGACGCTACGGCAACGAGGCCGAAGTCTCCGCCGCCATCACCTTCCTGCTCTCGCCGGGTGCCGCCTTCATTACCGGCTCCTGCATCCGCATCGACGGCGGCGTGCCCAATGCGCGCCACACCTGGGCGCCGGTACCGACCGATCGCTCCAAGCCCTTCGATGGCTTTCCCCTTTCCTCGATGCCCAAGTGCCTGTCGTGACCCTTCCCGAGGACTTGCACCGCTATCTGCAGGCCGGCCCGCATGTGGACTCCGATCATCCCGCCGTGCGGGCGCTGGCGCTGGAAACCACGAAAGGCATAGCCACGGTGCGCGAACGCGCGGTGGCGCTGTACTACGCCGTGCGAGATGGTTTCCGCTACGACCCCTACGCCATCCAGGCCATCGACCGCTGCTTCACCGCGAGTGTGGTGGTCGAAACCGGCAGCGGCTTCTGCGTCTCGAAGGCGGCCCTGCTCGCGGCAACCGCGAGAGCCGCGGGCATCCCGGCGCGCGTGGGTTTCGCGGATGTCAAGAATCACCTGACCAGCCCGCGCCTGCGCGAACTGATGGAAACGGACGAATTCGTCTACCACGGCTATACCGAACTGTGGATTGACGGACGCTGGGTCAAGGCGACGCCCGCGTTCAACCGGACACTGTGCGACAAGGCCGGCGTGTGGCCGCTGGAGTTCGACGGCCAGACCGACTCGCTGTTCCATCCGCTCGACCAGTCCGGCCGCAAGCACATGGAATACCTGCGCGATCACGGCAGCCGGGCGGACGTTCCGGTGGCGGAAATCCTCGCCTCCTGGGACAAGGTCTACCCGAAGATGGCGACCTGGGGGCAGCAGAACATCGCGGCAAGCTTCGAGCAGGAAGTGGTCAGGGACTTGCCGGCTGCCTGAGCGGCATGCGCCTGCGGCCGCGCAGGCTGCAGGCGCCATTCCACGCGCGGCCGCGCGGCGACCGCCCCCTGCCAGAGTGCCCTTCGGCTTCCGCGTGCAATGGCCAAGTGCGCACCTGCGCTGCACCAGCGGCATGACACGCGAGCGAGTTGGCGCGCTTTGCTAGTGACCATCACGGTTCCCTGGGCAAGGCTATGCGGCATCCCTTACTCGTCATTGGTCATTCAACCGCTTGCGTTGTAAACGCTTCATGCGATACGCCTCCGGCACCAGCAGTAAACGAATGCCTGAATCGAGCCCGATGGCGTGTGGTGCGCTTCAGTGGTCGTCTTCACCAGTTCGAACGCCGCGCTGAACTGCGAGTAAAGGCCTTGCGCCGAATAGCGCTGCACCGGCAACCCACTGCATTTTTCCGGGCCGTTCTCGGCGAAGGTGCCGATGATCAGATGGCCACCAGGCTTGACCGCCTGGCTGAGCGTTCGAACGTAGGCGGCACGATCGTCCGCCTCGTTCAGGAAGTGGAAGACGGCGCGGTCGTGCCATAGCTCGATGCTCGCTTCCGGGAATGTGGTTCGGGTGATGTCGGCTTCCAGCCATCGAACCACATTGCCCCGCGTGCCGAGCCGGCTTGCTGCGGCATCCAGCGCTGCTTCCGACAGATCGAGGACTGACAGTGCCCCATAACCGAGATCAAGCAGATCGTCGACCAAGGTCGATGCGCCGCCGCCAACGTCGATGATCGGCGCACCGAGATCGATGCCGGTCTCGCGAATCAGGCTCAGCGAGACGCTGGCGTGCGGTTGATACCAGCTCACGGTATCGGTGGCCGTGGTCGAGTACACCTGTTCCCAGTGTGGTTTCATTTATGGAAGCGTCATGGCATGTACAACCGTTCGAACCAGCCGCTTGTAGCGTCCTCGTTTCTCGAAGACACCTGCAGGTAGAGTTTCTTTGACGAAAGGAGCTCCGAGTGAAGAAGTCGAAGTTTTCCGAGGAACAGGTCGTCCGGATCCTGAAGGAGGTCGAGGCGGGGTAGAAGGTTGCCGAGACGTGCCGGAGGCACGGGATCAGCGAACCGACGTACTATGCTTGGAAGTCGAAGTACGCCGGCATGGATGTCTCGCAGCTGCGCCGGCTGAAGGAGCTTGAGGGCGAGAATGCCAAGCTGAAGAAGATGTACGCGGAGCTGGCGTTGGTGCGTTACGCGCTGCAGGACGTGATGTCAAAAAAAACTTTGAGCCAGGCACAGCGACTGTCCATGTGCCTGGCGATGCAGATGGAGCACGGGGTCAGCCTTCGGCGCTCGCTGACGGCATTGCGGCTGTCGCGGGCGGCGCCGTATTCGAAGCCTCGGCGACGCAACGACAACCTGCTGATCGAAGCGATGACAGCGTATCTGGCCGACAACCCTGGACAGAGCTTCGGGCTGCTGTACGAGGCACTCCGGGCAAACGGTCACCCGTGGGGGAAGACCCGGCTCTGGCGGGTGTACTGCGCGCTGAAGATGAACCTGCCGCGACGCCGTGAGCGGCAGCTATCGGCGCGACCAGTCCCATGCATGCTACGACCAGTGAACCTGGAATCGACGGTTTCATGCGGGACTGACCATGGTTTGAAAAAGCGAGCGCCGAACGGCATACGCCAGTCGATAAAGCGCCGGCAGCACCAGCAACGTCAGCAAGGTCGATGAGACGATTCCACCGATCACCACGGTGGCCAATGGCCGCTGCACCTCGCTGCCGATGCCGGTGTTGAAGGCCATAGGTACGAAGCCGAGGCTGGCCACAAGGGCCGTCATCAGCACCGGGCGCAGGCGAGTCAGTGCGCCTTCGGTAATCGCGTCATCCACCGGCTTGCCGCTGACGATCAGCTCGCGGATGAAGCTGACCATCACCAGGCCGTTCAGTACGGCGACACCGGACAGTGCGATGAAGCCGACACCGGCGGAGATCGAGAACGGAATGCCGCGCAGCACCAGAGCCAGCACGCCGCCGGTCAGCGCCAGCGGTACGCCGCTGAAGATCAGCAGCGCATCGCGCACCGAGCGCAGTGCCAGAAACAGCAGCAAGCCGATCATTGCCAAGGTCACTGGCACTACGATGGCCAATCGCTTCGAAGCCGATTCAAGCTGCTCGAAAGTGCCGCCGTAACGGATCCAGTACCCCGGCGGTGGCTTGACCTGGGCCGCCACGGCGCGCTGCACGTCGGCAACGAAGCTACCGAGATCACGCCCCCGGACATTGGCGGTGACCACCACCCTGCGCTTGCCGTCCTCGCGATTGATCTGGTTGTAGCCGGACTTGAGTTCGAGCGCAGCAACTTCTCCCAAAGGCACGAATTCGCCTTCCGGCAGCATCACCGGCAGCCGCTTCAACGCTTCCGGATCGCTGCGCAAGGCTTCCGGCAGGCGGATGACGATGTCTTGGCGACGGTCGCCGGAATAAAGCTGGCCGGCGATCTCGCCACCGGTTGCGGTCGCCACCAGATCCTGAATCTGCTCGATGTTCAGACCCAGGCGAGCCAAGGTTTCGCGTTTCGGCACGATGGTCAGCACTGGCAGGCCGGTGGCCTGTTCGACGCGGGCATCGGCGGCACCGGGAATGCTCTGGACGATGGTTTCGATCTGCGCGCCAAGCTTCACCAGTTCGTCGAAATCGTCGCCGAATACCTTCACGGCCAGCTCGGCACGGACACCGGCAATCAGCTCGTTGAAGCGCATCTGGATCGGCTGGGTGAACTCGTAGTTGTTGCCCGGCACCCGGCTGACGATCGCTTCCAGTTCGGCCACGACTTGCGCTTTCGACTTGCCGGGATCGGGCCATTCGCTGCGCTCTTTCAGCATGATGAAGTTGTCGGCGACCGACGGCGGCATGGCATCGGTGGCGACCTCCGCCGTGCCCATCTTGGCGAACACCCGGTCGACTTCCGGCATCGTTTTCACCGCCGCTTCCAGCTGCGCCTGCATCTGCACGGCCTGACTCAGGCTGGTGCCGGGAATGCGCAGCGCGTGCATGGCGATATCGCCTTCATCGAGATTCGGAACGAATTCGCTGCCCAGTCGAGTGGCGAGAAAGCCGCAAGCCAGCATCAGCATGACAGCGGCTGCAACCACCGGCACACGGAACCGTAGTGCGGCAGCGAGCATCGGCGCATAGGCGCGGCGTGCCATGCGCATCAGGAAAACATCCTTTTCAACCACCGGCTTGCTGAACAGCAAGGCCACGCCCGCTGGGACAAAGGTGATCGACAGCAGCATCGCCGCGACCAGCGCGATGACCACCGTCGCTGCCATCGGGTGGAACATCTTCCCCTCCACCCCTTGCAGCGCGAAGATCGGCAGGTAGACCGCCGTGATGATGAACACTCCGAACAACGCCGGGCGGATCACTTCGCGGGTGGCCTCAAACACCAGTTTCAGCCTTGCTTCGAGCGTCAGCGTGCCCTCGACCTCGGCAGCACGCGACAGCCGCCTCAGGCAGTTCTCGACGATGATCACCGCTCCGTCGACGATCAGCCCGAAGTCCAGTGCGCCGAGGCTCATCAGGTTTGCCGACACCCGGCCCTGGACCATGCCGCTCAGGGTCATCAGCATCGCCAGCGGGATCACGGCGGCGGTCAGCAGTGCGGCGCGGACATTGCCGAGCAGCAGCATCAGCACCACCACCACCAGCAAGGCGCCTTCGACGAGATTGCGCTCGACGGTCGCCAGCGTCTTGTCGACCAGGGTCGTACGGTTGTAAACCGCATTCAGCGTGATTCCAGGCGGCAGGCTGGGTTTGATGGATTCGAGCTTCGCCGCCACCGCTTTCGACACCGTGCGGCTGTTCTGGCCCAGCAGCATGAACACCGTGCTCAACACCACTTCGCGGCCGTTCTGGGATGCCGCACCGGCACGCAGTTCCTGACCGGCCTGGATGGTCGCGACATCGCGCACGCGCAGCGGCGTGCCTGCCTGCTCGCGAACCACGATGGCGCCGATATCGGCCATGTTCGCCGCCTGACCGGGAACCCGGACCAGCCACTGCTGGCCATTCTTCTCTACATAACCAGCCCCGCGATTGCCGTTGTTGCCCGAGACCGCCTTGTGCAGGTCTTCGAGCGTCAGTCCATAGGCCAGCAGCTTGGCCGGATCGGGCGCGATCAGGGTTTCCTTCTTGTAGCCGCCGATCGGATTGACTTCAATGACCCCGGGTACCCTGAGTAACTGCGGACGGATCACCCAGTCGTGTTCGGCTCTGAGATCGGCCGGCGTGATGGGCGTGCCGTCCGGCTTCTTCGCACCCGCTGCGGCATCGACTGTGAACATGAAGATTTCGCCGAGACCCGTGGCGATCGGCCCCAGTTCCGGTTCCAGACCGGTCGGCAACTGGCTCTTAACCGCATTCATCCGCTCGGCCACCTGCGCGCGCGCGAAATAGATGTCGGTACCGTCCTCGAACACCATCGTGACCTGGCTCAGGCCATAGCGCGACAGCGATCGGGTCGCGTCCAGCTTCGGCAGCCCGGCCATCGCCGTTTCAATCGGAAAGCTGACCCGCTGCTCAGCTTCCAGCGGTGTGTAGCCGGGGGCCTCGGTATTGATGGTGACCTGGACGTTGCTGATATCCGGCACCGCGTCGATCGGAAGCTTCGTGAAGCTCCAGACGCCAAAGGCAATGACGACGAGGCTGGCCAGCATCACCAAGGCGCGTTGCGCGATCGCCAGCTTGAGTATTTTCTCGATCATGGTCTTGGCCTTTCAGTGGTCGTGCGATGCGCCGGACTTCTCGATGTCCGCCTTGATCAGATAACTGTTGGCGCTGACGTACTGCGCCCCGGCGCTGATCCCGTCCAGCACCTCGACCCAGTCGCCTTGCTGCTGGCCCAGTTGGAGCATGCGTACCTCGTATTCGTCGCCGACCTGTTCGAAAACCACGGTGAAATCGCGGAACGCCTGCAAGGCGCTGGCCTTGACCGCCAGCGGCACCGCGCGCGAACCGATCTCTACCGATGCGGTGACGAAGGTGCCGGGAGGGAAAGCGCCGCTGCGGTTGTCGATCACCACGCGGGCGGTCACCGCCTGATTGCCGCCGGCAACGAGTGCAATGCGGGAAATCGTGCCGCTAACGGCGTCACCACCATCAGCCGCGCGGATGGTGACTGCGGCACCCGGCTTGACCTTGGCACGGTCGCGCGGGAACACGGAAAGCTCCGCCCAGACCGAGGCCGGATCGGTGATCGTAAACAGCATCTTGTCGCCCGACTGCTCGCCGGGATTGGCATCCCGGGCGGTGATCACGCCGGCCATCGGAGCGCTCAAGGTCACCGGCTCCAGGCTCTGGTTGCTTTCGATCACCGCCAGGGTTTGGCCGGCTTTCACGGTGTCCCCAATGGATGCGCGCACGCTTCTGATCAGCCCCGGAAAGCGCGCTGCGACTTCCCGCTGATGCTCGGTGTTGGTTGCGATCTGGCCGTAAAGCGTCACCGTTTCCGATAGCGTTGCCGGGCCTGCGGCTTCGGTCTTGAGACCGGACGCCGCCGCCACTTCGGCTGGAATCTGCACCCGGCCTTCATGGTTTTCGTAAGTCCACTGGTGCTCGACGCCGGCCTTCGTCGCGCGCACCGTGACATCGAAGGAATGCGGCTCGACCACCACCGCGTCGCCGCGCAGGTACTCCGCCTGCGGCGCAAAGCCGATTGCGTCGACCCGGCCGCCGAGGCGTTTCAGTTCGACGCCCAGCGTGACCTCTGAGGGCGCCAACGGCTTGCCATCCTGCGTCGCCCAGGCATGAAACTCGGGTTCTACGCCGCTCTCGAAGATCGCCAGTTCCAGCGCAAAAGCGCCATCGACCAGCAACCGCCCACCATGCGGACCCTTGGCGATTTGATCGGCCGTTTCGACGTGATCGGACTCGGCCGCCGGGACGGCGGACTGGTCGCTGTTACAGGCCGCCAGCGCGCTGACCAGCAACAGCATCAGTAATTTTTTCATCGGGATTCTCATGGCTTGACGTCGGCCGGCAGCACGCCGGTCAGACGGTCGATTTCGGTGGCGAACTGCCAAGCATCGGCAGCGGCCTGGATGCGGGCGCGGCGGGCGTCGAGCAGCTCCTTCTGGGCGGCGATCAGTTCCTGATAGCCGTAACGGCCACGCGCATAGGCGTATTCGGTTTGCTTCAGCGCCTCTTCCATGCGCGGCACGACGTCGGTAGCCAGGGTGTTGGCAGCCGTATGCGCGTGCTTCAGCTCCTGGAACCACTCGAACAGCTGGGTCAGGCGGCTGATCTCCGCAGCCGTCCGCTTCACGGACACCTGCTCGGACAAGGCCCGCGCCTCGGCAATAGCCCCCTGACCGCGATCGCGGAAGGCCAGCGGAATCTGCAGCGCCAGCACACCCGCCACGTCGTTGCCCTCGCCAAAGCGCCGGACACCGGCGGTGATCTGCCAGGCCGGCTTGCGTGCCTGCTCGGCGAGCCGTATTTCGGCATCGCGCAGGCGTTGCTCGGCCACGAACTTGAGCAGGCCGGGGTTGGCTTGCAGACGCGCCGACAAGGCATCGAAAGCCTCCAGCCTCGGCAGCGCCAGCAAATCACCCGCCGCCTTGCCGAACGCCGGTTCGCGATCGCCCCAGAGGGCGGCGAGCTGGCGACGGCTGGTCAGCAATTCGTGCTCGGCGTGCTCGTGTTCGAGATCGGCGCGCGCCAGCGCCGCTTGCGCGCGCGCCACTTCTGCGGACGGCACGGCACCGGCCTTGACCCGCTTGCGCGCAGCTTCGACGGTGCTGCGCGCCAGTTCGGACGCTTCGTGAGTGACATCGAGCTGCGCCTGGTCCGACAGCACGTGGCCGTAGCGGCGCGCAGCTTCGGCGGCGGTGTCGACCAGCTTTTCGAGCAGTTCGGCGTCGAGCAGTTCGCGACCCGCATGCGCTGCCGCGACTCGTCGCTCGCGGGCACCGCGCTCCAGCACCTGGCTCAGGCTGAGCGTCTGTTCGGCGACCTTGAAGCCCTTGCGGCTGCCGGTGCCCAGCGCGTCTTCGATGGTCAGGTTCAGATTCGGATTGGGGGCCAGCCCGGCCTGCAGGGTCCGGCCGTCCTGGGCGCGGAACTGATAGCCAAACGCTGCGAGATCGGGATTCTTCTCGAGCGTCAGGCCGACGGCTTCCTCGAAGCGGATCGGCAGGCCGCTATGCGGCACCTCGGATTCAGCGCGGCTTGGAACCGAAACGGACAGCAGCAGCACGCAGGGAAGTAGCCTGCGCGCAAATGGCAGCAACATCGGAAATCTCCTTCGGAAAGCCGGCTACGCGAGGCAAGCACGGCGATCAAGCCCGGCGGTTCAGCCGCGGGGCGCGTTCAGATCACGCGAAGGAGTGGCGGGGCGGGCCGCGCAATGGCGGCCGGAGACGGAATGGGCTTCGAGGAATCCGGAAGTCGATCGGAGCATCGGGTAGCGGCACACGAAGCCACTGAACCGACGCCAGAACGATGAACAGAAGACCCGCAATCACCGGCAAATCTAGTGAAGGAACCTTGGTGATCACGTCCGAGGCCAAGCTCACCTCGGCATCGTGATGATGCGACCCTTTTCCGTGGTCATGAGCGTTTGCAGCAGGCGCATCGCCCGCGTGATGCAGCCCCGAATCAGCAAAATGCACGGCGCTGGGAGCCTCTGAGCCATCCATGCAAATATGCAAGTGCGCTCCGCCGACACGAATTACGGCGAAAGCCAAGCAAGTCGCCAATAACAATAGTTTGCGGAGTGCACTCACTGGGCAAGGATATCATCATCACTTTCTGACGGCGTTAACCCTGTCAGCGATTCGAGATCGACCGCAAGTCGTCGCAGCAGAAGCACCGCTGCGGCTTGCGATTGCGACGATGCATGTGCGATCGCGAGGAGGGCAACAGGATGAACCTGCAGCACGGCCGCCAAGTCATCAAGCTTGTCGATAGTCGGACTCTTCTGACCTCGTTCGAGGCTGCTGACGTAGGTGCGGCTGCTGATGATCCCGAAGTCCTCTTGGGTCAATCCTCGGGCAACACGAACCTTCCGTAACGCCAAGCCAAACGCCTTCCTGGTCTTCATTCGCAGCTCCGTCGGGAGCTGTGCATATGTTCAGGATGACCCCTATAGGGCTACAATCTATAGGGTTCAATTTCAGCGGCCCCGCCGCCTAAGGCTGCTCAATATGTCGGTAATGCTGGTGGCAGCAGACTTCGATTGGTTTCTGGATGTTCACCTTGACGACGATTTGCTCGACGCCCTCCTGGTGCAGATCGAACGCGGAAGGGCTCGGCCGTCCGTTGGCAGGACGTTTCATCGGCGCCTCGAATCGTCGGTGCCCGATGCGATCGGCTCCGCGCTGGATGCCGACCTTCGACCGCCCAGTGAAAGTCAACGCGCCTTTGCGACTCGGATCGCCGCCAAGCTTGAGGTCAGTGTCCCGGCTGCCGCATGGCGGTACCGCACCGAGATGAGCGCGTTCCTGGACGCCTGCGTCGAACAGTTGTCACGCGGCTCTGATCTTAATCGGTACAGGAAGGCGACACGACGGTGACGGAGGGCCGCGGACCGTCGAGACACAATCATGACGTTGCTCAGTTGATCAGATCTCCTATGAGGACATCACAGGCTAGTCGCTCGCGACTTTCGGCCGATTTTCCTCACGACTGCAGTCACCACCCCCCAGATAATGTCGCCATCGCTCAAATCGACGGTGTGGGCCTGATACTGGGGGTTCGCGGATTCTGGTTCCAGCGCTAGGCCCCCGCCCCGGATTCGAAAGCGCTTGATGGTGTGGCCATGTGCGGCGAGCGCAGCTACAACGATGTCACCGCTATGTGCTTTTAACCCGCGATCGACAACCACCTGGTCTCCGTCAAGGATGCCGGCAAGATCCATCGAATCACCGCTGACCGTGTAAATGAAGGTTGATTCGGGGTTTTTGACGAGCCACTGATTCAGATCGCAACGGTCATCAGCCCGATCCTCACCCGGCATCGGATGGCCGGCCGCCAGCTTCAAGGTGAACTTGCGAGCGCCGACACCCGTTGCCTCGGTATCGACGCGCGTTGCTGGTACGAAGGGCGCGCGGGCATAGTTCGCCAGCTGTGCGGTTGCGGGGGCGACCAGCGATTCGGGAATCCGCATTACCCGGGTTGGCTCACCCTTGAAACGCCCAGATCCCCGGGGTCGTCCAGCGCCGGTTCGGCGGCCGCCATGCGTTGCCATAAGGATCAGAGCTTCATCCAGGTCTGCGCGGGGCGCCGGATGAGGTCGCTTCCTTGAATCTTCGCTGTCGTGACCCGCTTCTTGGACGGGCGGACCACTTCAAGCTCTTGTAAATCCCGCAATCGGGCAACGGCTTCCTTGTGAATTTCCGCATGTGCCGGCGACAGATTGCAGTGCGTCGCGAACATCTCGTCGAAGACGAGGCCTTCGCCTGGGGCGGAATACACGAGCCGCGGGATCTGTTCCATCAACGCTGCGATGCTGTCGTCTCGTTCGCGCGTGCCGAACTCGAAGCCGAGGCTCGCCTGGTTCGATACCCGGCTATCGAGGCTGGGGGCGTACCCAATCCCCTCGAACATGTCGAGGCCAGCGCCGCCGTAGTGAATGAAGAAATTGCCCTTGTCCCAGTGAATCCGGGTCATCACATCGCGAGCACGCGCATGCTGGGACAGGTGAATGAACCAGTAATCGCCATGGCCTGCTTCCGAGCGTATGAAGAACAGCGTGTAAAAACGAGCGCCACATCGCTGGATCAGATCGGGGTACAGACAGGCCTGGATGAACAGTCGCCAATCGCCCTGATTCCGCTTGATGTCCTCGATCGACCGACCGCGCAGACACCCCGGAGTGCCGGCGCTGGCCAGCAAAGCTTCCGCCCGGCCGTCCTTATCGGTGATGTAGGTGAGCAGTGACGAGACGTTGAAGGTCAGGATCACCTCCGCCGAAGGGACCTGCGTCATGATGTTTCGGATCGTATCCGCAGGAACATCGGTGTACCCGTACTGATCCAGCAGGAAAATGGCGCGGCCGTTGAGGGGCATCCGACGCTTGACATGCTCAATCAACGCCGCGGACTTCGTATTGAAGTCCGAGTGCCAGAGGTGAATCGATTTGCCAATCTGCGCGCCGTATTGACGCGCTATGAGCGTCCGATTCAATACGGCGACCGTTTCTGCGTCCTCATCGATGAAGAAGCAGTCGACATCGAACCGAATTCGGCGCTCACGACTGATGTTGACCAGTGCTTCAGCTTCCCGCATGGCATCCAGCATGATCAGCGGCGATCCCGGCCGTTCTTCCCGAGTATCGGCTAGAACATACGAACCACCCCCGCAAAAGCCGTCAACCAGTGTCAGCTTGAATTCGTCACGGTTGGGATTCGATAGCAGCGTCTGCACGTATGCAGCCAGGTAGGCGCGTAGGATCTCGTGTTTTGCAATGCTGTGATGCTCAAGCGTCGGCAACGAGCCATTCAACGACCAGCCATAGCGGCTTTCAGGCATTTTCAGGCCACCTCAGTCTGGGCTGGCATCTCGTCCCAGGTTCTGCCCTGGAACTCGCGACCATTGCTTTTCTTGGAACGGCGAGTGCCATCCGCCCCCCAGCCACCCCATTGCTTGAAGAAGAAGGCGACCTTGGCGTCCCGGCACTGCTGACTAACCTCCTGAAGCCACTCCAGCTTCATCGGTCTGGCCTTGGGTCCTGACTCGCCGCCGACGATGACCCAGTGAATGCCGGCCAGATCAATCGGGCCGAGGCCTTCCAGCAAAGGCTCCACAGAAAGGAAGCGGACCGTTGCTGCAACATTTCGTAGATGGTCGATGCGGGGCAAGCCGTGGCGTCTGTTCTCCACCGATACCCCAAGCCATGCGTTCGGAGGAACCGGCCGTGAGGCGAAGTACTGGGCCATCCGGTCCGCGCGCTTCGTCAGCATCTGGTAGGTGTGCTGCGGCGTCTTTTCGATCGTCTCGAAGATCCGATCGACGTATTCGAACGGAACGCGCGCATGAAAGACATCCGACATTGAATTGACGAAATACATCGTCGGTTTGCGCCGTTTCCGAGGTTCATCCAGCCGGTCCGGCATCAGCGTCAGGCGGAAGCCATTTTCATAACCTTCCGTGCCCATTGCGCGCAGACGCTTGGACATGGTTTCGGCATAGCAGTGCTTGCAGCCCGGGCTGATCTTGGTGCACCCGGTCGTCGGATTCCACGTCTGCTCGGTCCACTCGATCTTCGATGTCGTCGCCATGAACGCCTCGTTTCGTCGGTTGATTGTCAATCTTGATATTTGATACAATAATCAAGTAGCCAGAAAAATCAAGTTCCGCGAGGCCTCAATGGCAGCGAATGACGAAGGATTGAGTCGCCCAGACCTCAATGACGTGGTCGTTCGCGGCGCCGTCTCACCCGGAATCCCGTCGGCACGCAGCGTCGACGATTACCTGGCGTTGGCCACACGCGAGAACACGCGCACGAGTTATGCGTCTGCGGTCAGGCACTTCGAGATCGAGTGGGGCGGCCTGCTACCGGCGACGCCGGACAGCATTGCGCGATACCTCGCGGAATATGGCGATCGATTGGCGTCGAGCACGCTGCAACACCGGCTTTCGGCGCTGTCGCGGTGGCATCACGATCAAGGTTTTGCGGACCCAACCAAGCACGCACGGGTCCGTCAGGTCCTGCGTGGAATCCGAGTCTCGCAGCCAGTCGTCGTCAAACAAGCAAGACCGATTCAACTCGAGCACCTCGAAGCGTTCGATCGCGAATTCCGAATCCGGCTCGATACCGCCGAGGCCGGAGAGCGTCTCCGCCTGCTCCGAGACCATGCGCTCTTGCTGCTCGGCTTCTGGCGTGGATTCAGAAGCGATGAATTGGCGAGCCTGCTCATCGAGAACGTGAGCATCACGGCGGGTCAAGGGATGGTGTGCTACCTCGGGCACAGCAAAACTGACCGCCAAGCGCTCGGACATTCATTCGCCACACCCGCGCTGTCGAGGCTATGTCCGGTCGCAGCCTGCCAAGCCTGGATTGCCGCCAGCGGCTGTGATGAGGGGCCGTTGTTTCGGCGAATCGATCAATGGGGAAATCTTGGCCAGGAGCCCCTGCACGTCGATAGCATCGCACCGTTGCTGCGGTCGATGCTGCTTCAAGCGGGTATCGCCCAGACCGAGACTTTCAGCACGCATTCCATGCGTCGAGGATTCGCCAATTGGGCGTCCGAAAACGGCTGGGATATCAAGCAGTTGATGGACTATGTCGGGTGGCGCGACATCAAATCAGCAATTCGCTACGTGGATGTTGCAACCACGGCTGCGCGTGATCGAATCGAAGCTGCGTTGGTCGCGCGCCCGATCCCGGCCACCGCGATCATCGTGAACGCTCTGGCTGGCCACCAACCCGTTCTGGAACCGCAGTCTGTTCGTCTTGAGTTGAAGATGAGTCTGAGTGCTCGTGGTGGATCTGCCAGCAAAGCTGAGACAGCTCGCCGTCGGATCGAACAATGGTGCTTGAAGCCCCGCAAGCTGCGGCGACTCGATGACGATGGCTTGCGATACGAGGTTTCCGTATCGTTCAGCGATTCCGAGCCGCTTGAAGACACGGTTTATCAGTTGCTGGACGACATGCACCGCATTGCCGAAGAGCGGCAATGCGGCTTGGAAGCTTCATTCCGGGATCGGGCAACCGATCGGTACTGGAACTAGGCGACCGAGGGCAGTACGACCGTGACAGCAATCAGTGAAACCGCTTACCCACGATTGCTGCCGGAACCGAAGCCCCGCGAACTGAGCGAACGATTCACCCCCACGGAAGAAGAGCTGGCTTGGGGACGGCGACACGCGGCAACCCCGCGCAAGCGAATCGGTCTGCTGATCCTGATGAAGTGCTCGCAGCGGCTCGGGTACTTTCCGGCTCTCCGTGATGTCCCCAGGGCATACGTCGATCATGTTACCCAAGCCGGTGGGCTGGCCCGCCCGCTGACTTCAGAAGAACTCAAGCGCGTTGAAGTCGCTGCAACGCGCAATGCCAATATCCGCCTTCTCCGCCGGCGAATGGACATCCGGCCGCTGGCCGGAACGGACGAATGGCTGAGGATTCAGGCCGAGAGGACCGCTCAAACCCACCATCAGATCGCGGATATCGTCAACGTGCTGCTGGAGGAGCTTGTCCATCACCGCTACGAGCTACCGGGTTTTTCAACCTTGGTCCGAACCGCGAAATCAGCCCGCGATGTCGTCGATTCGGCGCACTACGACCTGATTGCCAAGAATCTCGACGCACGTACCCAAGGAGGCCGAGAAGCTTGATCTCATGATTCGAGAACGGCTGGAGCAGATCAGCATCCTCGATGTACTCATCGATGTCGAACGCTGGCTCGACCTGCACCTGAGCTTCAAGCCGATCGCCGGCACCGAGAGTCGTCTCGATGATCTCCGGCGTCGTGTCGTAACCACGCTGTTTTGCTACGGCTGCAATCTCGGAGCCTCACAAACAAGTCGCTCTGTAAAGGGCATCAATCGCCGGCAACTCGGTTGGCTGAACCTGAAATACGTCACCGAAGAGGCGTTGGACAAGGCGATCGTGCAGGTCACCAATGCCTACGCGAAATTCGAGTTGCCGAATTACTGGGGTGGCGGCAAGACGGCTTCAGCAGATGGCACCAAATGGGATTTGTACGAACAGAACATGCTGTCGGAGTACCACATCCGGTACGGCGGATATGGCGGGATCGGTTACTACCATGTCTCCGACAAGTACATCGCGCTTTTCAGCAGGTTCATCCCGTGTGGCGTCTACGAAGGCGTTCACATCCTGGACGGTCTCCTTGACAACGAGTCGGAAATTCAACCCGACACGATTCACGGCGACACGCACTCCCAGAACTACGCAGTTTTCGCGATCTCCTTCCTGCTCGGCATCAAGCTGATGCCTCGAATCCGCGGCATTCACAAGCTCAGCTTCTTCAGGCCGTCCGCCTCAACGAAGTACCGCAACATCGACGACCTGTTCGATGCCCCGATCAACTGGAAGCTGATCGAAGCACACTTCGATGACATGCTGCGCGTCGTCGTTTCGATCAAGCTCGGACGGATCACCGCGTCGACGATGCTGCGAAGGTTCGGAACCACAAGTCAGAAGAACCGCCTTTCGCAGGCTTTCCGAGAACTGGGAAAGGTGATCAGGACGCTGTTCCTGCTGGATTACGTCGCCGGCGCGGAGCTGCGGAAACTGATCAACGCTGCAACCAACAAAAGCGAATCATTCAATAATTTCATCCAGTGGGTTTTCTTCGGCGGCGAGGGGATCATCCAGGAGAACGTCGCTCACGAGCAGCGGAAGCTGATCAAGTACAGCCACCTTGTCGCGAACATGGTCTGCCTGCGCAACGTCCAGAGCATGTCGGAGGTCATCCGTCAGCTTCGCGAAGAGGGGATGGAGATCACGCCCGAGATGCTGAGCTTCCTTTCGCCATACCGGACGTGGCACATCAACCGGTTTGGCGACTACGTGATGGATTTTGAACGGCCCTCAGCACCGATGAATCCTGACATCAAGATTTTTCAATAAATTCAGTAATTTACTTACTATTTTTGATAATTCCGTTCAGATCCCTGCCAAGCCCCCTATCGGGTGATCTTCGTGCCATTCACCAACGGCAAGCCGGCCGGTCAGCCGATCGACGTGCTCGATGCCTTCGTCGACGATGATGGCAAGGCTCTGGGCCGGCCGGTCGGCGTGGCGATCGACGGCCAGGGTTCGCTGCTGGTGGCCGATGATGTCGGCAACACGATCTGGCGCGTCAGCGCGCAGCGCTGATTCAGATCTGATCGACAGGTTTCGTCGAAACCTTGTCGTCGGCGACGCGGATACCCATCTGCTCGCTGTAATCGGCGAGCACCTCGGCGTAGCAGCCGCAGGATGCGGCTTCGAGTCCCCGCCGGTCGAGAATGCGGATCTCGCCGCGCGTGTAGCCGATCAGCCCCCTGGACTGCATGATGCCGGCAGCCGTGGTGATGCCGCTGCGGCGAACGCCGAGCATGTCGGCCAGGAACTGGTGCGTCAGGTAGAAATTGTCGGCATGGGCGCGATCGTGGGTCATCAGCAGCCAGTGGGCCAGGCGCGGCCCGACCTCGTGGAAGCGGATGCAGGCGGCGGTCTGGGAAAGCTGGGCCATCAGCACGTAGAGGTAACGATTCAGCGTCTGCCGCAGTGCCGGGCTCGCCAGCAGGACGGTCTGAAACTGCTTGACGTTCAGCCGTAGCGCGGTGCCCGCTCCCTGGACGATGCCGCGCAGCGGCACTGTCGAGACTCCGAGGACCAGGGTGGCGCCGAGCAGACCTTCGTTGCCGATCAGCCCCATCTCCAGCGACCGGTGACGGCCCACTTCAGCGACCAGTGAAACAAAACCGGTCAACGGGAAGTGGACATAGCGGAACGGCGTGTCCGGATGACAGAGAATCTGGCCGAACTCAAGGTCGACGGTCTCGGCGCCGGCCAGCAGCGCACGGCGTTCCCTGACTGGCAGCCCGGCGATCAATCGATTGACGACGACTGGCAGCGACATTTTCGACACACGGCACTCCGCAGCATGGGGAGAGCCTGGATCGGCATGGAACAGGGGCTGAGCCTGGGCCGCCGCCGGAGTATGCGCGCATGGCCCTGTTGATCGGTGCGCTAGCCAACAGAGCATCGTTCAGCCAGTCGCAAACGGCCCCTCTGCGCTAGCCTGCGGAGGCGCGGCGATCAGCTGCTTCCGGGTCTCGTAAGGCAACAGACGCTCGGTTTCCTTGCGCACCACGGCATAGCACTCGCAGCTCAGGCGTTCCAGCTTGGGACGGTCGAGCACGGTGATCTTGCCGCGGCTGTACTCGATCACGCCGAGCTTCTGCAGCTTGCTCGCCGCTTCGGTCACGCCTTCGCGACGAACACCGAGCATGTTGGCGATCAGTTCCTGGGTCATCGTCAGATGGTTGCTCGGCAGGCGATCCAGTGACAGCAGCAGCCATCGGCACAGCTGCTGGTCGATCGCGTGATGGCGGTTGCAGACCGCGGTCTGCGCCATCTGGGTGATCAGCGCCTGGGTATAGCGCAGCATCAGCACCAGCAGCTCGCCGTGACGATTGAACTCATCCTTCAGACGCTGGCCGGACAGCTGCCAGGCGTGACCGGCGCTCTGCACGATGGCTCGGCTCGGAGTGCTCTCTCCGCCCATGAACAGCGAGATTCCGATCAGCCCCTCGTTGCCGACTACCGAGATTTCCGCCGACGAACCGTTCTGCATCACATAAAGCAGGGACACGATCGAATCGATCGGGAAAAACACCTGCTGCATGGCGTCACCCGATTCGTACAGCACTTTGCCGAGCGGCAGCGGAACCAGCTTGAGATGCGGAAACAGCCGCCCCCCGACCTCGGCCGGCAAGGCCGAAAGGAGATGGTTGTGCTCGGGCAAGAAGTTCTGTGGCGTCAAGGGTTCACGATCGAGAGGCAAGGCGACTGAACAGGTCGTACCAATGAAATCCTAGCCCTTCGAGTGGTTTCACTCTGTACGTTACCGAACATATGTCTGTGCGGTAGCGAACTTAGACTCGTATGACCACTGCCGTCTGTCTGTTCGATACCGAACATTCAGCCAGAAAACCGCCTGTCCGCAAGTTGGCTGCGCAGTGACGAAGCGTCGATCACCTCAGCACCGATCCGCATGCAGCCAAGCGCTCCAGCAGTCCGCAGGAGGGTTGCGGCTTGGGAATCCAAGCTCTTTGGCAATGCCGTTCGTCGATGCCTGGCCACCGTAGATCGGAGTTGGCCACGAAATCCTGTGCAGCGTTCGCTCCCGAACAGAATCCGCCGTTAGCCACTTCTAACCTCTGCCCACGCTACCCCGCCAACTTTCCAGCCGGAGCAGGCACATGCTTGAAACTGTCGCGGTTGTCTTGCTGATCCTGTGGGCCCTGGGCCTCGTCAGTTCCTATTCGATGGGAGGGCTGATCCACATTCTTCTGGTGCTCGCTCTGATCGTGATCGTGATGCGGGTTCTACAGGGGCGGAGACTGTAGTGGCTGATCCGCTAGTAACACCACCGACGCCGCGCGCCCGCTCCAGCCCCGAACATCACGCGACGATACCCGCGCCACCGCCGATATCAGCGTGGCCGATGACCGTCGAGACGCGGCGCAGGCATAACGATGTCGAGCAAGTGCTCCGATATCCGGACGCGATGGCGTTTGATCCAGGCGCCAAGCATGACGCTGCCACCTGCGCCTGCCGGCTTGAACAGCAGTTGCTGGCCGCCAGTCGCGAGAATCTGCGCCTGCGTTCCTGCAACGAGCGACTGGCCGTGGAACTGGCTGCACTCACACGGCAGCAGATCGAAACCCGTCACCTGGCGCATCACGACGGGCTGACCGGGCTGCCGAACCGCCAGATGCTGATGCTGCGGCTGCAGGAAGGCATCGCCGAGTCGTTTTCGCGCCAGCGCCAGCTCGCCCTGATGTTCATCGACCTCGACGGCTTCAAGGTCGTCAACGATCGCTACGGACACTCGACGGGCGACAAGCTGCTGACCGTTGTCGCCTCGCGCATCGCGTCCTGCGTCCGTGCCGAGGACGTCGCCTGCCGGTATGGCGGCGATGAATTCGTGGTGATGCTGGCCGATATCAGCGAGGCCGCGATTGCGGTGGGCGTAGCCGAGGCGATTCGCAACCGCATCGATGGTCTTTACTCGATCAACGGCCAGGAGTTGCGGATCAGCGCATCGATCGGCCTGGCGCTGTACCCGAGCGACGGCGATCAGTGGGATGCCTTGCTGAACTGTGCCGATGCCTCGATGTATCGCAACAAGATCCATCGCCAGGGTCGCCATCGGCTGAGCCTTGCCGCGCTGGATCAGGAAGCCACGCGAACGCTGTCCGGGGATAACGGCCAGGTACAGCTGCAAGGCCTTGGCTACGTGCGATATCAGACCGACGCTAGTGGCATGCCGCTGTAGATATCGACGCTTGCGCGGCAAAGCCGCTCGAATCGATCGCGGAGAAATGCATGAGCAGTCCAGACGGCAAGCCGGGCGTCGCGCAGGGCCGAAGTACCCACATCAGTCCATTCACCCGTACTGTGCCCGGTGCGCTGACCAGTCAGCGCCGCCTGCCTGCCGATGCCGACAGCGCACGGCATCCGATCGATGAAGTCCAGCCGGCTGTCCGACCGATACCGCCCGCGCCGATCCGGCCACCGGTGCTGGTCATCGAATCGGTGCGGCGCTGGCATCCGCAGCCGGAGGTCGAGGCATCACCCTCGCCCCCTTCGTCCGAGCGTCTGCTCGGCAGCCATCGCGAGATCCTGCGCCTGCCGGTGGGGGTGCTGGCCCGCAACCGCTGATAGCACTGCCAACCAATACCAAGCTGGTCGCTGGCGCGCGGAATCCTTTCGCGGCCATCGAAACGAACCCAGGAGCTGAACATGATCATCCTCGCGATTCCCGCACGCCTAGCCTGCCTCGGCGCAGCGCTGGCACTGTCGGCCTGTGCCGCCTCGCCACCACTGCCGAACGATGCGCTGCAGGCCGCCGATATCGCCATCGCCACCGCCGATGGCGAGAAGGCGGCGGAGTTCGCACCAGTCGAGCTGAAGGCGGCTCGCGATCATCTCGCCGGCGCCCGCGCCGCACTCGGCAAGGACCCCAGCGAGAAGGACGTGATCCGCTCCCGGCGCCTGGCCGATGCCGCCCAGGCCGATGCCGAACTGGCCTCCGCCCGCGCCCGCAACGCCCGCGCCTCGGCCGTCAATGTCGAACTGCAGAAGAACATCGATACCCTGCGCGAGGAATTGCGGCGCAGCGGTGGAGCCGCCTCATGAACGCGCACCGCATCGTCATTCATCGCCTCGTGGCTCAGGCGACGCTGGCTGGAACCGCCGTGATCATGGTCGGCTGCGCGACCGCTGTCGTCCGTGATCCGGGCGCCGAACGGGTCCGTGCCGAACTCGCCGCGCTGCAGGCCGACAGCCGGCTGGCGACCCAGGCACCGGTGGCCATGCAGGCCGCCGAGAAAGCCGTCAGCGAAGCCGAGATCAACAGCGAGGACAACAGTCTGACCGTGCATCGGGTCTACATCGCCGAACGCCGCGTACAGACCGCCAAGGCCCTGGCCGAAGCTCAGTTCGCGGTCAACCAGCGCAAGGCGCTCAGCGAGCAGTCCGACAAGGTCAGGCTCGACGCCCGTACTCGCGAAGCGGACCTCGCCAAATCCGCGACCGCGATCGCCAGGAACGACGCCAGCGCCGCGCGCGCCGAGACCGGCGCCGCCAAGAGCCGCAACGATGCCCTGGTCGCCGAACTGGCTGATCTGAAAGCCAAGAAGACCGATCGCGGCGTGCAGCTGACCCTGGGCGACGTGCTGTTCTCCAGCGGCCGGGCGGAACTGGCAGCCGGCAGCGCGGTGAATCTCGACAAGCTGGTCGCTGCCCTCGCCACTTCGCCGGACCGCAAGCTGATCATCGAAGGTTTCACCGACAGCCAGGGCAGCGACGACATGAACATGTCGCTGTCGCAGCGGCGCGCCGACGCGGTGTCCACCTACCTCAGCGGCCGCGGCATCAGCCGCGACCGGATCTCGTCGACCGGCCGTGGCGAGGCTTACCCGGTGGCCGGCAACGAGATCGCCGCGGGCCGGCAGATGAACCGCCGCGTCGAAGTCACGATCCAGGATCCGCCGCAGTAGCTATGCTGTTCTTCGGTTGCGCGCTGCCGAGGGGCGGCGCGCCGCTAGGCCCGGCGAACCAGTCGGTTGCCGGCCGACCGCAAACCGGAGGGCCCTTGTGATGGCCGACACCCTGTCGCCCGACCTGCTGAGCCGCATGGACGCCTACTGGCGGGCAGCCAACTACCTGTCGGTAGGCCAGATCTACCTGCGGGCCAATCCGCTGCTTGAAGCGCCGCTGACCCTGGCCGATGTGAAGCCGCGCCTGCTCGGCCACTGGGGAACGACGCCAGGGCAGAACTTCCTCTACGTGCATCTGAACCGCCTGATCGTCGACCATGGTCTGGACATGATCTATGTCAGCGGCCCCGGTCATGGCGGCCCCGGCATCGTTGCCCATACCTGGTTGGAAGGCTCGTACAGCGAGCGTTACCCGGCGATCGAATGCAATCGCAACGGCATGGAACGGCTGTTCCGGCAGTTCTCCTGGCCACGCGGGATCGGCAGCCACGTGTCGCCGGAAATCCCGGGCTCGATTCACGAAGGCGGCGAGCTCGGTTACTCGCTGGCTCATGCCTATGGCGCGGCGTTCGACAACCCGGAGCTGATCGTCGCCTGCGTGATCGGCGATGGCGAAGCCGAGACCGGGCCGCTGGCCGCCAGCTGGCACGCCAACAAGTTCCTCAACCCGGCTCGCGACGGCGCGGTGCTGCCGATCCTGCATCTGAACGGCTACAAGATCGCCAACCCGACGCTGCTCGCGAGGATCAGCCGGGACGAACTGGCGGCGCTGATGCATGGCTACGGTTACGAGCCGCATTTCGTCGAAGGCGACGACCCCGCGTTCGTCCACCAGGCCCTCGCCGCAACGCTGGAAACGGTGCTGGCGAAGATTCTGGCGATCCAGCAGCAAGCACGCAGCCGCAGCGATCCGGCCGCCCAGAACTATCCTCGCTGGCCAATGATCGTGTTCGCCAGCCCCAAGGGCTGGACCGGACCGAAGCAGGTCGACGGCCTGGCAGTCGAAGGCCACTGGCGCTCGCATCAGGTGCCGGTCAGTGATTTCAGCAAGCCGGGGCATCTGCAGATTCTCGAGGACTGGCTCAGAAGCTACCGTCCCGCAGAGCTGTTCGACGAACGCGGCCAGCTGCGCGAGGACCTCGCCGAACTCGCTCCGAAAGGTCGGCGGCGGATGGGCTCGAATCCGCACGCCAACGGTGGCGAGTTGCTGAAGCCGCTGGTGCTGCCATCGTTCCGCGACCACGCCGTCGAGTTCGCCGTTCCGGGCAGCGTGCGGATCGACGGCATGCGGGTACTGGGCAAGATGCTGCGCGAGGTGATGACGCTGAACCTGGAGTGGCGGAATTTCCGCCTGTTCGGTCCTGATGAAACCGCATCGAATCGGCTCGATGCCGTGTACGACGCCAGCGACAAGATCTGGCTGGCCGAAAGCAGGGTCGGCGACACCAACCTCGCCGCCGATGGCCGGGTCATGGAGGTGCTCAGCGAACATCTCTGCCAGGGCTGGCTCGAAGGCTATCTGCTGAGCGGCCGCCATGGCCTGTTCTCCTGCTACGAAGCCTTCATCCACATCATCGATTCGATGTTCAACCAGCACGCCAAGTGGCTCAAGGTGAGCCGAGAGGTGCGCTGGCGAGAGCCGGTGGCGTCACTTAACTACCTGCTGAGCTCGCACGTCTGGCAACAGGATCACAACGGCTTCTCCCATCAGGATCCGGGCTTCATCGATCACGTCGCCAACAAGAAATCCGGCGTCGTGCGCATCTACCTGCCGCCCGATGCCAACTGCCTGCTGTCGGTAGTCGACCACTGCCTGAAGAGCCGCGATTACGTCAACGTGATCGTTGCCGGCAAGCAGCCGGCCTGGCAGTGGCTGGACGTCGACGCCGCCGCTCGCCACTGCACCGAAGGCGCCAGCATCTGGTCCTGGGCCAGCAACGACGGCGGCGATCCGGATCTGGTGATCGCCTGTGCCGGCGATGTGCCGACCACCGAGGCGCTGGCGACGGTGATGCTGCTCAGGACTCATGCTCCGACGCTGCGCATCCGCTTCGTCAACGTCGTCGATCTGATGGCACTGGTGCCGCGTAGCGAGCATCCGCACGGCCTCGACGACCGCGCTTTCGATGCGCTGTTCACGGTCGACAAGCCGGTGATCTTCGCCTTCCACGGTTATCCGGCACAGATTCACAAGCTGGTCTACCGGCGTCGCAACCACGCCGGCTTCCATGTCCGCGGCTACTGCGAGGAAGGCACCACGACCACGCCGCACGACATGCTGGTGATCAATCACCTGGACCGTCAGCAACTGGCGCTGGACGCGATTCGCCGGGTGCCGCGGATGGCTGCGCAGGTCGAGGAAGCGACCGACCGCTACTGGGAGGCCATCGCCCGCCATCGCCGCTACATCACCGAGCACGGCGAGGATCTGCCGGAGATTCGCGACTGGCGCTGGCAGGCCGGCGCCGCTGCCAGCTGATGGCCCGCGAACACCGTCCACCACCAGGGCTGCACATCCTGGCGCTCAACTGCGGTTCGTCGTCCCTGAAGTTCGCGCTCTACAGGACCGGCGACAACGGCACCCTGTCGACGCTGGCCGCAGGAGCTGTCGAAGCGATCGGCGGCGATGGCCCGGCCCGCTTCCGGGCCGAGACTGCTCGGCCTGCCGTGGTCGTCGACGAGCCGCTGCCGGCGGCCACACCGGTCGATGCCGTGCTCCGCATTACCCGGATGCTGACGGAATCCGGGCTGCCGCTTCCGGATGCGATCGGTCATCGGGTGGTCCACGGTGGTCCGGCGCTGCACAAGCATTGCCGGATCGATGCCGGCACGCGGTCGGCGATCGTGGCCGCCGGTGCGCTGGCACCGCTGCACGCGCCAGCAAGCCTGGCAGTCATCGACTCCCTCGGTGAAGCATTTCCGCACTGCCCGCAGTTCGCCTGTTTCGACACCGTGTTCCACGCCGCAATGCCTGAATTGGCTCAGCGCCTGCCCTTGAGCCTGGTGTTGCACGAGGCCGGCATCCGCCGTTACGGCTTCCACGGCCTGTCCTGCGAATCGATCCTCCATCAGCTCGACAGCCCGCTGCCGAAGCGGATCATCGTCGCCCATCTCGGCAGCGGCTCCAGCATCACCGCGATCCTCGACGGCCAGTCGATCGACACCAGCATGGCGCTGACGCCAGGCGGTGGCGTGCCGATGGCGACCCGCTCCGGCGATCTCGATCCCGGCGTGCTGCTCTGGTTGCTGCGCGATCCGGGCTGGACGGCGGCGCGGATCGAAGCGCTGGTCGAGCGGGAATCAGGTCTGCTCGGCGTCTCCGGCACCAGTGGCGATCTGCGACGGCTGCAGGCGATCGCCGCCGATGACCCGCGGGCGCGGCTGGCGATCGCGATCTATTGCAGCGCCGTCGCCAAGCAGGTCGCGGCGATGATCACCGCACTCGGTGGCCTCGACCTGCTGGTATTCACTGGCGGCATCGGCGAGCACAATCCGCCGGTGCGCGGCGCCATCTGCGACCGTCTGGACTGGTTCGGCATCGTCTTGGACCCGCAGCGCAACGCCGAGGCCGGTGAGCCGCTGAGTGCCGACGGTTCTCGGGCCCGGGTGCTCGTGCTGCCGTCTCGGGAAGAGCTGCAGATTGCTCGACATACGGCTGCCTTGCTGACCGGCTGATCCCGAGCCAGAGTCCGGGCCCGGACTTGGGCCTGGGCCTCAGACCGCCGGCAGGCACAACGGCGAACGGGGGTCGAAATCGATCCAGCGGCTGTCGACGATGGTGCCCCGGGGCACTTCGATGTCGCTGGCGCCAAGACCACGCAGCACGCGGATCGCGGCATCACGCCGTCCCGGCTCCTTCGCCTCGACGGCGACCACCGTCCCTTTCTGTCTGAGCGTGGCACCGGCCGGAACAGGATCGCCCTCGTCGCGCAGGTCCGGGTGGGCCGGGTCACCGAGCCGGGACAGCGCTCCGACCATCGAACCGACATAGGCGCCAGCGCCGACTCCCGCCACCGCGGCGACCGGTCCGAGCAGCGGCAGGCTCACCAGGCCGACGACAGCACCGACGGCGCCACCGACAGCGGCCCCGGACATTGCCCCGCCGACTGCCGGATCGATGCCGGCGACCTCGATGGCCGGCGCCTCCATCGGATCCTGTCCTGCGAACGAAAAGCTCGCGATCTCGCCCTTGCCGAAGCCTTCGATGCCGAGCGCGGTGAGCGCCTGCTGCGCACCATCGCTGCTGAGGAAATTGCCGGTGACCAAGGTGTCCATGACAGCTCCTGCGGAATGCCGCTGCCGCTGCCTCGGCGAGGTTGGCGCAGCTTCGAGCCGATCTTCGCCTGAATGCGGTCCGTCATCGGTGCCCTCGCCCACACAGCGGACCACGAGCCTCCTTGGTGATCGCCGACGCCCATACGCTCCGGGACGGTGGATGTTTTGCGTGCCCGGCCGTGAATCTTCGCAACCTCGGTTCGGCAGCTGAACCTGACCACCTCGTCGTGGGTTAGCGCACCGACTCTGCGGCTTTCCGGGGTCCATCCTGTTGGGGCAGCAACACATTTGTTCGGGATTCAAGGAGGCTCACGGCATGATGCCAATCAGACGCGACCTACGATTCAATCTTCCTGAGGCCCGGGTGCGCGACTGGCACGCGCAGGGCCGGCAGGTCACTCATTTTTTCAATGCGCTGTCGGTGTTCTTTCCGGTGGGCGAGCGCTTCTTCATTGCCAGCGTCCGCAACTATGGCGCTCGGACCACCGATCCGGGCTTGAACAAGGTGGTCGTCGCCTTCATCGGCCAGGAAGCCATGCACAGCCGCGAGCACGAGCACTACAACCGGCTGTTGCAGAACTCCGGCATGCCGGTGCAAGGGATGGAAAGGCTGGTGGCACGCGTGCTTGGCCTGGTGCAAACGGTCACGCCACAGTCGTGGCAGCTGGCAACCACCCTCGCTCTGGAGCACCACACCGCGATCATCGCCGATCTGCTGCTGAGCAATCCCGACCTGCTGGCAGGCTCGGACGCTGCATTCAAGCGCCTCTGGCAATGGCATGCGCTGGAAGAGACCGAGCACAAGGCCGTGGCTTATGACGTCTGGAACGAGGCCGTCGGCGCCGGCGCCGTTCCCTATTTGGTCCGCAGTGCGGGCATGTTGTTCAGCACGCTGACCTTGTGGACCCTGGTGGTCGCGTTCAGCATCCGCATGATTGAGACCGACCCGGCAACGCGCCGCCAGCCTCGCGGCTATGTCGATCTGGCGAACTTCCTGCTCGGGAAGCGGGGAATGTTTCGCGCCAGCCTTCCGGCCTGGCTGGATTACTTCAAACGCTCCTTCCATCCCTGGCAGCACGATAACCGGCAACTACTGGAACAGATCGACGCAGTGACATCGGACCTGGCGGTATTGCCGGCAATGCCAGGCTTGCGCCTCGCGATATAGCTTTTCCCTCCAGCGTCGAGCACTGGTTCTGAACCTCTGCGCGGCAATCTCGGTGTGCTGACGCACGGTCGGTCGGGCCGCTGGCGTGCAGGCTGGCGCTCGACGAGCTTTCGTTGCCCGGGAGTACCGAGATGCTGCATCGCATGGACGAGCTGATCGGCCTGCGGATCGCCGCCAGCGACGGTGAAGTCGGCACCCTGCACGATCTGTTCTTCGACAACCGCCGCTGGGCGATTCGCTATCTGGTGGTCGAAGCCGGCAACTGGCTCGAAGCGCGCAAGGTGCTGATCTCGCCGCTGGCCATCGAAAGCGTCGACTGGAATGGCGGCGCGGTCGGTGTGCGTCTGACCCGGCAGCAGGTGCGTGGCAGCCCGGACATCGACACCCGGCGACCTCTGTCGCGCCAGGACGAGATCAGCTACTTCAACTACTACGGCTATCCGGACTACATGAGCGGCCCACTGCTCTGGGGGCTGACGCCCTATCCGGTGATTCCGGACAAGGCCTCGACGGCGCCGACCATGCAGGCGATCGCCGAGCAAGCCGCTGCCCACCAGCCCTGTGAAAGCCGTCTCTGCAGCGCCGCCGACGCCTGCGGCTGGCAGCTGCACGGCAATGACCAGTCGATCGGCCAACTTGAGGATTTCATCATCGAAAGCGGCAGCTGGGCCCTGCGCTACCTGATCGTCGAAGCCAGCAACTGGCGGAACGGCCGGCAGGTCATCGTGCCGGTGCAGTGGATCAGTCGCCTCGACCAGGACGACAGCCAGGTCCATGTCGACGTGCTGAGCGACGACATTCGCGCCGCGCCCGAGTACGACCTGGCGATCAAAATGTCGCGCGACTACGAGATCCAGCTGTTCGGGCATTACCGGCGGCCGGGCTACTGGTTCTAGTATCGAGCGGAAGACCCCTCCTTGCCGCAGGATCGAGCCAGCACGATGAAAGACCCCGTCTGCCAGATGACCGTGACCCGGCTGACACCGCATTTCATCGGCGATGGCGAGCACTGGGTCGGCTTCTGCAGCGCCGCCTGCAAGGCGCGCTACAGCGCCGATCCGCAGCGCTATTCCGCCGGGCCGGCGGCCTCGGCACCGACCTCGCCTGCCGCGGTTGCCGCGGTTGCCGCCGTCGCCAATGACAGCCTGGCGCGGATCTGGACCTGCCCGATGCATCCCGAGGTCCGGCAGGACCATCCCGGCTCCTGCCCTCACTGCGGCATGGCGCTGGAACCGCTGCTGCCGGCGACGACCGAAGCTGCGGACGACGAGGCGCAGGCCGAGCTGCGCGACTTCCGTCGCCGCTTCCTGGTCAGCCTGCCGTTCAGCGCCGCGCTGATGCTGCTGGCGATGACCGGCCACCAGCTCGGCTGGTTCGCGATGGCCACCCAGAACCGGATCGAACTGCTGCTCAGCCTGCCGGTGGTGCTGTGGGCCGGGGCACCGTTCTTCGTCCGCGCCGCCGCCTCGGTGCGGCAGCGCAGCCCCAACATGTGGACCTTGATCGGCCTCGGGGTCGGCGCGGCTTTCGGCTACAGCCTGGTCGCCACCCTGGCGCCGGCTGCGTTTCCGGCAGCCTTCGCCAGCATGGGCGGAGTACCGGTGTACTTCGAAGCAGCGGCGGTGATCGTGACGCTGACCCTGCTCGGCCAGATGCTGGAACTGAAGGCCCGTTCTCGGACCTCGGCAGCGATTCGCGCCCTGCTGCGGCTGGCGCCGAAGACCGCGAGGCGGATCGACATCGATGGCAGCGAGCACGACGTGCCGTTGGATCAGGTGCAGGTCGGCGATCGCCTGCGGGTGCGCCCCGGCGAGAAGCTTCCGGTCGACGGCCGGGTGCTCGAAGGCAGCAGCACGATCGACGAATCGATGTTGACCGGCGAGTCGATGCCGGTCGCCAAGCAGGCCGGCGACGCGGTGATCGGCGCGACCCTGAACGTCGACGGTGCGCTGCTGATCCAGGCCGAGCGGGTCGGTGCCGGCACGATGCTGGCCGGCATCGTCCGGCTGGTCGCCGAGGCGCAACGCTCCAAAGCGCCGATGCAGCGTCTGGCCGACCGGATCGCCGGCGTGTTCGTGCTGGTGGTGATCGGCATCGCGCTGCTGAGCTTCGTCGGCTGGACCCTGTTCGGCCCGGCGCCTGCCGCCGTGCACGGGCTGATCAACGCGGTGGCGGTGCTGATCATCGCCTGCCCCTGCGCGCTCGGCCTGGCGACGCCGATGTCGATCATGGTCGCCACCGGCAGGGCCGCGACCCAGGGCGTGCTGTTCCGCGATGCCGCGGCGATCGAGCGCCTCTGCGAGGTCGATACGCTGATCGTCGACAAGACCGGCACGCTGACCGAAGGCCGGCCGCGTTTCGATCAGGCGCTCGCCCTGCCCGGCTGCAGCGAGGACGAACTGCTGCGGCTCGCCGCCAGCCTCGATCAGGGCAGCGAACATCCGCTGGCGCGCGCCACGCTGGCCGAAGCCCGGCGGCGCGGACTGGTGCTGGAACCGGTCGAGGATTTCGTCTCCGGCAGCGGCAGCGGCGTGCAGGCCCGGATCGGCGAGCGGCAGCTGGCGCTGGGCAGCAGCACCCTGATGCGCACCTTGGGAATCCCGCTGGACGCGCTCGATGCCCGCGCCGAAGCGCTGCGCAACACCGGGGCGAGCGTGATGTTCCTGGCCATCGACGATCGCACCGCGGGCCTGATCGCGGTATCCGATCCGCTCAAGCCGGACGCCGCGGCCGCGCTGGCCGCGCTGATGGCCGACGGCCTGCGAGTGATCATGGCCACTGGCGACAACCTGACCACCGCACGCAGCGTGGCCGCCGTGCTCGATATCGAAGAGGTCTACGGCGGCGTCACGCCGGCCGACAAGCTGGCGCTGGTCGAGCGCCTGCAGCGCGAGCACTGCATCGTCGCGATGGCCGGCGACGGCATCAACGATGCGCCGGCGCTGACCCGCGCCGACGTCGGCATCGCCATGGGCACCGGCACCGATGTCGCGATCTCCAGCGCCAGGATCACGCTGGTCAAGGGCGACCTGGCCGGCATCGCCCGCGCGCTGCGCATCTCCGGGCAGACGGTGGCCAACATGCGCCAGAACCTCGGCTTCGCGTTCGCCTACAACGCGCTCGGCATCCCGCTGGCCGCCGGCCTGCTCTATCCGTGGACCGGCTGGCTGCTGTCGCCGATGGTCGCCTCGCTGGCAATGAGCCTCAGTTCGCTGTCGGTGGTCGGCAATGCACTGCGGCTGCGTGGTGCGCGCTGAAACGAATCAGCGGGCATGGCGGCAGGCATTGGCAACGAACTTGACGAGTTCCAGCGCGATCAGTGGAACAGTCGCCAGCAGCAACAGCAGCAGGCCCTCGGCATAGGAGATCGGCACGGTTTTCAGCATCCGGCCGAGAACATCGTTGTGCTGGCTGGCGACCTGGAAGGCGATCGACAGCAGCACGACCAGCAGCAAGGGCTTGTTGGTGGCCAGCGGGATTCGCCACAGCGGCTGCGTTTCGCTGCGCGCGCCGAAGCCGCGCAGCAGTTCGGCGAACACCAGCACCGTGAACGCATGGCTGCGCGCCGCCTCCGGTGTGCTGCCCTGGAGCGTCCACAGGTAGGCCGCCAGGGCCACCGCGGCAGACAGGGCACCGGTGAGGAGCATGGTCGGCAGGAAGCCTCGCCCGGTCATCCGCTCCAGCCTGGCGCGCGGCGCGCGGCGCATCGCTTCGCTGTCGACCGGATCGGTGGCCAGGCACAGCGCAGGCAGGCCGTCGGTGACCAGATTGATCCACAGCAGGTGGATCGGCAGCAGCGGTGCCGGCAAGCCGGCGAGCACGCAGACCAGCATCAGCAGCAGTTCGGCGGTGTTGCCGGCCAGCAGGTATTGCAAGGTCTTGCGGATGTTGTCGTAGATGCCGCGGCCAGCTTCCACGGCGGTGACGATGGTCGCGAAGTTGTCGTCGGTGATGATCATGTCGGCGGCCTGCCGGGTGACCTCGGTGCCCGAACGCCCCATCGCGATGCCGATATCCGCGCCCTTGATCGCCGGCGCATCGTTGACGCCGTCGCCGGTCATCGCCACCACTGCGCCATCGGCCTTCAAGGCGCGGACGATGCGCAGCTTGTGTTCGGCGCTGACCCGCGCATAGACCGCCGACTCGCGCGCGCGCAGCTTCAGCTCGGCATCGGACATCGCCGCCAGTTCCGCCCCGGTGATCGCCCCAGGAATCGCCCCGGCAGCGCGGGCCCGAACGATGCCGAGATCGACGGCGATCGCCGCCGCGGTCTCCGGATGGTCGCCAGTGATCATCACCACGCGGATGCCGGCCGCCCGGCAGGTGGCAATGGCCGCCCTCGCCTCCGGCCGCGGCGGATCGATCAGGCCGGTCAGGCCGACGAACACCAGTTCCTGCTCGACGGCTTCCGCGGTCGCATCGTCCAGGCCCTGGGGAAGATCACGCCGTGCCGAAGCCAGCACCCGCAGCGCCTGCTTCGCCAGGGTCGAAATCTGGGTGTGGATCTGCTCGCGATCATCGGCCGTCAGCGGCCGGCTGCTGCCATTGCCATTGCTGATCCGCGTGCAGCAGTCGAGCAGCGGGCCCGGCGCGCCGTTGCTGAACAGGCGCAGGGTGCCATCCGGCAGGCGGCGGAGCGCAGAGCTGCGCTTGCGCCCGGCATCGAACGGCAATGCCCGCAACAGCGGCATCGCCCGGTCGATGTCGGCGCGGTCGGCACCGGCCTTGATGCCGGCCACCAGCAGGGCACCCTCGGTCGGATCGCCGAGGACCGACCAGCGACCGTCGACCTCGAGCCGCTGGGCGCCATTGCCGGCGACCAGCACGGTGCCCAGTTCGAGAATGGCGATGGCCTGCGCGTCATCGGCATGCTTCACCTCGCCATCCGGGCCGTAACCTTCGCCGCTCACCTCGTGCTGCCGACCGGCGACCACCAGCACCCTGGCGGTCATCTCGCCGACGGTCAGCGTGCCGGTCTTGTCGGTGCAGATCACGGAGGTCGAGCCCAGGGTCTCGACCGCCGCCAGCCGGCGCACCAGCGCGTGATGACGGGCCATGCGCAGCACGCCCATCGACAGCGCCACGGTGACCACCGCCGGCAAGCCCTCCGGCACGGCGGCGACGGCAAGGCTGATCGATCCGAGCAGCAGCTCGGCCAGCGGCGTACCCCGCCACACGCCGAGCGCGAACAGCAGGGCGACCACCGCCAGTGCCGCCCAGATCAGCACCCGGCCGAAGGCGTCGAGCTTCTTCTGCAGCGGCGTATCCGAGTCGCTGCCGGCGCCGCCGATCAGGCCGGCGATGGCGCCCATTTCGGTCGCCGTCGCGGTGGCGACGACCACGGCGCGGCCGGTACCGGTGGCCACGCTGGTACCCATGAACAGCAGATTGTCGCGATCGCCGATCGGCAGGTCGCGCTGGTCCAGAGCCTCGACCTGCTTGGCGACGGCTTCGGCCTCGCCGGTCAGCGCCGCTTCGACACAGCTCAGCGAGGCACAGGCGATCAGCCGCGCATCGGCCGCCACCAGATCGCCGGCATCGAGCAGCAGGATGTCACCATCGACCACCGCAGCAGCCGGCAACTCGACGACCGCGCCATCGCGAAGCACGCGTGCCCGCGGCGCCGCCAACCTGCGCAGGGCCTCGATCGAGCGCTCGGCCTTGTACTCCTGCCAGAAGCCGACCACGACATTGAGCAGCACGAGGGGTCATCTGGTTGAAGAAGGAAAAAGCGGCGGTTTGGGATTCCTTCAAAATCAATGGCTTACAAGTGTTTTTTGTATAATTGCGTTTATTAACAATGACTTATGGTAGGCCTCAAAATGGCCCTTCGAGCCGTCTTTAGCCGGCCAAATTGCAAAACCGAGGTTGAAAAAACGGCGGTTTAGAGTTTTCGCACCGCTCGCTTCATGGTGAAATCGGCCCCTCTTGCGTGAAAAACTCCGGCTGACTGGGGAGCGCTGGCCTCTGAGCCGCAGCCAAAGTCGAAGCCAGCTCGGCGTACTTTCGGGATAGTTCTTCCAGCTGCCCTTGAAACGCAGCCGCTCGACCTTCGTGTCGACCCGCCTCGCGGATGGCTTCGTTTCGATCGATAACCGCTTTGTCCAGCTCGCTACGAAGGCGAAAACCCTCCGCAAGGGCTCTATCCCGTCCTTCCTCAGTGGCTTGCAAATCCTTCACCAGGCTTTCACGGTCTCGGAGTGCAGCAGCCTCAGCTGAAGCCGCTGCTTCCCGCAGCCCAGCCGCCTCTCGTTGGGCTGTGGCGATCTCGGTGCGAAGCCCAGACAGCTCCTTGGCGGCTTCAAAAGCAGCGGATTCAAGCGTTCCGATACGCTTCGCTGACGCGGCCACCTCTCGTTCACGCTCGACTTTCAGCCGCTTGAGCTGATCCTGAGCTTCTTCAATGCGCGATAACAGGTGGCGTTCATTCCCGGCAGCCTGCTCACGAACATGCTGCAGTTCGGAGATGTAACGCTGCTCCGCGCGCTCACGCTCTTCAGTTGCGGCGGAGGCCCTGGCGTCGGCAGCGCTGGCGCGTACCGTCTGATCGGATAGCGCTTCTTCCATTGTCCGCTGTCTTTCTGCTGCCTGGCCGAGTTGCTCTTGGAGGCCCTTCGCTTCTGACGTAAGCGACGTAACTTGCGATTTTAATGAGGCTTTTTCTGTTTCAAAGCCCTGCTTGTCGGCCGCAAGCGCCTCCTGCTGTGACACATGCTGACGCTCAAGCTCGGTGCGCGCTTGGTTGACCTCCTCCATCGCGGTCGAACGAACCTTTTCATACAACTCGGCGGCAGCCGTGGCGATCGGCGCCGGAAGGTTCAGCCGTGCCGGCAAGGCTTGGTAATACTCCTTCAGCAAGGTATTGACGGTGCCGGGTGACCCGGTGCCCAGCACTTTGCGGACGCCCTCGACGGTGGGTCTTTCTCCCTCGGCCAGCAGCTGATCGGCAGCGCGCGTGATGTCGATCAAAGTGACGCCGGTTCGCATCCGAATATCCTCTCAAGTAGTGCCGTGATTCTAAATTGCCTGGATATGGCTTATACCTACGTTAAGGGTTCGTTATCGTAGGTACAGAGTTATATCGTAATGTATAGTACAGAATACGTTATATGAAACCACAGCTTTTTCCAGTCGTATCCGATGCCGTTACGGTGATTGCGCCCGTTCAAACGCCCGTCGACCTCGACGCTGTACAGCGGCAGATCGAGCAATCGCTGCGCGCAATTCGGCTTGCAGCCACGCCGACGGCAACCTGGTCGGCGTATCAGAAGGCGCTCCGCTACATTGCCGCCTGGATGCAGATGCGGCTGGACGAGCCGCTTTCCCTTCCCGTTCCGGTATCTCACGTCCAGCTATTCGTGGTGGACCATTTCGGACACCCCGAGCGCGTTGCGACGGGTGATGGCCACTCGAAGCTGGTCCTGCACTTCCGGATGCCGAAGTCGGTCGACGATGCCTTGATCGAGGCGGGTTACAAAAACGAGTCAGGCCGCCACCGCATGACCACCATTGATCAGCGGCTGGCCATCCTGTCGTGGGCACATCAGGAGAAAGGTTTCGAAAGCCCATGCCGAGACGCCAGCATTCGCCGCCTGCTCTCCGACTGCCGCAAGCTGGCACGCGAAATTGGTGAGGGGCCGAAGTCGAAAACTGCCGCTACCGTCGAATCGCTCGACCTGATGCTGCAGACCTGTGACGAGTCGCTCGAAGGCCGTCGGGACCGCGCGATCCTGCTCTTCGGGTGGGCCAGCGGTGGCCGCCGTCGATCCGAGATCGCCCGCGCCGAGGTCCGCGATCTTGAATGGATCGGGGTTGACCAAGCCGTTTTCCGGATGCGCACGTCGAAGACCGACGACGCTGGACCCAAGCCAATCAAAGGCGAAACCGCAGCCGCACTTCGTGATTGGCTGAGAGCGGCCGGCATCACCGAAGGGCCAATGTTCCGACGGCTTTGGGGAAAAACCGTTGGCGCCGCACTTTCACCGCATGCGATCGCAGCAATCGTTCAGCGGCGAGCGAACCAGGCGGGTTTGCCAGGTGATTTCGCCGGTCATAGCTTGCGCCGAGGCTTTGTCACAGAGGCGGGGCTGAACGACGTTCCCCTCGCGCAGACGATGGCGATGACCGGTCACCGGCTGACCAAGAGCGTCGTTCGCTATTCGGATGTCGGGGACGTGTTAACCAGTAAAGCGTCGGATCTCGTCGAAGCTGGGCGGAGTCGACGCAAGGCTTGAAACCTTCAGATTGCAGATCCCCCACTTATTGAGCGGCGGGCCGCTACTTCCGACATTTTCTTGCTCGGCGCGGCAATCAGAATCCGGGAAAGTGCCAGCCCCAGATCTTAATGTCTTCATTCGATGTGGCTATGCGCGGATAAATTGTTCCAGAGGCCAAAGAAGCGAACTAAAAATATCTCTTACGAATCATAATCTTGAGCTTTTCTTGACTGCCAAGTTAAGGGTTTGGAACATGTTGTCTAAATCATCAGATCGGTTGTGTTCCACGATAGACAAACAGCCGTCGAGGATCGCGACGCGGTGGAACAGAACTTCGGGCTCAGCCACAGCATCGACCCTGCTGCTGAATCGGAGGGCACTTCACCGAGCCGAAGGAGCAGAACACACAGCAATCACCGGGGTTCGGCCGGAGGAGCGTCTTGCAGTCGCTGCACTCGTAGAAGAACTGGCAGGCATCCGTCGGCATGGTCTCGGATTTCGAAACCCCGCATCGCGGGCAGGTAATCACCGATTCGAACTCGATGGTGTTCACGGCCGGCGTCATTTGTGCACGGTCGAGGGATACCCGGCGTTCGTGGTCGCGGCCGTCAGGTCGTCAGACTTCGCCTTGTCCGCGTCGTATGTGACGCGCGCCGTCTTCTTCGCGAAGTCGACGCTCACCTCGATCACGCCCGAGACGCTTTGAAGCGACTTCTTGACGGTGATCGGGCACACCGCGCAAGTCATGTTCTGAACATCGAGCGTGACCGTCTGAGGGGCCATCGCGAAGGCGGCGAGCGACATCGTCGTGAGGGCCAGCAGTGTCCAGAAGGGGTTGCGCATGGGAAATCTCCGTTTCAGTAGAACAGCGGAGCCAGCAGGGGTACGGCGAGCAGGCAGAGCAACAGGAGAGCCACGATCCAGAAGATCAGTCGCTGGCGCTTCATGGTGATCGGATCGGCGCATGGCGTTCCCGGCGCGCACACTTGTGGCACGAGGTAGAGCTGACGGAATGCGAGGCCGAGAAACAACAGCGTCAGGCCGATGAAGATAGGCCGGTACGGCTCCATCGCCGTCAGATTGCTGATCCACGATCCGCCGATGCCGAGGGCCAGCAGTACCAGCGGTCCCACACAGCACGCCGACGCGCCGATCGCGGCAGCGACACCGGCGAGCAGCGAGGTTTTCCCAGTGAGTTGCATCCGTCGCATCCTTGATCCGCTTATCTGGGTGTTACTCTAAACCCCGTACCAAGGTACGGAGTCAAGGATCGGGCGATGGCGACAGGACTGACGATTGGCAAGCTCGCCGAAGCGGCTGGCGTGAACATCGAGACGGTGCGGTATTACCAGCGGTTGGGCCTACTCGACGAGCCGGCGAAGCCGTCTGACGGTTATCGACGATATACCCATCAGCAAGCCCAGCGGCTTCGCTTCATCAAGCGGGCACAGGGGCTTGGTTTCACACTCTCCGAGATCGGCAGCCTTCTCGAACTGGAAACCGCCTGCCTGTGCGCGGACACGCGGGAACTGGCTGTGCGGAAGCAGGCACTCATCGAACAGCGCATGGCGAATTTGGCGGCAATGCACGAAGCGCTGACGGGCCTGATTCGGCAGTGCGATGCTGGTGATGGCGGAGATGCCTGCCCGATCTTCGAAGTGCTCGTGGCGGCTTGAAGCGGAGCTGTCGCCCTGCAAGTTTCTCGACCTCGATGGCCGAGACCCTTTTAGCCCTCGCATGTGCACCCAGCCAATCGCCGAAGGCGGCGGCGGCGCTTCTCCGAGTGCTGGCCACCGAGGTCGAAAAGTTGGCGGAATAGCCAGTTCAGCGGAATGACGAGACCACGAGGATTCCGCATCCGAGGGCGATGGTACTCACCCCCGCCCAGTCAAGCGCGCTCGGCGTCACCCGATCCACCAGCCACAACCACGCGAGCGCCGTGCAGGTGTAGACCCCGCCATAGGCTGCGTATACCCGACCTGATTCTGCGGGATGCCTCGTCAGCAACCAGGCGAACAGCATCAGACTGCACACCGATCCGGCCAAGGCCAGCAGAGGCCCATCCCGCTTGACCCAGATCAGCACAAGATAGCAGCCGACAATCTCTGCCAGCGCGGTCACGACGAACAGGCCCAGGGTGGTGATCCAGGTCAAGTCCCCATCACTCCTGTGCACGTCGCCCGTGTACCCCCGCTCGACTGGCGCCGCCGTCTTGTGCTGTCGGAAACGATGCCAGCCCTTGCAGGATGCCGCAGTCCTTCGAGGTGCTCGGGGACTCGCAGCGTGCACGCAGATCCTTGAGTTGCAACTGAAGGTCATTCAGCAGCCGGATGCGCTCGGCAACATGGCCGATATGCGCATCGAGCACCGCATTGACTTCCGCGCAGCCTTGTCCCGGTGCATCCCGCAACCGCAGCAGATGGCGGATTTCGTCCAGCGTCATGTCGAGCGCCCGACAGTGCAGGATGAACGTCAGTCGCTCACGTTCGGCAATGCCGTAGACCCGGTAATTACCTTCGGTACGTGCCGGCTTGGGTAACAGGCCCTCGTGCTCGTAGTAGCGGATCGTCTGGGTCGGCACTGCCAGCCGGGTGGCCAGATCACCGATTCGATAGCGGTTGGTCATACGTTGCTCCGAAAGGGCTTGACCTTGAAGCTACTATAAAGTCTCTCATAGCCGTCATCGAGTTTTCGCGTGATACCCTGATCAAGTGAGATCTGTTCTCAAAAACTGGAAAGTCTTGTTGCTGGCGATGCTGATCGCCTGGAGCGGGATTTCGTATGCGTATCACGTCGAGCGGTCGCCGCCCGATCACGACAGCGCGTACCAGTTGGCGAAGGAGATCGCCGATCCGTCCGGCCAACTTGAAAAGCAGTGTGACCACTGTTGCCACGGCGGCTCGCATTCGCAGGCCCTCTGCAGCGAGCAATTCGTGATCTGTGCGCACGAGAACGAGCGTTTCGACCTCGAAGTTGTCGCACTGCCGCATACGCGTCCCACGCCGCCGCTGACGCCGCCACCACAAGCCTGACCTCCCGCTGACGCTTTTTCCTGCGGTCGCCTCGCGCGTCCGCTGCGTTCATCTGTGGAGATCACCCATGCTTTTGTTATTCAAGCGCCTCGGCCGCCTTGCGGCCGGCGCGCTGCTGATGGCTGCCTTGCCAGGTTTTGGCGGGGAAGCTGTCTCGACCGACCTTCGGTCCTACCTTGCGGACGTGTTGCAGGCGCATCCTGACCTGAAGGCCGCCGATGCCCGCGTCGCAGCCGCCCAAGCGCAGGCCGACCATCTGTCGCGGCCGGTGTACAACCCCGAACTCGGTGTCGGCAGCGAGCACGGCCAGAGCCAGTCGCTCGAAGCCAGCTTGAGTCAGACCTTCGATCTGTCCGGCAAGCGCGAGGCGCGTCGGGCCAGCGGCCAGGCCGAACTGGCCATCGCGGTTGCCGAGCGCACCGAGCAACGGCAGCGTATTGCGACCGATGTGCTGAAGGCGCTGGCCGACCTTTACGGCCAGATCGCGGCTTCATCCCTGGCAGAGCAACGGCTGGAATTGCTGGAGCGATTTGCCGAAGTCGCGGATCGCCAGTACCAGGCTGGCGATATCGGCGTGCTGGATCGCGATCTCGCCGCCCTGGCGCGAGCGGAGGCTATTGCGGTTACCGGCCGCGTCGAACTGAATCTGCTGAAAGCCCAACAAGCGCTGGACGCTGCGACCCGCCATCCCGGCTACCCGCCGCCGCCGCTGCCGGATCAGCTGCCGGAGTCCGGGCTTCTGAATGCGGATTACAACGCCCTGGCCGCAGCACTTCCCGGCGTTCGTGCAGCACTCGCCAGGACGGAAGCGGCGCGCGCCGAGATTGCCATCGCGCGTAGCGAAACCCGGAGCGATCCCACGGTCGGTGTTCGTGGTGGCTTTCAGGAAAATCGGGGTGGTGGCAGTGGGGGTTCGCTGGTCGGCCTGGAGCTGACGATTCCGTTGTTTCTTCGCAACAACTTCAAGGCGCAGGTCGCTGCGGCCGACGCGCGGGCGTCAGCGGCGGGCATCGAATCCGAGGCCAGCTATCGGCTTGCCGTCGCCCGCATGAAGGCCGCAGCGACTCAGTACGGCCGCACCCACACGGCATGGATGCGATGGAACGGACTGTCGTCGGCACGGATCGACGCCAGTGTCGAGCTGCTCGACAAGGTCTGGCGCGTGCGCGAAATCAGCACTGCCGAATACCTCGTGCAGTTCCGGCAACTGCTGGATGGCCGCGCCGCTGGTGCCGAACTGCGCGCACAAACCTGGGCGTCGTGGGCCGAATGGCTCGACGCCTCTGGACGCTGGCAGGCCTGGCTTGACGCCGCCGCCACGTCCGACTCTCTCAATCCCACCGCGTCGTCGGGGAAATGAACATGCGTTTCAATCAGAAGCTGATCCTGCTGTCTTTCCTTGTCATCGCGACGCAAGCCGTCACCGGCTGCGGTGCCAAGACGCCGCCCCCCGCTGAAGCACCGGCGGCACCCGCGGAAGCGGCGCCGGAAAGCGAGATCGTCATCCTCAAGCCGGAAGGCGCTGCCCTTGGCGGCATCAAGGTCGAAGCGCTTGTCGCCAAGACGATTCCGCGTCTGCTGCAGGCACCCGGCGAAGTGAAAGCCAATGACTATCTCTCTGCCCAAGTGACGACGAGGGTGCCCGCGCAGGTCGTGCGTCGTCTGGCCAAGCTCGGCGATCTGGTCAAGGCAGGTCAGCCGCTGGTCACCCTGACCAGCGTTGAAGTTGCCGAAGCGCAAGGCGAAGCCCAGCTCAAGGCTCGCGACTGGGCGCGCGTTCAGGAACTCGGCGAGGAAGTGTCCGGCGGACGGCGCTACAGCGAAGCCCGTGTGGCCGCCGAACAGGCGCGCGCCAAGCTCGTTGCCTATGGCCTCAGTGCCGCCGATGCCGCGGGCCGAGCCGGATCGCCGCTGGGCCAGTTCACGCTCGCGGCGCCGCGTGCCGGCACGGTACTGAGCGATGCCTTTGTCGAAGGCGAGCGTATCGAACCGGGTCGTGCGCTGTTCATCATTGCCGATGAGTCGGCGACCTGGGTCGAAGCGAATCTGTCACCGGCCAATGCCAACAAGGTCGTCGAAGGCGGGCTGGCACGGGTGCAGGTCGATGGCCAGTGGCTGGATGGCCGCGTGGTCCAGAAGCATCACCTGATCGACGAGAGCACCCGGACCATTCCGGTCCGCATCGAAGTGAAGGCCTCGGGCGATCACTTGCATACCGGCGAGTTCGTCGACTGCCGCATCGAGATCGGCAAGATCGAGAACGCGATTTCAGTACCGAACGACGCCTTGTACCAAGGCACCGACGGCGACTGGGCCGTGTTCGTGCAGGAAAGCCCTACACAGTTCCGACGGGTCAAGGTCACGATCGTCGAGGATCTCGGCGAGACCAAGCAAATCGAGGGTGTGAAGTCTGGCGCGATGATCGCCACGCAAGGTGCGTTCTACCTCAATTCCGAACTGTCGAAAGGCAGCCTCGGCGACGCTGATTGAGGCGCACGCCATGATCAATGCCATCGTCAATGCGGCCGTTCGCGGCCGCCTCTTCATCCTGCTGGCACTGGCCGGCGTGCTGTTCGCCTGCGCCCTGCTGATCCCCAAACTCAATCTCGATGCGTTTCCGGACGTGACCAACGTCCAGGTTGTCGTCAACACCCAGGCCCCGGGTCTGGCCGCCGAAGAGGTCGAGCAGCTGATTACCTATCCGGTGGAATCGGTGATGTACGCCTTGCCGGACATCGCCGAAGTACGCTCGGTGTCAAAGGTCGGCCTGTCGGTGGTCACCGTCGTGTTCAAGGAAGGGACCGATCTGTACTTCGCCCGCCAGCTGGTTTTTGAGCGTCTGCAGGCAGCGCGCGAGCAGATTCCCGACGGCGTTGGCGTGCCCGAAATGGGGCCGAATACGTCAGGCCTCGGTCAGGTATTCCAGTACGCGCTGAGGGCCGATGATCCCAAGCAATACGACATCATGGCGCTGCGCAGCCTCAACGACTGGGTGGTGAAGCTGCTGCTGGCCCCAACGCCGGGCGTGACCCAGATCCTGTCGTTCGGCGGCGATGTCCGGCAGTACCAGGTCCAAGTCGATGCCGCGCGCCTGCTGGCGCAGAAGCTGTCGGTTGAGGAAGTGGCGAAATCAATCGAGGACAACAACCGCAACGCCGGCGGCTGGTACGTCGATCGTGGTGCCGAGCAACTGGTCCTGCGGGGTGTCGGCTGGGTGCGCAGCGGCGCGGAAGGCCTGCGTGATATCGCGAATATCCCGATCAAGAACGCCGATGGCGTGGCGGTGAAGGTCAGCGATGTGGCGCGCGTCGAATACGGCCCCGAAGTCCGCCAGGGTGCGGTGTCGATGTCGGTGCGCAATGCCGATGGCACCCCGAGAGCGTTGGGCGAAGTCGTCACGGGCATCGTGCTGAAACGGCTCGGCGCCAACACCAAGGCGACCATCGACGGCGTCAAGGCGCGGCTGCCGATCATCCAGAAGGCACTGCCGAAGGGCGTAGAGCTGGTGCCGTATTACGACCAGGCCGATCTGGTCAACAAGGCGGTCAGCACCGTCACCAAGGCGTTGCTCGAAGCCTTCGTGCTGATCGTCATCGTGCTGCTGCTGTTCCTGATGAACATCCGCGCAACACTCCTGGTGCTGCTGTCGATTCCGCTGTCACTGGGTCTGGCGCTGGCGGCCATGTCGTACTGGGGCGTGTCGGCCAACCTGATGTCGCTGGGTGGGCTTGCGATCGCCATCGGCATGATGGTCGATGGTTCTGTAGTGATGATGGAAAACATCTTCAAGCATCTGTCCGAGCCGGACGCGGAGCACGCGGCTCATACCAAGGCGGTGAATCCCGGCGACCCCGATCCCTACGACTCCGCCCATGATCGCCATGGCATGGCCGTGCGCATCATGTTCGCGGCGCGCGAAGTCGGCCGGCCGGTGTTTTTCGCCGTGCTGATCATCATCGTCGTGTTCACCCCGCTGTTCTCGCTGGAAGGAGTGGAAGGCAAGCTGTTTCAGCCGATGGCGATTTCCATCGTGCTGGCCATGCTGGCGTCGCTGGCCGTGGCGCTGGTCGTGATCCCGGCCCTGTCGAGCTACTTCTTCCGCAGCGCGGTTCATCACCGCGACAACGTCGTGCTGCGGTTCCTGGAGCGAACCTATCGGAGCGTGTTGGGCTGGGCGCTGGGTCATCGCAAGACCATCGTCGGCTCGGCAGCCGCCTTGTTCGTCGGCGCACTGGCCCTGGTGCCGTTGCTCGGCACCGAGTTCGTGCCGATTCTGGAGGAAGGCACGCTCGGCATGCGCATCACCCTGGCACCGTCGGTGAACATGCCGACCTCGGTGGCGCTGTCGCAGAAAATCGAAGCGAAGCTGATGGAGATTCCCGAGATCACCTACGTGCTGAACCGTATCGGCCGGCCGGAACTCGGCGGCGACCCGGAAGATGTCAACAACCTGGAGTGGTATATCGGCATGAAGCCCGCCGATGAGTGGCAGTCGGCGAAAAATCGGCCCGAGATGGAAGCGCTGATTGGCGAAAAGCTCGAAGCCTTTCCGGGCCTGCTGGTGGCATTCGGGCAGCCTATCGCCACCCGCGTCGACGAATTGCTGTCCGGCGTTCGTGCCCAGTTGGCAATCAAGCTGTTTGGGCCTGACCTCGCCATATTGGCGGAGAAAGGAGCCGCCATCGAAGCGCTGACCCGCAACGTGCGCGGCACCAAGGATGTCGCGATCGAGCAGATTGAGGGGCAGGCGCAACTGGTCGTGCGACCGGATCGCGACCGGTTGGCGCGCTATGGCATCCCGGTCGCCCAGGTCATGAGTCTGGTATCCGACGCCATTGGCGGCAAGACCGCGGGCCAGGTCATCAAGGGCAACGAGCGCTATGACATCTACGTGCGTCTGGCGGAGACCAACCGCGCGAACACCGAAGCGATCAAGGCGCTGGTGCTCCAGGGGGCCAACGGCAGCCAGGTCCGGTTGGGCGATGTCGCCGATCTCAAGATCGAAGCCGGTCCGCCGCAGATCCGCCGCGACGACGTGCAGCGGCGTGTCGTGATCCAGGCCAACGTCGAAGGCCGCGACATGGGTGGCGTGGTCAAGGAACTCGACGAGCGTATCGCTCGCGAAGTGAAGTTGCCGCCGGGCTACTCGGTGGTGTTCGGCGGCCAATTCGAGAATCAGAAGCGTGCTCAGGCGAAGTTGGCGATCGTCGTGCCGCTGGCGCTGGGCCTGATCTTTTTGCTGCTGTTCTTCGCCTTCAGCTCGCTGGGTCAGGCGACCTTGATCATGGTCAACGTGCCGCTGAGCCTGATCGGCGGCATCGTCGCGCTGTTCCTGTCGGGCCAGTACCTGTCGGTGCCGGGCTCGATCGGCTTCATCGCGCTGTTTGGGGTGGCGGTGCTGAATGGTGTGGTGATGGTGACGGCGATCAACCAGCGACTGGCGGAATCCGGTGATTTCTCGCTGGCGGTGTCCGAGGGCGCGTTCTCACGCTTGCGGCCGGTGCTGATGACCGCCTTCATTGCGGCACTGGGTTTGATCCCGATGCTGCTGGCCCAGGGCATTGGCTCGGAAATCCAGCGACCGCTGGCTACTGTCGTGGTCGGTGGTTTGTTCTCGTCAACCTTGCTGACCCTGGTCGTGCTGCCGGCGCTGTACCCGGTGTTCTCGAAGAAGCTGATCGAGCGCGACCAGAGCTGATGTGCAGTCCATCGAATACGGAGTGCTGACAATGACCGAATCCACTACAAGTAAAGCGCCGGAAGTGGCCGTAACCGCTGACGCCTGCAGAAGCTGCAAAGCTCCTGACCCGGGGGCGACGCCGGTTGCTGTTGATCGCCACCGGCAGCAGTTCCGGATTCCGACGATGGATTGCGCCAGCGAGGAGTCGGAGATTCGCCATGCCGTCGATGACATCGCCGGCATTGCTGCGATGAGCTTCCAGCTCGGTGCTCGGACGATGGCCATCGAGGCCCCGCCCGCAGTCGTCGAGCAGGCGCTGGCCGCCATTCGCAAGGCGGGCTTCGATCCCCAGCCACTTCCGGTTGCCGAGCCGGGGGTGGCGGGATCGGCTCCCGGCACTTCGGAGCCTCCTGCCATGTTCACCAGCCTTCACCGGATGGTGTTGGCACTGGTGCTGGCCGTGGCGGCAGAAGCCATCGCGTACTTTCTATCCGATAGCGCGACGACGACCGTCGCCGAGATGGTGTTGGCCCTCGCAGCAATCTGGCTGTCCGGCCTCGATACCTACAAGAAGGGGCTTGCGTCGCTGCGCCGAGGTCGCCTCAACATCACGGCGCTGATGACCGTTGCCGTCACGGGTGCCTTCCTGATCGGGCAATGGCCGGAAGCGGCGATGGTCATGGCGCTGTACTCGATCGCTGAACTGATTGAGGCTCGCGCACTGGATCGCGCACGAAACGCCATCCAGAGCCTGATGGCACTGACGCCCGAAAAGGCCGATGTGCGCCAGCCTGACGGAGGCTGGATATCGCTGCCGGCGACGGAGATCCCGCTCGACGCCATCGTGCGTATCCGTCCCGGAGCCCGCTTGCCCCTGGACGGTACGGTGACGGCCGGAAACAGCGCCATCGACCAGTCGCCGGTGACCGGGGAAAGCATCCCGGTCGACAAGACCATCGGCGATCCAGTGTTCGCCGGCACCATCAATCAGTCGGCCGAGCTTGAGTTTCGGGTCACTGCGGCGGCCAGCAACACCACGCTGGCGCGGATCATTCATGCGGTTGAAGCTGCACAGGGCTCGCGAGCACCGACCCAGCGCTTCGTCGATCGTTTCGCCGCGATCTACACGCCTGGCGTCTTCGTGCTGGCGCTCGCCGTGGCGCTGCTATCGCCGTGGCTGGCGGGTTGGACCTGGATGGCGTCCATCTACAAGGCACTGGTGCTGCTGGTGATCGCCTGTCCCTGTGCTCTGGTGATCTCGACCCCGGTGACGGTGGTCAGCGCGCTGGCGGCAGCCGCCAGGCGCGGCATCCTGATCAAGGGCGGCACCTATATCGAGGAAGCCCGGAAGATCCGCGCCATCGCACTCGACAAGACCGGCACGATCACCGAAGGCAAGCCCAAGCTGGTCGAGACCGCGATCCTCGATGGCTCGGACGGTGAAGCTTGGCTATCCGTTGCAGGCAGCCTGTCGTCGCGATCGGATCACCCGGTATCCAAGGCGATCGCTGCCGGCCTGAATCGCATCACAACCGAGGTCACGGGATTCACGGCGATTGCCGGACGCGGCGTCTCGGGCAAGGTGAATGGCAGCCAATACATGATGGGTAATCACCGGCTGATTGAGGAACTCGGGCTGTGCAGTCCGGCACTTGAGGCCCAGCTCAAGGTTCAGGAGGAGGCCGGACGCACGGTGACGCTTCTGGCGTCGAGCAGCGCAGTGCTGATGCTGTTCGCTGTCGCCGATACCATCAAGGAATCCTCGCGTGCCGCGATTGCCGATCTGAAATCGCTCGGCGTCACGCCGGTGATGCTGACCGGTGACAACCCGGCCACCGCACGCACCGTCGCCGAGCAGGCCGGCATAGCCGATGCACGCGGCAACCTACTGCCGGAGGACAAGCTGCAAGCCATTGTCGAAATGCGTGGCCAATACGGCCCGACGGCAATGACCGGCGATGGCATCAACGATGCACCAGCGCTGGCCAAGGCCGATATCGGTATCGCGATGGGCGGCATGGGCACCGATACGGCGATGGAAGCCGCCGACATCGTCATCATGAACGACGATCTGCGCAGCATTCCCGCCGCCATCCGGCTATCGCGAAAGACCCATGCCGTGCTCTGGCAGAACATCTCGCTCGCGCTTGGCATCAAGGCAGTGTTCCTGGTGCTGGCGGTAGTCGGAAGCGCGTCCATGTGGATGGCGGTGTTTGCCGATATGGGTGCCAGTCTTCTCGTAGTCGGTAACGGCTTGCGCCTGCTCCGATCCTCCGAGCAAGCCAAGCCATAAGGGGCCGAAGAGAGTCGAAATGGTCGAAAAGCCCCTAGCCACCGTGCATCTCCCTTGCTGGCGCTCACCGTGAAGAAGCCTCGGGATACTCGGCCTGATTCCCAGCGCAAAGCGCTGCGCGCCGAAACATCCGGCACGGTTGAGGACAGGCTTTCCAGTCGCCAGATCAAGCTGATCGCCTCGATATCGGCGGCATTCGGATTGCTGGCGGCGGTCGTGGTCAATTGGGATCAGCTATTCCCGACCCCTCCCGAAAACCGGGTCGAGATGGCCTGGACCCATTGTTGTCACTGTGTGAAGGGCTGGATGAAAGCTCTTCGAGGCGAGGGCTTTGTGGTTCGGGATTTCGAGCTGAAAGATCTCGACGGAACTCGGCGACGCTGGAAGCTGCCGGCCAACTTTCGTGGTTGTCATCCGGCAAAGTACCTGGGCTACGCCATCGACGGCCATGTCCCGCCCGCGTTGTTGCGTCGGCTCGCCGCTGAACGGCCGGAAGGCGTCGGGCTGGAGCAGATCAACAACAAGGCTGATCACAACGGGCAGGGCCAAGGCTCATCTACCGAGGAGACGCGATTCGAGTTGGTCACCCGCGACGGCAAGCACCGCGCGTGGCCATGAATGGCATGACGCGCACTAGGCGGGGAGCGCTTTGCGGTCTTCTCATGCTGGCATCGAGCGCGACCGCTGTCCTCGCGCGCTCAACGGACGATCCGGTCACAGCCGTCAGCTTCTTTCATATGGCCTTGCTCGACGGCAACGTCGGTGCCGTCCTGTCTCAACTCGCCCCCGAGGTCGTGATTGTCCAGAATGGAAGCGAAGTTCGGTCACGAGAAGACTACGCCGCGGGGCCGCTCAAGAAGGATATCGCCCTGCTTTCGACGTTCTATGTCGAAACCTTGAGCCAGACGAGTGATGTGCAGGAGAGTCTGGCTTGGGTCAGCACCCGCATGCGCTATCTCGACAAGAGCCTCGACACGCCGATAGAGCGCTTTGGAACCGAGACGGCGGTACTGCGACGCTCCGCTGCAGGGTGGCAGATCGTTCATTTGCATGTGTCTTCGACCGTCGGGCCGGACAAAAGGCAAAGCCCTTGACGCGCAGAGATCAAGGCATCGATGCGGGTCGGCGAAACCTTCGTGTTCAACGGGTGCGCCGACGGTGGCCCCAGTGAATTTCGATAGGCATGGCGAGCAGCCGAATGCCGGTGACGCGTTCACCAGCTACTGGAAGGATTGCGGCAAGTTCCGTGGCCACGGCAGCTTCACGGCACCATTCGATGGCTCGCATGGCCGGTACTTGAAGAACAAGGGCAGCGAGCCGGTCACCGTCACGGTGACCATCAGTGGCTGGTTTGAACGGTTGTATATGCCATGAGCGTGGACGAGATGAAATCTCACTGGGACCAGGTGTACTTGACCAAGGCCAGCGATGCCGTGAGCTGGTATCAGCCGCATGCCAATGTTTCGCTGAGCCTGATCCGCGAGACTGGCATCGATCCCGATGCTCCGATCATCGACGTGGGCGGCGGCGCATCGACCCTCGTCGACGATCTGCTTGAACTCGGTTACAGCACACTATCGGTCCTCGATCACTCGGAAGCAGCGCTGGATGTTGCGGCAAGCCGACTTGGTGCGCGGGGCGATGGCGTTCGATGGCTGGAAGCGGACATCACCCGAACCTCGTTCCCGCAGGCGAGCGTCGAGCTGTGGCATGACCGCGCCGTCTTCCACTTTCTGACTCAGGCAGATGATCGTGCTGCCTACGTTCGATTGCTCAGCCTAGCAGTCAAACCGGGCGGCCATCTGATCATCGGTACATTCGCCGAGAACGGACCTGGAAAATGCAGCGGGCTGCCCGTGCAGCGCTACTCGGCGCAGGGTCTGTATTCGCAGTTCAGCGCGGCCTTCAAACTGGTGAAGACGACGACGGAGGCGCACTGCACGCCGTCAGGTTCGATTCAGGCGTTTGTCTATTGCTGGTGCCGGAGGCGAATCGAATGAAGTATCTGTTTGGCGAGAAATTGAACAGCCGATGAGTGAGGTCAACCGCCCGTATCGCCGCCTGGAATCGCCCGGGATAGCCGCCGCCTTGATCGCCGCACTGCTCTTTGGCGCGGGCACGCCGCTGGCGAAAATGCTGCTCGATGGCCTCAGTCCCTGGTTGCTCGCCGGACTGCTATACCTCGGTTCCGGCGTCGGCATGGCGCTGTATCGGCTGGCGACACAGGCTCCAGCGGCGCATCTGACCCGCCGCGAGTGGCCGTGGCTGGCCGGTGCCATTCTGAGCGGCGGGGTGCTGGCACCAGTGCTGTTGATGGTCGGTCTGACCGGCATGCCGGCAACCGGTGCCTCGTTGCTGCTGAACGCCGAAGGAGTCTTCACCGCCTTGCTGGCCTGGTTCGCGTTCCGGGAGAACTTCGACCGCCGGATCGCGCTGGGGATGGCGTCCATCCTCGCCGGTGCGCTGATCCTGAGCTGGCGTCAGCAGGTGAGCTTTGCCGGTGCGATGCCGGCGCTTGCCATCCTCGGGGCCTGCCTGGCCTGGGGCATCGACAACAACTTGACCCGCAAGGTGTCATTGACGGATGCCACCTGGATCGCTGCGGTAAAAGGACTGGTCGCCGGTACCGTCAATCTGGCGCTCGCATTTTCACTCGGGGCAGCACTACCAACGATTGGTACCACCGGCGGTGCGATGCTGGTGGGCTTCCTGTCCTATGGGGTCAGTCTGGCGCTGTTCGTTGTCGCCTTGCGCCACCTCGGTACCGCGCGTACCGGCGCCTATTTTTCGATCGCACCATTCTTCGGCGCACTGCTGGCGCTGCTGCTCGGCGAGCCGCTGACGCTGACACTGGTGGTTGCAGGAAGCCTGATGGCCCTCGGCATCTGGCTGCATCTGACCGAACACCATGAGCACCAGCACAGCCATGTCCCGATCGAGCACGAGCATGAGCACGTCCACGACGAGCACCATCAGCACGAGCACGGAGCTGCGGGCATACCCACCGGGCACCACTTCCATCGTCATCAGCACCCGGCTTTGACGCATCGCCATGCCCATTTTCCGGATGCTCATCATGAGCACGACCACCGGTGAACCGTTGATTGCTTCGTCTTCAGCAATCAGCGCTTTGCTGGATTCCGGACACTTTATGGAGCCGAAGGCGCAGGGCACGCAGCAAGCGCGGCAGGTGCCATTTTCCCTTGAGTGACGGTAAATGCACCCAGCCGGAGTATTCGATCAAGGGCGCCGCCCAGATCGAAATCCAGGTTGAGGTCGAGCGCAGCCTCGACTGCCTCTTTCAGTGAGTCACCCGCAGATAGCGTTGAGTGGAAGGCCCAGTCGTCGGAATTCAGCTCGATCACTCGCAGCTCGTTGTGGCAGACCAGCAGCAGGCGGTTACCCTGCTCGTGTTCAACGCCGTCGGTGTCGCTCCAGGTGGCCAGCACTGGATGATCTGATCCGAACAATGCTGCTCGTGGTACGAGAGTCAGGGTCAGCTCGGGTAGTCGATCGGGCGGGATGGTCGCCAGCTTCTCGTGATCGAACACGGGCTTTTCGGGCGCGCGTGCGAGTTGCGCGACAAGCCATTCGAACCGCGCCAGGTCTGGCGCAATAAGCGGGATGTCCGCGCGTGGCCGTCGTCCCAGGAAAACGCCGAAATCGGCACCGTAGCCTTCCAGGTCGCCGCTGCGTGACGGGGTCGCCGCTCGATAGTCGACGGTGAGTTGCGCGAAAGCCTCGCGACCCATGATCCGTGCAGTGACCGGATAGCTCAGCGTCAGCGCCTGTTCGAGAATGGCGGCCGTTGCATGCTGGTAGATCACGAGCTGATCTCCTGCACGGAGGCCTGAACGCAGGCGCACTTGCCGGAGAAGTGTCGGGTCCGCCGGTTCTCCGAAAACGACTGCCATCATCTGGCTTTGCAGACCAGCCAGCGAAGGCACCTCATGCTGCGGATCAGTGGTCTCGATCATGGCGCACGGCAAAATCATCCGCCTGCCTCATTTCGGTGAGCAGGTCAGACAGCGGCGGAATATCGGCGTCCCATTCGATCAGGGCTGGACGCCAGCCAATGGTTTCAAGGGCTTGCTCGTATAGCGCCCATACCGCAGCCGGCACTGGCCGGCTGTGCGTGTCGATCAGGCTATGGCCTCGGTCCTCGCCACCTGCGAGGTGATAGGCGACAACAAGCGCCGCCGGGATCTCGGTAATTGCCTGAGTCGCATCAGCACCATGATTGATCTGATTGACGTACAGGTTGTTCAGATCGAGCAAAAGGCCGCAGCCACTGCGTTCGGCAACCTCGGCGAGAAACCCGGCGTCGCTGTACTCCGCACCTTCGAATTCCAAGTATGTGGATACGTTCTCCAGCGCAATCTTTCGCCCCAGCCTTTCCTGCACCTGCTCGACATGGCGGCTGAGTACGCCAACCGCTTCCCGGGTTCTCGGCAACGGCAGCAAGTTGTTGCTGTGCAGCCCGCCGATACTGCCCCAGCAGGCATGTTCGGATACGAGCTAAGGCTCGTACCGGTCGACGAGGGCGGCAAGTGCTTCGATATGGACCGCGTCGGGCGGATCGACCGATCCCAACGACAGGCCGACACCGTGCAGGCTCAGCGGGTAATCGGCGCGCAGTCGCTGCAGCCGGGCGTGCCGATGGCGGTCATGGCCAAAATAGTTTTCGCTGTGAACTTCCAGCCAGCCAATTGCGGGCCGTGTACCGTCGATCTCTGCCGCGTGCGGATCGCGCAAACCGATGCCGGCTCTCGCCGGCATCGGTTGTCCATACGGAATTCGCCGCACTGAATCGATAGGAACGATCAGGACTTCGAGGTCAGCGAGCCGCCTGCTTTTTCACAGCTGCCGGCCGGAACCATCTTCCATTCATCAGGCGCGTTATCGGCTTTCGCCTGTCCAGCACAGGAATGCTTGGAAGTACCGCAACCGTTCTGTCCGGCCTTGGCGATGCCGAAGCATTTTTCTTCAGCCTTCTTGTCGGCGGCCACCGCCGTGGTGGACAGCAGCAGGCTGGCAACCGCGCCTGCGATCAGCTTTGAAGTATCAAACGACTTCATCGGGACTTCTCCATGAGTTTGACGAGGAATGAGCGCCGGGCTGCCGAAGACGATGCGATCAGGCTTCGGCAGCCCGGCGATATTGCAAAAGATGCAAGCCTTGGACTTAACGCGCGCAAATCAGTTCGGCTACCCGCTGAGCTGGTGCCGTGGCGTAGCGATAGGCCTGCTTGCTGCGCAGCCAGTCATTCTCCGAATCCGCACTGGAGTTGCTGGCAACCGCCGCAGGCGCGATCGCTGCCCGATCAGTCACCTGAAACGCCGGATATTTAGCCACTTTCCAGGCGCTGATCGAAGCTGCTTTTTGAACCGGGGCAGTCACGGTCGACGATGCTGCTTCACAGTCCGTCGTGTGCTGGAGCCAGAAATACTTGGTCTGCATCCAGGTGTTCGGCGCAGCCTCCGATCGCTGCGACTCGTGGGATGAAACGTGTGCCTCGCCGCTACCGCGCTGATCGCTGTCGGCATGGGCTAAGGAAAGGGTCAACAGGCTGGTGACGGCAAAGCTGATGGCGGCAATGCGCCGGGTATTGAGGATCGACATGGAAGTTCTCGCAGACAGAAAAGGGCTCGACGGGGCCTTGCGACGAGGTCGTCAGCAAGGCTTGCAGCTAGAAGCGGTGAGGCGCGGAGCGTCCTCGGGCTCATAGCCGCAGTCGAGCGGTCTGGAGATACAGCGGGCGACGGGATGAAACGGGCGGCGGGAATACCGCGTCGAGAAAGCGGATTGCGTGTGCCGAGACCGGCAGCAATCCAGCCGAAGGTGATCCGGCAAGATGCCCGTCTCCACCGAGCGCGGAAAAGCGATCGGCGGACTTCAGCGGCTGGATCAGCGCCTGTCGAGCGTCAGCGGGAACGGTGTCCGCGCCGAGCGCTGCTGCCATGCCCAAGCAACTCGCAGATGAGTCCTGGCGCTGCGTTGCTCCGCAGTCGGTGGCCGCAGGCATTGAGGTGCCGGTGCAGCACCAAGCGAGGCTGACTGGCAGCAGCAGCACGACTATGGCCAGTACGCCGACGATGCCGACGCGGATCGTTCTGCCAAACAGTGTCAAGGCGGCGGCCCGATTCATTATCGGGCCTGCCGACGCCTGCCGGTAGCGCTCGATGCGGTCGCCGGCCGCTGCGCTGCACACGAACCAGCGGGCTCCACCACCGACTCAATAATCGGGCAACCGGCCACGCTGCAGTGACCGTTGCACTCATTGACCAGCTTCGCCAGCAATTTCCGCATGGCAATCAGATCGGCGATTCGCGAGTCGATCTCGGTCGGTCGGTTTGAGGCCAACGCTTTGACAGCGGCACGGTTGCCGCCCTGACTCAAGCTCGGCAACTCGGCGATCTGCTCGAATGTGAAGCCGAGCGACTTGGCCCGACGGTTAAAGCGCAGGCGGTCGATTTCGCTCGGCGCATACAGGCGATAGCCGGACAAGGAGCGCAACGGCTTGCCGAGCAGGCCCGAGCGCTCATAGAAGCGCACCGTGTCGATGCCGACGCCGGCGGCTTGCGCCAGCTTGCCAATGGTCATCGAGGTGGAGGTGTTCATGGGCTTTACATTCAACATAGCTACAGCGTAAACCTTGGACCATAGTCCAGAGTCAAGCGATTCTGGCGTATTGAGGTGGAGCGGCCGGAGCCGGAGCGCATGGGCGATCACCGAGAACGACTGCAGGCCCATCGCCGCACTGCCGATCATCGGCGTCAGCAGCCAGCCGATGACCGGATACAGCACGCCGGCCGCAATCGGCACGCCGATACGGTTGTAGATAAAGGCGAAGAGCAGGTTCTGACGGATGTTGCGAAGCGTTGCCCGAGACGGCGTGATCGCCTGATGAATGCCGGGGGGATGCTTTCAACGCGCCGCGACACTCACAGTCAAAATCGCTCGATTCGACTATAATCGAGCGAAATATCCGGAGGTCGTCATGAGCGCCAAGAGAACCGTTCCCACCGTTGTCGACGCCACAACCCTGAAAATGAGCCTCGGGTCGATCGGCGAGCGCGTGCGCACTGCGGACCTTCAGATCACCAAGCACGGCACACCCCAGGCCGTGGTCATCTCGGTCGATCGCTACCACCGTTTGACCCGCCTTGAGCCCGTCGATCCGTCCTCTCTGGAGGCGCTCCAGCAGGAATTCGACGACAAGTTGGCCCGTATGCAGTCAGCTCAGCAAGGGGGGGTTATGAATCGGCTGATGGACGCTGATGAGGACGACATCAACCAGTTCCTGAGCCAGCACTATGACCAGAATCCGGTTCCGCCGATGGTCAAGCCAGCCGAAGCGTTTGCTTCCGGCAGCAAGAGAGTTGTCAGATCCAAGCCCTTCAACGCGATTCAGGTCCTGACTACCCCTGCGCTCAACGCCAAGCGCCCCATCACGGAGCGGCTCACGGTCGTTGAGACCAAACCGCGCAAACAGGGCGGATCTGCATCAGGTGCCGTGATTCATCACAAAGCCGGCAAGATCCTGTCTGTAGCAGTTTCGGCTGCTACGGCAACCAAGCCTAGGAAAAGGGCCAAATGATGGCTCGAGGTAAGGGCCACATTCTTGTCGGCGCAGGAACCAATGGTGCTGGGAAAAGCACCATTGTTCAGCCCTTTCTGTCCCAGGATGGGGAGTACTTCAACCCGGACGAGCACACCCGCGCGCTCGTCGCGCTGGGCATGCCACTAACGGAAGCCAATTCCCGTGCCTGGCAGACCGGATTCGACGCTCTGCAGCAGGCTATCGACGAAGGAAGGCGCTACGCCTTTGAGACCACCCTCGGCGCCACGAGCGTGCCATTTGAGCTGATGCGGGCGCTCGCCATGGGATGCCAACTGGATTTTTTCTTCGTCGGGCTGGCAAGTCCCGAGTTGCACATCCAGCGGGTCGCTGAGCGCGTTCGCCGGGGTGGCCACGACATCCCGGAAACCAAAATCCGGGAGCGCTACGAAAACAGCCGCAAGAACCTGCTTCGGTTCATCGGTACCGCCGCAAATCTGCGCGTCTGGGACAACAGCACCCAGACCTCGGACGGCCGCCCGTCGCCCTTCGAGGTCTTTTCGATCAGGGACCGTCGACTACGCCTTGGCGGCAAGATGGCCCTCGACCGGGTTCCCGCCTGGTCCAAGCCTCTGCTGGCCCGCGCGATCAAGATGGTGGAAAGCGACTTCAGCACCTGAGGCGTTGTGGTCGCTCGTCACTCTTCTCGGCCAGCTGTCACCATCAAAAGCCAAGGGTTCATCGCGCGCTGCGGAGCCTCAATGCGTTGCCAACCACCGACGCCGAGCTGAGACTCATGGCCAGTGCCGCCAGCATCGGCGACAGCAGGATGCCGAACGCCGGGAACAGCAGGCCAGCGGCAATCGGCACGCCGAGGCCGTTGTAGATCAGCGCGAAGCCGAGGTTCTGCTTCATATTCCGCACGGTCGCTTGGGAGATCTCGACCGCTCGCGCAATGCCCAGCAGATCGCCCTTGACCAGGGTGACGTGGGCGCTGTTCATGGCGACATCGGTGCCGGTGCCCATCGCGATGCCGACATCGGCACCGGCCAGCGCCGGGGCGTCGTTGATGCCGTCCCCGGCCATCGCGACGCGGCGCCCTTGCGCCTTGAAATCGGCCACCAGTTTCGCCTTGCCCTCGGGGCGGATTTCGCCGTAGACCTCGTCAATGCCAAGGCGCTTGGCGACCGCCTTCGCGGTGGTGAGTCCGTCTCCGGTCGCCATGACCACGTGGATGCCAAGCGTTCTCAGCTTGTCGAGCGCTTCCGGGGTCGAGGTCTTGATCGGATCGGACACCGTCACCAGACCGGCGACCTTACCGTCGATGGCCAGGAACATGACGCTGCCCCCTTCGGCGCGCAAAGTCTCAGCCGCTTTCACCAGGCCGGCAACGTCCGCGCCCACTTCCTGCATCAGGGCCGTGTTACCCAGGTATAGACGACGGCCTTCCACCATGCCGCGCACGCCGATGCCGGTGACCGACTCAAACTGCTGCACGGGCAACAAGACCTGATTCTGACGACGAGCCTCCGCGACGATGGCTTCAGCCAGAGGATGCTCGCTGCCCTGATCCAGGCTTGCGGCGAACTGCAGCACCTGCTCGGGGGAATACCCCTCGGCGGCCTGCACGCTGTGAAAGGCCGGCTTGCCCGCAGTCAGCGTGCCGGTCTTGTCGACGATCAGGGTGTCGATGCGACGCAGGGTCTCGATCGCCGCGGCGTCGCGGAACAGCACTCCGGAACTCGCCGCCCGGCCGGTGGCGACCATGATCGACATCGGCGTTGCCAGCCCCAGCGCACAGGGGCAGGCAATGATCAGCACCGCCACTGCATTGATGAAGCCATATACCCAGGAAGGCTCGGGCCCGAAGAAGCCCCAGATCAGCAACGTCACGACCGAAATTGCGATGACCGCGAGCACGAACCAGTAGCTCACCGCATCGGCCATGCGCTGCATCGGTGCGCGGGTCCGCTGCGCCTGCGCGACCATCTGCACGATCTGCGCGAGCAGCGTGCCGGCGCCGACCTTGTCGGCTCGAATCACCAGACTGCCGTTGCCGTTCAGCGTGGCCCCGATCACCGGATCGCCAATCGTGCGACGCACCGGCAGCGGCTCGCCGGTCAGCATCGACTCGTCGACATGGCTTTCGCCGTCAATCACGGTGCCGTCGATCGGCACCTTTTCACCGGGCCGGACGCGCAGCCGGTCGCCGACCTGCACCTGGTCGAGCGCGACGTCGGTTTCACTGCCGTCCGCGTTTTGGCGGCGCGCTGTCTTCGGTGACAGGCCGAGCAGCGAACGGATCGCCGCGGACGTCTGGGAACGCGCCTTGAGTTCGAGCATCTGGCCGAGCAAGGTCAGCGACACGATGATCGCCGCCGCCTCGAAGTACACCCCGATTCGGCCATGAGCCGCGAAACTCGCGGGGAACACGCCAGGCGCGATTGTCGCCACCACGCTGTAGACGTATGCCGCGGTGACGCCGAGGCCGATCAGGGTGAACATGTTCGGGCTGCGGTTGCCGATCGACTGTACGCCGCGTTCAAGGAACGGCCAGCCGGCCCAGAACACCACTGGTGTGGCCAGCAGCAGTTCGACCCAGGACTGGGTGGCGACGCTCATCAGTCCGAGGCGATGACCGACCATCGCCAGTGCCATCACGATCACCGACAGCGGCAGGGTCCACCAGAAACGGCGCGTGAAGTCGCGCAGTTCGGGGTTGTCGCTGTCATCCTCCAGACTCGGCATCTCCGGTTCGAGCGCCATGCCGCACTTGGGACAGGTTCCGGGATGATCCTGGCGGATTTCCGGGTGCATCGGACAGGTGTAGATCGCACCGGCCGCCGTCGCCGGCGTGGCCGGCGTGGTCGGTCGGATCACCTGATACTTCCCGGGGTCGGCGGCGAACTTCGTCAGGCAGCTCTGGCTGCAGAAATGGAAGGTCTGCCCGTCATGGACATGCGAGCGGGCGGTCGCCGGATCGACCGTCATGCCACAGACCGGGTCCTTCACTTCAACGGCGGCCGGGCCGCTGCCGTGTGGGTGATCGTGCTGGTGATGACCATGCACTTCGTGCGCGCCGGCGTTCGTTGTCTTGCCGGAACAGCAGGACGGGCTTGTAGACGTGGCAGGGTTTGCTGAGTCGACCGTACTGACCGGTTGCTCGTCGGATTCGTGCGCGCCGTGGTGGAGGCTGCTCATGACCGGGACTCCTGATTCAAGGCATTGACGATCGGGCAAGACGAAAGAGCCCCGTGACCGGGACAAGCGTCGACCAGATGCTGGAGGCCCTCGCGGATGCGGTTCAGCTCGCGAATCTTGTCCTGTACCAGCGCCAGCTTCTGTTCGGCAGCCCGCTTCATCCCGGCCATGTCCCGCTCGCTCTGGGCGGTCAAGGTCAGCAGCTCGGTGATCTCGGCGAGCGTAAAACCCAGATCCTTGGCACGGCGGATGAACTTCAGACGCTCGACGACCTCCGTGGGGTAGTCGCGATAGCCGGATTCCCGCCTTGACGGCGGCGCGATCAGTCCTTCCCGCTCGTAGTAACGAACGGTGTCGATCGAGGTATCGGCCAGCTTGGCAAGCTTGCCGATTGTGAGAGTAGCCATGGGTCGCTCCTGTTCAATCTGCTGAATGTGGAGCGACTGTAAACCCTGGACTCTAGTCAAGAGTCAAGCATGTCGGGTAGCGCAGTGTTTCCGGTTACGCCGAATCTCGGCGAAGGAACTGGTGGCATGGCGCACCGTCCTACCGAGGACCTCAACATTGCGGCAGACATACGTTCGCCGAGATCCCAAGCGCGCTGTCAATTGCTCCTTCGGAACGGCCAGCGTAGCTGCTGCCAGTAACGCTCCGGCATCGTTTGGCCGTGTAAGCCGACTTCACCGACACCCGGGCTGCGAGGCGCATCATGGAACGTCCCGAACAGGTGATCCCAGATCAGCCACACCTCGCCGAAGTTGACCTGCGCATCCTCGAATTCCCGCTTATGGTGCCAACGGTGCATCTCGGAGACGCCCAGCAAGGATCGGACGGGGCCGAGGCGGTAGTCGAGATTGGCGTGCTGGAATGCAAGGTGCACGCTCATGAAGCTCAGCCAGGCGCCGACCGCAATCGGTGTCGCCCCGAGCAGCAGCAATGCGATCAGTCCTGGGCCCGCGAGAACCAGTGCAGACAGCGGATGACGGCGCCCGCCATTGAGCCAGTACAGACGCTCGGGGCTGTGATGGATCGCGTGCAAGCGCCACAGCAGGCCGCTCGCGTGACTGGCGCGGTGCATTGCGTACAGCCCCAAATCCATCACAGCGCAGGCCAGCATCACCTGCAACACCATCGGTGCCATGTGAGGCCACAGCATCCAGGTCTCGGGCAGCAATGCTCGGAGTCCGAAGGCGATTGCGACCGCGCTCTGGATCAGCAGGTAGCTCACCAGGAAGTGCGCCGCATCGACCGCCGTGTCGCCGCCGTGATCGGAGTTCCAGGCGTTCTCGAAGGGCGCGACGCGTTCGAGCAGCGCCACGCAGGCGATGGCGGAGGCCACGATCAGAGGAAAGACCGGCCAGTAGGACACGCCTGCGCTGGCCAGCGCGACCAGAAGGGTTGCTGCGCCGCCCGCGATCAGCGGATAGGCACCGTATCGAACGAGGGTGCGAAGAATGGAAGGCATCTGAATCTCCGGCGAGTGCTGGGGACCATGCCGCTGCCGCTGCCATCGGGTCTTGAACGAAATGGCTACGCGCGATCGTTCAGTCGCAGCAGCACGCCGGGCGTGATACCGAAATGCCGCCGGACCGTGCGATTGAAGTGCGCCACGTCCGCGAAACCGGCGGCCAGCGCCGCATCAGTCAAGGGGTCCCCGCGCATCACGCCGGCCATCGCGGTAAGCAGCCGTCGCCAGCGAAGATAGGGTCGCAGCGGCAGGCCGGCATGCGCACTGAAGCGATGCAGGAACCTGCTCGTGGACAGACCGGCTTCACGGGCCAGGCGCGCCGCCGGCAATGAGTCGGGGATTGCAGCGGGCAGCGCAGCGAGGAGCGCAGCGATGACAGGGTCCGCTGACTGCATGCTCGCATCTTCGTCCTGCATCGGCTGGATGGCTTCGACGAGCAGGCGATCCAGCCGTCGGTCCTCCGATGCGTTCATTGCGGTTCGTGCCCTGTTCGTCTGCTCATCCGACAGCACCGTGAAACCGTCGGCCAGCAGCATGCGCACGCGACGACCCGCGTCGGAATCGGGATCGAGATACACCAGAACGACGTCTTCACTGGTCGGTGCGAGCTGGTGCTGCTGGTTATGTCCGATGACCACGCCGCGATACGACTGCCACCCGGCCATCGGCGTCCATAGCGCCTGGGGAGACTCGGCCAGCAGCACCTGGATCGCGTGGTGGGCGTGCGCTGCGTTGTCACCGGAGCGTCCCTTGAAAGCGCCCCAGCCGATACCCAAGCGCGCGGAGCCTCGCCATTGCGTGCGAACAGTGTTCACGGAGACCTCGCGGCGCTTCGCCGGTGAACCAGCAGATGGGCAAGCGATTCGTATTTTACGTTCGCTCCCTCAGGCTTCCATATTTCGATCAGAAGCGCCGGACGCTAGGGAGTGCTGCGCGATTCGATGTCCTGATCGCGACTGGCCGCCGCCAGAGCGCCGATCAGGCAGCACGAACTACCGACCTGAATCGGGGCAAAGCCACTTCCCGGTGTCCGCATGCCGACAACCTGCCCGTGGAACACGCGCGCGGCAGCGCCGATGACACGACCTCGGTCGGCAAAGAAGCGCACGTCGTACTTCCATTCCTTGCCGTCCCGGTCGATGACGGGATGAGGTGCGTAGCGCTGGGCGAGGTAGGCATCCGCCGGCAACTCGTCGAGCTTGTGGCGGCTGATGCTCTTGCCGACGTACACGCCGCGGCTGGCGTAGCCGGACCCGGGCTTGAACACCCACTCGCTGCGTTCGGCGTACCACTCGGCTGCCGAACGTGCGCTCATCGGGACCGTCTCGGCGATGCGAAACGACTGCCCGGTCACTGCGTCCCGCGCGAGTTCGGCGTGTTTCGACCATTCGATGAAACGACGCTTGTCGGCGATGGCCTCGTATGCCTGCGGCGACGGCGCGAGAATAGTCGCTCCCTCAGACACCGCACGGCGCACGGGAGCATGTTCGGGTGCAGTCAGCAGGAAGTCGGTGCTGCGCCAGTAGATACGATCAATCGGCACGCCCGCGTGTTGCAGGCGGCCGTCGCCGAAACTCAGTTCGGCCGCATCGACGACACGAACCTCCCGTGCAAAGGGTCGCAGCAGGTCCGCAATCTCCAGCATCTCCGCGAGCAAGGGCTGTGACGCGAGTTGATCGTCGACGATCGCCACGACGCCAGTCATGTTGGCGTCGTCGCCCAGCAGGTCGCGGCGGAACAATGCGAGCAGCCGGTCCTCCAGCATGCCCTGCTGCCAGTCGGCGCAGCAGTCATTGCCGTGGCGAGCGGCCTGTATCGCAGTGAGGACGCCGCCAGCGTTGGTATTGACCTCGATCAGCACCGGGCCTTCGGGTGAGGGATGGACGTCGTAACTCAGCAACAGGGGGCGCGAGTCGGCCATCGCATTCGCAGCGAGGATGCGCGCCCACAAGTGCTCGATGCCCCGCGCGATCAGTTTCATCGCTGCCGCCGAGACAGGAATTGGCTGCTCGAGTACCGGCAGCCCGAAAGGGCTGGATGCTGCCGGGTTCAAGGATGACGTCATCGAAGGATTCCGGTTTGCATGATCCGCAGTGTCGGCACCAGGCTCAGCAGCGTAAGCCATACCCTGGTCGTCCGAGGGCGAAGGAACGCTGAGCAGCGAGATCGTGACCAGGCAATTAGGCGGGCGGCATCGCCTGCGGCCGCAATTCCTTTCACCACCACATTCGGATGCCCGCCACGAACCGGCGCTCGTTGACCGGGTCACCTGCCAGGCGGCGTCGATCGGCGGTACCTGCGAAGGAACGCTCCCCCACATAACCAATGTAGGGTGCGAACTTGCGGTGCAGCTCGTACCGCAGACGTATCCCGGCTTCGATGTTGCCCAGCCCGGCGCCAACGCCGCGCTCGCTTTCGGACTTGCTATAGGCGTTTGCCTCGACACTGGGAACCAGGATCAAGCGGTTGGTAAAGCGCATCTCGTATGCAGCCTTGAGCCGTGCCGACAGTCGCCCGTCGTCACCGACATAGCCAGTGGCTTCGATGTCGAACCAGTAGGGTGCCAGCCCTTGGGCGCCGAAGGCCAGATAGGTATGCGCACCAGCGCCGAAGTCCTGCCGCAGCCCGAGTTGCGTTCCCCAGAATGCGGCGCTTGGGCGGTACCACAGCGCCTCGCCACTCGTGGTCGGGTCGGTTTCGCCCGGCAGCCTGAGGCCCTGAGTGCGCAGCCACAGCTTGTTGCGGTCGTCACCATAGTTGCCTTGCAGGCTCCAGGCGTAGCCCTCGCCTTCATTGCCCGACAGGAACTCCAGTTCATCGGCCAACACCATGCCAAACGCGATCCGGTCCGTCGCCTCCATACCCGACATGCCGGTGTACTCGTAGCCATCGGCGTAAGCGTCGGGATCGCGAGCGTCCGGCGGCGCTCGACCGCCCTGCATCGCGCCCCTGTCCATCGTTTCCATTGTCGTGCCGGAAGCCGGCGTCGATCCCATATCCATTCCTGCCATCGGTTCTGCAGGGGCCGGACTTGGCGCCATGTCCATCGAGCGCATCGCGCCGGTCGAGGTCTCTGCAGGCTTGTCGGCTGGCGTCACCGTCGGCGCGGACGCCGGTACGTGCTCGTGTCCGAAGTGGCTCGGTGCGGGAGCGATTTCCGCCGTTCCTGTCTGCGCGTTCGCCGAGGTGTCGAACAGCGTGAGCACGGCGATCCATCCACCCATGACGATCATCCGCATGTTCATGCCACCACCACTTCGCGGAACATGCCTGCAGCCATGTGATACAGCAGATGACAGTGAAAGGCCCAGCGTCCGGGGGCGTCGGCAGTGACCGCAAAGCTGATGCGCTGCGCCGGCTGCACGGAGATCGTGTGCTTGCGCACCTGGAACGCACCGCGTTCCGATTCCAGCTCCATCCACATGCCGTGCAGATGCATGGGATGAATCATGTTGGTGTCATTGGCCAGGATCACCCGCAGCCTCTCGCCGCTGCGGAAGTGGATCGGTTTGGCGTCGCTGAGCTTGACGCCGTCGAACGACCACTCGAAGCGACCCATGTTGCCGGTCAGGTGCAACTCGATTTCGCGATCCGGCACACGCTTGTCGATCGATCCGCTAGGGGTGTGCAGATCGGCGTAGGTCAGCACGCGGCGGCCGTTGCCGCGCAGATTGGGACCCGGATCGTCGAGGTTGGTGCGCGGAAAGTCCACGCGCATATCGACTCCGGGGCCGTATTCGCTGCGCGCATGACGAACCTTGTTCGGCATCGGGCCTGACTCGCCGGTCATCGAGGCCATCGCGCCCATCATGTCGACATCGGTGAGCCAGACCGGTGCATCGGGCTGCGGCACTTCGGCCTGCATGCCCGCACGCGGTGCCAGCGTGCCGCGAGCAAAGCCCGTGCGGTCCATCGATTGCGCAAAGATCGTATAGGCCTTGTCGTCAGGCATCTGCACGATCACGTCGTAGGTTTCGCCGGGGCCGATGCGGAACTCATCAACCTCCACCGGCGCAACGTCCTGGCCATCGGTGCCGACGATGGTCAGCTTGAGGCCGGGAATGCGCACGTCGAAGTAGGTTGCGGTGCCGGCACCGACGAAACGCAGCCGCACGCGCTCACCAGCGCGGGCAACGCCGGTCCAGTTGCTCGCCGGATTGGCGCCGTTCATGAGGTAGGTGTACGCCGCCGCCGATATATCGCTGTAGTCGGTCGGGCCCATGCGCGCACGGTTCCACATCACGCGCCGCTGGTGCGCGCCGGACAGACCCAGGCGCGACAGATCCTTGAATACCTCGCCAACGGTCGGGAGCCCGAAGTTGTAGTAGCTGCCCATCTTTTTCAGATTGAGATACACCGCCAGCGGCGCTTCGTCGGTCCAGTCGCTGAGCAGCACGGTGTAGTCGCGTTCAGTGTGTTGCGGCACAAGAACCCGCGGTTCGACGACGAGCGCGCCGTACAAGCCGGTCTGCTCATGCAACGTGTGCGCGTGATACCAGTAAGTTCCCGACTGGCGCAGCGTGAAGCGGTAGGTGAAGGTCTCGCCGGGCGCGATGCCGGGAAAGCTGATGCCCGGCACGCCATCCATGTCCGGCGGCACCAGCAGGCCATGCCAATGCACCGCGGTTGGCTCGCTCAGCCGATTGGTCACGCGCAGGGTGATCGTGTCGCCCTCGCGGACGCGCAGCACCGGGGCTGGCACTTGGCCATTGACGGCGGTTGCCACGCTCGCGCGGCCGGTGAAATTCACTGGCAGCTCGGCGATGTCCAGATCGAACTCGATCCCGCGCAATTCTCGGGGCGCGCCGTCAGCCGCCAGCAAACGTGCTGGCCACGAAACAAGGGTGCCCAATGCGGCGGCTGCAACGCCCTGCACGAAGTGTCGCCTCGAGACAGGGACGTCCGAGTCGATCACTTGAGGTTCTTCGGCGACTCGGCGCCGTGATGATGCCCGCCGTGTCCAAACAGATGCATCAGCGGGCAGGCCAGAACCAACCCCCAGAACAGTACCGTGGAGAGGTGACTCTGGTGCTCGGAGGAATACCAGTAACAGGCTGCTGCCAGCAGCAACAGCACGGCAGTGGCGAGCCAAAGCTTGGTTCCTCGGCTCAATCCCGATCGATGTTCATGAACGCTTTGCATTGGCGACCCTCCTGGTATTCAAGCGACGGCATCTCATGAGCCGGATCTCGGCTACTGCGTGTCGTTACATGTGGGGCATCGCATCTGGCATCGGCTGAGGATCGGCGCCATCAGGCGGCGGCATTCCCATCGCGTCGTCGTCCTTTTCCATGCAGCCCATCCCCATGCAACCTTTCTTCATCGGCGGCGCGGCTGGCGGCTTTGTGCCTCCGTTCTTGGGCATGTTCGGCATACCCTGGTCGGGCTGCTTGCCAGGTGCCATGCCGTGAGCTTGCTGCAGTTGCTTCACCTGCTCGCGCAGGGTTCTTACTTCCTCTTCGAGCTGAGCGTTGCTGCGAGTCGCAGCGAGGGGTGACTTTGCGGTCGGTGCCGGTGTACTGGGCTTGGCGGCGGGCGGGTTCATTGGCGCCATCGGCTCCATCTCAGCGTAGGTCGCCGTCATCGAAAGACCGAACGCAAGAACGGCTGCGCCTACGCAGGGGGATGCGGCTTTCATCAAACGGGTTTTCATCGAGCTAACTCCGGTAAAAGTTGTGGCCAGCCTGGCCGAGCGTTTCCGCTTGCAGCTATGCCGTTGCGGTAGCCGGGGCGGTGTCGTACTGGATGTGAGTCATGGTGTGCGCGCGGCCCGCGCCGCGCTTTGACTCAGGTCAATCGTGTCAGGCCGAACAAAAGTGGACGGCCATCGACGATTGACGTATTCGGATGAATGACGCGTTTCGGCTCAATTTGTCTAGGCGATAGCCCGCTTATTCCCCGCCGGTCGTTGGCGCCTTGTCCTTCATGTGATCCATATCCATGCCGTCCATCGAGTGCTTCATGGGGTGGGTCATCATCGCCCCCATCCCCTCGTGAATTGGGCAATGCCCGGTCTTCTGCATGACAGGACAATCCTTCATGGCGTCTGTACTGCACTGATCCAAGGACTTATCAGTGCGCATGCAATCCGCCATCTTTTGATACATGTCGGCCATTTCCTTTTTAAGTTCTGGCGACATGCTGCTGTTCACAGTGGATTGGCTTTGGGCAGCATCCGGTGCGGCGGCTTGAGTTTCGACGGTAGCTGGTGAATTTGCCTTTTTCCCATCGCATGCAGCGACAAGCAAGCCCAACGCGACTGCCGCTGCGATGCCGAAGAAAGGCGTCTTTTTCTGGGTGTTCATGGAGGTTGCTCCTGTTGCTGAGGTGGGGAGAGGTGAATCCGGTGATACATCAGTGGTGCTTGTAAAAGCCGACGCCGACGATGTCGTTCCAGCTGGTGGTGTTGTGACACTCGAAGCACTGATCCACGCGCGCGTCCTTCTTGCCAGCAAACTTCTGCGAGACCATCGAGAAATGCTCCATCAGATGGCTCGGCGGCGGCTGATGGCATTGCACGCAGTCCTTGGAACTTGGTGAGGGATGCTGGTAACCAGGCACGATCCAAGCCTCGAAGGTGTGGCACTGCGCGCAGTCGCTGCCGAAGCGTTTGAAATGCGGGTCCTTGCGGTCGTGGCAGCCGGCGCAGTTCAGCACCACGCGCGCACTGCTGGCGCCGATCTGCCCAGGGCGCTTGATGCGCAACCACGTCTCCAGCGAGTTGAGGGTGGCAGCGCTATCGGAGTCGCTGCTAGACGCGCCTGCCAGCGTTCTAGCACCAAGCTTCGCAAGCGCCAGATGGTCCATCGCCACCGGGCGAACGCCTGCCGCCTGATGCTCGATATGACAGCCCGAACACGTCTGTACGCTCGCGTGAAACGCGGTCGGTTGACGCCCTAGCAGCTGCTCGGAATTCGCATGGCAGGCGGTGCACTTCGCCACGGTCACACCGACGGTCGGTTCGTGACAGGCGCTGCACTGCTCGCTCAGATAGGCGTGGCGAGGTGATAGCAAACCAGGACTCACCACCTGCTGCGCTGCCACCGCTGCGGGCTCGAAGTTGAGTAGTGCGAGGACGCTTGCGGTGATCGCCAGGATGAACAGCACCAACCACGGTGTAGCCCGTCTCATTGCAGCCACCGCAGCCCGAAATAGACGCCCGAGGCGATGTGCAGCCCCAGCAACACAAAGAAGACGATCGACAGAGCAATGTGCAGGCTCAGCGAGCGGGCGAACCAGCGCTTGAAGAACTCGTGCATGCGGATCGCGTACTCGAGGTCCGCGACCGATTCGGCGATGCGCATGACCTCGACAGCAGGGCCGCTGATCGGCAACGCGATTCCCAGGGAGGCCAGACCCGCCATGAAGACGGATGCCTGCGGACGCAGGCTCGCTTCCGACGAGATCTTGTCCAGCACACCCCAGGCACCGTCGAGATCGCCACGGGCGGTTTGCAGCAGGATCAGCTTTTCCTTGATCTCGTGGCTGACGTAGGTGAGCAGATAGCGGACTGCAATACCACTGACAACGACAAGCAACAGCACCGCGGTCAGTGCGACGCCCAGGGGGCTGTCGAACTTGTGGCCGGTGTGGACGATCGCGAGCAAGGGACCGACGATTCCGGCGTAGACGTGCAACGACATCCAGAACTGCATCGGCACCTGCGCAGTGGTGCGATCGTGGAAGAACGGGATGCGCTTGACGATCGGATACGCGAGCGGGATCAGCATGAGCGCCGCGCCTGCAATGCCCAACGCGCTGCCCAGACCACTGCCGGGAAAGCGTGGCGAGCGGTGGACGAGAAAGCCAAGCCAGGCCAGCAGCAACACGCTCAGGACACCGAGTACGACGACGCGCTCGCGCGGCTTCACGGCTAGGCCTCGACCACGAGGTCGGTCTTGGCTTTGGCCTGGCAGGCGAGGATGATGCCTCTGGCCTTGTCATCGGCATCGAGCGCGTCCTCGACTGCCATTTCGACTTCACCGGCAGTCATCGTCACCTTGCATATCCCGCAGGTGCCGACGCGGCAGGCAAAGTCGATACCAATGCCAAGCTCCTCGGAGAGTTCCAGAACCGTCTGGCCAGTGCGGCATCTGGATGACTTTCTGTTCTTCGAGAACGTCACTAGCGGGCCGGTCGCCGAGGCTGCAAGCCTGGCTGATGTCCCCGCCATGGCCGGAGTGGGGGCAGCGGTGCCGAAGTCTTCCGTCTTCACCTGTTCAGGCGGAACGCCCAGTTCGGTGAGGAGCGCCTTGATCGCTTCCATCATCACGGGCGGCCCGCAAAGATGGACGCGGCGGGAGCCGAGGTCGGGCACGGTCCGCGTGAGCAATTCCCCGGTGATGCGACCACGTGGCCCCTTCCAGTCACTGCCTTTCGAGTGCTCCATCGCTACCGTCACGTGCAGCTTGGGATTGATCTGCTGGAGCGCAGCCAGGTCCTTGGCAAAGATGAAATCCTGTGGCGCGCGGCAGGCATAGATCAAGAAGATCTCGCCAGCCCAGGACTGCTCCGTGAGATAGCGGGCGATGCTCATCATCGGGGTGATCCCGACGCCACCCGCGACGAGCACGACGCTATCCGCCTCGGCGCCGGTAAACGTGAAGCGGCCCACCGGCCCAGCAGCGTCAATCAGGTCTCCGACCTTGAGCAGATCGGTGACGTGACGTGAGACCGCGCCGCGCGGCTCACGACGCACGCTGAGGTCCACGTAGTCTCGCTGCGTTGGCGACGACGAGATCGAATAGGAACGATTCATCCTGGCGCCGCCGATCCAGAACGACAGATTGAGGAACTGGCCCGGCAGGAATGTGAAGGGCATCAGGCCGTCGCCGGAAGCAGGCACGAATCGGAATGTCTTGACGCTCGGCGTTTCGGTGATGACGCTGGCCACCCGCAGCTGTCCCTGCCACTTCGCCGTCAGTGGTGCGGATTGAGCCGTCCGGGAGGCGAGGACGGCGGATGACGCGTCAGGCCCAGATTGTGGTGCCGGTGGCGTCCTGACCGCGGGCGGAGCAGGCGGTGGCGCGCCGCTGCCGTCCGGCTGAGCGCTTGGCGATATCGCGCTAGGCGCTCCCGCCAGCGGTGGCGACGATCCAGGCGGCGGCGGCCCTGAGCCAGGATCGAGCCGTCCGAACAGCGCTGCGGCGCGTCGCATCTTGAGAATGTAGATGGTGACCATCGCGATCGAAAACGCCACCAACAGCAGCATCGTGATGAAGTGAAACGTCCTGACGCCGCTAGACGTCGCCGGCGAGTTCTCGGAGATCGGGGAAGCGAGGTTCATCTCGCGTTTGAACCAGTCCAGGGCCAGATTTCGTGGCGCCTTGCCTTCCGCTAGAACCCGTCGCGCAGCGACGCCGGCGCCGATCTGGTCGAGGCCCTCGTGCATCCGGCCAAGCGACTGCTGCATGGCGCTGTTGTCGCCCACTTGCGCTGCCTGCTCAAGTGACTCGGCACCGGCGGCGAGCCGCGCCATGCCTTCCTCGAGTTGCTGGCTCGCCAGCGCGTCGATCTCGGCGCGCTTCTCAGGTGTGAGCGCAGGCAGCGTCATCAGCGAAGGGTAGATGGGCGTCTTGGCGGCAGCTCCGCAGCCCGCGCCCATGCATCCACCGGCAGCCGCGGGTGCTGCCATCCCGGCCATACCGCCCGCTGCCCCCGGGGTAGCGGGTGCCATCATCTGGCTCATCATGTCCATCATGCCGCCCATCCCCCCAGCCATCGCTGGTGCGGCTGGCGCGCCGGAAGCCGATGCGGGCGCCGCCATGGGTGCATTGGGTGCCATCCCCGTTGCTGCAGCTTGACCAGCCGTGGCAGCCATCGGTGCGCCATCGGCCATCGCCGGTACGGCGGGTGCGTCTGCGGGGGCCGCGCCGGGATGATGGCTCGCGTGCTCGTCAGCCGTCAGTGCGCGTGCGGGAATCGCGATGATCGCCAGCGTCACCATGATGCTGCCGATGAGCGCGGGTCCGTTCACTTGGCGCTCGTTCCGTGGGTGACCTTGCGCTTTGTGTCGCTTCCGCTGCCCATGTTGTCCATCGGATCGTTGGCCATTGGGGGCGTCCCGGACACGGCTGCCGCCGCTGGGGTGGCAGACCCCAGCAGTGCGTTCCGCTGAGCGTCGGTCAGAATGCGAGCTGCCTCCCCAACGGCTCGGATGAACGCGATTCGTTGATCGCCTCTCAATTTTTCGATGTCGCGCACTTTGGTGCCGAGCGCCATCGAATCGGGCTGGTCGGAAGCCGTGAGCATCCACAGATCCTGTTCCGCCTGTTCGATCTTGCGCTGCGCGACCGCAGTTGCCGCCATCGACGTCTCCATGATTTGGTTGAGCGCGACAGCTTGGTCGGTGCTCAGCTTGAGCGCCGTGGAGTAGTCGAGGAAAAAGCCGGTCGCCCCGACGTGGTAAAGGTGCGAAACACCAGGAAAGCCCGGCAGGTCAGATTTGATCGTCGGCGGCGTCGCCCCCGACACGCTCATCTTCCCCATCATTCCGCTGCAACAGCCTGCTGCCGGCATCACCTTGGCGGTCATCGCCGGCGGGGTGGCCCCAAAGCGCGTCGGCGTTGCATCCATCACCGCCATGGCGACTGGCGATGCTCCGGTATTGAAATTCCGGTCTTGAGGCCTCATTTCGAATGCAGCCTGGATCGATGCGAGCCGGGACCTGAATTGCGCAATCCCCTGAACGAGGCTCGAATTCCCTGAGGAATTAACGGTGGCCACGGACTGCCGCTCGTTCTCCACCGCCGTCGTTTGGGCAAACGCAGTCGGCGGAAACATCAGGGTCGCGATGAATAGCACCATGATCATCGTGGCTGCCCATGCCGGGAACCGTGGTCGACAAGGGCGAACGCCGGAGGTCGGGACCAATCTGATCTCTTGCTCCGACGAAAGCCCCGCCATGGCGAATCCTTGGCCCTTCGTTTGTGAATCAGCAGCAAAATCGCCGTGAAAGCTGCTGCCGCAAGTCGACACACTATTTCTTGGCTGGTGCTTCAGCAGCCTGGTCGTCCTTCGGACCGCAGTCGCCGCTCTGATGCTTCCGCGGTTCCTTCTCCTTCATGTTGCGCATGGCTTTTCCGTCGGCTGCGGAATGATCCATCATGAGGTGCGTCTCACACGGCTGAGGACCGGTCGGCGCTGAAGTTTCACCCGCCGTGTACGTCTCAACCTTGCGGTCCTTCATCGTTCGCATTGCCTTACCGTCGGCGGCGGAATGGTCCATCTTGTTGAAGACCTTGCCCTTGTTCGACGTATCCGGCGTCGGCTCTTCGCCGGCAACATGGGTCTTGATCTTCTGGTCCTTCATCGTGCGCATCGCCTTGCCATCGGCCGGCGAGTGGTCCATCAGCATATGGACTTCGGGCTTGGCCTCCGCGGGGGGGGGCGCGTCTTCGGCGGATACGGTTCCGGCCAATGTCAGGCCGAGAACGGAAAGCGCGATGAAGCAGATTGCTGATTTTTTCATGGTGAAACTCCGTAGGTTGGCGGCAGGACTGTTACGGTACTGTAAAAGCCGATAGCCGGGCCAGCTTTGACCTAGGTCAAAGCCGGCGGATTGCACAATTGCGGCCAATTCGCGGGCTTGACCGGCAGCCTACGGATTCGCAGGGGTCAAAACCGAAACAAGATTCAGGCGCTGAATGATGGACGGGGGTTCTATCCGTCCTCCGTGCGCTATCCAACAGACCCGTCCCGCCTTCATCAGCAACAGTGCGGGACAATCATTTTTCCGACCCGTCCGCCCAGTGATTTTCAATTGCTGGCGACGTTTATAAGTCGGTCAACCAAGGATAGAGATCATGAAAAGAATCAACGGCACGCTCCTCGGCTTCGGGCTTCTGGCTTGCTCGATGTTCGTCGCGCCGCAGGCTGCTCATGCTGCGGACCCTGCGTTGAAAGACCATATGGCGAGCATGGCGATGATGCCGAAGACTGCCGACGAGCATCTGACGATGTCGGACAGCTACAAACAGAAAGCATCAGGGTACCGGCAAGATGCCGAAATGCACCGCAGCATGCTGGCCGACTACAAGAAGGGCGCTGTCGGTGGACAGAAGGGAAGCGAAAACCCTTGGGTCAAGACTATGCGGCTGCATTGCGAAACCTACATCAAGGATGCCGAAAAACTGGCAACCGATGCTGACAAGTTCACCGAATTCCACGCCATGAGGGCGAAGGAGATGCAAGGCAAGTAACTGCTGGTCACCTGGAGCTTGGCGACGAGTCTTGTCATGGTGTGATCGGCGAATGCGGCGAAGACGACCAATGAACGTGGGCGATTCGCCAGCCAAGATCGCCACGCTGCAAGACCAGCGATTCGGTGGAATCGAGGTCGATGTCGCGGTCCTTGTATCGACCCTGCAAGCGGGACTTCGTGGCTACCCAGCGGGTATCCCCATTACCACCTGATTGTCGGGACAACACCGTTCGCTTCAGGGCTGCCACGAATGCGATGTCGGCCGGCAGGTGGTGGCCGGCGTACTCGTCCGCCGAAGCTTCCGCTCCGCCCGATTCGAAGATCAGCACGTTCGGTAGCAACATGGCGCGGACGGTTGCCTGATCGCCTGCGGCCAAGGCATCGGCGAATCGGTCTGCTATTTGTGCGGCGGATTCATCCTTGGCCAGAGTCGCTCCTTGGGCCAAGACAAACACGAGCGCGAGGCACAGGATGACCGCTGTGATGTACAGCGACCACGGTCTTCCGCGAGAAGGCCCGCAACAATTGCTCATGACTGAATGCCCTCTGTTAGGGAAGCGCCGCTGAATCTGCCGCCACTTCGCCCTATTCAGCACGACCATGCGTCGCGAACACCTGACGTTGATCGTTGTCGCCAAACAGGACGACATCGAACGGGTCCTGTCGATCACCCTGTTCCATGCCGGGCGAGCCGATCGGCATGTCCGGCACCGCGATGCCGCGGCCGGCAGGACGTTCGGCAAGCAAGCGTTTGATGTCCGATGCCGGGACGTGTCCTTCGACCAGGTATCCGTCGACGCGCGCGGTGTGGCAGGACGCGAGCCCCTGCGGGATGCCGAGCTTGGCCTTCAGCGGATTCATCTGCCCTTCGTTGTGGACTTCGACCCGGAAGCCGTTGGCCTTCAGGTGCTCCACCCATTTCGAGCAGCACGAACAGGTCGGGCTTTTCCAGACTTCGACGAGAGGGCCGGCAGCGGCAGCGGGAACTGGATCGGCGCCCGGTTTGCAGGCCGCGAGCATCAGGCTGACCAAGAGCAGGCAGCTGGTGCGCATCAGAAACGGAATTCGATTCGACATGAGGGGCTCCGGTGATCAGTGACTATGGCCTTCATGGCCGGATGCTTCTGCCGTACCAGCCGCCGGGGATCCGGCTGGGTCTTCCGAAGGCTCGACCAAACTCCTCGCCGTCAGGATCTGGTACTGCGCGGGCGTCAGCTCCGGCAATTTCTGCAGGAAGGCGACCATCGCCCAGATCCTTCCATCGTCATGGGTGGCACCGAACGCGGCCATGCCGCTGGCCTTGATGCCGTGCTTGATAATCCAGAACTGGCGTGCAGCGCTGGTTGTTAAGTCACCGTGACCGCTGCCATCACCGTCCTCGTGATGTGTCGAGGCACTCATCGCCAGGTTCGGGGGCTGCGGATAAAGGCCCAGTGTTAACTCGGACTCGGTCTTGCCTGGCTTCAGATGGCACCCCGTGCACATCTCGTTGTAGTCCTCCCCACCAGCGAGCAACAACGCTGAGTCGTCGAGCGGTGGCACTTCGATGTCGCGAATCGCGCGGGCGATGGAGCGCTCGCGCAGCGTTTCCAGTGCCCAGTAGGTCATGCGGTTGTGCGGCACATCGGCACCCATCGGATACAGACCCGAGTACAGGACCCCGAGCCCCGCCAGACCACCAAGCACAGCAACGACGAGCAGCGTTTTGACTGTCTTCATGGCTTATTTCCTTCGGCTCATTGCCCGTGCTTCGAGTGATCCATCCCCGGCATGGATGAGTGATCCATGCCTGGCATCGATTCAGCCTTGGGAATAGTCAGCCGCGCCAAAGGGCCGGAGGTCGACTTCACATACGGCTGCCGGCGTTCGGGGTTGCCGAAGTTCGGGTCCTTGCTGACCACGCGCGCGATCTTGTCCTTCGGAAAGCGATACCAGCCGGGGTCGGTGAAATCGCCGGGCTTCTGGCTATCGCGGACCTTGACCACCGTAAACATGCCGCCCATCTCGATCGGCCCGAACTGGCCTTCGCCAGTCATCATCGCCAGTGTATTTTCCGGTCCCTGAAGACCCATCGAGACGTGCCCGGCGTGTTCGGCCATGCCATTGGCACCCATCGCGGCGTAGCCCGGCAGCATCTGGCGGATATCGGCTTCGACTCCGCTCTGATCGACGCCGGCCGTGTTCGGGACGACATGGCCCATCGGCCCCATCGTGTGATGCGCCATGTGGCAATGGAAGGCCCAGTCGCCGGGTTCGGTGGCGACGAATTCGATGTCGCGCATCTGGCCGACGCCGACGATCTCGGTCACTTCGCGCCGCCATTGGTTGCGTGGCCAGCGGCCGCCATCCGAGCCCGTCACCCAGAACGGATTGCTGTGCAGGTGGATCGGGTGATTCCACATCGACAGGTTGCCGATGCGGATGCGCATGCGCTCGCCGGTGCGCATCACCAGATTCTCGATCGCCGGAAATACTTTGCTGTTGAAGGTCCACAGATCGAAGTTCTGCATGACCGCCGGGTCAGGACGGTAGGTACCGGGATGCAATGCCCAGTTGTGCAGCAAGAAGGCGTAGTCCCGGTCGATCGTCAGTTCTTCACCCGCCTTCGGGTGGATGATGAACAGCCCCATCATGCCGAACGCCATCTGGGTCATTTCATCGGCGTGCGGGTGGTACATGTGCGTGCCGTGCTGCTTCAAGGTGAACTCGTAAACGAAGGTTTCACCGGGATTGATGTGCGGCTGATTAAGGCCGCCAACGCCGTCGTAGCCGCTGGGCAGGTCGATGCCGTGCCAGTGGACGCTGGTCCATTCCTTGAGGGTGTTGGTGACGAAGATCCGCACGCGGTCGCCCTCGACCACTTCGATCGTCGGCCCCGGCGTGGTGCCGTTATAACCCCAGCAGATGGCCCTTGAGCCGGGAGCGAATTCGTGCTCGATCTCCTCGGCAACGAGGTGGAATTCCTTGACGCCACCGTTGAGCTTGTAGGGCAGCGTCCAGCCGTTCAGCGTGCGCACCGGCAGATAGCCTTGCGGATGGCGGCGCAGGGCTGTCGGCGGTGGCTCGGCAGCGGTCGGTATCGCTTCGTCAGCCGGCATCTTCATGCTGGCCATCGCCGACATGTCATGGCCTTCGTGCTGTGCCTGGGCCAGGCGAGGGGCGCCGGCCATCAGGCCGGCACCTCCCGCAAGCTGCAACAGATGGCGTCGTGTGAGCCGCTTGGGCGTCGTCTCGTCCATCAGTGACTCCCGTGGGCGTCAGGCGCAGAGGCGGCGGGTGCGGCAGGGCTTGCCGGCATCGGCATCTTCGAGTGATCCATGCCCTTCATCGCGGCACAGTCGGGGCCTGCCTTGGCGGCTGCCGCTTCCTTGGCGTGCTCCTTGGGGTCGTGGGCGTAAGCGAGCGGCATCGAGACGCTCATTGCGAGGATCGAGAGAAAGCGGGTGCTGTGGTTCATGGCAAAACTCCAGTGGGATCGGCGCGATGCGCCAGGGATGAAAATTTCAGTGCTCATGCGGGGTCCCCGGCGTGGTTGCCGGTTCGCTGTTGTTCGGGGTGCCGTGATCCATGCCTTTCATCGGCATGTCTTTTATGTCGTGACCGGCATGCGGATCGGGACTGACGGGGGCTGCGCTCTCGGCTTTTCCGGAACCCTTGCATTGCTCGCGCATCGCTTTGACGACGGTCGGGTCGAGCTTGGAAAGGGTCATCTTCTTCATCGCCGCGCAGTCCGGCGGTGCTTCCGTTTTCATCTCCATGCCGCCCATGTCATGGCCGGCGTGGGGGTTGCCCGAAGCCGGTGCTGATTCGGGAGTGGTTGGCTTTCCCATTTGGGAGTGGCCCATGCCCTTCATGCCGGGCATGTCCTTCATGTCCATGCCGGGCATCTTGTCGGCAGCGGACTCCTTGTCGGTCATGCCGCCCTTGTTGTGGCCGGTGTGAGGATTGCTCGAAGCCGGCGCCGCCTCGGGAGTGGCAGGCTTTCCCATCTGGGAATGGTCCATGCCCTGCATGCCGTCCATACCCGGCATGTCCGTCGACATGCCCCCCATCGAATGCTGGCTGTGATCCATGCCGCCGCTCTTGGGAACGATCAGCTGGACCGGATCGAGCACCGGCTGTGCAGCTTGGGCGCTGCTCGGAAGGTTCCGACCGACGGCGCGGGCCAGCTCGGCACGGGCTATCCAGTAGTCGCGTACCGACTCCAGATACCCCGCGTAGGCGTCATATTCCTGCTGCTTGGCGACCAGCAGTTCGAAGATGCCGATGAACATGAAGTTCACTTCCTGCTGCATCCTGGCGACGACTTCTTCGCGCTGCGGGATCAGCTGCGTACGGTAGCCAGTGGCACGCGCCTTGGCTGCCAGGACCTGCGCCTGCGCCAGCTTGATGTCGTTGGCGCGATCAAGCACCAGACTGTCGAGTTCGGCTTCCGCCTGCTGGAGTTGGGCTTGCGCGGCGGCGACACGACCGCTGCCCCAGTTGAAGATCGGGATGCCGAGTGACAGCGTCGGGCCGTCGTTGACGCTGCCGTCGTAATCCTTCTGCCGCTGGTAGCCGATCTGGATGTTGTCGACCAAGCGGGAGTGGCGCTCAAGCCGGTAACGGCTGGCGAGCGCCGCAGCGCGCTTGTCGGCCGCTGCAACATCGAGCCGTCCGTCGACCGCGAGCTTCAGCAACTCGTCTGTCGAGTCTTCGTCGACCAGCGGCTCGGCCAGCCGAGCATCGAGTACCCAGCGGTCGTCGACTGCCGGAAGGCCCATCAGGCGATTGAGCGCCGTACGCATTTCCACAGCTTTCGCCTGAGCACCGATCAGATCCAGATAGGCCTGGCTGGCAGCAGCCTGTTCAAGCGCCAGCTCCCGCTTGGACAAGGTGCCGGCATCGACGAATCGTTGAGCCAGATCGGCCGAAGCGCGCGCCGCCTTCGAGACGGTTTCCCGCATCACGGCAAGCTGCTGGGCACCGACGGCTTCGTACCAGGCGCGCTCGGTGTCGGCAGCGAGATTGATGGCGACGGAACCGACCGACAGCTTCGCGGCTTCGAACTGAGTGTCGGCGTAGCGCTGGCGGGCCGGAAGGAATAGCAGATCGATGAAGCTGACGGCAACGCCGAGCGTGACCTGACGCGCGACCGCATCGGGCGGCCCCGGCGTCAGCAGTGCAAACGAGAACACCGGATTGGCAAGACGGCCCGCTTCGTAGACATCGGCGGCCGCGAAGCCCAACCGTGAGGTTTCGGCACGGACTGCGGGGTTGTTGACCAGCGCCAGTTGCACCGCAGCGGTGGCCGTCAGCGGCTTTGCGAGCAACTCGCGGTTGAATGCTGCGATATCTGAGGGCTGCGGAATCGCTCGACCGCGGTCGGCGGTCAGCTTCGCAACCTCAGAGTGTCCCCAGTCTGCGGGGAGGCTGGCACAGCCAGCCAGCGTCAACGCGAGCAGGCTCGCGGACACGGAAAATCGAATGGAAAACACAAGAACCTCCAGACCAACCTGACGACGGGGCTCCGGAGAAACAAGGAGCACCCGGTGAGCGAGGCGTCGAACGGCAACGGAAACCCGTCGCCGCCGACCGCGGCTTCACATCAGGCGATACTGGGTGGACGCAACAGACCTGACCCGTGTGCGGCGGTCAGATTGACGACGATCAGCGGTAAGCGAACATCGTCGCCTAGACCTGTCAAAGCGAATTGGGATGACTTGGCCACCGAGATCGTGCCATGGCTGGCGCAATGACCGACCTGACACGAACAATCACAGTTGCAGCCGGAGTCACTCTTTGTAGTTGCCTTGGCAGCACCGTCGTCAGGGATGACGTGACCGGTCATGTGATGTCCCTGGTGAGGGTCATCGGCCGCGGCAAGAGCTATGTGACCCGCAGCTCCCTGGTGCGACGTTCTCGACGTGTGATCGCACTTACCTCGGGCCATGCCACCGGCAGCCTGGAGCGAGAAGCTCAAGGCCAGCAGCACGGTCAGCAAGGTACGGAGGAATCGCATAGCAGCAGTCTGAACCGAAATCGGCAGGGTGTGCAACGAAGTTCAAGATTGACGGCGATTGCTAGACCGCCACCGAGCGGATCAACCAGCTGACCTGCCATGGCAACACTGTAAACCTTGGACCATAGTCCAGAGTCAAGCCGCGTCATTGATCGGACGAGCTCAGGCGCAGCGCTGATTACATCGACATCGACGCGCCTTGGTCCTCACCCTCATTGTCACCACGATCGGCTGGATGTTCGCGAACATCGGCCATCAACGCGTATCGAACTGACGAGGTGTCGGGCAGGCCGACCATTTCCAATGCCTGGCGCCAATTTGAACGAATGACGGCGAGCATTCTCTGAACCCGCTCCTCCGCTTGATCGAGCCGCAAGCCAAACTCTGCGTGCTGCGACAGGACGTTCTCCAGCGAGCCTTCTTTGCCAGCCCGGCCGATGACCATCTCATGCAAGCGGTCCTCCGCTGCACTGAGCTGAGGCTCAAGATCGAACGCGGGCATCAGCGACAAATGACGTCCGTCCCATCCAAACAGATGATTCAAGGGATGGTCGTCGGTGTTGCCGATCGCGACATTGAACAGCATGCGATCAAACCAGCGGGATGCTTCGTCGGGTCTGAGCCCGTGGCGGCGCAACAGTTGTGCAACCGAGACATAAGAGCCGTCGGTCAGGCTCTGACGTTCGCTGAGATTGAGAAGCGTGCGCGCCGAGAGCACATGATGCCGACGACCCCCTGACTGCCGGTCGAATCGTTTGACCAGAAGCACTGGCTTTCCGACAGCTTCGACCAGCTTGAAATCCGGTACATCGAGGCCGCAGTCTCGGGCTAGGGTGAGACCGAAAGCTTCCATCCGCGGCGGCTCCGGACCGCGATCTTGCACGCTGCAGAATTTGCCGATCCAGGGTTCGCCGTCGATCGCGATCGTTGCCTTGGGCCGACGACCGCCCAGACTGGGCCCGTGCCGAAAGACGGCTCTGAGTCGGGGATCGACGGGACGCTCTGAATCAAGGTCGGCTACCGCAGAGGCGATGGTCTCGAAATCGAATGCGTTGCTGTCATCGAAAGGCGGCTCGCGGTGACTTGGCCCGAATTCAAGCGCACCCGTCCGCGCGTGCACCCCCTGAAGCAAGCGTTCGTAGGCATTCGCTTTCGCGCCGTTCAATCGTTCGAGCACGAATTCGGCCCAGCGCCCTGGGGCGACATCGGCGATAAAGCCGGGCAACGCATCGTCTTGAGCCGGGTAAAGGGAATCCGAGCCTTTCGCTATCGACCAGTCAGGCAGCACGGAGATCGCGCGGGGGTTGGTCTGATAGCTCTTCACATACGCGAAATCGGCTGCACGCCCCTGCCAACGCAGGAACCCGCACAGAGTTGGGTTGCCGTCTCCTGGCAGCCAGATCCAGACGTACGAGCCAATGGCTTTCATCGGTCAAACGTCAAGCTCGGGCCGCGAAAGCTTTCGTCGAACCCTTTTCGGCGCGTACTTCAGAGCGTGCTGCCGCACGTCTTCGTTGCTTCCTGCCGCCGGGTCTGGGGACAGCCCCAGCAGGTTGCATGCTTCGATGATGGTGCCGAAAGCGGTACCCGGTGCTCCGGATTCGATCTTCTTGATCGTGGTGCCAGAAACGCGCAGTCGCTCCGCCATTTCGGTCTGCGTCCAGCCCCGCTCGGCACGAGCAAGCCGCATCAGTTCTCCGAATCGCGAGGCAAGGGAGAGGACACTGGTAGGATACTTGATCGCTTCCATAATGGCTTCAATAGTACACTAATTATGGTTTAAGGGCAACTATAGCGACTATTAAACAAACCGCAGATGCGATCGTACCTTGGTGTGCTCGTCGATCGCTGCGCCGCAAGATCACGCCGGCCGAGCGCACAGCGGCATCGGTCGACGACGTCCATCGCGATGCCAACATCGGCACGCGCAAGTGAGTCAAGAGAAATCCGTCCGCAGTCATCGCCGTTTCCAAGATTCCGCGACCGCAACCCCCTCAAGGAGTACCGTACGTCTACGAGACGGGCGCGTGCAGGCCAATGGTGGCTTCAAATTCGGATGATCGACCTCAGGCTTTTAGTTGGACCGAATGACCTTAAGGCTCGGAGCCCCATCGATGACCAGCGACTGCCGGTAGCGATCGATCGGGAAACGGAATGTGCCCCGGAAATTGACGCTGGAATACCGAACCGGACTGATGTGGCGCAGCATTTCTTTGCTGACCGAGACCCCTTTGGCCTCCAGCGACGTGACAGCAGCCTGCATGCGATTCGCTTGCCACGCGATTACCAGGTTGGAAAGCAAAGTGAGGGCACCAGAGATGGCAATCATTTCGTCAGGACGGCGACCGCGGTCATGCCGCACAGCCCCGAGATGGATCGCATGCTGTAGCGTGTGAACATGCTCGCCGCGATTTAACAGCCGCGTGATTTCGCGCCGAAAGATCGGATTGGTGAAATAGTCGCAGAGGTAAATGGTCCGCAGCAGGCGACCCAACTGCTGCGCAGCCCGGGAGATCGGATCACCCTGCGCCGCAGACCCAAATCGCTGCAGGGCAGTGACGGCACTGATCGTTCCGTTGCTGATGGAGGCCAGAACCCGCACCAGATCGTCCCAGTGGGCGCGCACATGTTCGAGATTGAGGGTCGAATCGACCACCTCCTCGATGGATTCAGGAACGGCCATGCCTCGCGGCACCGTCAAGCGCCGCTCGCGCAAGTTGCGGAGGCGCGGGCAGAGGTCGAATCCCAGACCGTGGGAAACAGCCATCGCCACGTCCGTGTAGCCGTGGGTATCAACAGCCAGACGATTCAGGTCCAGCTGCGTCTGACGGATGACGCCTTCAATGGCGACACCAGCTTGGCGTTCGCCGAGCACAATTGGCTGGTGATAGATGATCGACCAGCGATCATGCACATGGGTGTACATGCCCACCGAAGGCGTCTGGCGGCGCGGATCAAGCCGTGCGTTCCAGAGATGCCGGGAGGTTGTCAGGCTCATCATGTCGGAAGACGCCGACTTGCCGTCGCCCCACATCGCGATGATCGGCAGCTGGTTGATGAACTCCAGGACGAGGGTATTGGCTTTGTCGATGGCGTTGTCGAACTCCAAGCCCTTCATCGCGCCTGCGACATCCACTGAAGACAGCTCCGTCACCATCATGGCGACACCCGAAGCTGTCATGTCCGTGCCCAATCCCAGGACGCCGGCGTAATTCAGGAGCAACTCGCGATCGCTTCTTGGAAGCCGGCCTTGCAGCGCTTTGGAAAACCGCGTCAGCACATCCATCTCAAGCATCAGCTCAGGCAGCTGGATGCTGCCGATCTCCTGATCGATCATGACGCGCACTGCGGCGACTTCGGGCGCCTCTCCCTCGGCCTCAAGACGGTCGAGGCTGATGTCGTTTTCCTTGATGTCCAGCTCGCCGCGCCTCAGCGCCGAAGCGACCGCTTTGAGCCCTTGTTCAGCGGCCTTGATCAAGGGATTGAGGTAGTCGTCGACATTGGTGGGGAGGCGCAGCAGGCCATAGTGACGACGCTTCTGTTTTTCCCACGCTGCAGCCGGAATCAGCAGATGGTCGCGATCGCGGAAAGTGTTGCTGTAGTCCACCCAGCAGCTGCCACGACGGAAGCCTTTCCTGAGATTCAAAAGGGTCTCTGCCTCGAACGCGCGCATCGCGCGCTCGCGATCCGCCTGCTCCCCAACCAGCGGTTCCCAGAGTTTGGAATGCCCCTTTACGTTGTCCGGCAGAGCCGTGCGGTTTTTCTCGTAGAGATCGCTCAGGATGCCGAGACCGGCGAAGCCCTTGTCGTCTTCATTGCCTTTGACATCCAGCTTAGCCAGCCGCTTGAGAAGTGGGCGGATCGACTTATTCTGATCGACCAATTCCGAACGCACTGCTGCAGCCCGAGTCGGAAACACCTTGTCGCCGAAGGTCTGCTGAAATTCGAGAATTTTCTCGCGCAGCGCAGTTGCCTCAAGCTTTTCGTTGTTCGCCATGCCGAAGATGGCGGTCAGCGCCTCGCGATAGCTTACGACGGTGGTGGCATCGGCCTTTTTTACGTTCTGGGCCGCGCGGCTGACGATGTCGGAGGTCATCTTGCCGGTCAGCTGGATAGCGGCATCTGAGGCTTGGCTGAGACTGACCTTGAGAAATGACACCAGCTGCAGGATTTGCGATTCCGGCTTCAGACGCTTGAAGCTTCGCGGGCTTCGCTGCTGCATCAGGCGCGCATAGTCCTGTAGTCGCTGCGAGGAAACACCGGGTAGCTCGACCGCGTGGATGCCAAGGCTGGTCAGAAAGTCGATCTTCTCGAATATCGACGCAACATTTTTCGGGGAGCGTCGCCGAGGCGCGCTTTGCAACCATTCCAGGGTGGAGCGACCGTCTTTGCGGCTGGCGAGCAGCGCATCTGCCCATACTTGGCGTTGCTCCGGCGTCGTCGCCTTGCAGATCGTGACATAGGTGGACTGCTCGGTATCACTTGAAGCTCGGACGCAAAGTTCCCGAATCGCATAAAGACCAGGGATCAGCACCTTGCGATCCACCAGCCATCGACAGGCGAGATCTATCAGCCGGTCAACCGAACTCGTGCCATTGCTCGCAGCCCTCATGGCAGCGAGCAGCATGGCTTCCTGCCTTTTGGTAATGGCCTGGATTCCCAGATAGGTCATCGCCCAGGCTTGATGTTGAATGCGGGTATTCTTGCGTTTGTAGATCCCTCGAATTGAAGCGATAGACGGCGCTTCCAAGCCTAGCTGATCACCAACGAACTTCAGCAGCGGTCGGGGGAGGGTATTGAAAGAGTTGAGTCGGCCACCAGACAGCCGGACAAACCCAAGCTGGATCGCAACAGCAATCCTGAACTGCTTGTTGAACCCCGCGCAGATCGCCTCGATGTCCTTGGGGGCGAGCGTGAAAAACTCTTCCATCTCAAAGGGAGTCAACTCGCCGGGCAGTTCATCGATCCCGAGAAACCGTTCTTTCCACTGCGACACTGACATCCCCTGTGACGGAGTTACCCGAATGTATCAGCGCGCTTTGGGAATAAATACTGAACCCAGTCCGGTCTTCGGACCGACCAGTCTGTGGGTTTCGCTTGCCCGCAAACTTAGGGGGCTACCATAACCTATTGATTATTAAGGATTATTTGAAAATAATGCTTGTAAGTTATTGATTTATATCGAATTGCAAACCGCCGCTTTTTCCTTCTTCAACCAGATGACCCCCACGATGAGCAGGATCACGATCGCATCGACGGTCTCGCCGACGAAGCCGGCGATCAGCCCGGCCGCGATCAGGATCCAGGTCATCAGGCTGCTGAACTGGCTGGCCAGCATGGTCAGCGCGCCGTTGCGGCGACGGTCCGGCAACTCGTTGGGCCCGTTGCTGGCCAGCCGGTCCGCGGCCTCGACGGCGCTGAGCCCGGTCGCCGCCGTGTGCAGCTTGAGCAGCACGGCATCGGCCGGCAGGCAGTGCCAGGCGCGTGGCCGGCCTGGCTTCACGCGATCGGCCGCGAGATGCGCACTTCGACCTCGTGCGGCAGGTGGTCGTTGACCAGCGCGAAGCCGGGCCCGTCTTGCGGCTCGCCATCGAGCATCACCGCCATCGAAGCCGGTGCCGCGCCGGAATCGACCTGCAGCAGCGCGATGCGGTAGACCGTGCCGCGGTAGCAGTAGCGGATCGTGCAGCCCGGCCAGGCATCCGGCAGGCAAGGCGCGAACTGCAGGCGGTTGTCGACCAGGCGCAGGCCGAGCAGCGACTCGAGGATCAGCCGGTACAGCCAGCCTGCCGAACCGGTGTACCAGCTCCAGCCGGCCCGGCCGGTGTGCGGTGCCACGCCATAGACATCGGCAGCGACGACATAGGGCTCGGCCTTGTACAGCGCCACTTCGGCGACGCTGCGTCCGTGGTTGACCGGATTGATCAGCGCCAGCAGTTCCCAGGCACGCTTGCGGTCACCGAGTTCGGCGTAGGCCATCGCCGCCCAGATCGCCGCATGGGTGTACTGGCCGCCGTTCTCGCGGACACCCGGCACATAACCCTTGATGTAACCGGGTTCCATGGCCGAGATATCGAACGGCGGATCGAGCAGCCGCACCAGGCCGTGCTCGCGATCGACCAGCTCGCGATCGAGCGCGTCCATCGCCTGGCGGGCGCGCTGCGGCTCGCCGGCACCGGACAGCACCGACCAGCTCTGAGCGATCGAATCGATCCGGCATTCGTCGTTGCCGGCGGTGCCCAGGGCGCTGCCGTCGTCGAACCAGGCCCGGCGGTACCAGTCGCCGTCCCAGGCCTGGGCATCGAGATTCATCCGCAGGCGTAGCGCCTCGGCGAGGCAGCGGGCGGCGAACAGCGGATCGCCGTGACGTTCGGCGATCAGTGCGTAGTCGCCGAGCACGCGGTACAGGAAGAAGCCGAGCCAGACGCTTTCGCCCCGCCCTTCGATGCCGACCAGGTTCATGCCGTCGTTCCAGTCGCCGGAGCCGATCAGCGGCAGGCCGCGGACTCCGAAGCGCAGGCCGTGCTCGATCGCCCGGACGCCGTGCTGGTAAAGGCTGGCGGTGTCCGGCGAACAGCGCGGCAGGTCGTAGTACGACTCTTCGTCGGCGTTCAGCGCCCGACCTTCCAGCCAAGGCAGCGGTTCGTCGAGCACACCGGTATCGGCGGTGGCGACTACATAGCGGCTGATCGCCAGCGGCAGCCACAGGTAGTCGTCCGAGCAGCGGGTGCGCACGCCGCGGCCGACCGGCGGATGCCACCAGTGCTGGACATCGCCTTCCGGGTACTGGCGGCTGGCGGCGCGCAGCAGGTGCTCGCGCAGCAGCGCCGGCTCGGCGTGGACCAGCGCCATGGTGTCCTGCAGCTGGTCGCGAAAGCCGTAGGCGCCGCCGGACTGGTAGTAGCCGCTGCGCGCCCAGATCCGGCAGGCCAATGTCTGGTAGACCAGCCAGCCGTTGGCCAGCCGGTTCACGGCCGGGTCCGGCGTTTCGATCTGCACCGCGCCCAAGGTCTGGCGCCAGTAATCGCGAACCCGGCTCAGGGCATTGCGCGCCGAGCCCGGACGGCGGAAGCGCCGCGCCAGGTGCCGAGCCTGTTCGAGGTCGCGGCCGGCGCCGAGCCGGAAGATGATCTCCCGCGATTCCCCGTCGAGCAGCTCGAACGGCACCTGGATCGCGCCGCAGGGATCGAGCGCCGCGCCGACCTTGCCAGACAGTCGCATCCGGCCGAGCGCAGCCGGCGCTGCGAAGCGGCCGTTGCGGCCGAGGAACTCGCTGCGATCGCCGGTCAGCGTCCGCGAGGCGTCGTCGACGTCGAAGAAGGCGACGCGATCGCCGAACTCGGTGCTGTAGGCGTTGCGCGCGAACAGCGCGCCGCTGGCGGCGTCGATCTCGGTGACTACGTGCATCGCGGTCTTGGCGCGCAGATCGCCGAGCACCCATTCGACATAGCCGGTCGCCGACAGCCGCCGCGGCCGCCCGGACGCATTGCGCAGCTTCAGCACCGAGAACTTCACCGCTTCGTCGAGATCGACATAGACCCACAACTCGCTGCCGATGCCGTGCGAGAGGTGCTCGAAGACGCTGTAGCCGAAGCCGTGCCGGCAGCGATGCACACCGTCGTTGCCGAGCACCGGCAAGGCGGTCGGCGACCAGACTTCGCCGCTGTCCTCGTCGCGCAGATAGATCGCTTCGCCGCCGCTGGCGCCGACCGGGTCGTCGCTCCAGGGGCTCAGCCGGAACTCGTGGGCGTTCTCGCTCCAGGTGTAGGCCAGACCGCTTTCGCTGATCACCGTGCCGAAGCCGGCATTGGCCAGCACGTTGATCCAGGGCAGCGGCGTGCGCCGACCGGGCCCGGTGGTGATCCGGTACTCGCTGCCGTCGTCGCTGTAGTCGCCGACCCCGTTGGCAGGCGCCGGCAATGGCGCATCGGCCAGCGACAGCGCATCGGCGCGCGCGCTGCGCACCGGCACCAACCGAGCGACGCGCTTGTCGGCGACGACGCGGCGATTGACCTGTTCGGCGAGCGTGCCGCGGCTGTCGGCGATGATCACCCGGGCCACCGACTGCAGCAGGATGCGGTCCTCGTTGGAGATCTGCTCGGCCGAGCGCACGAAGATGCCGCCGGGCCGGTCGATCGCGTGGGCGTGGTTGCCGGTGGCGATCAGGCCGACGATCTGGTCCTGCAGGCGCTGCCGGTAGCCGACGTGGTCCTCGTTCCAGATCACCAGATCGACGACCAGGCCTTTCAGCCGCCACCAGGCGTGGCACTGGATCATCTGCCGGGCCAGTTCGATATGGCTGCTGTCGGCGATCTTCAGCAGCACGATCGGCAGATCGCCGGAGATCGCATAGCCCCACAGCCCGGACTGGTTGCGGCGGTTCTGCACCAGCAGGCCGGCCTCGGCGCGCAGGCTGCTGCTGGCGTAGATCACCGCGCCGGCCAGCCGCCGGTACAGCTGGGCATCGGCCTCGGTGGCGTTGATCTGGCGCAGCGTCACGCCGTTGTGGGTCCAGGCCAGATCGAGCACGCGATCGGCCAGATGCCGGTCCTGGTACTTGCCGACCAGCGCCAGGCAGGCCTCGCGCTGGTCGGCAATGCCGGTGACCCAGTCCAGGGTCAGCGCCTGCCCGGCTTCGAGGGTGATCCGGCAACGGATCGCGATGCAGGGATCGAGCACCGAGCCCTGGCTGTCCGACAACGCACCGCCGTCGGTCACCGCCTGCGGCGACAGCGTGCTGTGGCCGCGGCCGATGAAGCGGCCACGGTCGGTCTCGAAACTCAAGTGCTCGATGGTCGTGCCGTTGACCGCCAGCAGATGGAACATCCACGGCGTGGCATCGCCGAGCGAACGCGGCCGCCGCGTGCACAGGATCGCCCGCCGCGCCGGCAGCAGTTCGGTTTGCACGAACAGGTTGCCGAAACCGGTCTGCATGGCGTCCGCCGCCGGTGCCGCGAGCACCACCTCGGCATAGCTGGTCAGCTCCAGCGTGCGGCGCTGCCGCGAACGATTGCTGAGCCGCACCCGGCGCAGCTCGATGTCGTCCTCCGGCGAGACGACGACTTCCGACCAGGTCTCGATGTCGTGATCGAGCCGCCGCACTTCGGCACGACCGTCGGCGAACAGCGCTTCATAGCGCTCGGCGCGGGCGCCGGTCGGCTGATGGGCGGCGGACCAGATCTCGCCGCTCGCGACGTCGCGCAGATACAGGAAGCTGCCCCAGTGATCGCAGGTGCCGTCTTCGCGCCAGCGGGTCACGGCGAGATCCTTCCAGCGCGCGTAGCCACCCCCGGCGTTGCTGATCATCACGTGGTAGCGGCCGTTCGACAGCAGCTGTACCTCGGGGCTGGCCGTGTGGGCGCCGATCGGCGCCTGCGCCGAAGTTTCGGCGGCATCCTCGAGCGAGCCGCGCTCGCTGGCGTCGACGACCGGCGCCTGGATCGCGGCGTTGCGCGGAATCCGTTCCTGGAGCAGCAGCAGGGTCGACTGCAGCTGAGGATCCGACACGAAGCGCTGCTGCATGCGCTGCTGGAGCAGCACGCTGGCGATCGCCAGCAGGCTCATGCCCTGGTGATGGGCCATGAACGAGCGGACGATCGCCCGCGTCTCGCCGCGCACCAGCCGCGACGGCGTGTAGTCGATCGCCTCGTAGAAGCCATGCCGTCCGAGGAAGCCTTCGGCGGCCAGCCGCTGCAGGTTCGCGCAGGCGGCCTCGGGCGCCACCAGCAGCGCCAGGGCGCTGGCATACGGGGCAATCACCGTGTCCTCGGCCAGGCCGCGCTTCAAGCCCAGGCCCGGCACGCCGAAGGCGTGGTACTGGTAGTTCAGATTGGCGTCGACGGTGTTGTAGCCGGATTCGGACACGCCCCAGGGCAGACCTAGCCGGCGGCCGTGGGCGATCTGTCGGCTGACCGCGGCGCGGCAGGTCTGGTCGAGCAGGGTGCCCGGGTAGCTGGGCATCACCAGCAGCGGCATCAGGTACTCGAACATCGAGCCGCTCCACGACACCAGGATCGCTTCGCCGTCGGCGGCGGTGCGCAGCCGGCCGAGCGCGAACCAGCTTTCCTGGGGCAGCTGGCCCTGGGCAATGGCCACGAAGCTGGCCAGCCGGGCCTCCGAGGCCAGCAGATCATAGAAGCTGGTGTCGCGGCGGAACTCGTCGACGTTGTAGCCGATCGCCAGCAGCTGGCGGGTGCGGTCGTACAGGAACTCGTAGTCGACCTCGGCATAGCCGGCCGCCTCGCGTGCCAGCAGATGGCATTCGGCGATCCGTGCGCGAGCCCGCTGGCTGCCGAGCACGATGCAGCGCTCCAGTTCGTCGAGCGCCTCGCCCGCCTCGTCGATGCCGGCGGTGAGCCGCAGTTCGGCGATTGCCGGCGCCAGACGCTGGGCATGGCCGGCCAAGCCTTCGAGGCTGGGCAGTTCATCGAGTTCGGCGACCAGGACGAAATCCCTGGCCGCCGTCGGCAGCAGCAGCCAGGGCGCGAGCCAGATCAGATCTTCGCGGACCACGCGGCATTGCTCGTCGAGCGCGGCGATCCAGTCGGCCAGCTCGCTGCCCGATGCAGCGCCGAGGTCGGCTGGAAGACGGATCGCGCAATGCACTACCGGCGCCAGGCTGTGCAGCGTCGCCGACAGGGTCGTCGGCTTCAGGGTTGCCGCATTGTTGAGCAGGGCGCGCAGCCGCTGGATCGCGGTCGGATCGCAGCCGCCGGCGGCGTCCTCGATCAGGGCCAGGGTGTCCAGCAGGCCGTGGAACAGACGATCGTTGACCACCGGCCGCGCGGGCAGCACCGCCAGCGCCGCGCGCAGGGTCAGCAGGTGACCGGCGAAGTTGCCGCTGTCGACCGACGAGATGTAGCGCGGCGGCAGCGGCGCCAGGCTGAGGGTGTCGTACCAGTTGAAGAAATGTCCGCGGTGGCGTGGCAGCAGCGCCAGCGTGTCGAAGGTGCTGCGGGTGCGGGCCAGCAGCCCGCTGGCGACGAGGTAGCCGAAGTCCTCGGCGGCCAGATTCGCCAGCAGCGCCAGGCCGATGTTGGTCGGCGAAGTGCGGTGCGCGGTGATCGGGCCTGGATGCTCCTGGTGGTTGTCCGGCGGTAGCCAGTGATCGTCCGGGCCGACGTGGCGCTCGAAGAACGCCCAGGTCCGACGCGCCAGCCGACGCAGGAACTGGCTCTGCGCCGGGCTCAGCCTGGGATCGCGACGGCGCAGCGGCTGGCTCAGCCAAGCCGCGACCAGGGGGGCGGCCATCCAGGCCAGCAGCACCGGCAGCGCCGCCCACAACGACTCCGGCCGCCAGGCGACAAGCGCGAGCGCGGCCAGCAGCGCCAGTGCCGGCGCCATCCCCAGCGAACCCTCGATGCCGGACCAGCGCAGCGCCGGCGACCGCCGCACCGCGCTGCCGTCGACGAACGCCCGCCATTCGAGCAGATGCCGGTGCGACACCCGGATGCGCCACAAGGTACGCAGGATGGCGTCGGCGCTCAGCAGCGCCTCGTGGGGCAGGCAGGCGATGCGGAACAGCGCCAGCGCCAGGCCGCGCCGCAGGCCCTGTCCGGCGCTGCACAGGTGCGGCCACCAGCTGGCCTCGTCAGGCTTGCGCAAGGCGTCGATCGCCGCGAACAGCAGCGGCGGCAGCAACAGCATGGCGAGCGCGACGGCGGTCCACAGCGGCGGCTCGGGTAGCAGCAGCCAGCCGCCGAGCAGCAGCAGGACCAGCGCCATCGCGACCAGGCTGCGGCGCAGGTTGTCGAGGATCTTCCAGCGGGACAGCGCCGACAGCGGATTGACTTGAGCCTGGCCGTCGGGTCCGGGCACCGTCGGCAGCAACCAGCACGCCACCTGCCAGTCGCCGCGTATCCAGCGCCAGTGGCGCTGCATGTCGGCGGCGTAGCCTGCCGGGTAGTCCTCGAACAGGTGGACATCGCTGAGCAGGCCGGAGCGTGCGTGACAGCCTTCGAGCAGGTCGTGGCTGAGGATGCGGTTTTCGGGCAGACGATCCTTGAGCACGGCTTCGAAGGCATCGACCTCGTAGATGCCCTTGCCGATGAACGAGCCTTCGCCGAAGGCATCCTGATAGACGTCGGAGACCGCCCGCGTGTACGGGTCGATGCCGGGCTCGCTGCCGCACAGCTGTGCATAGCGGGAGCGCTGGCCGCCGGTCAGGCTGGCGGCCAGCCGCGGCTGCAGGATGCCGTAGCCGCCGGTCACGCAGCGCCTGAGCGGATCGATGCGCGGCCGGTTCAGCGGATGCGCCATCGCGCCGATGAACTGCCGCGCGGCATCGCGCGGCAAGCGGGTGTCGGCATCGAGCGTGATCACGTAACGCACGCCGCGCAGTGCCGTCGGGTCGCCGATCACCAGCGAATGGCGGCCGCTGCCCTGCCCGCGCAGCAGCGCGTTCAGATCCGCCAGCTTGCCGCGCTTGCGCTCGTGGCCGATCCACAGGCCTTCGCAGGGATTCCAGTCGCGAGCCCGATGCAGCAGATGGAAACGGTCCGGCGCATCGGGGCGACGGTAGCGGTCGTTGAGCCGCTCGATGCCGCCCTGGACCCGGGCCAGCAGCGTGGCGTCCTCGGGCAGCGTTTCGCTGCCGGCGTCACGGAAATCGCTGAGCAGCGCGAAATGCAGTTGCCCATCCTGGTTGCCGAGGAAATGCACTTCCAGCGCCTCGAGCAGGGCGTCGATCTCTGCCGGCGAGGTCAACAGGCAGGGTACGGCGACGATGCTGCGCTGGGCCTCGGGCAGGCCGCGCGCGTAGTCCATGCGTGGAATCCGCTGCGGCGTCATCACCAGCGTCGCCAGCCAGTTGGCCATTGCCGATGCGAACTGGCTGGTCGCGATCAGCAGCAGCAGCGCCAGCGGTGCCAGCAGGCGATCGTCCATGCCGCCATCGTGGGCACGGATCAGCAACGCCGAGCTGATCGTCAGGCTGAGCACGGCGATGCCGGACAGATGCAGCAGCAGCGGCCGGCGCCGCAGTGCGCGGGTGCCGTGCTCGACGGCGGTCGGGCGATAGCCGATCGCCGCTTCCAGCCGGGCACAGCCAGCGTCGATCAGCCAGTAGCCGACATGGGCCTGGTGCGGCGCGCCGCCATCGGCATTTCCGGCGAGCTGCACGGCGGTCTCGGCGACCGCCGACTCCGACATCCGGCCGCGCCTGGCCAGCTTGTCGATCACCTGCCGGTAGCTGTCGCGTGTCGCGAAGTCATGTCACCGTAAGTACGGGCGGGATCGCCGAGCAGCACCCGCTCGACGGCGCTCATCGTTTCGACGAACACCCGCCAATCCATGGCGCCGAGGAAGCGCAGCGAGCCGATGCTGTTGCCGATCGAGACCTGATCCGCCGCCTGCTGCTGGTTCTCCGCCAGCACCAGCTGATCGATGGTCAGGCTATCTTCGGCCAGGCGCTGCTCGATCCAGTTCAGCGGCAATGCCAGCGCCGGCCCGTGACCCTGCAGACGCCGGCTCAGCTCGGCGACGAAGGGGCTGACCATCGGCGGCTCCGAACGCGCCATGTCGGCGACGATCAGGATCAGGTTCTTCGGATCCTGTTCGGCCATCGCCATCATCTGGTCGGCCCAGCCCTCGGCCAGATTCAGGTGCAGGCGCGCTTCGGTAATCCTCGCCGCGACCCGGCGCAGGTTCTCGATCAATGCCAGCCTGAGCATGATCGGGATCGCCCACAGTTCGCCGAGGGCCAGCGGGGTGACCGTCTGGTAGGCGGCCACGAAGCGCAGCAGCGCCTCGGCATCCACCCGGCCATCACCGTGAGCGATCGCCGCCAGCGCCAGGTCGTAGACTCGCGGCAGGCCGCGCGACGGGCCGCTGGCCAGACGTGGCAACTGCCGGCTGTAGCCGCGCGGCAGATGCTGGCGCGCGGTGCGGATCTGCTCCTCGATCAGGTAGAAATTGTCGAGCAGCCACTCGCCCGCCGGCGCGATCCGGGTCCGGGTCTTGACCGCGCCGACCAGCAGCGCACGGGTATCGACCAGCACCTGCTGATTGGCCGTCAGCCGCAGCAGCAGGCGCTCGGTCTGGCTGGTCCTGCCGAGCTGGTGGGCGGTCGCCAGCGCGATGCCGTGCTGCGCCATCTGGTCGGCACTGAACAGCTCGGCGCGCAACGGCGCGACATCCTCCTGGTCATCGACCGCCGCTCGCCGGACGCTCGGGCCCAGCCGCCTCAAGCAGTGTTGCAGCCCAGCTCCGATGGCGCGCCAGGCTATCGTCACGATCAGTGTGTTGCCACGTCGCTCTCGTGCGTCGTCGAGATGTCTTCGGCACCGGCGCGCTTGAACACGTCCTTGATCCGCTTGGTCTGCTCGCCGCTTTCCGAGTGCACCGACATCAGGATGTTGCCGCCCTTGACCATGTCCTCGTATCGCTTGGCCTCGAACTCCGGAATGCCCATGCCGATCAGCGCGCCGGCAATGCCACCGATGGCGGCACCGACGGCGACGCCGCTGAGCGCCGCCATGATCGGCCCGGCCGCGATCAGCGGGCCGACTCCCGGAATCGCCAGCGCGCCGATACCCGCCAGCAGGCCGAGCACGCCGCCGGTGATTCCGCCGGCACTGACGCCGGCGACCGTGCCTTCGGGTGCCTTGGTGTGGTGCTCGTGCGCGAAGTCGCGGCTGCCGTCCCGATCCGGAAACAGCACGGAAATATCCTGATTGCGGACGCCGCCGAGGCCGTGCAACTGGTCGACGATGCGTTCGGCCATGACCGGTGTCTTGGCGATGCAGAAGATGGCGGTGGCCATGGTTGAGCTTCCTTTGGTGAACAGCATGGAGGGGATGTGAGGCATGGGCCGAGCAGCGCCCGGATCAGCGGCTTGCGGCGATTTCGAGCTGGCTGTCGATGCTGGCCTTGCCCGCGGCCTCGGCGAGAACCAGCTCGATGCGGCTGCGCTCGGCCTTGTCAGGCACCGGGCCGCGCAAGGTCACGCGACCTTCGCGGGTGATGATCTTGATGTTCTTCCCGGCCATCGACAGATTGGGCAGCGCCAGCAGCTTGCGGCGCAGCAGCGCGGCCAGCGCGAGGTCGGACGCGGCTTCCGATTGATCGATCGGCGTCAGCGTGCTGCGACCGCGATCCCTCGTGTTGATCGCGCTGTTGTCGGCGGATTTGGCATCGGCACTCAGTGCCATCGGCGTTGCCAGGCAGAGCGTCGACAGCAGGGGTACGGCCAGTGCCTGGATGCAGCGCTGGGTTCGAGTATCCATGTCCGCTCTCGCTGTAGTGCCGGAGTTCCGGCGCTGGCCTGTATGCACCCGCCGTGCCCGTGTCGCCGGCGACGCGAAACTGGGTGTGGCAAGGCCTGGCGAGAACGCTGGTGCTCGCCTGAAGTTGCCGGCATCTGGACTCGGCAACAAATGATCGGATCGGTAATTTCCGCAGTGGCAACCGGCGGGCTCGGGCTGCCCCCCGGAGCACTGCGCACCGATCCGTTCTCCGATGTCCACCGCTGCCGGGACCAGCACTTGCTGCCTGACCAGCGAGGCCATCGAGGCTTGCACAGGGGGGGACGAGCGTGTCGAAATCTGCTGCGAGTCACTGCCACCCGGGCCGTCGAAAAGGCGGTCACAGAGGCCTTCAACGGTACGGTCAAAGAGCGTTCGCAGCCCTGTTGCTGCTGGTCGTCGCCGCAAGCGGACTTGCCGACGTCCCGAGGGATTCCGAAACTCAGCCATCGGATCTGGTGAAACGCTCCCTGCCCGTCTCGCCGGCACTCGACTACAGCGTTCGCGGCTATGTGCTGCGCGATGCCGGCATCAACGACCTGCCGAACCTCGTTCCGGTGATCGTCAGGTTCAACACCGACGGCATGCTGGTCGCCGATCCGGAAGCCGGGGTATGGATCTTTCAAGAGCCGCTGGCGATGGTGCTCAGACTGGACCGATGGCGAGCCCTGGGGACCAATGCCATCGGCCTGAGCGCAAGCATCCCCTTGGCCGCACCGCCCTGAGCTAGGCGCTCAGCGTGCCGGCGGCGGCTCGATGGGCTTGGCACCACCTTGGGTACCGCGACTGCCGGGCTCGGTAGTCTTGCCCGGAGTTGGCGTCGTGGCGCTGCCGCTGCAGGGCATGGTGCCTGCGGGCTTGCCGCCCTGGGTACCGGGCGAGCCGGGCACCGTGGTCTTGCCCTTCGCCGCGGGCCCCTCAGCGCAGGGCATCGTCGATGGCATCGGTCGCGACTCGTGAGGCTCGGTCGGCATCGAATCGACGGCACCTGCCGACGCTATTGGCAATACGCCGGACAGCGCGGTGGTCAGGGTCAGAGTCAGCAACTTCGTGCGGGTCAATCGGAAGGTATTCATGCCTTGGGCTCTCCATTGGAATCAGGGCCTCGGCGGAACGCCATGCAGGTGCGCCAACCAAGGGCCACCCGCATCCGGATGTCTCGCGGCGCGCCGTGGTGGCGGTTGGCAGGCATGCGCCATTCCCGACCCAGGCGACTTCGGACGACGCGGGCACGCCGCATGGTCATGGACTGAGCCGCCATCAACCAATCACCGAGGTTCCCCATGAATCGCGAACAAGTCATCAGCCTGCTGCTGCAGGTCTCCGGCACCACACTGAACGTCTGCGGGGCGCTCTGCGACGACCGGCAAACACAACTGCTCGGCGGCCAGATCCGTCATATCGGTCGCCTGCGCGGACAGCGCAATGGCACGAAGCCGGAGTCGGGCCTGCAGGCCGAAGCCGTGCGTTCGGGCGGGGTCGGCCTGCGTTCTGCAGCCGATCGGCTGTCGACCAGCGCCAACCAGTCATTCTCATGAGCTTGCCCGGCAAGGGGTCGGTAATTTCCCGCCGTATCGGCCGCAGCTACCGGCAGCAATTGCAATCGGCCGAGTCGGAATACCGCCGTCAACGCTCAAGCGGCTGATCGGACGGGGGAATCCGGAAATGCTCAGGCAGGCATCGTTCATGAGTATCAGTGGCTGAACCCGGCTTCGATCGACCGCGAGCCGTCGGAAGCGAAGTCCCCGGCGGAAGCACGGCAGCAGATGCCGGCCTGCGCGAACCAGACGTCACCATCCCCTTGATCGTTGCAGCGGCTTCCCCGGCCGTATCTCCGATCTTTTTTATACCGACCAGGCGCAAACGCGCCGCTCTGCACCGCCGACCGGATCGTCACCGCGAATCCCCGCCCAGCGACCATCGGCAACACTTCACGGAGTACCGACACATGTCCAAAAACGAACTTCAGAAAGACACCATCACCATCCTCAACAGCCTGATCGAGACCAGCAAGGACGGCGAGAAAGGCTTCAGCAATGCCGCCGGCCATGCCCATGCTCCGGATCTGCGCATGCTGCTCAGCGGCTACTCTGCCGACTGCGCCCGCAGTGCCGTGGAATTGCAGGACTGTGTGAAGGGGCTGGGTGGCCAAGCGGAAACCAGCGGTACCGCCGTCGGCGCGCTGCATCGCGGCTGGGTCAACCTCAAGGCCTCGCTGAGCAACGACGACGATCTGATGCTGCTCGAGGAATGCGAGCGCGGTGAGGATCACGCCAAGGCCGAATACATCAAGGCGATGAAGTCGGAGCTGACGCCCAGCGTGCAGTCGCTGCTGAAGCGCCAGTGTGATGGCACGATGCTGCATCACGATCGCATTCGCGACCTTCGTAATCGTGGCCGGGCGGCAACCTCGGTCAGCTAGCAGCAATGTGAAGATGCCGGCGACGAACCAGGGCTGGGAAAGGCTCCTGGATCTGCGTCGGCATCCTCGCGATGTGACGGCGAGACCTCGCATCGGATCGGCCATCGCCGTCATCCTGCCGTGATCTGGCGCATGCGATGAGGCGTCGTGGGCTGGTCGGCCGCCCGGTCTTGAAATCGCCGACCGGGGCGATCCGCGATCGGCGCCCCACGAAGCCGAGAGCCCGCTTGCTCGCAGCCCAGGCCCCATACCCAAGCTCGGTCCACGGTCTTGATCCGCAAGTCGTTCCTCAGCGGCTGCAGGCCGTTCTGGCAAACGGCAGCGGTCGCGGCGGCTCGCGCATCAACGGGTCGGATATCGTCTGCCGATCAGCAGCGGATTCTGTGGCGCACGAACGCAGCGATGGTGACCACCAGTTCCTCGATCACCACCGGCTTCGACAGATGCATCTCGAAACCTGCATCGTGGGCGCGAATCCGGTCCTCGTTCTGCACGAAGGCGGTCAGCGCGATCGCAGGCAGCACCGCGAGCCCGCCGGTGCGTTCGAAGGCGCGGATGCTGCGCAGCGTCTGATAGCCATCCTGGCCAGGCATGGCGACATCGCAGATCAGCAGATCCGGGCGCTGCTCGGCGCTCGGCGCTCCCAGCCGCTTCACCGCTTCTTCGCCGGAACCCAGCACCTCGACCTCGGCTCCGAAGCGGCGCAACAGCACGGCCATCGCATCGCGCGATTCCTGGTGATCATCGACCAGCAGCAGGCGAATGCCGTCCAGGCCGGGTAGCACCGGATCGGCGGCGACCGGCCAGACTCTCGAAATCAGCTCGCCGGGCTGGTGCGCGCGCAACGGCAATCGCACCGTGAAGGTGGCGCCCTGGCCACGGCCGGCACTGACGGCGCTGACATTGCCGCGATGCAGTTCGCAGAGATGGCGCACCAGCATCAGGCCGAGGCCGAAGCCGTCCTGGGCGCGGCTGTTGCCGGTCTCGTCGCGCTGGAAACGCTCGAAAAGCTGGGGCATGAAATCGGCGGCGATGCCCCGGCCATTGTCCTCGATGTGGATCAGCACGAAATCCTTGGCACGCAGTGCCGACAGTCGGACGTGGCCGCCGCGCGCAGTGAACTTGATCGCATTCGACAGAAGGTTCCAGATCACCTGCTGGATGCGGTCGCTGTCGCCCTCGATGGTCTCCGAGCCCAGGCGGATATCGGCCTGCAGTTCGATGGCCTTCTCCTCGGCCTTGCTGCGCACGCTGTCCAGTGCGGAAACCAGCACCGGCCTCAACAGCACCGGGGACAGACTCAGACTGAGCTTGCCGGTCATGATGCGGGTGGCGTCGAGCAGGTCGTCGATCATCCGGACCTGCTGCTCGACGCCGATCTTGATCCCGGCGATCGCCCGCAGCGCGAGCGGGCAGGAAACCTCCAGGGTCGATCGCAGGACCTCCGCCCAGCTCTGGATGCCGTTCAGCGGCGAACGCAGCTCGTGCGAGACGATGGCCAGGAACTCGTCGCGACTGCGAGTCGCCAGTTCGGCCTGCTCGCGGGCCGCCTGCTGGCCAGCGAGCAGGCGGTCGCGTTCGATCTGCACGCGCATCCGCTCGCTGACGTCGTAGACGATCACCAGCAGTGAATCGAGCCGGATGCCGTGGTCCAGTTCGGGCACGGCACGGGCCAGGAAATAGCGGCGCTCGCCATTCAACAGCGCATCGAAGGTGACCGACTGCTCGCTCTCCGTCTCGAAGGCCTGCTTGAATGCCGGATCGGTGGCGGCGACGTAGGCCGCCGGAAAACCGAGTTCGATTGCGTCACGCCCGAGAAAGCGATCGCGACGGACTCCGAAAGCCAGCTCGGCCGCGCGGTTGACGTAGAGGTAGCGCAACTCGCGATCAACGCGGGCGATGACATCCGGTGCGTTCTCAGCCAGCGTCTTGAACTCGCGCTCGCGCTCGTTGGCCCGCGCTTGCGCGCGCTTGCGCTCGGTGATGTCCTCGGTGACCTCGACGAAGCCACGCACCTGCTTCTGCTCGTCGTAGTCAGGGACCAGCGTGGCGTGGAGATGGCAGTTCCCGCCGGGCAGCGGCAGCTCGATCTCAAAATCGACGGTCCAGCCGGCCAGCACCTGATCGATACGCGGCTGCAACAGCTTCACGGCCGTTTCTCCCAGCACATCGTGCAGGCTGCGACCGACGATCGAAGCCGGCGCGCTGGCCAGCCGGCGCCGGGCATGGGCGTTGTTGACGAATCGGTACCGCAGATCGCGATCGATATGGGCGATACCGATCGGCATCGCGCTGGTGACGATCCGCAGCTCGCGCTCGCTGTCCCGCAGCAGCTTCTCGACAGCGCGCCGCGCAGTGATGTCCTCGGCAACGCCGATCACCTGCTCGATGGTGCCGGCAGCGCCGTGGACGGCAATGCCCCGATCGCGAATCCAGCGCAGGCCCGCGGCAGTCTGCAAACGGTACTCGATGGCGAATGCTTCCCGACGCGGCTTGATGCCGTCGTCCTCTTCCAGCGACGCGAATGCCGCGGCGATCGACGGCCGGTCGTCATCGTGGATCCGACCTGGCCAACGGAGCTGTATCGGCTGACCGAGCGCATCATCGAGGCCGCTGGTGAAATCCCAATGACGATGGGTATCGGGCTGTTGGTGAAGCTGTCGCGCCGACGGCCAGTCGATGCTCCAGAACAGATCATCGAGGTGATTCAGCAGCAGGCGAAAGCGTTGTCCGTCGACCATCAAGCCGGCATTGATGGGATCGAGATCGCTCATGGCGCAGTGGCCGAGACAACCGGGGCGACCGGGCGCCTGGCGGTGCCCTTCGAGCACAGCACCACGGTTGCGGACTCCACCGCGGTGCAAGCTTCCGCTTCCATCAGTGCTGCTACCGCAGAACGCGCGTCGGCATCGTCATCGACAATCAGGACATGGGCCATGCGCCACGCTCGTCGGTCCAGGCTGGGCGAAGCAGTGTGCGCCACCGCACACGAGGTGTATGCGCGCTATCGCACTTAGAGCCTGGAACAGGAAGGATCTCCCGTGTCGTCGATCCGCAAGGCCCGGCCCCATCCTATTCGTCGACCAATTGAGTAATCGCTGCATAGGCGGCAAGGCGGCTGGCAAGCCGCAGCTTGGTGAACAGGTTCTTCAAGTGAAATTTGACGGTGTTCCCGGAGAGAAATGTCCGTTGAGCGATCTCCTTGTTGGAACAACTCCTGCGCCTGTAGCGTTCAGTGCCGGCTGTCATCTCCTTCGGTCGAAGCCGTCGATACCCGAATTGCAGGAGAAGGCGCCGGACAGGAAGACGGTCGACCAGCCCGCTGCGACAAGCCCTGGTAGCTGGCGTACTCGAAAGCGAAGAACAGCGGCAGCGCCTTGATGTCCGCGAACGGCAGGATCTGGGTGATGAACACGCCGCCGATGCCGGTGGCCGGATCGATCCAGTAATAGGAGTTGGCGAGCCCGGCCCACATCAGGCTGCCGGCGGCGCGGCCGGTCGGAAGCGTCTTGCTGTTGATCATGAACGCCAGACTCCACAGGTGCGGATTGTCCGGCGGCAGCGGCAGGTCGTTCGAGTAGGCCGGATTGGCGGTCTTCAGCGACGGCACTTCCAGCGCGCCGAGCTGGTTGCGGCTCATCGCGTCGACGGTCTCCGCCTTCAGCACCCGGCCGTTCGTGCCCTGCCCGCGATTCAGGATCATGCGCACGAACTTCAGGTAGTCGCCGGCCGTGCTGTACAGCGCCTGGCCGCCCATCTCGGTCTCCGGCTGCTGCGGCAGCACCAGATCGATCGGCGCCAACCCGCCATCGGCGAGGCGGGCGTGGATGCTGGCCAGCCGCGCCTGCATGTCCGGCCGCATGGTGATCGCGGTATCGTTCATGCCCAGCGGCTGCAGCAGGTTCTCGGCGAAGTACGCACTCAGGCTCTGCCCACTGGCCTGCTGCACCAGCAGGCCGGCCCAGTCGGTGCTGATGCCGTACTCCCAGCGCTCGCCCGGATCGAACAGCAGCGGGGTCTTCAGGCTGGCGCGGCTGCTGCTGGCGAAGCCCGGCATGCCGGTCGCCGCCTGGAATTTCTGGATCTCGTGGCTGAGAAACTCGTAGCCGAAGCCAGCGGTGTGGGTCAGCAGATGACGCAGGGTGATCGCCCGCTTCGGCGCCCGGGTCCTGGGTTGACCAGCCGCATCGAAGCCTTCGAGCACCTGGATCTGATCCAGCTCCGGCAGCCACTTGGCGGCCGGACTGTCGAGATCGAGCTTGCCGCGTTCGACCAGTTGCAGCGCCGCCGCGGAGGTGATCGCCTTGGTCATCGAGGCGATCAGGGCAACGCTGTCGGTGCGCATCGGCGCCGGATCGCCGAGCTTGCGAACGCCGAATGCGCCCTCGTACAGCATGCCCTCGCGGTCGCCGACCATCGCCACCACGCCCGGAACTTCGCCGGCTTCGGCTGCTGGCCGCAGCACGGCGTCGAGTGTTTCCTTGAGTCCTGACATCGGCACGCTCCTCCCGATTCTTGTGGTTGTCGACGCAAGTGCCGCATGGTGTCCCGGCCGGGACACCATGCGGCACTTGCGAGGGTTCACCCGAACAGTGCTTGATCAGGCTCCGATCAAGCGACTTCGAAGCCTTCGTAATCGTGCTGCGCAACTTTTTCGCAGGCTTCGCGATAGGCCGGCACGCCGCCGATGTAGCTGAGCAGGCGGTTCTGCTTGCCCTCGATGTTGCCGCCCGTGTACCAGGACTTGGTCTTGGCCACCAGGGTCAGGTCGGCCAGCTCATCGTGGTGGGCCAGCCAGCGCTGTTCGGTCTCGGCGCTCGGCTCGATCAGCTTGCGACCATGCCGGCGCAGGTAATCGATGCAGCTGCTGATCCACTGCACCTGATGCTGCAGGCAGGTCGGCGCATTGCAGAACGCGGCGGCCGGCGCATACGGCGCGCTGGTGGTGAACAGGTTCGGATAGCCGTGGATCTGCAGGCCCATGGTGGTCCGCACTTCCTGTTTCCATTCCTCGCGCAGGCTGCGGCCACCACGGCCGCGGATGTCGATCGCGGTCAGCCCGCCGGTGCCGGCGTCGAAGCCGGTGGCGAGGATGATCACGTCGAGCGCGATCTCACCTTTCGAGGTGCGGATGCCGTTCGCCGTGATGTACTCGATCGGCGTCTCGTACAGGTCGATCAGGTCGACGTTGTCGCGGTTGTAGACCTCGAAATAGCCGTTCTCCAGCGGCACCCGGCGAGTGCCGAAGCCGTGGTCCTGCGGCACCAGCCTGGCGGCGACCTTGGGGTCGCGGATGCGGGCGCGGATCTTGTCGCGCACGAAGTCGGAAATCTCGGCGCTGGCTGCCGGATCGAAGAAGATTTCCATGAAGCCGGCCACCCAGATGCGCAGCGAGCCGTCGGCCCACAGCCGCTCCAAGGTCGCGTGGCGTTCTTCCCTGGACAGGCTGAAGAATGGCCGCGTCTCGCCCTGCTCGTCGAAGCCGACGAAGGTGGTCCAGATCGCTTCCCGGGTCTGTGGATAGCGGGCGCGGATCGCGGCGCGATCGGCATCGCTGTATTTCGGGTTGATCATTGGCACCGCGTAGTTGGCGGTGCGCTGGAACACGCTCAAATGGCCAACCTCAGGGGCAATGGTCTGGATCACCTGGATGCCGGTGGCGCCGGTGCCGATCACGCCGACCCGCTTGCCTTTCAGATCGATGCCTTCGCGTGGCCAGCGGGCGGTGTGCACCAGCTTGCCCTTGAAGCTGTCGTGGCCTTTGAACGGCGGTACCACCGGCGCGCTCAGCGGGCCGAGCGCGGTGATCAGGAACTGGCTGTCGAGGGCTTCGCCACTGTTGGTCCTGATCCTCCAGCGGCCGGTCGCCTCGTTCCAGGTCGCGGCTTCGACGCGGGTGTTGAAGCTGATGTCGCGGCGCAGGTCGAAGCGGTCGGCGACGTGGTTGAAGTAGCGCTCGGACTCGGCCTGACCGACATAGCGCTGGCTCCAGTTCCAGTCCTCGAGCAGTTCGTCGGAAAACCAGTACTGGTAGATGTTCGACGGCGAATCGGTGCGTGCGCCCGGGTAGCAGTTCCAGTACCAGGTGCCGCCGACGCCGGAGGCGGCGTCGATCACCCGCACCCGCAGGCCGAGCTTGCGCAGCGACCACAGCTGGTAGAGGCCGGTGAAGCCGGCGCCGATGATCACGGCGTCCAGCGCTTGAGACTGCGAAGCAGGAACGGTCATTGCGGATCTCCTCGAATCCAGGGTTTCTGATTTTTCTCAGGGTGGATTCGTCGACGGCCGCACAGCCGCCATCCTTGCCCTGATGCCGCCAAGGATGCGCCCGCCAGACCTTGCAGAGTTGGCTTCAGGCGCAGCAGACTTGGCATCATGCGCAGACCCTCTTGGACATCCCGGGCATGGCCGGCTCGCTGATCCGCAGTGCCATCCTCGACGGCGCCGCCGAGCTGATCCGTATCCACGGGGCGCGGCCGGTGCAGATCGCTCGGCGTGCCGGCATCCCGCAGGCCGCCCTCTCCGACCCCGACCTGCTGGTCCAGGCGTCTGCCGTGCTGCGCTTCTTCGAGGTCGCCGCCGAACTGTGCCGGCTGCCGACCTGGGGCCTGTCGCTGGCCCGCGGTGGTCGACTGGCGGCGATGATCGGACCGCTGTGGATCCTGTTGCGCAATGCCCGCACCGTCGGCCAGATGTGCGACGAACTGGCCGACAACTTCGACCTGTACAGCGACGCCGCCCTGGTCAGCGTCGAGCGGATAAAGGGCGGCGCGCTGCTGAACTGGACGACCACCAGTGTCATGCACCAAAGCGAGATGCAGATGGCGGAGTTCGCGCTGAGCGTGTTCGCCAGCGAGATCCGCAGTCACCTGGCGCGCGACTGGCTACCGATGGCCGTGCTGTTCCGTCACGCCGCGCCGTCGGCCAATCTCGCCCTCCATCGCGCCGCCTTCGGCAGCGACCTGCGCTTCAACCAGGATCGCAATGCGCTGCTGCTCGACAGCGACACGCTGGATGCGCCGCTGAAGGCGCGCGGCTCGGCGGCCCGCGCGCTGGCGACCCGGGTCGTGCGCCTGGAGGAAGAGCGGCCGGAAAAGCAGCTGGCCCGGAGCGTCGAGGCCGTGGTGCGCTCGCTGATGCCCTATGCGCCTTGCACCGTCATCGAGGTTAGCCAAGCGCTGGACCTGGCGCCGCGCACCTTGCAGGACCAGCTCAAGCGCCAGGGCACCAGTTTCACTGCCGTGCGCGATGCCGTGCGCGCCGATCTGGCGCTGAAATATCTGCGCCACTCGGATCTGAGCGCCGGCCAGATTGCCGAGATCCTCGGTTATGCCGACCTGACCTCGTTCAGCCGTTCGTTCCGGCGCTGGAACGGCCTGAGCCTGCGCGAATTGCGGGGCCAGTTCCTGCGTCCGGAGGATTGATTCCATCCTCTGGAGAGCAGTCTTCGTACTCTGATCGTGGGTGATCGGCCAGCCGAGCAAGCCGGCCGATCACCGTTCCGCAGCCGCTGCGACATGGCGAGGCACCCTACGAGCAGCGGAAATCCCATAGCGACGACATTAGCCAGCCCCGCAACAGCTTGCAGGCAATTGAAGCCTCTGCCCGATCAACATTGCGAAATCCGTCCGCGCATGCGGTGCGCATTGGGACAGACACCAAAGCGTGCCTTGAACAAGCGCGAGAACGTGGCGTAATCGGAGAAGCCGAGATCGAACGCGATGTCGGTGATCTTCCGAGGTCTGGACTTCGTACTCTCCAGTTGCTGGAAAGCCTGATCCAGCCTCAGATCATTGATCAGTTTGGTTGGGGTCACGAGCTGGCCGCTGAACAGCGAGTAAAGCGAACGACGCGACATGCAAAGAGCCGACGCGAGGGTATTGACGTTGAGCGTCGGGTCACCGATGTGTTCGAGGATGTGGCGCCTTACCTGATCGAGTCGAGCGTCCTCCGACGCATAGTCCAGCCCACGTCCATTCGAGCGCTGCAGGGCGGCTGACAGCATCCATCGAACAGCCCGCAAGACCGGTTCACCCTCGGACCGGACAACCTCGCCGGGCAGTTCCATGAGCGTCGTCAGCGCACCTAGCGCACCGCGTGTGCTGGCACTGTCGACCAGTCTGGTGCCGCAAACCTGCTGCGACATACCCTGCCATCCAGGAATTCCATCGTGAGCCAGCATGAGAACCGCGAAGCTTGCACTGCCGGCCAAAATCACCCTGTATGGTCGGGTGGTATCGCAGACCGCCACCTGACCAGCGCTCAGCGTGCAACGCCGCCCATCCTGTTCCACGTGAAGCTCGCCGGATCGCTGCCACATCAGCTTGATGTAGCCGATATCCGAGGCCTCCGCCAGTTGTCGAGTGCGAATCACCTCGCTGGCACTGGCGCGAATCGACGACAAGACCGCGCCGGAGCATCGATATGCACGCACCTGAGCTCGGAAATCGCCACAACTGTGATCACGATGCTCCAGCCACGGGAAGTTGTCGTGCACGAAGTCCTTCCACGGCCTGAAGCCGACCAAGTGCTGCGCTTCCACTTCGCTTCTGCTCGTCTGGACGTCCCGTACAGCCGTCCTCGGAACTGACTCCTCTGCTGTGATGTTCATATACCCTCCTCCATGCTTCGCTTTACCAAAGCCCGGCCTGCTCATCGGCAGGCTTCACAAGGGCTCGCTTCTTTCTTGTCGGTGCAGCAGCATCAGAAATCATCTGGACCGCCGATTGCCGGACCTCGCAGTTCTCCTCAGATCTCGATCATCTGGAAGTCGGATTTGGGCGCTCCGCAGTCACGGCAGGTCCACGATTCCGGCACGTCTTGCCAGCGCGTGCCGGCCGGAATGTCCTCATCGGGCAAACCGAGCAGCTCGTCGTAGACGAAGTCGCAAACCAAGCACTGCCATTTCTTCATATTCCGTCTCTCCTCAAGGCTTTTTGGCCTCGATCGTGTCGTCAGCAACGGCAAGTTCGCCCTGAAGATCCTGGGCCCGCTTGACGAGGTAATGGTGGATGCTGTCGACGTCCTCGGCACCGAGCACATCCATGAACGACGGCATGCCCTTCTGCGCATAGGCGCCAGCGATGATGCCCGCGAAGATGCCGTGCTTTTCCGCGCTCAGGTAGCGAAGGTCCGGCAGCACCGAGCCGGCGATCGCGTTGGGTCCGTGACACATGCCGCAGTGAGCGTTGTAGAGGTCGCGGCCGCGGACCACCTTGGTCGGTTCCGGCGTGAATGCCGGGGGCTCGGGCTGGCGCGCCGGCAGGGCTTTGGGCGCAGGCAGCGCCGCAGTTCCGCCGAGCTTGTAGGTCAGCACACGAGCTTCCGGCCGCACCTTCGCCGGTTCCGACAAGCCACCGAGGATCACCGGGAAAGCGCCGCCCCAACCTGCGGCAACGCTGACGTACTGCTCGCCGTCGATCGAGTAGCTGATCGGACCCGCCATGACGCCGGTGTTGGCCGGGGTTTCCCAGAGCTTTTCGCCCCTGTCGGCAGAGTAGGCGACAAAGCGGCCGTCGGCGGTGCCCTGGAACACGAGGTTCCCGGCCGTGCTCAGCGTGCCGCCATTCCAGACCGTGACATAGCTCTGGCGCCAGACCTCCTTCTGCGCGACCGGGTCCCAGGCGATCAGATGGCCCTTGTGCAGGTCCATGATTCCCTGCAGCGCTTTGGCATCGTTTTCGGGAAAGGCGATGGGCTGGGTACCCATGTGCCAGGTGCCCTTGCCGGTGAAGCGCTGCTTGGCGTCCGGCACATAGAGCGCGGCGGCCTCCTGCATCGGAATGTAGACCAGCCCGGTCTGCGGATTGAACGACATCGGCTGCCAGTTATGGGCGCCGAGCGGGCCGGGCGAGATCAGCTTCGGCTCCTTGGTCCAGTCGGCAACCGCCGTCTCCACCGGGCGACCGGTCTTGAGGTCTACCGAACTGGCCCAGTTGGCCGGCGCGAATTTCTGCGCCGAGATCAGCTCGCCGGTCTCGCGGTCGATGACATAGAAGAAGCCGTTTTTCGGCGCCTGCATCAGCACCTTGCGCGGCTTGTCCGCGATTTGCAGATCGGCCAGGACGATGTGCTGGGTGGCGGTGTAGTCCCAGGTATCGGCGGGCGTGGTCTGGTAGTGCCAGACGTAGTCGCCGGTGTCTGGCTTGATGGCGACGATCGAGGAGACGAACAGATTGTCGCCGCCACCCGGACTGCGGGTGGCGCGGTTCCACAGCGAGGCATTGCCGGTGCCGATGTACAGCAGGTCGAGCGCCGGGTCGTAGGCCATCGAATCCCAGGCCGTGCCACCGCCGCCGCCGCCGTCTTTCCACCAGCGATCGCCTTTCCAGGTCGGCAGGGCAATTTCCATCGCCTTGTTTTCGGGCGGTTTGCCGGGGTCGCCGGGCACCGTGAAGAAGCGCCAGACCTGCTTGCCCGTCGCCGCGTCGTAGGCGGTGACATAGCCGCGCACGCCAAATTCGGCGCCGCCATTGCCGATGATCACCTTGTCCTTGATCACTCGCGGCGCACCGGTGACGGTATAGCTGCGCTGGTGATCGAGCACCGTGTCCACTTCCCAGACCGGCTGTCCGCTGCGCGCATCGAGCGCGATCAGACGGCCGTCGTAGGCGCCGACGTAAACCCTGCCCTTCCACACCGCCACGCCGCGGTTGGCGACGTCGCAGCAACCCTGGCGATCGCTATCGCGCGGCACCTTCGGGTCGAACTTCCAGAGCTCCTTGCCACTGACCGGATCGAGCGCGCTGACGATGGAGTAAGCCCCGGTCACGTACATCACGCCATCGACGACGATCGGCGTGGCTTCGGTCGCCCGATCGACATCGAGCTTGTAGGTCCAGGCCAGACCGAGCTTGGCGACGGTTTGCGTGTCGATGCTCTTGAGCGGGCTGAAGCGCTGCTCGCCATAGGTCCGGCCATGGCTCATCCAGGAACCCGGTTCCTGGTCTGCGGCAACGATCCGGGCGCCGTCTACGCGAGCCATGTTCGCCGCCACGGAGGAAGCACGCTGCGTATCGCAGGCGCTCAACAGGCTGCAGAACAGCAAGGAAAGATGTCGAATGCTGGCTTTCATGAAATTCGGACGAGGAAAAACCCGCCCGCTGACAGCGGGCAGGAAAGGAACTTGAGGGGAATGCCGGCAGGTCCTGAACCGGACCTGCCGGAATCACCGGGGCTATCAGGCTAAGAGGCTGTCGACTTTGACGAAATCGGCCTTGTCGCGAACCGCGCAATCGGCGCAGGCCCAATCCTCGGGGACCTCGCTCCAGAGCGTGCCGGGCTTGAAGCCTTCGTGCTCGTCCCCCTTCTGCTCGTCGTACTCGTACCCACAGCCTGGGCAGCGATAACGTGCCATGGTCAGCCTCCCACAGCGGTTTGCTGGCTTGCGCCGTACCGGGCCAGGATCTGCTCGCGCTTGCTCGGCTGGATGTTGACCCTAGTGATGTCGCCGCCGTAGACCGCGAGCACGCGCTTGTCCATCACCGCCCGCCAGAGCGGCGGAAAGTAGGTCAAGGTGAAGCACAGCGGATAACCCGACGGCAGTTCCGGCGCCTTGTCGCTGCGCAGCGCCTGGTAGCAGCGGGTCGGCCGTGCGTGATGATCCGAGTGGCGCTGCAAGTGGTAGAGCATCAGGTTGGAGACGATGTGGTCGGCGTTCCACGAGTGCTCGGGGCGGCAGCGCTCGAAGCGGCCGTCCGGCAGTTTCTGACGCAGCAGACCGTAGTGCTCGATGTAGTTGGAGGTCGACAGGAACTGCCAGCCCCAGAACGTCGAGATCAGCAGGAACGGAATGATCACCGGCCCCAGCACCGCCAGCGCCGAACCATAGAGAACGGCGGTGATCGCGAAGGACTGCAGCAGTTCGTTGGACAGGCTCCAAGGGCTCTTGCCACTGCGCGCCAGACGCACCTTTTCATCGTGCCAGGCACGGCCCAGCGCACCCGGAATCTCCCGCAGCACGAAGGCATACAGCGATTCGCCGAAGCGTGAGGAGGCAGGATCGTCCGGCGTCGCCACATCCTTGTGATGACCGCGATTGTGCTCGGCCGAGAAGTGCCCGTAGGCGGGAACTGCCAGCACGACCTGGGCGAGGCGCTTCTCGAAGCGGCCAGTCTTGTGCCCGACCTCGTGACCGACCACCAGCGCCAGACCATTGGTCAGTGCCACGGACAGACTGACGCCCAGATACCCCACCCAGCCATAATCCTGCGTGGCCACCGCCCAGACGCCGACGATCCAGGTCACATAGAACAGCGGGATCGAGGCATAGACCAGGAATTTGTAGTAACGATCCGACTCCAGGCTGGGCACGGCGGCGTCGGGCGGATTGCGCGTGTCACGGCCGACCAGCCAGTCGGCGACCGGCAGCGCCACGTACCAGAGGATCGGCGTGATCCAAAGCCAGAGCTTCTGGCCGGTCGTCGCCGCGAGATAGACGCCGAGTATCGGTGAAATCGCGACAAACAGCGGAAGCCACCACCAGTGTCGTTTGTCGTCACGATATGCGGTCTGCGGCGCCGCGGTAGCCGCGGTCATCGGGGAATTGTTCATCATCAGGTCTCCATCCAGTGCATGTGGCTGCGTCCGTGGCCTGGCCCGGACGCCTGCCCAACCGTCTGACGGAAGCCTGTGGCAGCCCGTGACGGAAAGGTCATGGCGCAAGAGTACGGATGTGCCCCTGTCAAAAAACCGATCCAAGGATGGGTCTCCTGCGGATGGTCAGCAGCGACGATGGCCACCTATGATTCACCCCCTTAGTCCCACGCTCTCGATGAACCGCCCGATGACACAAGCCGACCTGGGGACGCTGCACGACGGCCTCATCGCCAGCAAGCTATCGCCGCCGGTGCAGGATCCGCGCGTCATCTCGCGAGCGGTCTTCGTGGCCAAGGCGGTCGCCGGCCTGCCGCTGCACCGGCTGATCGCCATCGTGGCGCCAGCCGGCTCGGGCAAGTCGAACCTGATGACGGAGTTGCATCAAGCCTTCGTCGAGCGGCAGATCGCCGCGAGCTGGCTTGGCCTCGATGCCGAAGACAACGATCCCGCGACCTTCGCGCTGTATTTCATCAGCGCACTGCAAGCCATCGACCCCGGATTCGCCCGAGATGAACTGACTGCGCTCGGGGCCAATCCGGTCCGGGATTTCGATACCTTGTTCGACCGTCTCGGCAGCCGCCTGAGTACCCTGTCGACTCCTGGAGCCATCTTTCTCGATGACTTCCAGCACATTTCCGAGCCCGGAATCCTGCGCTTCCTCGATCGCCTCGCGGCTCACCTGCCGCGCGATCTTTCCCTGGTGATCGCGAGCCGGCACCGGCTTCCCCTTCATCTGGCGAAGCTGCTGGTATCCGGCCTGGTCACCGAGGTTGGCCAGGAGGATCTCAATTTCAGCTGCTCGGAGGCCGAGGTATTTCTCAACCGTTACCACCAGCTGCAACTGTCCAGCAGCGACTTGCAATCGCTGATCGACTCGACGGAAGGCTGGCCCACCGGCGTGCAGCTGGCAGCGCTTGCGCTGCGCCGGCACAAGGGGCCGGCGGCAGAACTGATCAGCACCTTCTCTGGCCGCGACCTCGACCTGACGCGCTATCTGGTGGAGTCCGTGCTCCGGGCGCAGCCCGAGCACGTCCGCTCGTTCCTGCTGCAGACCTCGCCGTTGCGGCGCATGCGCGCCGACCTTTGCGCGGCGACCACGCAACAGGACGATGCCCGGGCGATGCTGGACTACATCGGCCAGGCCAACCTGTTTCTGATCGCGCTCGACCGCGAAGGCCAGTGGTATCGCTATCACCACCTGTTCGCGGAATTTCTGCAGCACGAATTTCGCAGGACCGATCCCGCTGGCTATCGCGACGCCTGCTTTCGCGCCGCCAAATGGTGCGAGGCCAACGGCCATCCAACCGAGGCCATCCGCTACGCGCTCGACGCCGAGCATTTCGAACTCGCCGCGGATCTGATCGCGCGCCACGCGATACGCGCTTCGCTGTTTCGCGGCGATCACTACACCGTGCGGGACTGGATGCGCCTCTTGCCTCCCGAGTTCCACACACGTAGGCCCGAGATTCTGCTCAGTCACGCCTGGTCCTGCGCTTTCTCCAGAGACACGGCAAGGGCGATGGAGGTGTCTCAGCAGGCCATTGATCTACTGACAGCGGATCGGCCGCCGGCCTGGCGCCTGTCGACGGTCGAGCGCGATCGCTGGCTACAATGGGCGTATACCGTGCAGGCTGCCACCAAGGCATGCTCCGATGACATCGACGACTGCGTGACCCGCGCCACCACGCTGTTTGCCCAGGTGCCGGCCAACGAGTCCTTCCTGATCGCGACGTTGTCGAACTGTCTCAGCTACGGTTACTTCGCGCTGCGCAATTTCGAGCGCAGCCGCGAGTACGCACTGTCGGCACACGAGTACGGCCACCGCGCAGATGCCGCCTACCTTTCCGCCTGGGGGGACTTCCTGCACGGCATGATCGATGTGGAGCTCGGCCAGCTGCAGGCGGCCAGCAGCCTGGGACAACGCGTGCACCGGGACTCCAAAGGCCTGGGCCTCGGACAGAAAAGTTATGTCGCGGGCCTGTCGGCACTGCTCGACGCGGAGATCGCGGTGCAGCGCTGCGACTTCGAACGAGCCATGACCCGCATCGAGGTGGGCCGGGCATTCAAGGAGATTTTCGGGCCGGTGGAACCGCAGCTCGTGGCGCTACGCAACGAAGCAAGGCTGCATGTATCCCAGAATCGGCTGGATCTCGCAGTGCAAGTCCTGCAGGAAGGTCAGGACGCCGCCTTGCGCGAACAGCACCGCAGGCTCTACCTGGCACTCGCCCAGGAGGAGGCCTCGCTGCAGATCACTGCCGGCGATATCACCGGCGCTGCCGGGACGGCACGGCGTACTCGATTGCTTGATCTGGAATCCGGCAATGACACTGTCTCACGTGCGCAGCGGGATGCGCTGAAGCTGATCGATGCGCGCTTCCGGCTGGCCTACGGCGACGCGAAGTCGGCCCTGCGCCTGCTGACCTCCCTGCAGCAGGCTCGAGGTGCTGAATCCTGTGGCGGATTCTTCCTGGCGGTCACCACGCATCGGGCGATCGCGCTGTGGGAGCTTGGTCAGCAGAAAGAGGCAGCCCGCCAACTCGACCGCGCACTGTCCGCGGCCGCGGCCGAATTCCACGCTTATCCCATCCTCGCCGCGGGTCGTCCGCTGCTACCGGTACTCGCGTTCATCGGCGAGCGGCGAGCTGACGCTTCAGCACAGGACCTCAAGCCGCTGCTCGATCTGCAGCACTGGCTTGCATCGAATCTCCGCGGTGACCGCAGAGCCGTCCGGGCAGAAGAGACTGCCTCTGCAAGACCCGCGACTGACGAGGTCGAATCGCTTACTGGCCGCGAGATTGAGTTGCTGCGTCTTCTGCACTCGGGATTGAACAACCAGAAGCTCGCCGATGCGCTCCTGGTCTCGGTCCCGACCATCAAGTGGCATCTGCACAACGTCTACAGCAAGTTGGGCGTGGGCAGCAGGGGCGCTGCCGTGGCAGCTGCACTGCGATTGTCCTTGATCTGATTCGTGCGCCCCGAGCAGCAGCGAGGGCGGCTCGAGATCACTGGATGAAGCGAAGCTGGGTCCAAACGTGAAGAAAAACGGCTTCATGGCAAGCCCCGAATCGCCTCGTTCGCCTACTCGGGTTCGAAGCCTTTCGGGGAATCGTGATTCAGGCGGCGATAAATGGCATAGGCAGCCGCCAGACTCAGACAAACGGCTACAGGCAACCAGATGGCGGCCAATCCGAGGCGCAACCAAGCCATCGCGCCGCCAGTGGCGCCGGCCAGAAAGCCGCAGATGACCAAGATATGAAGCCGGACACGCCGGCCATCTACGGCAATACCGCGCAGCCAGTGCCCAACGTATACGCCCAGATCTGTCACCGTCCCGGTGATGTGAGTAGTGCGAATGACCGCGCCGCTGTACGTGGACACCATGGCGTTCTGGATGCCGCAAGCCGCGGATGCCCAGAGCGCTGCCGCGGAGTAACCCGCCGAAAAGCTCTCCAGCGTCGCAAGCAACAGCAGCGCCTCGATCACCAGACAGGCGCTGTAGCGACGTCCCAACTTCAGGGTGCTGTCCTGAATCATCCAGCCGCTGAATGCCGCGCCGGCGAAGAATGCCGTGATCACCAGGGCCAGATGCAGCACCTTCGAGAAGTTTCCCTGGGCCAGTTCGAGCCCCAGCCACGAGGCCGACCCGGTGACGTGGGAGATCGCCTGATGCTCAAGGCTCAGCAAGCCCACGGCATTGATGCCACCGGCGTTGAATGCGAGCAACCATGCGCCCCACTCCACCCATGATGGCAGCTTGCTGGTCATAGGCGGGAATTCCGGGGAATGGAGGATTTCGGCATTGAGTGATTGGACCAAAGGCACACAGAGGTTCGAGCGCGAACGCCTTCTGAGGGATGGCTGCTGACCGAACCAGCAACTGGATAAAAGTACTTCTGTTGTCGATCCGGCCATTCATGCTGGCCAGCAGATGCTCGCAGGATCCAGCAGTGCTCCTTGATTGAGGATGCTGTAGACCGGACCAATAGCCATCCATCCGGTCTGCGGCGGCGACGCCGGTGTGTTGTGCGGATCAGCTTCGCCGTAGCGCGAGTCAGGCCTCGATATCTTGTTGCAGAACAGCACTGGAAGCACTTCAATTACGCACAGATTGTACTGATGATATGATAATAAAACGCACATTTACTCGGGAGCATGATCATGACCGCGTCGGTGGAAGTGGCTAGGGATAGTCTGCTCCTGCGCGATCGGCAGACCATCAAGTTGGTTGCTGCTGCCATCCTCCCACAGCCAACCAACGGCACAGCTGACAAGCGACCGGGTTCCAGCCTGGGACTGCTCGATCAGCGCGCTGCGAAAATGACTTCGCTGCCGATCGGCTGCTTCGGTGAGGCTGCCCCGACGACGCTCAAACTCCGGAACCACGTCGGGCAACTGCCCGTAGTCAGCATCTCGAAACCGGTGCCGGCCTGCGTTCCTGCGATATTCACTCCCGAAGCGTCAGCGAGAAGGGTTCTTGAACAGCCATCGTGCCAGTCCTGAGTTGGAGCCGGCGGGCGCATCCGACAGCTCTGCATCCCCGCACGATTCGCAGTTCTTCGAAATTCCAATCACGCTGCCCGATGGATACTTCATCGCACACATCCAAGAGCCCGCGACGACCAGTGTGACGCAACTGCTGCGGCGCCTGCGCAGCGGCCGTTACGCCAAACCATTCGTGCTCGCGGATCGCGAGTACCGGCAACTTCATTTCGATCTGCGCTTCATGCAAAGCCGAATGAGCTTGCAGTACCCGGATACTCTGGTATTGGCCTACACGCGCAAGATGATGGCGTTCCTGCTGTTCAATCCCAGGCCCAGGGACATCGTGATCATCGGGCTGGGCGGCGGCTCCCTGACCAAGTTCTGCTATCGCCAGTTCCCACGCGCGCGCATCACCACGGTAGAAATCGATCAGGCAGTCATCGACCTGTCCCATTTTTTCGAGGTACCGGTGCCCGATGGGCGCTTGCACATTGTCTGTGCTGATGGTTCCCGCTATTTCGAGGCCACCGGCCATTCAGCCGATGTGATCCTTGTCGACGGCTGCGATCAGCGCGGAATAGCGCCTGCGTTGTGCGAAGAGCGCTTCTACCAAGGCATTCACAAGCACCTCAGGCCCGGAGGAGTGCTGGTGGTCAATCTGGTAGGCACGCTAGAGCGCTCGGCTGAAGCCGTGCGAAATATCGCTCATGTCTTCGGCGATCAGATGCTGGTACTCCCGGTCTCGGTTGGCCGTAACAGGATCGTGGTGGCACTTCGCAATGCCGCGAAGCCATTGGATTGGTGCGCGATCAAGCAACTGGCTGCACGACTGACGGAACAACACGAACTCGATTTTCTCAGCTTCGCCGAGCAACTTGAATTGACCGACCGCACGGCTTACGCAAAAAAGTCATCAAGGCGCTCACCAACTTTCCGTCACCTGCCGAGATAGCGCGATGCCCTCATCCAATGATCCATCCCCCAAGCCCATGAACGCTTTCCAACTTCTGGGAGCGCTCCTAGCGGCCGCAGTAGGCATTCGCAGCCCAGAAGAACGCGGGCGGGATTGGTCGAAAGTCAGAACCCGCACGGTTTTCGCGGCAATCCTGATTTTCATCTCTGCCGGCTATCTAGCCATACGAATCTTCGTGCATCTGGTGGAGGATTTCGTCGGGCAATGAGATTCCTCTCGAATGAGGAGTCTCAGGCACCAGCCGCCCGACAAAAGACGCGGAAAGCGCAGCCTCGCAGCTGAAGGAGAGGTCCAGGCCCACTCGCGCCCCGGCGAGCTTCCTTGCCGGTTTAAGGGGTGACAGGCAGAGGCAGAGTGACTGCGCCCACGATACAAACCCGACCTACAACTCCTAGCGCGTGGTGGCGGCGGTCTTGCGCGGCGACTTGGATGTATAGCTTGCGTCGTGCTTTTCCAGATACTCGCGAATCAGCTGGCGGACTACCTGGGAAGGCGTCAGATCCTGCTGCGCGCACAGCGTCTCGAACGCCCGCTTCTTGTCGGGGTCCATGAGCAAGGTGAATCGAGCGGTCTTGGATTCCATGTAAAAATCCTACCATACAATGTGAACTGAATTATCATCTTGGCGAACTTGCTCATGCTACCGGTCCCGCCGCAAGGATTGAATCGGAAATCTTGAACTTGTGGATGTTGTAGCGGAACAGCCGAGCCAGTCTGGTTGCCGCTTCATCGTATTGCGAGGCATCCGGCCAGGCGCGACGAGGATTCAGAAGCGCGGAATCGACGCCAGGTACTGTCAAAGGGATGTCGAGGTTCATGGTGTCCAGATGCTCGGTCCTGCAGCCAACGAGCTGCCCGCTCTGACACGCGGCCACCAGCGCCCGTGTCACGGGAATCGGAAACCGCTTGCCGGTCCCTTCGGGTCCACCTGGCCCACCGGACCATCCGGTGTTCACCAGGTACACCTGCGAGCCGAACCCCTCGATACGACGCATCAGCAACTCCGCGTATTCCGCAGCCGGACGCGGCATGAAGGGCGCGCCGAAGCACGCGGAGAACGTCGGCTGGATGCCAGGCGCGGCATCGACCTCGGTTGAACCGACGCGCGCCGTGTAGCCGCTGAGGAAATGAAAGGCGGCAGCCTCCTTCGACAGGATGGAGAGCGGTGGCAGTACCCCGGAAACATCGCAGGTCAGAAAGATCACCGTCTTCGGCTCACCTGCCGAGTTCTGCGGCACGCGCTTGGACACGTGCTCCAGTGGATACGAGCATCGTCCGTTTTCCGACAGGCTGATGTCGTCATAGTCAGGCTCGCGCCCGTCCGGGTGCACGACCACGTTCTCGACGATCGAACCAAAGCGAATGGCGTCCCAGATCACCGGCTCGTTCTGACGGGACAGATTGATGGTCTTGGCGTAGCAGCCGCCCTCGAGGTTGAACACCGTGCCGGACGCCCAGGCGTGCTCGTCGTCGCCGATGAGATAGCGATCCGGGTCGGCCGAAAGCGTGGTCTTGCCAGTACCGGACAATCCGAAGAACAAGCAGGTGTCGCCGGCCTCGCCGACATTCGCCGAACAGTGCATCGGCAGGATGCCTTGCCCGGGAAGCAGGTAGTTCTGCACCGAGAACATCGCCTTTTTCATTTCGCCGGCGTAGCGCAAACCGGCCAGCAGAACGCGGCGACGTGCGAAATCCAGAATGACCGCCGCTTCCGAGTGGGTGCCGTCGCGTGCCGGATTGCATGCAAAGCCGGGAACGTTGAGCACCAGCCACTCTGGTTTGTCGGCTGGGTTGTAATGTTCGGAATGGATAAACATGTTGCGCGCGAACAGCGAGTGCCACGCGGTCTCGGTGACCACGAGGGCGGGCAGATAGTGCTCGGCACTGGCACCCACGTGCAGTTTCTGCGAGTACCGGATCCTGTCGTCCAGATAGGCCCGCGCCCGCTTCCAGAGCGCATCGAATTTCTGCCCTTCGAAAGGCTGGTTGACGTTTCCCCAGTCGACCGTCGTCTCGGTAATGCCATCGCGGACGATGAAACGATCCTTCGGCGATCGCCCGGTCCGGTTACCGGTGATCACGACCAAGGCTCCGGTGTCCGAAAGCAAACCTTCTCCCCGCAATAGCGATTGCTCAACGAGGTGCGGAACTTCGAGCTCGGCAAACATGCGGCATGGACGTGTGCTCATGACCAGAGAATCCCCTTGCGACATCAGTTTGTATGGGTAGCGCATAACCAGGCCCAGCCTCGGGCCGCCTGCCCGCAAACGAGCACGACGGGCGGTCGACACGCCGTCTGCTGGCCACTGCATACCGGACCTGACTGCTTGCCGACCCTGGGGCCGGCAGTAAAGACCATAACATATGATAATCATGGTGTGACTATTTTATGATAATAGTATGATCACAGTATCTGGCGGTTCACCGGCATGCCCAGGGCTGTTCCAGGCCCGGCAGATCGAGCGACCGGAATACCTGACAAGTCCGAAATCCAATCACGAGAGAACCGATGCTGACGATCTACGCTGGCAACCTGCCAACCGACACGACGGAGAAGGAACTGACCGAAATGTTCGCGCCTTACGGGAAAGTGCGCGCCGTCAAGCTTCCTCAGGACGTCTTTTCCAGAAAATGCCGGGGCTTCGGATTCGTGGACATGGAGGGCCACGAAGCTCGTGCCGCCATTGCCGCCCTCAATGGCGCCGATCTGCGGGGAAACAGCCTGCGCGTCAATCTCGAACGCCAGCGTGATGCCCGATACCGCGGCCCTGGTGCCAGGCGTTAATGAATCGACAGCGGCATTGAGCGGTACCGGGAAGGTTGCCGCCGGAGGCCGCGGCAGCGTCGATGCAGTCTTCATCGGCGCTCGGCGATCCGCAGCGCCACGCCCCACTCCACCTTCTCGCTCCCCGTGGTCCGCCCCAACGTGACCGCTGTACGCTTGATGCAAGCGCTGACTCGCCGAACTGTCCGCGAGGCTCGATGACAGGATCGCGCCTTCCGATCTGAGGCCCAGCCGTCAATCAGGCTACCCCCAAGAATTGACGCGGCAGGGGACATCGCCGTCCTTTTTGAGGAAAATGCGCGGCCAGCCGATTCGAGGCTGGACATCCCCCAGACTCCGCAGCCGAAACCAGGACGACCCCATGCAAGTCACAGCTCGCGCTGCCGGAGCCGGCAGCGGCGTGAAGCTCGACGCCGGCAGCGGCGTCAAACCCGAAGGCGGGGTGACCACGATGATCGTCGGCCTGTTTTTCGTCTGGGGCTTCTGCACGGTGCTGGTCGATACCCTGGTGCCCAAGCTCAAGGGCCTGTTCTTGCTCAGCTACGCGGAAGCGATGCTGTCGCAGTTCGCTTTCTTCCTCGCCTATCTGGTCATGTCGATTCCGGCCGGCCTGCTGCTGGCGCGCATCGGCTATCTGCGTGCGATCGTCGTCGGTCTGGCGGTGATGGCGGCGGGCTGCCTGCTGTTCACGCCGGCGGCCAGCGTCGGCCTGTATCCGATGTTCCTCGTCGCGCTGTTCGTGCTGGCCAGCGGCATCACGCTGCTGCAGGTCGCTGCCAATCCGCTGATCGCGAACCTCGGTGACCCGCAGCGCTCGCACATGCGCTTGACGCTCGCCCAGGCGTTCAACTCGCTGGGCACGACGGTCGGCCCCTGGGTCGGCGCGGCCCTGATTCTGTCCGCCGGCGTCGAGCTGCCGGGCGATCCTTCGCTGCTGTCGGCCGCCGCGCTCGCGGCGCTGCGGCGCCAGGAGGCCGCCGTGGTGATGCTGCCGTTCCTCGGCATCGCCGCCGCTCTCGGCATCCTGGCGGTCAGCTTCTGGCTGCTGCGTCGGAAGCCGGGTCTGCCCGACGTGCCGCACCAGGTCAGCGGCAGGGCGATCCTGGCGCCGCTGCGACATCCACGGCTGCTGCTGGCGACCTTGTCGATCTTCCTCTACGTCGGTGCCGAGGTGTCGATCGGCAGCATCCTGACCAACTACCTGATGCTGCCCGGCACGCTCGGCGAGACTGCGGCGCGCGCCGGCAAGCTGGTGTCGCTGTACTGGGCGGGCGCGATGATCGGCCGCTTCGTCGGCTCGCTGCTGCTGCGCCGGATCTCAGCCGCCAGCCTGCTGGGCTGCTGTGCGGTCGGCGCGGCGACGCTCGCGGTCGTCTCCAGCCTGTCGAACGGTACCCTGGCGGCGGTGACGATCATCGCCGTCGGCCTCTGTAATTCGATCATGTTCCCGGGCATCTTTTCGCTCGGCATCGAGAAGCTCGGCGAGGAGACGCCACAGGGTTCGGCGCTGCTCTGCCTGGCCATCGTCGGCGGCGCAGTCGTACCGGTGCTCACCGGCGCCGCGGCGGACCACCACGGCCTGCCCGCTGCGCTGCTGGTGCCGGCACTCTGCTACCTCGGCATCGCCAGCTTCGCGATCCTTACCCGCCTCGGCCTGCTCGATCGCGCCGACACTCAGCGCCGCTCGCCGGCATGACCGCAGACGCTTCGCAGCCCAGGGCGACGCGACGCGCCTTCCTGACGGGCACCTCGTCTCTCGCCCTGCTGGCGATCGCCCAGCGTGTCGCCGGCCAGACGCTGAGCAGCGCTCATGACGAAGCCGGCATCGAGGCCCGCATCGAGGCCCGCATCGAGGCATTGATCGCCCGGATGAGCCTGGCCGAGAAGGCCGGTCAGCTCAACATCTACTCCGATCCGATGCGTGTCGGCAGCCAGCAGAAGATCAATCCGGATGCCGGCACCGCGATCGACGAAGGCCTCGCGCAGCGCATACGCGAGGGTCGACTGGTCGGCCTGTTCAACGGTGTCGGTGCGGCCGCCGGCCGCGCGCTGCAGCGTCTGGCGGTCGAGGACTCCCGGCTGAAGATTCCGCTGCTGTTCGGCGCCGACGTGCTGCACGGCTTCGCCACCGTGTTCCCGATTCCGCTCGGCGAAGCGGCGAGCTTCGATCCCGGCCTCGCCGAGCGCACGGCACGCGCCGCGGCGGTCGAAGCCAGCGCCAATGGCATCCACTGGACCTTCGCGCCAATGGTCGACATCGGCCGCGACCAGCGCTGGGGACGAGTCGCCGAGGGCGCCGGCGAGGATCCCTACCTCGGCGCCCTGTTCGCGGCAGCGCGGGTGCGCGGCTTCCAGGGTCAACGCCTGTCGGCTCCCGACAGCCTGCTCGCCTGCCCCAAGCATTTCGTCGGCTACGGCGGCGCCATCGGCGGCATGGATTACAACAGCGTCGAGATGTCGGAGCAGACCTTGCACGAGGTCTATCTGCCGCCGTTCAAGGCCGCTTTCGACGCCGGGGCATTGTCGACGATGAGTGCCTTCAACGATCTCAACGGCGTGCCGATGATGGCCCACCGTCCGCTGCTGACCGGCCTGCTGCGCGAGCAATGGAAGTTTCGCGGCCTGGTCGTCTCCGACTACACCGCCGACCGCGAGCTGGTGATGCACGGCGTCGCCCGCGACGACCGCGAGGCCGCGCGGCTGGCGATCCTCGCCGGCGTCGACATCAGCATGCAGAGCGATCTGTACAACCTGTATCTGCCCTCGCTGGTCGAGCACGGCGAAGTGCCGATGGCAGTCGTCGACGAAGCCGTGCGACGGGTGTTGCGAATCAAGCAGCTGCTCGGCCTGTTCGACGATCCCTACCGCTCGCTCGACCCGGCCGTTGAGAAGCGCGAGACCCGCACCGCAACGACTCGCCGCCTCGCCCGCGAAAGCGCCCGTGCCTCGATCGTGCTGCTGAAGAACGAGGGCGGCCTGCTGCCACTGCGCAAGTCGGGACAGAAGATCGCACTGATCGGTCCCTTCGGGGCCGATGCCGACAACCTCGCCGGTCCCTGGGCACCGTTCTCGGACATGAAGGACGCGCTGAGCCTCGAACGCGGGCTGCGCGAGGCCCTGCGCGATCCGGCGCTGCTCAGCGTGATCAAGGGCTGCGAGCCGGAGCGGGCCATCCAGGGCGGAATCGACGCCGCGGTGGCAGCGGCCAGGGCCGCAGACGTCGTGCTGCTCGCGCTCGGCGAGACTCAGGACATGTCCGGCGAAGCCGCGTCGCGGACCGACATCCTGCTGCCCGCCGTCCAGCAGACGCTCGCGGAAGCCGTCGTCGACACCGGCAAGCCGGTGGTCGTGCTGCTGCGCAACGGCCGGGCGCTGGCGCTCGAAGGCGCGGTGCGCGATGCCTCGGCGATCATCGTCACCTGGTTCCTCGGCACCGAGACCGGCCACGCGATCGCCGATGTCCTGTTCGGCGATCACTCACCGTCCGGCCGCCTGCCGGTGAGCTTTCCGCAGTCGTCCGGACAGCAGCCATTCTTCTATGGCCATCGCAACACCGGCCGGCCGCAGACCAATCCCAAGGACCCGTACTGGAAGGCGCGCTACCGCTATGTCAGCCACGAAGCGCTGTTCCCGTTCGGACATGGACTGACGTATTCGCAGTTCCGCTACGGCGAGCCGGATGTCGGCAGCGGCAGGTTGCCCTGGGATGGCGCGATCACCATCCGCACGAAGCTGACCAACATCGGGCCGCGGGAAGCTGAAGAAACGGTGCAGCTCTACGTTCACGACCGCGTCGCCAGCCAGACCCGGCCAGTCCGCGAGCTGAAAGGCATCCAGAAGCTGAAGCTCGCCGCCGGCGAGTCGCGCATGGTCGAGTTCAGACTGAGCCGCGCCGACCTATGCTTCTACGACGCGACGATGAAGCTGATCGCCGAGCCCGGCGAATTCGAGGTCTGGGTGGCGCCGTCAGCGACCACGGGCGTAGCGAAAATCTTCGTGCTCGACGCACCGTAGACGCATCCCCAGCAGCGGGCCGCAGGCTCAGACGAACAGAAGCGACTCGTCCAGGGTCGACCGCGTCAGGGCTGCCGCCCGCGCTGCTTCGAGATGGGCATGAGCGCGCGGCATCAGCTGCGAGATATAGAAACGCGCGGTTTCGAGTTTGGCGGCATAGAACGGGTCGGCATCATCGATGCGCGATAGCACGAGGGCCGCAGCCTGGGCGAACAGATAGCCGAAGCTCAGATGGCCGAGCGCCTGCAGCACGTCGTAGGCGGCTGCATCGGCGGCCTCGCGATCATTCTTCTGGGCCTCGGCGACCTCGTGCAGCAGGCGCTCGAAGGCCGTGGCGAGCCGGCTTACCGCGCCGACGCAGACGGTCATCGCCGGCACTTCGGCCTGGGTCGCAATGAAGCCGCGGATCCGTGTCAACAGCTTGCCGAGCCGCATGCCGCCGTCGCCGAGGATCTTGCGGCCGACCAGGTCACGAGCCTGCACGCCGTTGGTGCCCTCGTAGATCTGGGCGATGCGGACATCGCGAACCCGCTGCTCGATGCCGTGATCGCGCAGATAGCCGTGACCACCGAATACCTGCAGCGCGAGGTTGGCGTCCTCGAACGCGTTGTCGCTGAGGAAGGCCTTGGCGACCGGCGTCAGCAAGGCCAGCAGATCGGCGGCATCGGCGCGCTCGGCATCGATCGGATGATGGGTCTCGAAATCGCTGCACAGCGCCATCCAGTAGCCGAGCATGCGTCCGCCTTCGATGCGCGCTTTCTGGGTCAGCAGCATCCGCCGCACATCGGCGTGCTGGATGATCGGATCGGCCGGAAGATCAGGCCGCTTCGCGCCACCGGCGGCGCGCATCTGCAGCCGCTCGCGGGCATAGGCGAGTGCTGCGTCGTAGGCGCCCTGTGCGACGGCAAACGCCTGCACGCCGACATTGAGCCGCGCCTCGTTCATCAGGATGAACATCGCCGCCAGGCCCTGATGCGGCTTGCCGACCAGCCAGCCTAGTGCGCCTTCGAGCATCACCGAGCAGGTGGCGCTGCCGCGCAGGCCCATCTTGTGCTCCAGACCGGTGACCATGACCGTATTCCGTTCGTCACCCAGCCGCTTCGGCACCAGGAACAGCGAGATGCCGCGCACGCCGGGCGGCGCATCCGGCAGGCGTGCCAGCACCATGTGGATGATGTTGTCGGTCCAGTCATGGTCGGCACCGGAGATGAAGATCTTCGAGCCGCTGATCCGATAGGCCTGGGCATCCGGCAGGTCGTGCTCGGGCGCCGGCACCGCGCTGCTGCGCAGCAAGCCGAGGTCGCTGCCACAGTGCGCTTCGGTGAGCAGCATGGTGGTGGTGGCGCTGCCGTCGACGATCGCCGGCAGCCAGGCCGCTTTCAGCGTCGGCGAAGCATGTTGGCTGACGATCTTGTAGATCCCGTGTGACAGGATCGGATACATCGTCCAGCTCTGGTTGGCGCCGCACAGCAACTCGACCACCGCGGTATGCGCCAGTGCCGGGAAGCCCTGCCCGCCATGCTCGACGGAGCAGCTCAAGGTCGGCCAGCCGGCGTCGACGTACTGCCGATACGCCGATGCGAAGCCCGGCGGCGTGCTCACCTCGCCTTGATCGAGATGGCATCCCGCTTCGTCGCCGGCTGCGTTGATCGGTGCGATGACCTGCTCGGCAAACTTGGCAGCACCGTCCAGCGCGCTGTTCAACAGATCGCCGTCGATCTCGGTGTAGGCCGGCATCTGCCGATAGTGCTCGGGTGCGCGCAGCAGTTCGTGGATGACGAATCCCATGTCGCGCAGCGGGGCGGTATAGCTGGCCATGCGGTGTTGCTCCGTGGGTCGCTGGCCGGCCGGTGCTCGTCGAGCACTGGCCAGCCTGTGGTTATTCGGGCGGACGTGCGCTGCGCCGGCGCCCGGCTTTCATTGCCGCCGCAGCTACTTTCGGCGCAACCGTCGGGGCCGCAACGCAGGCGATGGCTTCTTCGCACCAGGCGATAGTGGTGCGCTCGGTGAGGATGCCCATGCGCAGGCCGAGATAGCGGCCTCGCCGACGCGAGTTCAGCGCCGTCGGGTCCGGATAGTGCTCGGCCATGATCGATTCGTAGTGCGCCAGACGTTCGACATGCAGCTGCCGGCGCCGCTCCAGCTCCTTCAGGAGGGCGTCCTGATTGCCGCCGTCGAGCGCGAACAGCTTGACCAGCAGTTCTTCCTTGAAGCTCGGTGGCTCGGTCGATTCGTGGAGCCAGGTGTCGAGCGCAAGCCGGCCCTCGTCGGTCAGTTCGTAGACGATCCGGTTCGGCCGGTCGGCCTGCTCGACCGTTTCGCCGCGTACCCAGCCCGCCCGGGCCAGCTTGTGCAGTTCCTGGTAAATCTGCTGGTGGCTGACCGGCCAGAAGAAGCCGACGGTCTGGTCGAAGCGTTTGGCGAGGTCATAACCCGAGTGAGCCCGGTCGAGCAAGGACACCAGGATCGCGTGGGACAGCGCCATGTGCGTCGGCTCGGGTCGCCGATCAGGCCGCCAGCAGGCGGCCGCGTGCGGCGTTGTATTCGCGCTCCAGACGCGCGACGAGCTCGCCGGCCGTGGCGATCGACTTCACCGCACCGATGCCCTGACCGCAGCCCCAGATGTTTTTCCAGGCCTTGGCGTCGGTATTGCCTCCGGAGCCGAAATCCATCTTGCTCGGGTCCGATTCCGGCAACTTGTCCGGGTCCATACCGGCGGCAAGGATCGATGGGCGCAGGTAATTGCCGTGCACGCCGGTGAACAGGTTCGAGTAGACGATGTCGTCGGCACCACAGTCGACGATGCACTGTTTGTAGCGCTCGTCGGCGTTGGCCTCCTTCGTCGCGATGAACGCCGAACCGATATAGGCGAGATCAGCTCCCATCGCCTGCGCGGCGAGGATCGAATTGCCGGTGGCGATCGAGCCCGACAGCAGAAGCGGGCCGTCGAACCATTCGCGGATTTCCTGGATCAGCGCGAACGGCGAGGTGGTGCCGGCATGGCCGCCGGCGCCGGCGGCGACGGCGATCAGGCCATCGGCCCCCTTCTCGATCGCCTTCTTCGCGAACTTGTTGTTGATGATGTCGTGCAGCGTGATGCCGCCGTAGGAGTGGATCGCGTCATTGACGTCGGTGCGGGCACCCAGCGAAGTGATGACGATCGGCGCCTTGTACTTCACGCACATCTCGATGTCGTGATCGAGGCGGTTGTTGGACTTGTGGACGATCTGATTGACCGCATACGGCGCCGCCGGACGGTCCGGGTTGGCCTGGTTGTGGCGATCCAGCTCCTCGTTGATCCGCTGCAGCCACTTGCCGAGCTCTTCGGCCGGGCGAGCGTTGAGCGCCGGGAAAGAGCCGACCACGCCCGCCTTGCATTGCGCTATCACGAGATCGGGATTCGAGATGATGAACAGCGGCGATGCCACGACGGGGATACGCAGACGGTCGCGGAGCACGGGCGGCAGGGACATGCGGAAAGCCTCTTCGATCGGGGATGCTTGCAGTCTATATGCGAAGTTTTACTCATGCAATAATTTGCATATGTACGCAGATCGGCAACGGTGGCGCGCGTCGAGGATCGCTTCGGCGACGGGAAAGCGAGGCCGCCGAGCAGGAGTGCTCCAAGGCCGGAGGCTGATTGCTCGGTGCGGCCGAACCGAGCATCGACTGGCCTCTCCGACAGCAAGGATTCGCAGCGACTCGTCCAGGTCGCTGACCGCATTCCCTGGATGGCACGGGCGCTGCCGAAGCGATCGATACCCCGCACGGTGACGGTCCGTGCAAATGGGGAAGACCGAAAACGTCTTCCACGTCCCGCCAGCGAAAATGGCCCAACCTCTCCGGTCGACCGAGTGAGATGGTCTGCACCGGCTGCGCCTGCCCGAAGAACTGGTCGGGGAAAGTTGCGCCGCGGAACCGGGAAGAGTGAACGACCGGACGCGAACTTCCAGTTCAGGGCTTGCGCGGCCGGAAGTGCAGCGGCGCCTCGGCTTTCGGCGGGCTCGATGCCGGCGTTCCGCAATTGTTGCAGCTGCCGCAACCGCTGTTGCAGTCGCCGCTCGCGTCCGGGACCGCAGCTGCCGGCAACTTGAACAGGCGCCTCAAGGCCCGCACCAGCCGCTGATGGGTCGACGGCAACAGCTGCCGCAGGCCGCGCCAGGCGAACGCAGCGACGATCGCCAGCACTACCAGCGTCTCGAGGCCATTGCCGACCGCGGAGCTTGCGCTGGCGATGATGCTCATGTCAGTGCGCTCGCGATCCGAAAGGTCAGCCAGGACGCGCCGTAGGCGAGCGCGAACAGGTAGATGGTGGCCGCAGCAACCACTTTCCAGGAGTTGGTTTCGCGACGGATCACGGCCAGCGTCGATACGCACTGCGGCGCGAACACGTACCAGACGATCAGACTGAGCGCGGTGGCCAGCGACCATTGGGCGGCGATCAGCGGCAACAGCTGACCTGCCGCTTCGTCACCTGTGGCCGATACGGCGTAGACCGTGGCCAGCGAACTCACCGCGACCTCGCGTGCCGCCAGGCCAGGGATCAGCGCGATGCAGATCTGCCAGTTGAAGCCGATCGGCGCGAACAGCACTTCCATCGCCCGGCCGATCTGACCGGCGTAGCTGTAATCGATCGCCGCGCCGGTAAACCCGGCCGGTGGCGCCGGATAGGTCGACAGAAACCAGAGCAGCACGGTCAAGGTCAGGATGATGCCGCCGACCCGCTTCAGGAAAACGCTGGCCCTCTCCCAGAGGCCGATCAGCACGTCGGTCACGTGCGGCAGTCGATACGAGGGCAGTTCCAGCAGCAGCGCGTGTTCAACCTTGTCGCGGCGGACCAGCTTCATCACATAGGCGACGACGAGCGCCGACAGGATGCCGGCGACGTACAGCGCGAACAGCACCAGGCCCTGCAGATTGAAGACACCGGCAATGGTCCGCTCGGGGATGAAGGCGCCGATCAGCAAGGCGTAGACCGGCAGCCGCGCCGAGCAGGTCATCAACGGTGCGACCAGGATCGTCGCCAGCCGGTCGCGCGGGTCCTGGATAGTCCGCGCCGCCATGATGCCGGGCACCGCGCAGGCGAAGCTGGACAACAACGGGATGAACGAGCGACCGGTCAGCCCGGCACCGACCATCAGGTGGTCGAGCAGGAAAGCGGCGCGCGGCAGGTAACCGGATTCCTCCAGTACCAGAATGAACAGGAACAGCAGCAGGATCTGCGGCAGGAACACCACGACGCTGCCGGTACCGACCAGCATGCCGTCGACCAGCAGGCTGCGCAGCGTGTTGTCGGGCATCGCCGCGTGCAGCGCGGCAGCGGCGGCAGTGACGCCGGCATCGATGCCGTCCTGCAAGGGTGCCGCCCAGGAGAACACCGCCTGGAAGATCAGGAACATCACGATCGACAGCAGCACTAGGCCGCCAACCGGATGCAGCGCCCAGCGGTCGAGGCGATCGTCGATCGCGGCCGTGCGCCGCGGCATGGTCACGGCCGCGGCGATCAGGCGACGGACTTCGGCATGCAGGTCCGCGGGTGCGGCAATCGGCGACAGCGGTGGCAGCGCGCCGTCGATGCGTTCGACCAGCTTGCCGACGCCATCGGCGCGCACGGCGACGGTTTCGATCACCGGCACGCCGAGCATCGCTTCGAGCTTGGTCCGGTCGATGACGATGCCGCGACGGGCGGCGGCGTCGCACATGTTCAGCGCCAGGATCATCGGCAGGCCGAGCGCCCGCACCTCGAGCACGAAGCGCAAATGCAGACGCAGATTGGTGGCGTCGGCGACACAGATCAGCAGGTCGGGCCGCGTTTCGCCGGCCATCAGGCCGAGGCAGACATCACGGGTGATCGCTTCGTCCGGGCTGGTGGCGCCGAGGCTGTAGGCGCCAGGCAGGTCGAGCACACGGATGCTCCGGCCGGATGGCGCGCGCAGTTCCCCGGCCTTGCGTTCGACGGTGACGCCGGCATAGTTCGCGACCTTCTGGCGACTGCCGGTGAGGCGATTGAACAATGCGGTCTTGCCGCAGTTCGGGTTACCAACCAGGGCGACCTGCAGGCTGGCGGCGCTCATGCGGCGTCCCTGACCACCACACGCGCGGCTTCGGCACGGCGTAGCGCGAAGCGCGTGTAGCCAATCTGCACAACCAGGGGATCGCCGCCAATCGGTCCCCGGGCGACGACGCGAACCGGCTCGCCGGCAACGAAGCCGAGGTCGCGCAGACGGGCGGAGATGGGATCAGCGGCCTGCACGTCCTCGACGCGCTCGACGATCGCTTCTACACGCAGGTTCAGGTCTTTCAGACGGTTTTCCACTGCCGACTTTAATGAGAATGGTTCGCAAGCATACGCGATACCGCCATCTCTTGGAGCCGCGCGTGCGTCACCCTCCGGACCTCGCTTGAACCGCGCCGGTGCCACCAACTCGTGAGCGCCGGTCCATCCAGAGATAGGAGGCTCGGGGTATAACTGTTGCCATCCATATTTGATTTCGAAACCGCCCCCTCAATGGCGATCAAGACTCGCGGCCCTGGCGGTCGCAGCGGCCGGATACTGGGTGTCGGGCTGCGCACGCTCGGCCGTTCGGTACTGAACCAGCTACCCGGCGGTGACCGGGCCCAGCGCACTGCGCAGTACTGGGCAGATGTCGGCCAGGACTGGGCGCGTACCTTGGGCGAACTGCGCGGCGCGGCGATGAAGATGGGGCAACTCGCCTCGCAATACGCTGACGTGCTGCCGCCCGCCCTCGCCGAGCAATTACGCAAGCTGCAGCGCTCCGTGGAGCCGCTGCCGTTCGCGGACATGCAGCCGCTGCTGGACGCCCAGTGGACGCCGGCGCAAAAGAAGCGCATCCGCTCCGTAGAGCCGAACGCGATCGCTGCCGCAAGCATCGGCCAAGTACACCGGCCGTGCTGTCGAATGGCGCGCCGGTGGTTATCAAGTTGCGCTATCCAGGCGTCGACGAGGCCGTCGATTCCGATGTCGAGCAGTTGCGCCGAATCATCGGCCTGTCGAAGCTGCTGCCGGTCGACGCTGCAGCGATCGATCTGGTGATGGACGAAGTGCGCGACCGTTTCCGCGAGGAAACCGATTACCGCGCCGAACTGGCGCACCTCAAGCACCTGCGCAGGCACGCCAGGGTGGCCGGGATTGTCTATCCCAAGCCAGTCGAAGCCTTGTGCGCCAACGGTATCCTGGTACTCAGCGAGGAGTCCGGCGCCTCGCTGGAGGACGCGAAGACTTGGCCGCAGCCGCTGCGCGATGCACTGGGCCTGGTACTTTGTCGCTGGGTGACGCAGCAGATGTTCGTCGCCCTCGCCGTCCATGCCGATCCGCATCCAGGCAACTTCGCCTTTCGCGACAGCGGCGAGGTCGTGGTCTACGACTTTGGCTGTGTGAAGCGGCTGACCGCTCCGGTCGCCGAGCGCGTGGTGCGGCTGCTGAATGCGGCTGAAGAAGGCCGCTGGCGGGATTTGCACGAGCACTTGAGCGCACTGGGCGGCATCAGCGAAGGCGTCAACGCCGAGCAGTTGATGGCCTTGTACGCTGAATTGGCCCGGCTGATCCTTGGACGTCTTGGCGAGGCCGACCACTTCGACTTTGGCGATGCCTGCTTCATCGAGGACATCCGCGCCGCGCTCAGGCGCAATCTTGGCCTGTCGTTCAAGTTCCGCCCGGTGTCCGATCTGCTGTTCGTACTGCGTGCCTTGAGCGGCCTGTACTGGATACTGCGTGCGCTAGGTGCCCGGGTCCCAGTCGTGTCGGTTCTGAAATCGCATGGCGTGCTGCTCGACGGTGGGCGGAAAAATCTCTCGGAGCCCGCAAACTGACGACTTCGTCAGCGCCTTACCGTGCTGAGCGTCACAATGATTCCTACAAGCGCATGCTCGGGAACATTGAAAATAAAATTCAAGTGCTTGTTTATGCTATCGTTTAGTGAGATAAGAAAACCAGCTCTCGTTTCGTGCACCATGATGAAATCGGCCAACCGTTGCAGTGCACCATGAATGCACTATTCTGGCGCATCACTGTGTCGATTCCGGAAGCGTCGAAGCAGCGCCATCTTGGGTTCGGGCAATCATTTTCCGCTTTCATCCTGCTGCGAGGATTCATCCTTCCCCGGCAACGCCGACCAGTGACGCCGCTGAAACATTTTCGTGAGTGCGGTCGCGAGCCGCGTTGTCTGCCCTGATCAAATTCCCCCTCCGCCGGTGACCCGCCCGTCACCGCAGAAGGCCTGACCCCAATATTGCAATCGAGACCAACCTGGAATGGGAACCAAGCGAGAGTTCGGACCGCAACGCATCCTTGTCACCGGCGGCGCCGGCTTCATCGGCTCACATCTCTGTGCTCGCCTGCTGGCTGAGGGTCAGGAAGTACTTTGCGTCGACAATTTCTACACCGGCTCGCGCGAGAACCTGCAACCGATCCTGAATCACCCGCGCTTCGAGTTCCTGCGCCACGACGTCACGCATCCGCTCTTCGTCGAGGTCGACCAGATCTACAACCTCGCCTGCCCGGCCAGCCCAATCCATTACCAGTTCGATCCGGTCCAGACCACCAAGACCAGCGTCCACGGCGCGATCAACATGCTCGGCCTGGCCAAGCGTCTAAAGGTGCCGATCTTCCAGGCCTCGACCAGCGAGGTCTACGGCGATCCGGAAGTGCATCCGCAGCCCGAGGACTACTGGGGCCACGTCAACCCGGTGGGCTACCGTTCCTGCTACGACGAGGGCAAGCGCTGCGCCGAGACCCTGTTCTTCGACTATTACCGGCAGCACAAGGTCGAGATCAAGGTCGCCCGCATCTTCAATACCTACGGTCCGAACATGCACCCGAACGACGGGCGCGTGGTCTCCAACTTCATCATGCAGGCCTTGCTCGGCCGGCCGATCACGATCTACGGCGAGGGCCAGCAGACGCGCTCGTTCTGCTTCGTAGACGATCTCGTCGAAGGCTTCATACGGCTGATGAATTCGCCCGCCGAGGTCACTGGTCCGATCAACCTCGGCAACCCTGGGGAGTTCACGATCCGCGAACTGGCCGACATGGTCATCGAGCTGACCAATTCCAAGTCGACGATCGAGCACTTGCCGCTGCCGCCGGACGATCCCAAGCAGCGCCGCCCGGACATCACCCGCGCTCGGAACACCCTGGGCTGGGAACCGAAAGTGGCGCTGCGAGATGGTCTGATGCGCTCGATTCCGTATTTCGAGCGCGTGTTGCGTGGACAGAAGCGCTGACGGCGGATTTGCAAACGTGACCCTGAAAGCCAAAGCCAGAACCATCCTTGTCACCGGCGGCGCGGGTTTCGTCGGTTCGCACGCCTGCAAGGCCTTGGCGGCGGCCGGCTATCAGCCGGTGGTCTACGACAACCTCAGCCGCGGCCATCGCGACGCGGTGAAATGGGGGCCGCTGATCGAAGGCGACATTCTCGATCGCGGCCGCCTGGAACAGGTGCTGCGCGAGATACTGCCGGTGGCGGTGATGCACTTTGCCGCGTTCGCCTATGTCGGCGAATCGATGGCGACGCCATCGATGTACTTCGACAATAACGTTACCGGCACGGCGCGCCTGCTCGAAGCGATGCAGGCCACCGACTGTCGTACGCTGGTGTTCTCGTCGAGCTGCGCGGTCTACGGTGGGGTACACAACGCGCCGATCGATGAATCCACGCCCTGCGATCCCTCGTCGTTCTACGGCCAGACCAAGCTGAACTGCGAGCAGTTGATCCGCGGCTTCGTACGCAGCCACGGTTTCAGCGCCATCGCGCTGCGCTACTTCAACGCGGCCGGTTCGGACCCCGACGGCGAGATCGGCGAGAATCATGATCCCGAGCCGCACATCATTCCGGTGGTCCTGCGGGTTGCGGCCGGATTGGAGCCCGTGGTCACCTTGAACGGCTCGGACCACCCGACACCTGATGGCACCTGCGTGCGCGATTTCGTCCATGTCTGTGATCTTGCGCACGCCCACAGTTTGGCGCTGGCCCGCGCCTTGCTAGGTACCGGAAAGTTCGAAGTTTTCAATCTGGGCGTCGGCAAGGGTTTTTCATTGAACGAGATCGTCGAAGCGGCGCGCAGGGTGACTGGACGCAACATCCCGGTGCGCTACACCGATCGTCGTCCTGGCGATCCCCCTTACGCCGTCGGCAAAGCCGGCCTTGCTCACACCACGCTAGGATGGACCCCGCGACACCCCGGGATCGACACCAGCTTGCAGCACGCTTGGTCGTGGATGCAGCGGAAGAACAGACTGTGATGAGCATCGCTTTTGCCAAGCCGAACCAGCGGAACGTTCATCTGGTCAACACTGACAAAGTTCGATAATTCGGCAAACCGAGCACAACAAAACCATGTCCAGCACCGCCGAGCCCAGAGTCCCTGCCAAGCCGCCTCATGTCCGACCGGGGCATCCCTCCTCGCTGACCCCGCTCGGTGCGACGCGTGTCCACATCCCGCACGTGCCCCGGCGCGATCGACTATCGACGACCATAGCCGATACCCGTTCGCTGAAAGGTTTTGCCGAACGCAGCCTCGACATTGCTTTCGCGCTGGGGCTGGCGGTCGTGTTCAGCCCGGTGATCGCTTTTTCCATCGTCGCCCTCGGCCTGTCGAACGGGCCAGTGATCTTCAAGCAGACGCGCGTCGGCCGCGGCGGACGTGAATTCCACGTCTTCAAGTTCCGGACGATGGTGCCCAATGCTGCAGAAATGCTCCAGCAATTGCTGGAGCGCGATCCGGCGATCCGCGAAGAATGGGAACGGGAGTTCAAGCTGCGCAGCGATCCGCGCATCACCAGAATCGGCCGTTTTCTGCGCAGGACTAGCCTCGATGAACTGCCCCAACTCTGGAACATCATCAAGGGCGACATGAGCATGGTCGGCCCACGTCCAGTCGAGCCGTTCGAGATCGTCAAGTACGGCCGCTTCGCAAAGCACTACTACGCGCTGCGTCCAGGCCTGACCGGCCTGTGGCAAGTCTCGGGCCGCAGCGACACCACCTATCAGCGCAGGGTCGCGCTTGACGCGTTCTACGCCAAGAACCGCAGTCTCGGCCTGAATCTCAGCATCATCTTGAGAACGGTGCGCGTGGTATTGAAAGGCAGCGGCGCGTACTGAACGTCGCTACCATCGCGACGAGAAAATCGCCGCAAAAATTCCTGCGAACATGAAACTGCTGGTCACTGGCCATCGAGGCTTTGTTGGCGCCTACGTGCTTGCTGATGGCGACAGCGTCGGTCTCCGCGACGACGACGGGCAATCCATCGACCTTCTTGATTCGGCCGCCGTAAGGCGCTGCGTGGAACGTGAGCACCCGGATGCTGTGCTGCACCTCGCGGCCCAGAGCTTCGTGCCCGAATCATTCCGCAGTCCTCGTGCGACTTACGACGTTAACTTCACTGGCACCCATCTTCTGCTCGAAACCCTTAAGGCCTGCGGCTTCAGAGGCCGTTTCCTGTTCGTCAGCAGTGCCGACGTCTACGGGGCCTTGCCGGAAGATCAGTTGCCGGCTCGCGAAGCCACGCCAACCCGACCGCTGAACCCTTATGCGGTTAGCAAGATCGCCGCCGAAACGCTGTGCAGCTATTGGCAGCGAGCGGAAGGCTTCGATCTGATCATTGCTCGGCCGTTCAACCATATCGGCCCTGGTCAGAGCACTCGATTCGCGATAGCCGATTTCGCCAAAACAATCGCCGGAATCCGTCTCGGCGCTGTCAGCAACACCCTGGAAGTCGGTGATCTCGATGTAACGCGGGATTTCACCGACGTCCGCGACGTCGTCAACGCCTACCGGCTGATTTTCGAGCATGGCAAGAGCGGGGAGACCTACAACATCTGCTCAGGCGTTGAACGCCATTTGGGCGACACGGTCCGACTTCTGGCCGAACTGGCCGGCGTCGATATCGAGCTGAAGACAGACCCCACCCGCTTCCGCAAGGCTGGCCAGCGCCGCGCCTGCGGCAGCAGCGACAAGCTGCGCGCAGATACCGGCTGGCAGCCGCGCATCGACTGGCCAACCAGCCTGCGCGACACCCTCAACTATTGGGAGAACACCCTGAAATGACCGCCTCCAAGCGAGCCTTCATCACCGGCATCACCGGCCAGGACGGCGCCTACCTCGCCAAGCTGCTGGTCGACAAAGGCTACGAAGTGTTCGGTCTGCTGGCCCGACGCAGCACCAGCACCATCTGGCGACTGGACTACGTCGGCGTCACCGATCGCGTCACGCTGATCGATGGCGACCTCACCGACCTCTCGGCGCTGATCCGCGCGCTCAAGATCGCCAAGCCGCATGAGGTTTACAACCTCGGCGCCCAGAGCTTCGTTGGATCGAGCTGGGACCAGCCGATCCTGACTGGTCAGGTGACCGCTATCGGCGTCACCAACATGCTCGAAGCGATCCGCCTGACCGATCCGTCCGCGCGCTTCTACCAGGCCTCGACCAGCGAAATGTTCGGCCTGATCCAGAAGGAGCAGCAGGACGAGCAGACCCCGTTCTACCCCCGCAGCCCGTACGGTGTCTCCAAGCTCTACGGCCACTGGGCAACCGTAAACTACCGCGAAAGCTTCAAGATGCACACCTCCAGCGGCATTCTGTTCAACCATGAATCGCCGCTGCGCGGCATCGAGTTCGTGACTCGCAAGGTCACCGACGCCGTGGCCCGAATCAAGCTCGGTAAGCAGGACAAGCTCGCCCTCGGCAACATCGACGCCAAGCGCGACTGGGGTTTCGCCGGCGACTATGTCGAAGCGATGTGGCTGATGCTCCAGCAGGAAGAGCCGGACGACTACGTCATCGCCACCGGCGTCACCACCACGGTGCGCGACATGTGCCGCATCGCGTTCGGACATGTCGGTCTGAACTACGAGGACCACATCGTCATCGATCCGCGCTACTACCGCCCGGCCGAAGTCGAAGTGCTGCTCGGCAACCCAGCCAAGGCCGAACGCAAGCTTGGCTGGAAGGCAAAGACCACGCTGGATCAACTGATCACGATGATGGTGGATGCTGATTTGGTGAGGGTGAAGCAGGCGTGATGGCGACGACCGGCCGATCGAGCAGCATCACCCGCGTGACCACTATCCTGGGTTCCGGCGCTCTGCTGCCGACGCAACACGACAGTCCTGCGCTCATGCCCGGATGAATCGTCCGCGGCTCAGTCACAACGTCGTGGCCCTGACGCTCGTTCAAGCGGCAAGCTACCTGTTCCCGCTGGTCACGATTCCGTTCCTCACCCGCATGCTGGGTGTCGAATCGTTCGGCAAGGTCGTGCTGGTGCAGTCGCTGATGGCGCTGGTAGCGATCGTTGTGGACTACGGCTTCTCACTCAGTGCCGTCCGCACCATTGCTGCAGTCCACGACGATGCGGCGGCGGTGTCACGGATCTACGCATCCACGCTGTGTTCGCAGGCGCTGCTGTACGGCGCCTGCCTGCTGCTCGCGATCGGCGGTCTGATGCTGGCGCCGATACCGCCGGCGGACCGCGCCGCCTGGATCGCTGGCACCCTGATGGCCGCCAGCGGCATTGCCAGTACGCAGTGGCTGTTCCAGGCGTTCGAACAGCTCAGGACCTTTTCGATGGTCCAGATCGTCGGTCGGGCCGCGTCCCTGCCCTTTCTTTTTGTCCTCGTCGACGGCCCGGATGATGTCGTAGGCGCCATTGTGTTCGGCAATCTTGGTGCGGTGTTCGCCAATGCCTTCGCGATTCACTGGGTCCACCGCAAGCGCATCGCCCAATGGTCACGACCGGGCGTAGAAGACGTGCGTGAGGCGCTGAAATCCGGATTCCCGATCTTTACTTCGAAAATCGCCACCAGCGTCTTTCAGAACTCAGGTGTGCTCGTTGTGGGCGCCCTGGCCGGCAACTCGGCGGCGGGCCTGTATGCGCTTGCGGAAAAAATCCGCAAGACCGCGCAATCCATACTTCAGCCGATCACGCAGGCGCTCTACCCGCGCATGTGTCACCTGTTCGGAACCGACGCCGCGGCGGCCCGGCATATGCTCCGGCGCGTCTCGCCGCTGATCCTCGGTGCCACTGCGCTCGGCTCAATCCTGCTGTTCGTGCTGGCCGAGCCGATCGTGCTGGCGTTCGGTGGCGCGAACTACGTGGACGCCGTGCCGCTGCTGCGGATCATGGCCGTGCTGCCACTGGTCACGTCGGCATCGTCGATCGCGGGTCTTTGCGTCATCCTGCCGAACGGGCTAACGGCGCAATACAACGGCATCATCCTGATCAGCACCATCGTTTACCTTGCTGTCCTTGTACCGCTGATTCATAGCGCCGGCAGCTCCGGCGCAGCGATCGCCTTGGTGATAGCCGAAATGCTGGCGGCGGTTCTCGGCGTTGCCATCGCCACCCGCCATCTTCGGCACTCCCGAATCACCCACTGACGCATGCGGCCTTCACCGGTGACCCCGACATTTCGAAACAGGCCGTCAAGACACTCATCGTGCGGATCGTCGCCGCTCTGCTGCAATGCCTGCCGAATGGCGTTCGCGTCCACTGGTGGCGCGTGGAGTGCACAACTCACGGCTCGCATCGTTCGGAAACGTAAGCCAACGGCTACGGCTACAGGGACGTGTTGCTCTGCCGCTAAATCGCACTCCCCGCGGATGACGCGGCGATCTGTCCTCGATTAAAATATAAGGCTCAGGCGAATAAATGAAATCCGTTCTCTTGGTTGCCCCCATGGGATTCGGCCCGCCTTACCACGGCAACCGAACCCGCTTTCGATCGATTGTCCGCGAGGCAAGCCGCATCGCAGACGTTCACATCGCTGGGCTGAACATGCCGGCCGACGAGTACGCCGGCCTATCGAGCGAATCTGCGGTACTGGAAGGGAATTTTCGACCGAACATCCTGAAGCGGATTCGTCGAAAGCTGGCCCGCCTCGCAGGGTTACCGATAAACGAGCACAAGCCAGCGAATGTTCTCGACTCGAGCTTCGATGCCGGCATCCATAGCCGCATGAGAAAGCATTTCGCGGACCGGGCTTTCGATGCCGTGATCGTCAGCTATACCTTCAATTCTGCATACATCAGCTGCTTCGCCCAAAGCGCGGTGTGTGCGATCGACACCATCGATGTCCTTTCGGACCGCAAGAGCATGCTGGATCAGATCGGCGTCTCCGGCTCGTCAGCCTGGTTTTCCTGTACGCAGCGAGAGGAAGCCGAAGCACTGAGCAGAGCGGATGCCGTCATTGCCATACAGCGCAACGAGATGCGGCACTTCGAGAAACTCTCCGGGATGTCGACTCCTGTGCATCTGGTCAGTTATCTCGACCCGCCGATCCGTATCCCACGAGTCCCGGAGAAGGAGGTCGTCTTCGGCATCATCAGTTCTGACAACCTGATCAATGTGAAGAGCATGGAATGGTTCCTCGCATCTGTCTGGAAGCCATTCTGCGAACTTCAGCCGAATGCCCGTCTGATGATCGCAGGAGGAATCTGCAGCCATGTCCCGCCTGGAACAGCAGGGATTGAATTGCTGGGCTCACTCTCGGAAACACAGGACTTCTATGCCCGCGTTGATGTCTGCCTGAATCCTTCCGTCGTGGGGACCGGGCTCAAGATCAAGACGATCGAAGCAATGGCGGCTGGACGCGCTGTCGTCGGCACCAAAGCAGCCGCCGACGGCCTTGAAGAATGCGACGGCAACGGTCTCGTCATCGCACCGGATGCACCCGCCTTCATCGAAGCCATGCAGCGCATGAACGGAAATCACGTCCTGTGCAATCAATGGGGTGACTCAGCCCATGCCTTCGTGAACGGCATTTATGCCGACTCCGTGCGTACCCTTCACACGATCATTTCGTGCCCTCCTGATCGGAGCCAATCAGCGTCACGTTGAACTCGACAAGCGATTGAACCAATGCGACGTATCCTGCTCGCCACCCACGAATACCTTCCATACCCAGGAGGGATTGGCCGCTACTGTGCCGCGCTGGCTGATGCTGCAGCTGCATTGGGGTACGAGATCGAAGTGCTCGCACCGGCCTACGATCAGCCCGTCGGCTCAGCCAGAGAAATCAGTGGTGTCACTGTGCATCGCTTTGCCGGCGACACCTTCAGTCTCGGCTTGCTCGGCACTTACCGCGCGCGGATGCGAGAGCACCTTGCAAGCGGTCGGTTCAGTACCGTGCTTGCGGCAGATTGGCCGGCTATCGTCGCGCTCGGAAGTCTGAAAACACCCGGCGTCCTTCGAATCGCGACGATCTATGGCACCGAGATCCTCATGTTCAAATGCTCGTGGCGATTGCGGCTGCTCGGCGCCGGGCGCTCATTGCGCAGCTTTGACCGTCTGATCGGCATCAGCGAGTTCACCCGCAATCTGCTGGTGCGGAATTACCCGGCACTAACGGCGCGAGCTGAAGCGGTGCCGCTTGGCGTTGATCGCGGCTGGTTCCGCACTCCCGTTGATTCGGCGTTGCAAGCCTTCCGTGATCGTTGCCAGCTGGACCGTGGCACTCGCGTCGTACTGACCGTAGCCCGGATCGACAGCCGCAAGGGGCATGACCGCACGCTCGATGCGCTCGGCAGGCTTCCAATCTCGTTGCGGAGCCACCTCCGGTATATCTGCGTAGGCCGCATCGTTGACAAAAGCTATGCCGCACAGCTTCGCGATATCGCCAAGGCGCACGGCGTTGACCTGCTGCTGACCGGTCCTATCCCCGATGCCGAAGTGCTGGCCGCCTATCGCTGCGCCGACGTGTTTGCGCTGACCGCGAACGCAGAAGCGCACAAAGTCGAGGGCTTCGGACTAGTGCTGCTCGAAGCGGCTGCTCAAGGCTTGCCGTCGGTTGTGACGCCGGTCGACGCGATCCCTGAAGTGATTGCCGCAGGACGCACCGGCCACGTTGCGGATAGTCCAGATGCGCTTGCGGCAGCGTTTGAAGACGTGCTTGAAGGCGACCCACAGCGCTGGCGCGACAGCTGCATCGCCCACGCCCGGACGTTTTCCTGGGAAGCCTGCGCGCGGGCGACTTTCGGATGAGGATCGTCCACATCAATTCGCTTTACGCACCGTTTCAGATCGGGGGTGCCGAGAAGAGCGTGCAGATTCTGGCCGAGGCGCAAGCCGAACTCGGGAACGAGGTCAGCGTACTGACCACGGCACCCGATGGCGGCGAGCGGCACGACCGGTTGAACGGCGTCGATATTCACTACCTGCCGGTGCGCAATCTCTACCGCCCGTTCGATGGACAGCCGCACGGTGCAGCCGCCAAGGCGCTGTGGCACGCCCTCGATACTCGCAACCCGTGGATGACCGCCGCACTCGGCCGACAGTTCGACGCGCTGCATCCCGACATCGTCCACACCCACACGATCGCAGGGTTCTCGACCGGTGCCTGGCGCGCCGCACGGCGTCGGGGAATCCCCCGCATCCACACGCTGCGCGACTATTACCTGGCCTGCCCGCGATCGACGATGTACCGCGACGAACGCAACTGCGAACGGCCATGCGGCGGCTGCGCGCCATTCGCCACGCCGCGAAGGCGCGCCTCGGCGCTGGTCGACGCGGTGATCGGCAACAGCCGCTTCATCCTCGACCGTCATCTGACGTTTGGCTACTTCCCGAAGGCCCATATCCGCGAGGTCATCCATAGCGGGCAGCCGCCAAGTCGCTGCGTCGACGCGCCAAGACCTGCACGGCCGCCGGGGCAGCCGCCGGTGTTCGGTTACATCGGGCAGATCAATTCGACCAAGGGCATCGGCCTGCTCATCGACGCGGTCCGCACCCTCGGCCCCGTCGCTCGGCTGCACATCGCCGGCCGGGTCGAAGGTGAGTACGCGGAGCGCCTCCGCCGCGAAGCGCCAGCATGGGTCGAATGGCTGGGCTGGCAGAAGCCGGCTGATTTCTACCGAAGCGTCGACGTCGTCGTCGTGCCTTCTCTGTGGCACGAACCGCTGCCTCGAACCGTCATCGAAGCGGCATCGTGGGGTTGCCGGATCATCGGTTCGAATCGCGGAGGAACACCGGAAGCGCTGACGATGGTGGGGGGGGCGGTGTTCGATCCCAGCATCGGCAGTTCACTCGCGAATGCCCTGCGCCATGAGCTTTCAGTGATCACCGAAGCGACACCTTGCGCGGCGGCGGACAGGTCGTCGATCGAGGCCGCCTTCAACCCGCGGGATCGGGCACAGGACTATCTCGACACCTATCAGGCGTTGCTCGCATGAGCGTCTCGGCTGATCTCGCCCATCGTCAAACGCTCGACGGCATCCAGATGCTGCGCGCGTTGGCAGCGACCGCCGTGGTCATCCATCACACGCTGATCAATCTCGGCCGGATCGCGGGGGCCGAGAGTCCGCTGAACAACTGGGGGCATTTCGACGAACTGGGCGCGGCCGGCGTCGATCTGTTCTTCGTCATCAGCGGCTTCATCATGCTGTACGTCAGCTGGGGCGAGTTCGGAAAGGATGGTGCTATCGGCCGCTTTCTCTGGCGACGTGCCATCCGCATCTATCCGCTGTACTGGTTCTACACCTTGGTCATCCTCGCGCTGTCGACCACGCCCTGGATGTTTCGCAATCTTCAACTGGACTTTCCCTACGCCGCAGGATCGCTGCTGCTGATCCCCGTAACCCGCCCGGGCCTCGCATCGTCGATCCATCCGATCCTCGATCAGGGCTGGACGTTGAGCTACGAACTCGGGTTCTACCTGCTGTTCGCGGTCGGGCTTCGCTTCGGTTCAGCCCGCCTGCTGCTGACGTTGCTGCCGCTTGTCTTTGGACTTCTCGTCATACTCGGTCAGATGTTGGACCCACTGTCTGCGGTTGCCCAGTTCCTTGCGCTGCCGCTGACTTTCGAATTCCACTTTGGCCTCGTGATCGCGTGGCTACTGCTTTATAGAAGTCTTCCGAGACGCGGACACCTGCTTCTGGCGCTGCTCGCGCTGCTGCTGTTCGCGCTCAGCGCCGCGTTCCACATCGACACCTCGCTGCGGCCACTCGTCTGGGGCATCCCCTCCGCGATACTCGTGATCGCCGCTCTCGGCGCTCCTCCTGCTCGCAGCTTCATTGGCCGGGTCTGCATCGCACTGGGCAATGCCTCGTATTCGATCTATCTGACGCATGGCTTCTTGATCATCGGCGTTGTCCGGATGCTCAAGGCCTTTACCGTGCCGCCGCAACTGGCGTTGATCGTGCAGGGTGCAACGGTCATCAGTTGCGTGGCAGTTGGCTATCTCGCTTATCGGTGGATCGAGATGCCGATGCTGAATGCGCTTCAACTGCCTAGGGAAAGCAAGTCAAAAGTTGGAGCGTCGGTATGATCACGGTGCCGAGGTCAAGGATCCTTGTTTGCCGGAGCTTTTCGTGTTGAACGAAGTTTTCGGCATCGACAATCTCGGGACCGACTTCTTCGTCTCCTGGGCGACGTCGAACCTTTTGTTCGCCTTGTTCTATATCCACAAGGCGCGGCATCGCACCCTAATTTCTCTGGAAGTTTTTTTTGTAACGCTATTTCTGTTCGTGCCAATCGGCTTCTTTTCCGTATTCGCCGCAGCTGATATCAACGATGTCGCGACAGGGTCGAACCAGTTCCGCCTGGCCGCCTACGTAGGCAAGGCACAATTGATCAGTTCGGTCGGAGTGGTCGCATTTTTTTTCTGCTATTACCTGTTCAGGAAGACGAGCATCCGAAGCTCTACTTATGAGCTTTGCCGCGAGTCTTTCACGCATTTCTGGCTTTCACGAAGCACGAATGTCGTAGCTGCGGCCATCCTGCTCGGCTTCATGTTCATCCTGATGTTGACAGGCGCCGGTTTCGGGAAGGGGAGAGACTTTGCGCTGGAGCACCGCAACCTTCTGTTCCTGTTTAATTTTTACAATCAGATCGCAGGCTTTCTGCTGTTCAACAGCGTGATCTACGCGAAATTAAGACCCGGCTTGCTGTCCAAAATATTCGTCGTTGTGTTCCTCGTCTGCTCGCTGTTCTTCGGCACACGAAGTTCGTCCGTCGCCACGCTTGCAGTAGCGACTTTCTGCGTGCTGGCAGCCGGCCGATCAAAAAAAATCGGACGCATTGCGATATTTGGAATTGGCATCATCGTCGCGGGCATCGTCATTGGTCTGGTGCGCCGAGCCGGCGAGTCGACAGTTTCCCTTGCGGTAGTCGGGTTACAGATTTTCTACGGCAATACCTTCTCGGACGTCCGAGACTTTGCCTGGCTGCTGTCTTCATGGAATGGCGCTTACCAATTCGGTAGTACCTACCTGGCAGGCATGCTATCGCTTGTTCCGGCCTCGGCATTTCCTGCGCGTTCGGAATTCGGTTGGGCGAACTTCTCCTCGCTTCTGTCAGGACTTGACCGTGAAGTGCATCCCGGCTTGCGACCCGGGGCTTTTGGCGAGCTGTTCTTCAATTTCGGATTGGTTGGCGTTGTTCTGGGCGGGAGTTTTGCGGGTCTGGTGGTCGGCTCCCTCGCTCGCAAGGCCCAACAGGCAGCCGTCACTGCTCCAGGCTCAGCTGATGCACTGATATCGGCCTATGCGTGCTTTTTCCTCGTCGGGTTCGTTACTTACATTTTCTTCAGTGCCGGCTTCTTCGGCTTATACGTGAAAGCGGCTTTAATAATCCTTGGCATCTTGATCAGCCGCGCGATGCGCTCATACCGCACCCCGATCCAATGACACCATTGATTTCAATCAACGCCCGCTTCCTTACCCAACCCCTGACCGGCGTGCAGCGTTACGCCATCGAAACGGTCCGGGCGCTCGATGCCTTGCTCGCGGAGCGGCCAGCGGATGCGCGGCCGGACGTGGAACTGATCGTGCCGCCGGGGCAGGACTGGCCGCATGGGCCGTTGGCGGTGTTGCGCGTGCGCACAGCCGGGTGCGGGTCCGGGCAACTGTGGGAACAGCTGGCACTGCCCTGGCTGGCCGGCCGGCGGGTGTTGCTGAACCTGTGCAACACCTATCCGCTGCTGGCCTGGCGGCCAGTGGTGACGGTGCATGACGCCTCGATCTACGCGATGCCGGCGGGCTATACGGCGGCGTTCGTGCGCCTGTATCGGTTGCTGTTCGGCGCGCTGCGCTGGCGTCGCCGGGTGCCGGTGATGACCGATTCGAGGTTCTCGGCGGATGAGCTGGCCCGGTATGTCGGCCTGCCGCGCGCGCGGCTGAACGTGGTCCATTGCGGGGCCGATCACTGGCAGCGGGTGGTGCCGGACGACGGCGTCGTGGCGCGTCTCGGGCTGCAACACGGAACCTACGTGCTCGGCGTGGCCAGCGAGAACCCGAACAAGAATCTGCACCGGCTGGTGACGGCTTTCGATCTGGCTTTCGGGTCTTGCGACGCCGCACGCCGGCCGACGCTGGTGCTGGTCGGCGGTCGCAACGCACGGGTGTTTGCCGGTGGCGAGGCACGGCCCGACCCGGCGTGGATGGTCCGCGCCGGCGCGATCAGTGATGCCGAACTGGCGGGTCTGTATCGCGGGGCGATGTGCTTCGCGTTTCCATCGCTGTACGAGGGTTTCGGCCTGCCGCCGCTGGAGGCGATGCAGTTCGGCTGCCCGGTGCTGTCGTCGCGCGAGGCTTCGTTGCCGGAAATCTGCGGCGATGCCGCGCTGTACTGCGATGGTCGCGATGAAGTCGACATCGCCCGCGCGCTGCAGGCGCTGGTCGAAGATATGGGCTTGCGCGAACGGCTGGCGGCGCTCGGCCATCAGCAGGTCGCGCGATTTCGCTGGCGTGAAACGGCCCGTCAGGTACTGGCCTTTGTCGAGGAAGCGGCGGCATGAGCACGAAGATCGCCATCGTCCATTACTGGATCATGAGCTGGCGCGGCGGCGAAAAAGTGCTGGAAGCGCTGGTCAAGCTGTTTCCGGACGCCGACATCTACACCCACGTCTTCGATCCCGAGGTCGTCGCCGCGTCGCCGCTGGCCGGCAAGACCATCCGCACCACCTTCATCCATCGCCTGCCGTTTGCGAAGCGGCTATACCAGAAGTACCTGCCGCTGATGCCGATCGCGCTGGAGCAGCTGGATCTGTCGGGCTACGACCTGGTGATCTCCACCGAGAGCGGGCCGGCCAAGGGGGTGATCGTGCCGCCGGAGACGGCGCACATCTGCTACTGCTTCACGCCGATGCGCTACGTCTGGGACATGTACCACGAGTATCTGGCCCACGCGGGCTGGTTCACGCGGCTGATGATGCGGCCGCTGATCCATTACCTGCGGCTGTGGGATCGGCTGTCGGCCGACCGGGTCGATCACTTCCTGGCCGATTCGGCCTTCGTCGCTCGCCGCATCAACAAGTTCTACCGGCGCGAGGCGGAAGTGCTGTATCCGCCGATCGAGATCGATGAGTTCACGCTGTCCGAGTCGCATGAGGGCTTCTATCTGATCGTCGGCGCGCTGGTCCGCTACAAGAAGGCGGACCTCGCCGTGCGGGCCTTCAATCAGCTGGGCCTGCCGCTGGTGGTGATCGGCGATGGCGAGTTGTATGACGAGATCAGGGCGATTGCCGGGCCGAACGTGAAGGTGCTGGGCCGGCAGTCTCGCGCCGTGATCCTGGATCACTACCGGCGCTGCAAGGCGTTGCTGTTCCCGGGAGTCGAGGACTTCGGGATCGTGCCGCTGGAAGCGATGGCGACCGGCAAGCCGGTGCTCGCCTACGGTCGCGGCGGGGCACTGGAAACCGTGGTCGATGGGGTCACCGGCCTGCACTTCCACGAGCAGAGCGAAGCCGGACTGATCGGCGCCGTGCAGCGCATTGAGCGCGGCGAGGCAAGCTTCAATCCCGAAGCCATCCGCGCCCATGCGGCGACCTTCGACATCGTGCACTTCAACTTGCACCTGACGCGGTTCATCCGGGAGAAGACCGGGCTAGCGATTTGATCGGCAGTTCGGGTCGAGTCGGACAGCATGGCGACCATTGTGGTCCGTCACGACGGCCTAGGAAGCAATCGACTACCGGCGCTGGCAGAGCGCCGTGTAACGGATTGACCCAGCCGCACCGTTCAAGCCTTACGCCCGCTCCGTGCCGGCAGGGATAGCGCAAGCACGAAGCCGATCATCAAGCCTGCGAACAGGCCTACCGCCGTGATCAGTGTTCGCTTCGGGCTGACCCGCTCCTCGGCCACACGAGCGGGGTCAACAACCCGAAACGCGTACTCGTCGCTGCCGTTGGCGATCATCACCTTCTTGATCTCGGCCTCGATCAGGCTGTAGATCGACTGCTGCAACTCGACGACACTGGTCTTGGTCAGTTGTTCATTGAGGTAGGCCAGATTGGTCTGCGACGCCCCGATGGCCTTGGTACGCAGATGCTTGTTGGCGCGTTCGACCAGTTCGGTCGCCCATTTCGCCGCCAGTTCCGGGTCGGTCCATTCGATGGTCAGCGTGACCAGCCCCGTCTTCTTGTCCTCGGCGATGCTGCGTACCTTTTTGGCGAACATCCTTTCCGCCTTCCAGGGCGTGGGGACATCGTCGGGATCGGAGATCGTCCACTTGGCGGCGGCGGCGTCCCAGTCGTCCGGGTAAAGGATAGGCAACAGCTTGTTGTCGCGGATGAAGGCTTCGGTCAGGGCATGGGATTGCAAGGTCGCCAGCGCAACTGATTTCTGATCGGAGCCGCTCAGACTCAGCCCGCCAAGGCTGGCGAGTCCACCGAGCTGTGACAGCAGCGCCCCCCCGCCCCCCATCTTGCTGCCGCTGTCATCCACCGGCGACAACACCACGCTGGCCTCATACTTTTCCGGCATCAGCAGGGAAACCACGGCGGCGGCGATGCCGAAGGCCAGGGTCAGCGCGATGATCAGCAGTCGCCGCGCCCACAGGGCATCGAACAGTTCGCGCAGCGAGATTTCTTCCGGATCGTGTTCCATGAGGCGTTCGATGATGGGCTTGGGTGCGAAGCAGCGAATCCAGCTTTGGCAGCGGCCAGACGGTCGCGCGTGGATGCTGTCATTCGGGTCGCCGGAGTTTAACAGTGCCACCGTCCCGAACCGATGCGATGGGAGCCGCGCAAGGTGACTACCGTGCTGATCACCGGCTGCGCCGGCTTCGTCGGCTCGACCGTGCTGCGGCAATGGCTGGCCGATACCGAGTGGCGGCTGGTCGGCATCGACAAGTTCAGCTACGCCGGACTGCGCACGTCGATCGCGCCACTGCTCGACCATCCGCGCTTCATGCTGCAGGTCGCCGATATCGGCGATGGCCCTGCCCTGCAGGCGCTGTTCGCGCGCGAGCAGCCGGATGCCGTCGTCCATCTGGCGGCGGAGAGCCATGTCGACCGTTCGCTGAGCGGGCCGGCGGCGTTCATCCAGACCAATCTGGTCGGCACCGCGATGCTGCTGGAGGCAGCGCGTGCCCATGTCGAGCAATTGCCGCCGGCGCGCCGTGCGGCTTTCCGTTTCCTGCAGGTGTCGACCGACGAAGTGTTCGGTGCACTGGGGCCGACCGGACGCTTCAACGAAGCCTCGCCCTACGAGCCGAACTCGCCGTATTCGGCGACCAAGGCCGGGGCCGATCACCTGGCGCGCGCCTGGCATCGCAGCTACGGCCTGCCGGTGCTGACCACCCACAGCCCGAACAACTACGGCCCGCGACAGCTGCCGGAGAAGCTGATCCCCCGGATCATTCACCACGCGCTGCGTGGCGAGCCGCTGCCCGTCTACGGCGACGGCGGCAATGTCCGCGACTGGTTGCACGTCGACGATCACGCCCGGGCACTGCGCGTCGTCCTCGAACGGGGCGAGCCGGGCGAGACCTACTGCATCGGCGGCGGCACCGAGCTGAGCAATCTCGATCTCGTCCACCAGCTCTGCGCCCTGCTCGATGTCCGTCGGCCCGCTTTGGCGCCGCACGCGCGGCTGATCCAGCACGTGGCGGATCGTCCCGGCCACGACTGGCGCTACGCCATCGATGGCTCGAAGCTGGAACGAACACTGGGCTGGCGGGCGCAGCGGCCGTTCGCCGAAGGGCTCGCCGATACCGTGGACTGGTATCTCGACCATCCGGAATGGCTGGCGGCGGCACTGCGCCAGCTGGGAATGGCGACTGCGCCGGATGATCGCTGAATGGAAATTCGTCAAGGGCGGCCTGTGGTTCCGGGCACCGGAGCACAACGAATCTGCGATGCAGCGACCGCCTGTCACCGTTGATCGTCTACGATTCCGTCAAGCCCCATTCAGAACCAACCATGCCGAACGCCGCTGGCCCTGCGCGCCTGTCGCTTCCTTGTTTCCGCCGCCTCGCCATCCTGCTGGCCGGCGTGACTTTCTATGCCGGCACTGCGCAAGCCTCGCCCTGGGCCGAGGCCGGTGACCGGTCGCTGCGCAACGACGTCGAGATCCTCGCCGCCCGCGGCCTGATCAGCGGACCGATCACCACCTGGCCGATTCCGTCCGGCTTCTTCTCGTCGCTGCGCGACTTGCAATCGCTGGCCGGCCAACCGGAGTACGTGCAGCTTGCTGCCCAGCGCGTGCTGGCCAAGCTCGACAGTCACGACGGCGACGGCCGAGCCCTGCACGCTGCCGGCGAATTCCGCCTGAGCAGCGAGCCCAACCTGGTCCGCGATTTCGGCAACCATGCCCGCGATGAAGCCGACATCCGCGCCGGCATCAACTACGACAGCGAGCACTTCGCGGCGCATCTGCGGGTCGGCGCGCTAAGCAACGTCGACGGCGATGGCTATCGCTTTGCGTTGGACGGGAGCTATGCGAGCACCCTGCTCGGCAACTGGCAGGCCTATGGTGGCTGGGTCGAGAAATGGTATGGACCGGGACATGCCACGAGCCTGATCCTGTCGAACAACGCTCGTCCCTATCCGAAGCTCGGCATCACCCGCAACAGCCCTGAAGCCTTCGAAACCAAGTGGCTGAGCTGGCTCGGCCCCTGGCAGCTGGACTTCAACGTCGGCCTGCTTGAAGAGGATGCCCGAGTCGATCGGAACACCGGCATCGGCAGCCTGCGCTTCAGCTTCGTGCCGGTCGCCGGGCTGGAAGTGGCGATCACTCGCAGCGTGCAGTTCTGTGGCGGCGGCAACAACTGCAATCCGCTGGAAGCCGCATTCGCGATCAACAACACTGATTCCGACCGCAACAACTCGAACGATCAGGCGACCATCGAGTTCAAGTACGTGCACGATTTCAACGTCGTTGCGTTCTCGCCCTATGTGCAATTCCTGAACGACGACACCGGGCCGTTCACACATTCCTACACCAGCTACCTGAGCGGTCTGCACTGGACCGGCCCTTGGGCCAGCAATGGTGCGCAGTGGAGCTTCACCGCCGAGTACACCGATAGTCGCGCGACGCTCGACTGGTTCAGCTTCGGCAAGCGCGTGACGGGCCTCGCCTACAACAACTCCCAGTACGTCGACGGCTTCCGCTACCGCGGCCGCACGCTAGGCTTTTCGCTCGACAGCGATTCGACCTTGTTCTCGCTGGTCGGCGGCCTGACCGACAGCGCCGGGCGCTACTATCGCCTGGCCTGGTACAACGCCCACATCAGCACCGCGGAGCTGGCGGCAGCCCAGGCCGGCGGCAGCTATCTGCGCAACACGGTCAGTGCCCAGCCGGTGACGGTCGACCAGATCGAGGGCGGCATCAGCCTGCCGTGGCGGAACCTGCTGTTCGACCTGTCGCTGCGCTGGCAGGACGAGCAGGCGTTCCCGGACCGGGACTCGGCATTCAACGTCGAAGCCGGCGTGCAGTTCCGCTTTTGAATCAGTGCGGAGCGATCAGGCGACTCAGTTCAGGCTGACCAGGCTGTTGGCCGCCTGAGCGTTCTCTTCGGTCGCCTTCATCACTTTCGACTGCAGCTCGAACTGCCGCGCGAGGTTGATCATGTTGACCATCGCGCCGGCCAGGTTGACGTTGGAGCTTTCCAGCGCGCCGCTGCTCAGCACGTCGCCGGCCGCCGGATTCAGCGTGGTGCCGGCCATCGGCCGCATCAGGCCATCGCCGCCGCGTTCGAGCTGGCTCTGGCTGCCACTGACTACCTTGAGCCGGCCAACCACCACCTGCGACGCCGCGCTCTGGCCTTGGGGCACGGCGGTGATGGTGCCGTCGTTGCCGATCGAGATCGAAGTCGACAGCGGTAACGCGATCGGCCCGCCGTCGCCGAGCACGGCCAGGCCGCTGGCGGTGCGCAGCTGGCCGTTCGGATCGAGCCGCAGATCACCGGCCCGGGTATAGACCTCGCTGCCGTCCGGCGCCTGCACCGCCAGCCAGTTGTCGCCTTTCAGCGCGATGTCGAGCTGCTCGCCGGTCTGCATGATCGCGCCTTGCGTCGAGTCCCAGCCGTTGTCCTTGAGCTGCGAATTGACTCGCGACTGGAAGCCGGCGCCATCGACGTTGACCGCCTGCGCCGCTGCCAGCTCGGCCCGGAAGCCGACGGTGCCGGCGTTCGCCAGGTTGTGGCTGTTGGCCGTCTGTGCCCGCAGGGTCGCGATGGCGCCGGACATTCCAACGTAGAGGGCACGATCCATGGCAGGTCAGTTTCCTTGGCGAGCGGTGTAGATGGTCAGCGACCGATCAGCGGATGTTGATGATCGTCTGGGTGATCTGGTCGGTCGTCGAGATCATCTGGGCATTGGCCTGGAAGCTGCGCTGCGCGGTGATCATGTTGACCAGTTGCTTGGTGATGTCGACGTTCGAACCCTCCAGCGCGCCGCTCTGGATCAGGCCGAAGTTCGAGGCATTGGCGATGCCACGGATCACCGGACCGGACGAATAGGTTTCACCCCAGCTGGTGTCGCCGAGCTGCTGCAGGCCCTGGGGATTGGCGAAGTTGGCCATCGCGATCTGGCCCAGCGGCGTCGCCTGGCCGTTGGTGAAACGCGCCTGCACGACCCCTTCCTGGGTCACCTCGATGCCGCTGAGACGACCGGTCGCATAACCATCCTGGGACAGGCTGTTGACCGAGAAGGTGTTGCCGTACTGAGTGCTGTTGTTCAGGTCGACGGTCATAGTGACCGGGTCGGAGCCGGTGGTCGTCGAGTAGGCGGGCAGCGCGATCAGGCCGTTGCTCGGCGTCGCCAGCGAGCCGTCGGAGTTGAAGCTGACAGCCTGGCCGGTGCCGACATCGTTGCCGTCGATCCGGGTGTGCACCGTCCAGGTATTCGGCGTCGCCGACTTCACGAAGTACAGGTTGGCCGGATGCGACGTGCCCAGCGAGTCGTAGACAGTCACCGAGGTCGTGTTGTTGTAGCTGGACGGATCGGTCGCCGAGAACGGTGTCGTCGCCGGCGCAGTCGCTTCGGCAGGCAGGTTGATGCCGGTCTTCAGCAGCGAAGTCGGCTTCGGCGGATTGTCGGAGGTCGACAGCTGAACGTCGGACAGGTTGGCGGTGTCGAAGCCGCCGGCGATCGGGGCGTAGGCCTGTAGACGGGCACCGGAGCCGTTGACGACATAGCCATCCCGATCAGTGCCGAACTGGCCGGAGCGCGAATAACTGATCGCGCCGTTCTTCGCCAGGGTGAACATGCCGGTACCGCTGACCGCCAGGTCGAGCGAATTGTTGGTGACGGTGATCGCGCCCTGGGTGAACTGCTGCGACACCTTGCCGACCCTTACACCGCCGCCGACCGCCGTCTCGGAAACGCCGTAGGCGTTGGCAAGGAAGAAGTCGGCGAACTGGGCGCGCGATTCCTTGAAGCCGGTGGTGTTGGCGTTGGCGATGTTATTGGCGGTGACGCCGAGGTCGGCGGACGCAGCATTGAGGCCGGTCAGCGCAATATTGAAGGACATGTCAGTAGGCTCCGGTGCTGCGCGTGGGGGCAATCAGGCTCTCGACGAACTTGGACAGCTCGTCGGGACGGCGGCGACAACCGGCCGCCGGGAAATCGAACAGGCCGGGAATGCGCCTGGGCCCAGGGCGGACGGCGAAATCGCGGCTGGCGGGACGACGCCTCTGGCTGGACAGGTTCATCACGGGCTCCGATGGTTCAGATGATCTGGCGAACATTGTTGAAGGCCACCGTGCCGACCCCTGCAAGGTTCAGGCTCAGGCCGTTGCTGCCCAGCGAGACGCTTTGCACGAGGCCGGCGGCCAGCGTGTCCGCCGCTTCGCTCTTGCCGTTGCGGGTGACCTGGGCGCGGATACCGTAGCTGCCGGACGGCAGCGTGTTGCCGGCGGAATCCTTGCCGTCCCAGGTGAAGTAGCTGGTACCGGCCCCCTGGGTGCCGTAGTCGAGACGACGCACGACCTGACCGCTGCCGTCGACGATCTCGACCGCCAGCTGGCCGCCGGAGGTCATGTCGACGCCGCCGCCGAGGCCGTTCTCGCCATCGAGGTAGCCGTTGGCCGAGGGGTAGAGCACGCCGTGGCCGACCAGGCCGGCCGCCTGCAGCGACTGGCTGGAGGTCAGCGAGCTGGACAGCGAAGCAAACGAATCCTGCAGGCCCTGGATGCCCGAGACCGTCGAGAACTGGGCAATCTGGCCGAGGAACTCGTTGGACTCCAGCGGCTTCAGCGGATCCTGGTTCTGCAGCTGGGTGGTCATCAGCTTCAGGAAGTCGGCCTGGCCCAGCGATTCGGCCTTTTTCTCGGTCTGCTTCAGGTTCAGACCGAGATCGTTGTAGGTGTTGCTGGTGACGGCTGCGGTCATGTCGGTGTCCTGGGGTTGGGCTGGATCCTGAGCCGGATCTGGGGCTGGATCAGGGATGCAATCAGCGGCCGAGCGACAAGGTGCGGCTGGCCAGTTCCTTGGCGGTGTTCATCACTTCCACGCTCGACTGGTAAGAGCGCGAGGCCGAGATCATGTTGACCATCTCTTCGACGACGTTGACGTTCGGCGCATAGACGTAGCCGTCGCCATCGGCGAGCGGATGGCCCGGCTCGTAGCGCTTCTCGGCCGGTGCCTGGCTTTCGACGACGCCGAGCACCTGCACGCCGGCGGCGTCCTGGCCACCGGCTTCCATCGCTGCCTTGAACATCGGCAGCCGCGCCTTGTAGGCAGCCTCGGCGGTGCCGCTGATCGCATCGGCATTGGCGAGGTTGGAAGCCACGGTATTGAGACGCAGCGACTGGGCGCTGAGCGCGGAGCCGGCGATATCGAAAATCTTGAATGAGGACATGGCGCTTGCTCCTTGTCTGACCTTGCGTGGTCTTATTGGCCGGTGATCGCCGTCATCAGGCCGCGGATGCGGCCATCGGCGAACTGCAGCGAGGCCTGGTAGTGCAGCGCCGCCTCGGCGAACTTCGCCTGCTCGACCTGCACGTCGACGGTGTTGCCGTCGACGCTCGGCTGCATCGGCACGCGGTAGGCGAGCCGGCTGCCGTCGCCGGCCGGGCTTAGATTCATGGGGATATGGCGGGGGTCGGTGCTCAGCGTGCGCGGCAGGCTGCTGCCGTCGCTCTTGATGACGGTGGCGAGCGTCGACGCGAAGTCGACATCGCGGGCCTGGAAGCCCGGCGTGTCGGCATTGGCGATGTTGGCCGACAGCACTTCCATGCGCTTGCGCTGCACGGACATCGCCTCGGCGTGGATGCCGAAAATCGGATCAAGCTTGGCCATTGCATCCTCCCGCGGTTTCGTTCGGAAGGATCGTTACAAGGCGCATGCCAGAGGCGATTGGCGACGAAAAAGTGACGCGGGAGAAACACGATCAGTGGCCGGTGGCCGGAACTGCGTTACTGGCCACCGGGGCATGGCTTTGCCTCGCCGATCACGGCTTCAAGCGGTTTCCAGCGCCACAGCTTTCAGGCGGTCGAGCACGCCGGTGGCCAGTTCGTCGGCGCTGAACTTGGCAATGAACTTGTTGGCGCCGACCCGTTCGACCATCGCGTTGTTGAACACGCCGGACAGGCTGGTGTGCAGCATCACGTAGAGATCCTTCATCTTCGGATCGCGACGTATTTCCGTCGTCAATCGGTAGCCGTCCATGTCCGGCATCTCGACATCGGAAATCATCATCAGCAGCGAATCGTTGATCGGCTCATCCTTGGCCGCCAGCGCCTGCAGGTAGCGCAAGGCTTCACGGCCGTCATTGACCAGCGTGCATTCGATGCCGAGCTGGTTCAGTGTCTTTTCGATCTGGTTGCGGGCAACGCGGGAATCATCGACCACCAGCACGCGACGCCGCGAGTGAGCCACGCTTTCGGCCTCCTCGCGCAGCGCGTCGGATAGCGCTGCCTGCACGCCAACGACGTCGGACAACACCTTCTCGACATCGATGATCTCGACCAGCTCGTTGTTGTACTGAGTGACCGCGGTCAGATAGCCACCCTCGCCGGCGCCGTCCGGCGGTGGCCGGACATGCTCGACATTGACATGGATGATCCGCTCCACCGCACGCACCAGGAAGCCCTGGATCGAGCGGTTGTACTCGGTGACGATCACGTGCGCCGCCTTGTCATCGCTGGGCTGACCGATCGCGCGACTGAGGTCGATGACCGGAATCATCCGGCCGCGGATATCGGCGACGCCCTTCACCAGCTCGTGCGAGGACGGCAGCCAGGACAGCACCGGCTTGGGAATCACTTCCTGCACCTTGAACACATTGATGCCAAAAATCTGGCGCTCATCGAGCTTGAACAAGAGCAGGGCAAGACGGTTGTGTCCTGCAAGCTGGGTGCTGCGGTCGATGCTTTCGAGCAAGCCGGAGGCCATGACGGAATACCGAGGTTCGGAAGGGTGGTCCCCGCACCGTGCAACTTCGGTTCCTGTCCGCCGGGTCCGACGGAAAACGGCTGGCACAGGGCTTGTAGCGCTGCTGGCGAGTCCGAACGAGCGCGTCCGATGAGCCAGCTGCCCGCATCCCAATCCCGCGCGTTCAGCGCCCTGCTGGGCCTGATGCTGCTGATCGCCACCGCCGTGCATGCCGATGGCGAACGGATTGAATCGCTTGATCGCATCCGCACGGCAGCCATCACCTTCGTGTCGGTGCAGTCGCCGCCGACCGCCAGGGTCGAAGCAGCGGCGCTCGACAATCGCCTGCGCCTGCCGCTCTGCGCGCAGTCACTGGAAAGCTCGGCCGCCAGTCCGGCGGCGCGTGGCGCATGGAATATCGTCGTCGCCTGCCGCGAGGCCGGCAATCCGCTTTGGCAGGTGTTCGTGCCGGTCAAGGTGCTGGACCTGCAACCGGTCGTGGTGATGGTGCGCCCAGTGGCCCCAGGCCAGCCGCTGCAGGCCGACGCGCTGCGGATTGAAGCCCGCGACGTCGCGACCCTCGGCTATGGCTATTTCAGTGACCCGCAGAAAGCCGTCGGCCAGATCTTGCGCCGTCCGGTCGCACCCGGTGCGGTGCTGACGCCGGACGCCGTCGCTGCCCAGAAGCTGATCAAGCGCGGCGCGCTGGTCACCCTGCTCGGCCGCAGCGGCACGCTGGAAGTACGCGCCCAGGGCAAGGCGCTCGGCGATGGCGGCGATGGCGAACGCATCTCGGTCGAAAACCTGTCGTCGCGCAAGGTCGTGCAGGGTGTGGTCAGGGATGGCGGCACGGTGGAAGTCGGTTTGTAGCGGTGCGAGGCGCGTATGGCGGTCGTCGTAAAGCTGGCCTCAAGTTTTTTCGGAAGCAGTCGTTAGCAGCTCATCGGGTGCCGTCGTCCGCACCCTCCGGAGCCTGCCATGACCGTCAAGATCGAAACTTTTTCAGCCAGCGGCGCGCGCCCCGTCGCCAGCGGCAGCGCCGCGAGATCGGCCGCTGCGGTCGCCGGTGACAGCAGCAGCGCGTCGGTCGCGGCGGTGTCCGCCAACGACCGTGTGCAGCTGACCGGCGACGCCGCGAACCTGCAGCAGTTCGAGAAAGCGCTGGCGGCGGTCCCGAGGACCGATGCCGGCAAGGTTGAACGTCTGCGCGCAGCAGTCGACAGCGGCAGCTACCAGCCCAATCCGGCTGCCATCGCCGCCAAGCTCGCGCGTTTCGAGTACGCCATGGCCTGACCGCCCTGGCGATAGCCAGGAGTGTCGCCGTGAACGAGTCCAGCCTGAACCTAGCCGAAGTGATCGACGCCCAGATCGCGTGCGCCGACGGTCTGATCACCATCTTGGCCGACGAGCATGCCGCGCTGACCGGCCGCTCGATCGAAGCACTGGAAGCGGCCTGCAGCGCCAAGTCGGAAGCAGCAGCGCAGCTGCAGCGCCTCGGCGATCGCCTGCAGATCCTCGCCGGCCCGCGCCGCTCGGGCGCCGAATTCGAAGCCTGGCTGCTGCGTCATCCGGGCGGTGAAAGCCTGGTCCAGGCTTGGCGCCGGCTCAGCGGCATTGCCAGCCAGCTTGCCGACAGCAACCGCAGCAATGGCGCCTTGCTTGAAGTGCGCGAACAGCAGGTACGTAGTGCGCTGGTGGCGATGGCTCCGGAGCCGCCGTCGGTCTATGGCCGCAGCGGCCTGCGCCCCAGCCTGCCGGCCGGCCGGGTCTACAGCCGGGCCTGAGTTTCGAAGGGCGGAGAAAAGCCGATCGCCCCCAATGGAAGTGGTCGGGGGCGAGCGGCCATTGCCGACGTCAGAGCGCGCGGCCGAAGTCGACGTGCAGCGGGAATTCCATCGCGCAGGCCTTGGCGCCGCACTTCGCCGGCTTGAAGTGGGCCGCGAGTAGGAGGCTGCGGATTTCCTCCAGCGGCCCCTGCTCAGGTGTCATCAGCCAGGACACGTCGCGGGCGTTGCCGGCGGCATCGACGCTGATCACCGCGAACAGCTCGCCGTGCATCCCCGAACGGGCCTGCAGCGCATTCAGTTGCCCGACGATGCTTTGCAGGCCGCCGGCAGGATAAGGCGGTTCCTCGCTGTTGCGAAGCTGCGCGTACTGATTGCGTAGCAGATCCAGTTCGCTGAATGAAAGGTCGTCGAACGCCTTGTCCAGCGGCAGCGCCGACTGCTCCAGCTCGCGCGGCTGCAGCCTGTCGAAGGACACCGGCTCGATCAGGCTCGCACCCGGCTTCCGCGCCATCGCCGCTTCCGGCACCAGCAGCATCGCTGCAGCGGCAAGCAGCACCGTCTTCTTGTTCATCCTCGCACCTCCCACCGATGGGGACGGACGCTCGACCGTCCCGGTATGCCGGCCGAGGCAACGGATCACCCGATCCGGTTCGCCGACCCCATCGATGTAGCCCTCGCGGAGGTGTCCGTCAAGAGACTGTCATACAGCTGTCACATTGACGTGCTAGGCGCGACCGCAAATCAGGCCGGACGACCAACGCAGTCGTAGACGAAACCTTCGCCACGGACCCAGGCCGGGTCGTACATGTTGCGACCGTCGACGATGATCGGCTGTCTCAGCAACTGCTTCAGCCGCGGCAGGTTCGGGCTCTGGAAGACGCGCCATTCGGTGACCACGACCAGCGCGTCCGCCCCCTCTGCGGCGGCCATCGGCGAGTCGACCAGCACCAGGTCGGGACGCTTGCCGTAGATCTTCTCGACCTCGTGCATGGCCACCGGATCGTGAGCGCGGACGGTGCCGCCCTCGGCCCAGATCGCTTCCATCAGCACCCGGCTCGGCGCTTCGCGCATGTCGTCGGTCTTCGGCTTGAACGCCAACCCCCAGATGCCGATGGTCTTGCCGGCAAGCGAGCCGAGGTGCTTGACCAGCTTGGTGTGCAAGGTGGTCTTCTGGCGGTTGTTGACCGCTTCCACCGCCTTCAGGATCTTGGCGTCGAAGTTGGCGTCGGCGGCACTCCTCACCAGCGCCTTGACGTCCTTCGGGAAGCATGAGCCACCGTAGCCGGCGCCCGGGTAGATGAAGTGGTAGCCGATGCGCGGATCGGCACCGATGCCGATGCGCACCTTCTCGATGTCGGCGCCGAGGTTCTCGGCGAGGTTGGCCAGTTCGTTCATGAAGCTGATCTTGGTCGCCAGCATCGCGTTGGCGGCGTACTTGGTCAGCTCGCTGGAGCGCACGTCCATGACGATCACCCGGTCATGGTTGCGGTTGAACGGCGCGTACAGCGCCTGCATCGCTTTCGCGGCTTTCGTCGTGTCGACGCCGACGACGATGCGATCCGGCTTGTTGAAGTCGCCGATCGCGTCGCCTTCCTTGAGGAACTCCGGGTTCGACACCACGTCGTATTCCAGCGCTGCGCCGCGCGCTGCCAGTGTCGCCTTCATCGTTGCCCGCACCTTGTCGGCGGTGCCGACTGGCACTGTCGACTTCGAGATGACGATGCGGTAACCGCTCATGTGGGTGGCGATGGTCTCGGCGACCTTCAGCACGTACTGCAGATCGGCGGAACCGTCCTCGTTCGGCGGCGTGCCGACGGCGATGAACTGATACAGCCCGTGGGCGACACCTTCGGCGGCATCGGTAGTGAAACGCAGCCGGCCTTCGGCGGCATTTTTCAGGATCAGCTCGGTCAGACCCGGTTCGTAGATCGGGATGACGCCCTGCTTCAGGCCGTCGATCTTCTTCTGGTCGACATCGACGCAGAGCACATCATTGCCAACGTCGGCAAAGCAGGCTGCGGTGACGAGGCCGACATAACCGGAGCCGAAGATGGTGATATTCAAGACTGGGGTTCCTTCAGGTAAGAAAGCGGGAAAGGCTGGCGCAGGCAGCAATCCCAAGGCCCGGCGGGCGCCTGGGAATGGTGCTTGCAGCCGCATCCGGGCGGCCGAATGTTACCACCCGTCCCTGGCCTACCCTTCTAGGCGGGGACGATCCCTCATGCTTCAGACAGGATCGCCGCTGACCTTTGCAATGCCATGTCCATGAACGCTCGAGTCACCGAATGCCGTCTGGCGATGCGCCATGCCAAGGACTTCGCAACCTGGCGCGATGCCGCACGCGCGTTCGACGAAGCCAGCGGCCTCGAGGACTGGAAGCACGAGGACGAATCGCCCGAATACGACTGGCAGCTGATCCGCAGCCGCCTGGCCCAGATTCGTCAGTACCGCGAGACGCGCCAGGTGGTGAAGCTGATGCGCCACCTGCGCCAGGGGCTGCACTGGAATCTCGGCAACACGGCGAACCCGGCGCTGTACGGTCACAGCTACTTCGGCACCAAGCGGCTGATCGAAACCTATCTCGCCGAAGCCGTCGAGTCCCTGCGCTTCATCGCCGACGGCGAGTTCCCGGAACTGCCGGCCGCCGACAAGCTGCACTTCTTCACCGAAACCGCGAAGTCCTTCGGCCGCTCGGCGCTGATGCTGTCCGGCGGCGCCACCCTGGGCCTGTTCCATGTCGGCGTGGTCAAGGCCCTGGTTCGCGAGAATCTGCTGCCGGAAGTGATTTCCGGCTCCAGCGCCGGATCGATCGTCGCCTCGGTGGTCGGCACCCACGCTCCGAATGAACTGGAAGCCCTGCTCGATCCGGACAACAGCTACTACCACTTCTGGAAGCCGCTGAGCCTGCCGGAGATGTGGCGTCGCGGCGCACTGATGGATCAGCAGCAGATCGCCCTCGGCATCGCCCGCAATACCCGGGATCTGACCTTCGAGGAAAGTTACGAACGCTCCGGCCGGATCATCAACATCACCGTATCGCCGGCAGGCAGCAACCAGTCGCCGCGCCTGCTGAACTACCTGACCACGCCCTATCTGTACCTGCGCGAAGCGGTGCTGGCCTCATCGGCGGTGCCGCTGCTGTTCCCGCCGGTGCAGCTGATGACCAAGGACGAGGACGGCAGCCGTGTGCCCTACATGCCGAGCCTGCGCTGGACCGACGGTTCGCTGAAATCGGACTTGCCGGGCATCCGCCTGCGTCGCCTGCACAACGTCAACCACTTCATCGTCAGCCAGACCAATCCACACGTGATCCCGTTCGTGCGCGGCACGCAGCACGAGGTCGGTTTCGGCAGCAGCCTGCGTGACGCGGTCTACGGCACCATCCGTGGTGGAGCCCGCTCGGTGATCGGTGTCGGCAAGTTCGGCATCCCGCTGCCTGGCGTGCGTCGTCAGCTCGACAACGCGTCTTCGATCCTCGACCAGGACTACCGAGGCAACATCACCATCCTGCCGAAGCTCTCGGTCTGGCGCTACGCCCACGTCACCGCCAATCCGAAGCTCGAAGCGGTGACCCGCTTCATTCTCGAAGGCGAACGCGCGACCTGGAAGCGGATCGCGATGGTACGCAACCAGTCGATGATCTCGCGGACCCTGGCCGACTGCGTCCAGCAGCTCGAAACCGAAGCGCAGCGGCCACCGCTGCGCAAGTTGCGGGTGGTCTCGAAACGCTGAGCAGGACGGACAGCGGGCCGTTTTCGCCTGCGCGGTCAAGGCGGAATCTCTTACGATGCCTGCCCCTCCATACCCAAGCCGTCACCGATGACCGTCCAGCGAATCCTGCTTCGACTCGCGCTGCTGCTGATCTCGCTGCCGGTCCTGGCCGATGACACGGTGTCCCAGCAGACCGGCTGGATGGCCTGGTTCAACAGCGCCGCAATCAACGAGCAGTTCGGCCTGGTCTCCGACGTGCAGCTGCGCAGCCAGGACGAATGGGCTGGACCGCGGACACTGCTGATCCGCCCGGGCCTGTCCTGGTACCGGGCGCCGGGCCAGACCCTGAGTGCCGGCTACGCCTATGTCGGCACTTACAACCCTGAGGCTGCCGATGCCACCGAGCACCGGATCTGGCAGCAGTGGGTCAGCAGCTATCGCATCGCACGCCTGAATGTCAGTCAGCGTTTCCGGCTCGAACAACGCTTCATCGGCCGCCCCGGTGCGCCGGATGTCTACTCCGACCGCTTCCGCTGGTTCGCTCGCCTGCAACTGCCCGTAAACGGCGGCACTGGCAGCTTCATGCACGGCCCCTTCATCGCCTTCCAGAACGAAGCGATGGTCAACCTCAGCGGTCGCGACGCGCTGAACGCGCCGCTGTTCGACCAGAACCGCGCCTACCTCGCCTGTGGCTGGCGTCTGAACAGGACTGCCGACGTCGAGATCGGCTACCTGAACCAGTGGATCAACGGCAAGAACCGCGACACCGTGAACCACGTGCTCCAGGTGGCGTTGTACACCTTCTTCCGCTGAAATCGCTCAGAGCGCGCTGATCCGCGCTGCCTGCTCGGAAAGCGTCGCCAGCTCGGCTTTCTGCTGGGCGACTCTCGCCCGCTCCTTGTCGATCACTGCGGCCGGCGCGCCGTTGACGAATTTGTCGCTGGCCAGCCGCGCCTCGTTCATCTTCAGGTCGTTCTCGAGCTTGGCCTTGAGCTTGGCCAGACGCGCAAGCTCAGCGGCCTTGTCGATCAGCCCGGCCATCGGCACCAGGATCTTCATGCTGCCGAGCAGGGCGATCGCCGACTGCGGCGCCTCCTCGCCGGCCGCCAGCGCGCGGATCGATTCCAGGCGCGCCAGGAAGCCCAACGAGGCCTCGAAGCGAGCGATGCGCTCGGCATCGACCGCGCTGGCATTCTGGATCAGCACCGGCACCGGCTTGCCCGGCGGAATGTCCATCTCGCCGCGAATCTGGCGCACGCCCAGCATGAAGCCCTTGAGCCATTCGACATCGGCCTCGGCAGTCTCGTCGATGCGCGCCGAGTTGGCGACCGGATACGGTTCCAGCATGATCGTCCTGCCGGTCTTCTGAGCCAGAGGCGCGACCTTCTGCCAGATCTCCTCGGTGATGAACGGCATGATCGGATGCAGCAGGCGCAACCAGACTTCGAGCACCCGCACCAGGGTGCGGCGGGCGCCGCGCTTGGCCAGTTCGTCGCTGCCCTGCATCACCGGCTTGGTCAGCTCCAGGTACCAGTCGCAGTACTCGTTCCAGATGAACTGGTAGAGGCTCGCTGCGAGCAGATCGAAGCGATAGGCCTCGAAGTGCGCAGCGGCTTCGGCTTCGAGTTTCTGCAGCCTGGAGATGATCCAGCGGTCGGCGGTCGACAGCGTCACGTCGCCATCGAGCAAGACCGCGGCAGTCGCCTCGCCGGTCTCGGCATCGAGCGCGCCGACATTGATCAGCACGAAGCGCGAAGCGTTCCAGATCTTGTTGCAGAAGTTGCGATAGCCCTCGGCGCGCGCGGCGTCGAAGCGCACGTCGCGACCATTGGTCGCCAGCGCGGCAAAGGTGAAGCGCAGCGCATCGACACCGACCGCTTCGATGCCCTTCGGATAGTCCTTGCGGGTCTTGGCCTCGATCTTCGGTGCCGTCGCCGGGTTCATCAGGCCGGTGGTGCGCTTGGCAATCAGCGCGTCGAGGCTGATGCCGTCGACGACGTCGAGCGGATCGAGGACATTGCCCTTCGACTTCGACATCTTGTTGCCTTCCGGATCGCGGACCAGGCCGGTGATGAACACGTCCCTGAACGGCACGTCCTGCTGGAAGTACTGGCCCATCATCACCATCCGGGCGACCCAGAAGAAGATGATGTCGAAGCCGGTGACCAGCACGCTGCTCGGGTAGTACTTGTTCAGCGCCTCGGTGTTATCCGGCCAGCCGAGCGTGGCCATCGGCCAGATGTCGGACGAGAACCAGGTGTCGAACACGTCCTCGTCCTGCTTGAGATTCACACTCGCGGCGAGACCGTGCTTCGCGCGCACTTCGGCTTCGTCGCGGCCGACATAGACCCGGCCGGCATCGTCATACCAGGCCGGAATGCGATGACCCCACCACAGCTGGCGCGAGATACACCAGTCCTGGATGTTGTTCAGCCAGTGGAAGTAGGTGGTCTTCCAGTTGTCCGGCACGAAGCGGATGCGGCCGGACTCCACCGCGTCGATCGCCGGCTTGGTGATCGCCAGCAGACCACCGTTGCCGGGCTGGCCGTCGTGGCGCGTTTCGCGGGTCAGATCGACGAACCACTGATCGGTGAGATACGGCTCCAGCACCGCGCCGCTGCGATCGCCGCGCGGCACTTTCAGCTTGTGGTCGACGATCTTGTCGACCAGGCCGCGCGGCCAGATCGGCTTGCCTTCCTCGGTGCTGGTGATCGGCGCGGACGCCGCGCTGTCGGCCAGTGCTTCGAGATCGGCGACGACCTTCTTGCGGGCCACGACGCGATCGAGGCCGCGATAAGGCTCGGGCACGTCATCGTTGATCGCCGCCGACTTGGTCAGCACGTTGATCAATGGCAGCTTGTGTCGCTGTCCTAAAGCGTAATCGTTGAAATCATGCGCCGGCGTGATCTTCACGCAACCGGTGCCGAACGCCGGATCGACATAGTCGTCGGCGACGATCGGGATCTCGCGGTTGCACAGCGGCAGCATCACGGTTGCCTTGGACGCAACCAAGGCCGCGTAGCGAGGATCTTCCGGATGCACGGCCACGGCGGTGTCACCGAGCATCGTCTCAGGACGCGTGGTCGCGACGACGATGTAGTTCAGTGTTTCACCTTCGGCGTTGACGTAGCTCGCGCCGTTGGCGAGCGGATAGCGGAAGTGCCAGAGCTTGCCGTTCTCTTCTTCCTGCACCACTTCGAGATCGGAAATCGCGGTCTGCAGCACCGGGTCCCAGTTGACCAGGCGCTTGCCGCGATAGATCAGGCCGTCCTCGTGCAGACGCACGAAGTGCTCGACCACCGCTTTCGAGTACGCCGGGTCCATCGTGAAGGCTTCGCGGCTCCAGTCGACGCTGGAACCCATGCGGCGGATCTGCTGGCTGATGGTGCCGGCGGAGTACTTCTTCCACTCCCAGACCTTGTCGAGAAACTTCTCGCGGCCAAGTTCGGCGCGCGACGGCTCACCGGCAAGCTTCAGGTTGCGCTCGACGACCATCTGGGTGGCGATGCCGGCGTGGTCGGTACCCGGCTGCCACAGGGTGTCGTCGCCCGACATCCGGTGGTAGCGGGTCAGCGCGTCCATCACCGTGTGCTGGAAGGCATGGCCCATGTGCAGGGTGCCGGTGACATTCGGCGGCGGGATCATGATCGAGTACGGCTTGCCCGTGCCGCTCGGCTGGTAGCAGCCACTGGCCTCCCAGGTCTGGCACCACTGGGCTTCCACGCGGCTGGGGTCGAACGTCTTGTCCATGTCGGGTCGTCGATTCTTCGAGGGTCGTCGGCGCCGGCCGCGATCGGAACGCAGCGGCGCCTTGTTATCGGTAAACGGGGACGGGATTGTAAGGCCTGCGGCTGGCAGGCCAGAGCCCCGGTGGTGCTACTTGAGCTGGATCGCCTGCGGCGAGACCTGCTGGCAGGACGGGCCACGGCTGACTTCGATGCCGCTGACCGCGCCTTCGCGATCGATCACCGTCACCTGGTCGCGGTTTTCGCAGGCGAAGCTGATCTTGTTCGGCCGCTCCTCGCAGAACAGGAAGCGATCGGCGCTGTGCTCGGCGCCGCTTTCATCGGTGTAGTTGCCGGTGCGGCGGCGGCAGGTGAAACCGAGGCCGGACAGCTTGGCTTCGGCCTTGGCGATGCTCATGCCATAGGGCAGCGCGTTGCGGATCTCCAGACGTCTGGCCGGCGCTGGCGTGGTGCTGAACAGGCTGCAGGCCGGCAGCAGCAGAGCGAGGCCGAGCGGCAGCACGGTGCGGGATGCCACCTGAAGGATGCGGGACATGGCGGTGGCTCTCAGAGATTGTGAGTGGCGAGTTCGTAGCCGCGGTCGCGGTAGAACTTGTAGCGCTCGCGCGATTTCGTGCGCGCGGATGGATCGGCGTCGACGATTTCCAGCACCCGCTCGAAGCGGCTGAAGAAATCCGGCACATCGAGGCCCAAGTTGATCATCACGCCGTCGTAGTGGGGCGGCGGCTCCTGGCAGCCGATCAGCACCGCCGGCAACGGCTCTTCCGGCGCCGCGGCGCCCTGGCGCTCGTGGGCGATGAAGCCGCCCTGGCGGAAAGTCCACAGCGCCGCGTCCAGCGCTTCCGCCGAAGCAAGGTCCGGCACATAGGCGTAGACCCGCTTGCCGCCGGCGGTCGCCTTGTCGCAGAGCTTGCAGGCGGTCAGCACGTGGCTGGTCGCGGCCGCGAAGTCGTCGGACAGGATGTAGAAATCGATACGGGTCACGGGCGGGTCGATCGTCGGCCATCGGCAGGGGAACGGACAGTGCGGAGGATAGCGGTTTGGGATGGCTGGTCACCCTGCCCGGCCGGACCACCGTTCCAGCTGCGGACGCAAAAAAGGCGATCCGTCGCCGGATCGCCTCGTCAAGCCTTGCTGCATCCGGGGCGGCGTCAGTGGCGCCCGTCGGCCCTGCGGATCGTCACTTGATGATCTTCATCTCGACGCGACGGTTGTCGGCGCGGCCGGTTTCGTCATCGTTGCTGGCCACCGGATTGGCTTCGCCGTAACCGGTCGCGGTCAGCACGCTGGCCGCGACGCCACGGCTGAGCAGGTAGCTGCGCACCGAGCTGGCACGCGCCTCCGACAGCTTCTTGTTGGCCGCATCGGAGCCGATGCTGTCGGTGTAGCCGGCGATCTCGATCTGGAATCCCGGCGAATCGACGATGGTCTTGGCGACGCTGTCGAGCACGGTCTTCGAGTCATTGGTCAGCAGTGCCTTGTTGAACGCGAAGTGCACGTTCTTCAGCACCAGCGACTGGTTGACCGCGCAGCCGTTGGCGGTGACCTTCTTGCCCGGTGGCGTGTTCGGGCACTGGTCGATGCCGTCGGCAACGCCGTCACCGTCGGTATCGGCGACCACGGGCACCACCGCCGCCAGGCTGCAGCCCTTGGCGTCGACCTTGGAACCCGGCGGCGTGTTCGGGCACTGGTCGGCGTAGTCCGGCACCTTGTCGCCATCGCTGTCGATCGGGCAACCCTGGGCGTCGACCGTGGCGCCGGCCGGCGTGTTCGGGCAGGTATCGAGCTTGTCGTTGACGCCGTCCTTGTCGCTGTCGATCGGGCAACCGCTGCCATCGACCGGCGTGCCAGGAGCGGTGTTCGGACAGGCATCGCGGCCGTCCGGCACGCCGTCGCCGTCGAGATCTCCGCCAGCCGCTTCGACCAGCGTGTAGCGCAGCGAAACCAGCGCCGACTGGCCGTTGAAACCGGAGTTGATCCGGCCGCCGCCCGATCCCGGATTGGCCTCGAAGTAGCCCTTCTCGGTGCCGACGTAACGGTAGTCGACCGACGCGGTCAGGCGCCGGCTCAGATCGACGCCGACGCCGGCACCGGCCTGGTAGGCGAACACGGTGTCGTGGTCGTTGGCCAGTTCCGCGCCGTTGCTGCCGACGTTCTCCAGCCACAGCTGCGAAACGCCGCCGCCGACGCCGATGTAGGGATGCACGGTCTTGAACGGGCCGCTATCGGTCTTCAAGTCGTACCACAGGTTGGCGAAGGCGCTGCGGGTGTCCTTGCGGCCATCGCCTTCGGCCGCCGGAGCGGCACCGCCGAAGATCGTTTTGTAGCGGTCCTGGCGATAGGCCAGTTCGATTTCCGGGCGCAGGCCGTTCGGGAACGCGTAGCCG
>UEXO01000016.1_pt1 | contig 203843 bp, 169 predicted proteins | sample 4301131 | NCBI WGS metagenome assembly UEXO01 (sample SAMEA4773185, study PRJEB27434) | metagenome | biome: 2259; feature: agricultural soil; material: soil | place: USA | collected 2014-09 | depth 0.25 m | reverse complement strand
CGCCCGTCCCCGCCCGTGAATAAGGTCGAGGTGACGCCGAGCCAGGGCCATTCGAACAAGCTAGAGATCAGCCATCACCGAGCCGAACCGCATCCCGCGCGAGCAGCACCCGATTTCGCGCGCCAATATCTCCCAAGGCGCCCTGAAGGTGCTCTACGGCTTGAAGGACGCCGGCTACGAGGCCTACATGGTCGGCGGCGGCGTCCGCGACCTGCTGGCAGGTATCGAGCCCAAGGACTTCGACATCGCTACCAGCGCCCACCCTGAAGAGATCAAGCGGGTGTTCCGCAGCTGCCGGCTGATTGGCCGCCGGTTCATGATCGCCCACGTGCGGGCCGGCGAGGAAATCCTCGAAGTCACCACCTTCCGTGGCCCGGTGACCGACAGCCACGAGCGTGACGAGACCGGCCGCATCCTGTCCGACAACGTTTACGGCACCCTGGAAGAAGACGCCTTCCGGCGCGACTTCACGGTCAACGCGCTGTACTACGACATCCGCGATTTCTCGATCGTCGATTTCTGCGGCGGCATCGACGATCTCAATGCCCGGCAGCTGCGCCTGATCGGCGACCCCGAACTGCGCTACCGCGAAGATCCGGTGCGCATGCTCCGGGCGATCCGCATCGCCAACAAGCTCGGCTTCGAGATCGCGCCGGAGTCCGCCGAGCCGATCGCCCGTCTGGCCTCCCTGCTGCGCGAGATCCCGCCAGCCCGTCTGTTCGACGAGATCCTCAAGCTGTTCCTGAACAAGGATGCGCTGGCCAATTTCGAAGGCCTGCGCAAGCACGGCCTGTTCGCCGAACTGTTCCCGGGCACCGAGCGGGCGATCAACGCCGCCAAGCGCGATCTCGAACTGCTGCGCATCGCACTGGCCAACACCGCCGACCGCGTCAGGCGCGATCTGCCGGTGACGCCAGCCTTCCTGTACGGTGCACTGTTGTGGCCGCCGTATGCCGACCGCGCCTACGAGCTGGAAGTCGAACGCGGCCACGACCCGGTCAGCGCCCAGAACCAGGCCGCCGACGAAGTGCTGGCCAAGCAGATGCATCGCATCGCGATCCCGAAGCGCTTCTCGCTGCCGATGCGCGAGATCTGGTCGGTGCAGCCGCGTTTCGAGGATCTGCGTCCCGGCCGCGCCAAGCGCCTGCTGACCCATCCGCGCTTCCGCGCCGCCTACGATTTCCTGCTGCTGCGCGCCCAGGCCGGCGAGCCCGGCTGTGCCGCGCTCGCCGACTGGTGGACCAAGGCCCAGGTCGGCGCCGGCCTGCCGGCACCGATCGACAGCGATGCTGGCGATGACGAAGGTGGCGAAGCCGCTGCTCCTGGCGAGGGAGTGGGCAGCGGGGCGCCGAAGAAGCGCCGTCGTCGCGGTGGCCGTAATCGCCGCAAGGTCTGAGCGTTCCCGGTTTCTGATCGACACCGGGCCGGGCTGATGCGCGTCTATCTGGGCCTCGGCGCCAATCTCGGTGTGCCGGCCGTGCAGGTCGAGCGGGCCCTGAGCTTGATCGCTGTGCTGCCGGACACCCGTCTGGTCGCGCGCTCGCCGCTGTATCGCAGCGATCCCGTCGGCCCGGCCGGCCAGCCCGACTACTGCAACGCTGCCTGCGCGATCGATACCCAGCTCGCGCCGCTGGCTTTGCTGGACGCCGTGCAGGCGATCGAGGTCGATGCCGGGCGGATCCGCGATGGCATCCGCTGGGCGGCGCGCCTGCTCGACATCGACCTGCTGCACGTCGAGGGCCTGAGTCTCGCGACGCCGCGCCTGAGCCTGCCGCATCCTCATCTGCAGGAGCGCAACTGGGTGCTGGTGCCACTCGCCGATATCGCGCCGCAGCTGCTGATCCCGGGTCTTGGCGAGATCGCGACGCTGGCGCAGGCGATCGGCCGCGCCGGCCTGCGGCTCTGGAGCCCGGACGCCGACGGCGCCTGAGCGTCCCGGCTTCCGGCTCAGCCGCGCGTTCCGCTGTGCTCGCCGAGCAATCGTCCGTACTTGCTGCGATACAACGCCTGCTCGCCGGGGTTGGGTGCCAGCCTCAGAGCGATCTGCAGCACTTCACTGGAATGCCGGGTGTCGCCGAAACCTTGCAGCAGCGCGGCCGCCAGGAAGAAGAAGCGCGGATCCTTTGCATCCAGCTGGATCGCCCGGCGCGTCTCCTCGTAGGCGAGATGCTCATCCTTCCGTTTGAGCGCATTCAGCGCCAGCTGGAAATGGTAGTAAGGATTCTGGTCGAGATACTCATGCGCCCGCTTGCGGAAGTAGGCGGCCAGCTGGCTGTTGCCGAGTTGCGCGTGGATATCGGCGGCAGTGTTGTAGCTCGACACGCTGCCCGGCTCCAGGTCCAGCGCCCGGGTGATCGCGATGCTCGCCGCGCGCAGCTGCCCATGGCGTAGATACAGGCTGGACAGGTTGGCCCACAGGAAGGCGGCATCCGGCGCCTGTTCCAGTGCGCGCAGCTGATAGCGCAGCGCTTCGGCCTGACGGTTCTGCAGGCGCAGGTCGACGGCGCGATTGTTGTAGAACTGCCCCAGCGCCGCGGCGTCGCCGAGGATGCGCTGCGCGTAGTGCGGGCGGTAGTCCTCGCCGCCGACGTCGACGACCAGATAAGCCTGCAGCTTCAGATCGATGCGGGCGTTGACATGACGGTAGAGCAGTAGCGTCCGGTCGTCGCCGAGATCCCAGGCCGGTGGAATGTCCACCTCGTTGAACTGCGCCGGGATTCCCACTTCGCGCGCCAGCGCGACGAACAGCATCGTGTAGCTCAGGCAGTTGGCCCGGCGTTGCAGGAACGCCTGTTCGGCGCTCAGGGTCGCATCGGCGTCGTAACGAATGCCGCGGCCATCTCCCGCGCCGAGGGCGGCGGCCAGCGCACGAGTCTTGTCCGCGATGTCGGCCATGCCCGCGGTGGCCTGTCCGGCGAAGCTGCGCATCTCGTCGCTGACCCGCAGCAGCGACGACGGAGCTTCGATGTCTCGCTCTGCGGCCTCGGTCGGCAAGCCGTCGGCGCCGGCAAGTACCCAGGCGAGGTCGTCCATCGAGATCGGCGGCTGCGCCGGCAGGCTGGCGCAGCCGCCGAGGGTGGTGGCCAGCAGCAGCGCCGCCAGCATCGGCGCAGGCCGCAAACAACTCAGCAAGCTGGATTCCCGAATGGTTCCGGTGTTCATGTTCTTCCTCCCTGCGGCCTGCTTCCACAGCTCCCGCAAGGCTAGGCTACTCCTGTGGTCGCCCAGTTCCAGTGGCATTGCCGGCGAGTTGCGGGCATCTCGGCAAGCTGAAGTTTGTCGCTATCGCTGTCCTGGCTTGCCGCCAGGCACGGCCTGCGAGCCGGTGAAAATGTGCGTGATATATTTCGCGGCCTCGCCGACTGGCCGGAAACCCTGCTTGCAATGACCGCGAAATCCGCCGCCCCCAGCGCGCAAGTCCATATCTCCGAGCTGCGCCGCATGCGAGAGGCCGGCGAGCGCATTGCCTGCCTGACCTGCTACGACGCCAGCTTCGCGCTGATCGAGGATCGCGCCGGCGTCGACTTGATCCTGATCGGTGACTCGCTGGGCATGGTCATCCACGGCCAGAACTCGACGACTGCGGTCACCGTTGCCGACATCGCCTACCACTCGCGCACCGTGGCGCCGCACTTGAAGCGCGCTTTCCTGGTCGCCGACCTGCCGTTCCTGAGCTTCGCGACCCGCGAGCGCGCCCTCGACGCTTCGCAGCGGCTGATGCAGGAGGGCGGGGCGAAGATGGTCAAGCTCGAAGGCGGCCGCGAGCAGGCCGACATCGTCGAATACCTGTCGGTCAGAGGCGTGCCGGTCTGCGCCCATCTCGGCTTGCAGCCGCAGTTGATCCACAAGCTCGGCGCCTTCAAGGTGCAGGGCCGCGAGGACGCGGCGGCCGAAGCGATGTTGCACGATGCGAAGATTCTCGAAGAGGCGGGTGCCGACATGCTGCTGCTCGAATGTGTGCCGTCCAGCCTTGGCCGGCGGATCACCGAGGCCTCGCATGTGCCGGTCATCGGCATCGGTGCTGGCCCTGATGTCTCGGGGCAGATCCTGGTGCTGCACGACATCCTGAACATCTCGCCGATGGTGACCGTCGGTCGCAAGCCGCGCTTCGTGCAGAATTTCATGCAAGGCGCGGCGGATATCGAATCGGCAATCCGTGCCTACGTGCAGGCGGTCAAGAGCGGCGCCTATCCGGCGCCTGAACACTGCTTCGGCGACTGATCCCGCGCCCCCTCGCGCCAGGCGCCGGACGATGTCCTCGATGCCCGCATTCGACTGGCCGAAGTTCGATGGCCGACAGCTGAAGTTCGGCCTCTGGCTGCTGTTCCTGCTGGTCGTGATCCGGCTCGCCTGGGTGGCCGACGATGCCTACATCAGCCTGCGCACGGTCTGGAACTTCACTCACGGCTATGGCCTGACCTGGAACCCGATCGAGCGGGTGCAGGCCTACACCCATCCGCTGTGGCTGTTCGTGCTCGCCGGGGTGCATCTGCTCAGCGGCGAGATGTACCTGTCGGTGCTGCTGGTGTCGATGCTCTGTTCGGTGCTGGCCGTGGCGCTGGTGCTGCTGTTCCTGACGCCGCGCCTGCCGCAGGCGATCGCTTTCGTGGCGTTGTTGCTGTGCTCGCAGGCGGTGCTCGATTACACGACCTCCGGGCTCGAGAATCCGCTGTCCTTCCTGCTCGCCGCGACGTTCTGCTGGCTGTGGCTGGCGCGACCCGAGCAGCCGCGGCCGCTGTTCCGGTTGTTTCTGGTCGGCTGTCTGCTGAGCCTGAACCGGCTCGATCTGGTGCTGCTGGTGCTGCCGGCGCTGGCCTGGCTGCTGTGGCAGCGGCTCTCCTGGTGCAATCTGCTGCGGGCCAGCCTCGCGCTACTGCCGCTGCTGGCCTGGGAAAGCTTCTCGCTGATCTATTACGGCGTGCCGTTCCCGAACACCTATTACGCGAAGCTGAGCACCGGCATCCCGGCGATCGAGTACCGCATGCAGGGCCTGCTCTACCTCGTTGATCTGGCGACCCACGATCCCGGCACCCTGCTGCTGGTGCTGCTCGGCATCGGCAGCGCGTTCGCCGGCACGGCGCGGCGGCCGTTGGCGATCGGCCTGCTGCTCTATCTCGGCTATGTGGTGTCGGCTGGCGGTGACTTCATGCAGGGGCGCTTCCTGAGCGTGTCGGCGTTCATCGCGGCGATCCTGCTGGCGGTTGGCCGCGAGCAGGATGATCGCGCTGTACCCGCCAGCCCGGCCCCGGTGATCGCCAGCCTGCTGCTGGTCGCTGCGATGGCTGCGACCCGAATGTTCAATGTCGAAGGCCCGGACCCGCTGATCCGCGTCTCCGGTGTTGCCGACGAGCGTCAGTACTACGCCGCCGCCACGGCACTGTCGACGCACAGCCGCGACCGCGCCGTGCCCTACAACCATCCCTGGGGCGCGCAGGGCAAGGAACTGGCGAGCCGTCCGCCGGAGCGCATCTTCGAAGCCGGCACCATCGGCTTCATTGGCTATGCGGCCGGGCCGGACGTGCAGCTGGTCGATCACTTCGCGCTATCCGATGCCTTCCTCGCGCGCTTGCCCTGTCAGCGGCCATGGCGCATCGGCCACTTCAAGCGCAGCCTGCCGGACGGCTATCTGGCCTCGCTGCGCAGCGGCGAGAATCGCATCGTCGATCCGACGCTGCGGCCGCTGTACGACGATGTCCGTCTGGTCACGCGCGGCGACTTGTTCAGCGCCGAGCGCTGGGCGGCGATCCGACGCCTGAACACCCGTCACGTCGCCGACGTCGCGCCGCTGGCGCCCTGAACGATTCCTCTCCGTCTCGCCGTCACCGCCCCCGATCGATGAACACCGCGCATCTCGTCTCCGACCTCCGCACCCGGATCGCGCAATGGCGCGCCCATGGCGAGCGCATCGTCCTGGTGCCGACGATGGGTAATCTGCATCGCGGTCATCTGGCGCTGGTCCGGCGGGCGCGGCAGCTTGGCGAGCGGGTCGTCGTCACGGTATTCGTCAATCCGCTTCAGTTCGGGCCGAACGAGGATTTCGGTCGTTACCCGCGCACCCTGCCGGAGGATCTGCGCCAGCTCGAAGCCGAGGGCGTCGATCTGGTCTATGCGCCGCCGGTCGAGGAGGTCTATGCCAACGGCTTCCCGCCGGCGACGACAATCACCGTGTCGCCGCTGTCGGCCGAGCTGGAAGGCGAGTTCCGTCCCGGCTTCTTCACCGGCGTGGCGACGGTGGTGTCGATCCTGTTCAACAGCGTGCAGCCCGACGTCGCGGTGTTCGGCGAGAAGGACTGGCAGCAGTTGCAGATCATCAGGCGCATGGTCTCGGATCTGCGGATGCCGGTGGAAGTCGTCGGCTATCCGACCGAGCGCGCCGAGGATGGCTTGGCGCTGTCGTCGCGCAACCAGTATCTGAACGCCGACGAGCGCGCCCTGGCGCCGCGGGTACACGCCGCGCTGCGGGCCGTCGCGGCCGGCCTCGGTGCCGGGCGGAACGACTACAAGGCGCTTTGCGCCGAGCAGGCACAGGCGCTCGAAGCGGTGGGTTACCGGGTTCAATATCTCGAAATACGGACGCCAGTGCTGGCACCGCCAGAGGTCACCAGTCGCGACTTCGTGGTGCTCGTTGCCGCCCTGCTTGGCACTACGCGGCTGATCGACAACTTGCCGGTGAATTTGACGTAAATGCACCAATTCGAAGCATTTTTTGGTCACGGTAATCCCGTTTGTCGGATGCTTTCCGGAGGCCGGTTATTTCCTTAGCTTGGATGGTTGGCGCGCAGCTTGAACCTCGTTACACTTTCGCGACTTGCGGCAGTGGACACTCCTGCATGCAATGGGCGTATGTCTTAGTGGGCCGCCCTCGGTCGTTGAACATCTTGATTCCGGGTGCATGTCTTTTTGGGCCACCCGCATCAAACAACCATCCAGGAAGAAGCTCATGCAACTGACGATGCTCAAGTGCAAATTGCACCGTGCGCGTGTAACCCACGCTGAACTCGACTACGAAGGCTCCTGCGCGATCGATGGCCGTCTGCTCGATCTTGCCGGCATCCACGAGTACGAGCAGATCCAGATCTACAACGTCGGCAACGGCGAACGCTTCACGACTTACGCGATCCGCGCCGAGAATGGCAGCGGCATCATCTCGGTGAACGGCGCCGCGGCCCACAAGGCCCGTGTCGGCGACCGCGTGATCATCTGCGCCTATGCGGAAGTCGAAGCCAACGTCGCCAAGATGCACAAGCCGAAGCTGGTCTACTGCGACGAGGCGAATCGCGTCACCCGTACCGCGAACACCATCCCGGTGCAGGCCGCCTGAAGCCCTGTCCTGCGGCACGGCTTTGCGTCGCGCAAGGCTGAACAGGGCGGGACGAGGCTCAAGCTTGAGTAAGCTTGGGCCTCTTTTCTGTTGAAACCGGTCCCGATCCCGATGTCCGCATTGACGGAAAGCGCCGCCTGGCGCGCGCTGGCAAGCCTCGCCGCCAGCGAAGCAGCAATGACGCTGAGCCGGCGTTTTCGGGACGACCCATCGCGGGCCAGCCGCTATTCGGCGGAAGCCTGCGGGCTCTATCTCGACTACTCGAAGCAGCGCGTCGGCGACGACACATTACGTGCGCTGCTGGCGTTGGCCGAGCAGCAGGAGTTGCCCGGCTGGATCGCCCGGATGTACGCCGGTGAAATCATCAACAGCACCGAGCAGCGTGCCGTCGGCCACATCGCGCTGCGCGCGCCGCGCGATGCCGATGTCCGGATGGCGGGCAAGCCGGTGGCGCCGCTGGTCCACGCCGTGCTCGAGCGCATGTTCGCGTTCGCCGACGCGGTACGCAGCGGTGCCTGGCGGGGCGCCAGCGGCGAGCGGATCACCGATGTCGTCAACATCGGCATCGGCGGCTCGGACTTCGGGCCGCGGATGATCTGGGAAGCATTGGCCGAGCCGGATTCCGCGCCGCGTGCGCACTTCGTCGCCAACGTCGACGGCGCGCAGCTGTCGGCGACGCTGCAGAAGCTCGACCCGGCGCGCACGCTGTTCGTGATCACCTCGAAGACCTTCACCACCCAGGAAACCATGGCCAACGCCGGGATTGCGCGGCGCTGGCTGACCGCCGCGCTCGGCGATGCCGCGGTTGCCCGGCACTTCGTCGGCGTGTCGACGGCGCGGGCGACGACCGAAGCCTTCGGCATCGAAGCGGCGAACGTCTACGAATTCTGGGACTGGGTCGGCGGTCGCTACTCGCTATGGTCGGCGGTCAGCCTCGCCAACATCGTCGCGCTGGGACCTGCCCGCTTCCGCGAGCTGCTGGCTGGCGCCCACGCGATGGACGGGCACTTCCGAAACACGCCGCTGGCAACCAACCTGCCGGTGCTGATGGGGCTGCTCGCGGTCTGGAACATCAATTTCCTCGGCGCGGCCAGCCAGGTCGTGGCGCCCTACGCGCAGCGCCTGAGCCAGTTCGTCGGCTGGCTGCAGCAGCTGGAGATGGAGTCGAACGGCAAGGGTGTCGACCGCGAGGGTCGGCCGGTCGACTATGCGACGACGCCGGTGCTGTGGGGCGACGTCGGCAGCAATTCCCAGCACGCCTTCTTCCAGATGCTGCACCAGGGGCCGGCGCTGCATCCGGTCGATTTCATCCTCCCGGTCGCGGCGACGCACCCGCTGCCCGAACTGCAGCCGCTGCTGATCGCCAACTGCCTGGCCCAGAGCGCGGCGCTGATGCGCGGCAAGGACGCGGCGCAGGTCGGCGCCGAACTGCAGCGCCAGGGGCTGGGGGGCGCGGCGCTTGAAGCGGCGATTCCGCATCGCGTGTTCAGCGGCAACCGTCCGAGCAGCACGCTGTTGCTGCCGCGGCTCGATGCCTTCCATCTTGGCGCGCTCTGTGCGCTTTACGAGCACCGTACCTTCGTGCTCAGCGTGCTGTGGAATATCAATGCTTTCGATCAGTGGGGCGTGGAACTGGGCAAGCAGCTGGCCCAGCAGGTGCTGGCTGCCCAGTCCGGTGCCGGCGATGAGCAGCTCGATGCTTCGACGCGCCGCCTGCTGGAGCGGACCGGTGCGCGCTGAGCGTCGCTGGGCGCTGCCGCTGGCGGCGGTCGCCCTGCTGCTCGGCGGCTGCACGCCGGCCAAGGTGCAGCGCGTCCAGGACCACGGCTCCGGCGAGGAACGCATCGAGCTGAACAAGACCGCGTTCTTCCCGAACGAGGACCGGGCCTCGGCCGCCGCGGCGCTGGCGACGCTGTTCTATACCGATGGCCTGCAGACCGTCGGCCCGCCGCAGGTCGCCCCGCTGCTCGGCCGCAAGACGGCGGTCCAGGATCTGCGTGCCGAGTTCCCGGGCATCGCCTATGGCTACGAACGGCTGGCCTTCGTGCTGCCGCGGACCCTGGATGCGGTGCTGGCCGAAGTGCGCGCCGGCCAGCCGGTGATGGTGCTGCAGAAGGCGTCCGACTGGCGTTACGCGGTGGTGATCGGAGTCGAACCGCTCAGCAACAGGATGATCCTGCGCTCAGGCAAGGAAGGCCGCGTCTATCAGGAGCTTGCCGATTTTCTCGGTCAGTGGAAGCGCGGCGACCACTGGGCGATGGTGATCAGCGACGGTAGCCGGGTGCCGGCCAGCGCCACCCAGGCGGCCTGGATCGCGGTCGGCGAAGCGGCGACGCTTGCCAACCAGCCGAAGCTTGCCGAAAAGAACGCCTACGGTGCGATCGAGCGCTGGCCGAATCAGGTCGTCCCCTGGGTCGCGCTCGGCAATGCCCGCTACGCGCTCAAGGACTGGCTGGGCGCTCAGGAGGCATACCTCGAATCGCTGCGCCTGAAAAGCTTCAATCCGGTGGTGCGCAACAACCTGGCGCTGGTGCTGCTGGAACGCCACTGCGTTGATCTCGCCGAGCAGCAGCTGGCTGCGGCGCTGGCCGGCGAGACCGATGCGGCACTGAAGGCGGCCTACGAGGAAACCCGGGTCAGGATCAGCCGCTATGACGGGCCGTCGATCTACTGTCCGCCACCGGACGACGCCGCTGCGCCCATTGAATATGAGATTGCACCGTTGAATCCGGAAACGCCGAACGCGAATCGAGTGCGGCGACGAGCGCAGCGCTAGCGGTTGCGTCCAGGTGCGGATCGGCCAGGGCATTGCCGATCGCCACCGCGAGGTTGCGCAGCCAGCGGGCGTAGCCGGCGCGGCGCAACGCCATGCCCTCGGTGCGGCCCAGGTACTCGGCTTCGGTCCACAGGAACAGCTCGATCAGCCGAGCCGTGTCGAGGCCGTGGCGAGGTGCGAAATCCGGTGTTGCGTCGAGCTTCGCGTAGCGGTTCCAGGGGCAGGCCAGCTGGCAGTCATCGCAACCGAAGATGCGGTTGCCGATCGCCGGCCGCAGCTCCTCGGGAATGTCGCCGCGGTGCTCGATGGTCAGATAGGAAATGCAGCGCCGCGCGTCGAGCCGGTAGGGGCCGATGATCGCCTGGGTCGGGCAGATGTCGATGCAGGCCGTGCAGGAGCCGCAGCGCGGCGTCACCGCTTCGGCGGCCACCGCGACGAGCGGCAGATCGGTATAGATCTCGCCCAGGAAGAACCAGGAGCCTGCCTCGCGGTTGAGCAGCAGGGTGTGCTTGCCGATCCAGCCCAGCCCGGCGTTGCGAGCCAGCGCCTTCTCCAGCACCGGAGCGCTGTCGGCGAACACCCGGTAGCCGTGTGGTGCGATGTCCTTCGCCAGCTGCTCGGCGAGCAGCGCCAGCCGTTTGCGCATCAGCTTGTGATAGTCGCGGCCGAGCGCGTAGCGCGAGATGTAGGCGGCTTCCGGATCGGCCAGCACGGCGTCGGCATCCTCGGCGGAGGGTCGGTAGTCGAGGCGCAGGCTGATCACCGTGACCGTGCCTGGATGCAGCCGCGCGGGATCGGCGCGCAGTGCCGAGTGCTCGGCCATCCAGGCCATGCCGCCGTGCAGACCTTCATCCAGCCAGCGACGCAGGTGGGCGTGATCCTCATCAAGCGCGAGGCTGGCGATGCCGGCATCGGCGAAGCCCAGCGCGCGTGCACGCCTGCGGATTTCCGCAGCCCAATCCGGCACGACGGCAGACGCTTGAGCCAGAGGATCGGAGGAGGCGGGCACTTATACTGGCGGCATGGAAAACATTGCGGCGCGATTGTATTCCGCAGCCCAGGTGCGCGAGCTGGACCGGCGCGCGATCGAGGACTGTGGCATCCCCGGCTATGCCCTCATGCAGCAGGCAGCACGGGCCGCGTGGCGGGCGGCGCGGGCACGCTGGCCAGGCGCCCGAAGCGTCGCAGTGCTCTGCGGCCCGGGCAACAACGGTGGCGACGGCTACGAAGTGGCCCGGCTTGCGCAGGCCGATGGCTGTTCGGTGCGGGTATTCGAATGCGAAGCGCTGCCGCGCCGCGGCGATGCGCTGAAGGCGCGCGACGCCTGGCTGGCGGCAGGCAGCGTCCAGCGCTGGTCGGCCTCGTCCGCAGCGGCGCTGCTCGCGGCCGAGCTGATCATCGACGGGCTGTACGGCACCGGCCTGAGTCGCGCGCCGGACGGCGAGACCGCAGCGGCGATCGCCGCGGCCAATGCCGCCAGAGCCAATGGCAGCGCAGTGCTGGCGCTCGACATTCCGTCCGGTCTGAGCGCGGATACCGGCCACGCGCCCGGCGTCGTGATCGCTGCCGACCTGACCATCAGCTTCATCGCCCTGAAGGTCGGTCTGCTGACTGGCCAGGGACCGGCGCTGACCGGCGGGCTCGAGCTGGCGACTCTGGACGTGCCGGAGCGCGTGCATGACGGCATGGTGCCGACAGCACGGCGCATCGACGCCACCGAGCTGCGCCACTGGCTGCCACGCCGCAGCCGCACCGGTCACAAAGGCGATCACGGTCACGTGCTGCTGATCGGTGGTGACCACGGCTTGATCGGCGCGATCCTGCTCGCCGGCCGCGCCGCGCTACGGGCCGGCGCCGGCCTGGTGACGATCGCGACGCGAGTCGCCCATGCGCCGCTGCTGGCTGCCGCGCAGGCCGATCTGATGGTACGTGGCGTCGAATCGGCGCAGGCGTTGTCGACGCTGATCGCGCGAGCCGACGTCATCGCCATCGGGCCTGGCCTCGGCACCGGAGACTGGAGCCGGATGATGTTCGCCGCGGCGACCACTGCCGACCTGCCGATGGTCGTCGACGCCGACGCGCTGAACCTGCTCGCCGAGGCGTCGCCGCCGCGCCGTCGTGATGACTGGCTGCTGACACCGCATCCAGGCGAAGCCGGGCGTCTGCTCGGCAGCGATACCGCAACCGTGCAGCGTGATCGCTTCGCTGCCGTCCGGGCTCTGCAGGCTCGTTATGGCGGCGCCGTGGTGCTGAAGGGCGCCGGCAGCCTGATCGCCGATGACGATGGCCTGCGCCTCTGTCCCTACGGCAATCCTGGCATGGGCGTCGGCGGCATGGGCGACGTGCTGACCGGCATCAGCGCCGCTTTTCTCGCTCAAGGCCTGCCACTGGGCATCGCGGCGGCGGCGGCGGTCACCGCCCACGCCCGGGCCGGCGATGCCGTTGCCGCGGCCGGCGGCGAGCGCGGCCTGATCGCCTCCGACGTCGTCGACGCGCTGCGTGCAGTGGTCAATCCGTGAGCCGGTTGACGATCGCGCTTGCCGACGATGCCGCGACCGAAGCGCTCGGCGCGCGGCTGGCCGCCGAAGCGCGCCTGCAGCCGGGCGGAGTGGTTTACCTGCAGGGCACGCTGGGTGCCGGCAAGACCACGCTGGCGCGGGGCTGGCTCCGCTCGCTCGGCGTCAACGGGGCGATCCGCAGCCCGACCTATACGCTGATCGAGCCTTACCGAGTCGGGGATCTGGAACTGCTGCACATGGATCTCTACCGGCTCAAGCATGCGGACGAACTCGAAGGCCTGGGCCTCGACGACTACCCGCCGTCGCGCTGCTGGTGGCTGGTCGAATGGCCGGAGTGCGGTCGCGGTTTCCTGCCGCCGGCCAGCCTAATCGTGCACCTGTCAGCCGACGGCGACGGGCGTCTGGCCGAACTGGAAACGACGGCGGCGCTGCCGTTGGTCGCCGCGCGCTGGCCAGAAATCCCGCCGGACTCGCACTCGAACATGAGATAGTTCCTACTAAGCACTGATTTCGATACGAAAATTTCCAGAAATCGGTTGAAGTCGGCGACTCTTCACCGTATCTTGCGACTTTGCTCGACCCCGATGGGGGCTTTATGCGCGTTCTGACCGGATTCCTGATGCTGCTGTCGGCACAGGCTGCGACTGCAGCCGAGCTCCGCGACGTGCGGCTGCTCGATGGCCCCGACTCGACGCGCGTGGTCTTCGATCTCGATGTCGAAAGCGCGCCGAAAATGTTCACGCTGAGCAATCCCGATCGCGTGGTCATCGATTTCGCCGACGCCCGCCGTGGCGCCGCGCTGGCGCTGGCGACTGCCGGCACGGGCCTGATCAAGGCGGTGCGTACCGGCCCGCGCGAACAGGGTCTGCGCGTGGTGCTCGACGTTGGTGAAAAAGTGTCGCCGCAGTCTTTTGGTCTGCAGCCGAGCGGCAGCTATGGCTATCGCCTGATCGTCGATCTCTATCCCCGTTCCCCGCCGAAGTCGCACAGACTGCCGATGCCAGCAGCGCAGCCCAGCCCGGTGGAAGGCATCGTCGCCAGCGCGCCTGCACCCGTAGTGATCGAGCCGGCGGCCGTCGCGCTGCCCGTGGCGCCGATGCCGAGCCATACGCCGCTGCAGACGGCCACCTCGACGGAAGCTGCCCAGGGCAATTCGCGGATCCGGATTTCCGAGAAGGAAATCGTCATCGCCGTCGATGCCGGCCACGGCGGCACCGATCCCGGCGCCATCGGCCTCGGCGGCCTGCGCGAGAAGGACGTCACTCTGGCTATCGCCCGCAAGCTGGCGGCGAAGATCAACGCCCAGCCGGGCATGCGCGCGGTGCTGACTCGCGACAACGACAGCTTCATCGAGCTGCGCACTCGCACGGTCAAGGCGCGCAAGGTCGATGCCGACCTGTTCGTGTCGGTCCACGCCAATGCGGCGGAGGATCGCTCGATGCACGGCTCGGCGGTCTATGTGTTATCCGAGCGCGGCGCTTCCAGCGAGCAGGCGCGCTGGATCGCCAACCACGAGAACGCGGCGGATCTGGTCGGTGGCGTCGAACTGCAGAAGCAGGACGACAACGTCGCCGCGGTGCTGATCGACATCTCCCAGGGCGCGACGATGGAAGCGAGCTTCGATCTCGGCGGACGGATGCTGAGCTCGATGAGCCAGATCAATCGTTTGCAGAAAGCGGAAGTCCAGCAGGCCGGCTTCATGGTGCTGAAGTCGCCGGACATCCCGTCGGTGCTGGTCGAGACCGCGTTCATCAGCAATCCGCGCGAGGAAAAGCTGCTCGGCGATCCGGACTATCAGGACAAGATGGCCGATTCGATCTTCGAGGGCGTGCGCAGCTATTTCGCGCGCTACCGCCCGCAGCAGGTCGCCGCCTCGGCGAGCGCGGTGTCGACTCGCGCGACCAGGAACAAGGCCAGAGCCGTGCCGGTGAACCTGCAGCGCTGAGCGGACCTGCGTTGCTGCCCGGACCGACGGCCTCCTCGCGAGGCCGTTTTCATTAAGCTTGCCGCCTTCCCCGCAAGGCCGGCAGCCGTGACCATCCAGGTACTTCCCGAACAGCTCATCAAGCAGATCGCCGCTGGCGAGGGTGAGGACACGCGCTTGCGAAGCACTGCTTCGCGCGTGGCCGAACGCCCGGAGCGCGGAGCGCGCAGGGCTGGTCCACGAGCCGGCCAGGACGGGCTCTGCCGATGAGCACGATCCGGGTGCTCGAAGATGCCCTGATCAATCAGATCGCGGCCGGCGAAGTGGTCGAACGGCCGGCGGCCGTGGTCAAGGAACTGGTGGAGAACAGCCTCGATGCCGGAGCGTCGGTGATCGAAATCGATCTGGAGGCCGGCGGCCTGAACTTGATCCGGGTCCGCGACGACGGCGGCGGCATCGCCCGCGACGAACTGGCATTGGCGCTGACTCGCCACGCGACCAGCAAGATCAGCCTGCTCGACGACCTCGAACGGGTCGCCAGCTTCGGCTTCCGCGGCGAAGCGCTGCCGAGCATCCTGTCGGTGTCGCGGCTGGCGCTGACCTCGCGCCGCGCCGTCGAGCCGCACGGCTGGAAGGTTGCCGGCAACGGCCTGCTCGACGACGACAGCCCGCAGCCGGTGGCACATCCGCCGGGCACCACGATCGAAGTCCGCGACCTGTTCTTCAACACGCCGGCGCGGCGCAAGTTCATGAAGGCGGAGGGCACCGAGTTCCGCCACGTCGACCAGGCGCTGCGGCGGTTGGCGCTGACCCGCTTCGACCTGCGTCTGCGCCTCAGCCACAACGGCCGGCGCAGCTTCGAGCTGGCCCGGGCCGAAGGCGATACGGCGCGCGCCGCGCGGGTCGCCGAAGTCTGCGGCGACGAGTTCCTCGCCAATGCGGTAACCATCGACGAGCAGCGCCTCGGCCTGCGGCTCTGGGGCTGGGTGGCGCTGCCGAGCTTCGGTCGCGCCCAGGCCGACCTGCAGTTCCTCTACGTCAACGGCCGTTGCGTGCGCGACAAGCTGCTTGCCCACGCGCTGCGCCGCGCCTATCACGACGTCATGCACTCGCAGCGTCATCCGGCCTTCGTGCTGTTCCTGGAGCTCGATCCGGCGCGGGTCGACGTCAACGTCCATCCCCAGAAGACCGAGGTGCGCTTCCGCGATGCCTCGGTGGTCCACGATTTTCTGTTCGGCGCCGTGCACCAGTTGTTGCGTCGCATCCGGCCGGAGCCCGGTGCCCATCATCGGGTCGAGTTCGAAGCACCGGCTTTCGTTGCACCCAATCCGGTGCAGACGACGGTGCCGCTGAGCTATTCGCGGCCGGCATCGACACCATCCTGGCCGATCCGCGAAGCCCAGCCGACGGCCAGCGGTGGCTCGGCCTGGCCAATGTACCGAGCCGGTTTCGCCGAGGCGGAAACGGCAGCGCCGGTCCCGGCCAGTAATGCTGCCGGCGCTGTGGCCGGGGCCGAGGATGCGCCACTGGGCCGGGCGATCGCCCAGATTCGCGGCGTTTTCGTGCTTGCCGAGAACCGTCACGGCCTGGTGCTGATCGACGCGCACGCCGCCCACGAGCGGGTGCTCTACGAGCGCCTCAAGCTGCAGCTGGCCGCCGATGGCATCGCCGCACAACGGCTGCTGCTCCCCGAAGTGGTCAGGATCGGCGGGGTCGAGGCCGATCAGCTGGAAGCGCAGTTCGAATCGCTGCGTCGCTTTGGTCTGCTGCTCGATCGTGCCGGCCCCGAATCGGTCACCGTGCGTGCGGTGCCGGCGCTGCTGGTCAAGACCGACCTTGCCGCGCTGCTGCGCACGCTTTGCGGCGGCGCCGACGAGGCCGAAAGCGCCGAGCATTTCAACGAGGCGCTGGACGCCCAGCACCGGATCCTCGCCGACCTGGCTTGCCGCGCGGCGATCAAGGCCAACCGTCGCCTGACCGTGCCGGAAATGGATGCGCTGCTGCGCGACATGGAGCAGACGCCGAACGCCGGCCAGTGCAATCACGGCCGGCCGACCTGGGTGCAGATCGACGCCGACGCACTGGACCGGCTGTTCCTGCGCGGCCGCTAGGCCGGAATCGCCAAGGAATCTGTATCTGACCCCGATTTTCTGACCCGATTCGGGGCTCAGACCAGCAGGTCGCCGCGGCGCAGCGAGTACAGGCGGTACTTGCCGTAGCGCTTGGCCAGTTCGATCTCGCCGGCGTATTCGGTGGTGTAGCGCTCGGGGGCTTCGAGCGCCAGGCGGGCGGCGAAGGCTTCGGTGACGAAGATCATGCCGGGTGGGGTGACCGGTTCGACTCGCGCCGCGAACGACAACTGGGAACCGAAATAGGTCGTCGAGCTCTCGACCGCGTCCAGGCCTTCGTGGACCGGGGCATAGTGGGCGGACAGCCGCAGTTCCAGCTTGCCGAGCATGCCCGGCAAGGTCGGGCGGACCCGGTCGACGAGCGCATGGATATCGGCGGCGACGGTGGCGACGGTCGCCGCATCGTCGGTGACGATGTGCACGGCGTCGCCCCAGGTGTGCTGCAGCAGGATGTGACCGGCGTGCGGCCGCAGCTGGTCGGCGATGCCTCCGATCATCACTGCCTGGAACACGGGCAGGTCCTGCTCCGCCAGGCGGCTGTAGCCGGCGAAATCGGCGAACAGGGTGCCGACGAAACGGCGCAGCACCGGGCTGCCATCGGAAGCGGTGGTCATTTGGCCGGGTTCATCGAGTCGACGCACCCAGGCGGCGCCGACGGCATTGCCGCCGTCGTCGTCCTGATCCCCGGCGTCCCGATCGTTGGCGTCCCGATCGCGGGGGGCGCTGCCGAACACCTGCCAGCGGCAGCCGAGGCGCTGGGCGGCGAGCCGGGACAGGCCGCAGGCGGTGGCCGAGACGTAGGCGGCGCACCAGTCCGCCTCGTCTTCGAGAAAGCCTTGGGCCACCGAGCACTCGGCCGCGTCTTCCAGGCAGCGGATCAGACGGCTGCCGATGTCGCTGCCGTGGTCGCGCTGCCAGCGTTCGATCAGCTTCGAGCGGGTCGTTGGCAGCACCAGGTGGACGCGGATGCCGCGCTGCTGGAACTGCTCGGCGACGACCAGATCAGCCGGACTCGACAGGCCACCGTAGACCAGCGAGGCGTCCGCCGGAAAGGCTGCGGCTGGCAGCTCAGGCGGCAGCGACAAGGGCACGTAGTAGACCGGCGCCAGGCTGAGCAGATGGGTCAGGCTGTCGTTGCAGCCGAGATGGCGGCAGAGCAGGCGCAGCTGGGTGACCGTGCGGCTGCGCACGTTGACGTTGCCGCGGAGCAGCGCATCGGCGCCGGTCAGCGCTGCGCGTGCCCGCGGCAGGTCGCCGAGCAGCAGCGCGGCTTCGGCTTCGGTAGCCAGCTGGTAATAGGCGTCGGTTTCCGAGTCCGGCAGACGGCGCAGGCAGTCGATCACCTTGGTTGCCAGGCGGATCGCTTCGTCGCTGCAGCCGCCGAGCATCAGCATCGAGGCGGCGTTGATGCCGGGAAAAAACCCGCCGGTGCGCTCGAAGGCGACCTGGTAGACACGGCCGGCGCGCTCGAACAGCTCGCGTGCCCGGGCGCCGCGCGAGCTCAGCGCCAGATCCTTGTACAGGCGGCCGCCGAGGGCCAGCCACTCTTCGAGATCCGGGCCGTCGACGATCGCCAGCTCGCGGTAGCGGCGCATCGCCAGCTGGGTGCTGCCGGCATTGGCCAGCGACAACAGGGCGATGTAGTCGAGCTGGCGGTCATGCAGGCCTTCGCCCTGCGCCTGTCGGGCGAGGTCGTGGCAGAGCAGGTAGTTGCCGGCCTTGAAGGCGCGATGGCAGAGCGCCAGCGCCGCGGTCAGTGGATCGCCGGGCAAGCCGTCGCCCGGCGTCGGGTCGATGATCAGCAGCGCCCGTCCGGCATCGCCCGGCCGCCGCCAGCGCAGGGTCGACCAGGCCGGTGGAATCCGCGCCGGATGCTGGCGCCATTCGACGACTTCGGTGGTACCGCCGGGCAGCGGCGCGTGCCCCGGGCGCTGGATCGCGACCAGCACGTCGGACTGTTCGGCGAGGCAGGCGGCGAGGCGACGGTACTGCTGCTGTCGGAAGGTCGGGTCCAGCAGCCGTCGCGCCGCATCCGGATCGGGCAGCAGGTCGACGATCACCGCGCAGCGTTCGAGCTGTACCCGCAGCGCTTCGCGCACCGTCGCGACGCTGTCCCCGGCCATCACTTCGGGTTCGTCCTCGATGCGCCTTGTCCAGTCGTCGACCAGCACGTCGACCGGCACCGGCAGCGCAGCGACGGTATCGAAGGGCACGCCGGCGCGGCTCAGCCATTCGGACGCGGTCTGCTTGAACAGCAGGTCGGCACCGGGGGCGAGCCCGGTCAACAGGGTTACCCGGCTCGGCTGGCAGCGGGCCATCAGGGTCGGCAGCACGTCCTCGGTCAGGCGGACGCTGGCAGCGGCGCGCTCATCGAGGGTCAGTGATAGATGCCCGGTGGCGCCGATCAGCAGATGTCCCTGCTCGCGGCCCGGCAGCTCGGCGAGCCACTGCGCGAGGCTCAGCTTGCGGGGGCTCATCGACTCAGTTGCCCAGACCATTGATCGGGCCATCGATCGGACCATTGACGGGGCCATTGTTGGGGCCGCTCGATGGTGATGCGCGCAGCAGCACGTAGACGGCACCGGTGCCGCCGTCATGCGGGCGGGCCGAACAGAACGCAATCACGTCATTGCGCCGGCGCAGCCAGCTGTCGAGCAGGGTCTTGATCACCGGCCCGCTGTTCGGCGAACGATTGCCCTTGCCATGGATGATCCGCACGCAGCGCACGTCCTTGCTCTGGCATTCGGCAAGGAACAGCGACACTTCCTCACGGGCGACGGTGCGGTTCAGGCCGTGCAGGTCGAGTTCGGCGCGGACCCGGTAGCCGCCGCGGCGCAGGCGCCGCCAGACGCTGTCCTGCAGGCCGGCACCGCGGTAGCTCAGGCTGTCGCCGCTCTCAATGAGCTCGGGTTCGAACATCCCGTAGTCGAGCAGTGCGTCCATTACCGCGCGCTCGTCGGCCTCGGCCTGGATCGGGCGCGGCGGCGGCAGCTTGCGCGGCGGCGGCACGCGATCCGACGCGCGCCGCGGCTGCACGTCGGACATGGCTGCACGGAAGACGTCATCGTCGCCAGCGTCGGAGTCCGGAATCTTCATGGTGCCGGCATCATAGCCCGGTGATCGTTAGACTAAGGCTCTGCTGCCGCAGCGACCAAAGTAATGGCAGCGGACCCTCTCTCCCGATTGCCCACGACCATGCGGATACTTCTGTCCAATGATGACGGCTGTACAGCGCCCGGATTGCTGGTCCTGGCCGAGTATCTGAGATCCGCGCATCACGTCGACATCGTCGCGCCGGATCGCAATCGCAGCGCTGCTTCGAACTCGCTGACCATCCTCCATCCGCTGCGCCTGCAGCGGCACGGTGACGGCACCATCTGCGTCGACGGCACGCCGACCGACTGCGTGCACCTGGCGCTGGCCAGCCTGCTCGAGCAGACGCCGGACATGGTCGTGTCGGGCATCAACAACGGTCCGAATCTCGGCGACGACACCCTGTACTCGGGCACCGTCGCGGCGGCGATGGAAGGGCGGCACCTGGGCCTCGCGGCGGTCGCCGTATCCTGCGCCGCCTACAACCCGAAGCACTACGAAACCGCGGCGCGGGCAACGCTGCGCATTGTCGAGCGGCTGCGCGAGGAGCCATTCCCCGGCAACACCATCCTCAACGTCAACGTGCCGGACCTGCCCTGGGACGAGCTGAAGGGTTTCGAGGTGACGCGGCTCGGTCACCGCCATCAGTCCGAACCGGTCGAGCAGGCCTTCGATCCGCGCGGCCGGCCGATCTACTGGATCGGCCCGGCCGGTCCCGGCGCCGAGTGCGGCCCGGGCACCGATTTCCATGCCGTCGAACACGGCCGGGTATCGATCACGCCGCTGGTCGTCGACTTGACTCGCCACAACGCGCTCGAGCGCCTGAGCCACTGGGCCGGGAAGCTGTGATCGCCGGTGGTCATCCGCACAGCCGCGGGCTTGGGCTGACGTCGCCGACCAGCCGCGCGCGGATGGTCGGCGAGCTGCGCCGCAACGGTGTCAGCGACGAGCGGGTACTGGCGGCGATGCAGAAGATTCCCCGCCACGAGTTTGTCGAGGAAGCCTGGAAAGGCGAGGCCTATCGCAACAAGCCGCTGCCGATCGGGCTGGCCCAGACGCTGTCGCAGCCGGTGGTCGTCGGCCTGATGTCCCAGGCACTGCTGGAAATGCCGGCCGGCACGGGTGACGGTCCGCGCAAGCGGGTGCTGGAGATCGGCACCGGCAGCGGCTATCAGACGGCGGTGCTCGCCGAACTGATCGAGCGAGTCTATTCAGTGGAACGCCTGAAGGCGTTGTCGGAGCTGGCGCGAAAACGGCTCGGCGGGCTCGGCTACCGCAACATCCACTTCGGCTATGCCGACGGCACCCTGGGCTGGGATGCCCATGGCCCCTACGACGCGATCATCGTCACCGCCGCCGCCGCCGAGCTGCCGAAGGCGCTGCTCGAACAGCTGGCAGTCGGCGGACGCCTGGTGATTCCGGTCGGACCACCAAACAACCAGATGCTTCGTGCCGTCGATCGGATCGCTAGCCGCTATGTGGCGACCGACCTCGCTACCGTGAGCTTCGTGCCGTTGCTCGAAGGCCGCGCCTGATTCACGCACTGTCCACCGGAACAACATGATCGACGTTTTCAAGCAGTGGATCGCTGCCGTCATCGCTGAACTGGGCTATGTCGAAATCTTCTTCCTGATGGCGCTGGAATCCAGCCTGTTTCCGGTGCCGTCGGAACTGGTGATGATCCCGGCCGGCTACCTCGCCAAGGGCGGGGCTCTGAATCCCTTGCTGGCGACCTTGGCCGGCGGCTGTGGCTCGGTGGTCGGCGCCAGCGCCAACTACCTGCTCGGTCGCCACGTCGGCCGTACCTTCCTGCTCAAGTACGGCCGCTACCTGCTGATCAACGAGGCGAAGTACCACGAGGCCGAGGGCATGTTCCTCGGCAACGCAAAGCTCGCGACCTTCGTCGGTCGCTTCATTCCAGTGGTGCGCCACCTGATCTCGCTGCCTCCAGGTGTATTCGGCATGGGCTATCTGCCATTCGCCGCGATCACTTTTGCTGGCGCCACGCTGTGGTGCGGCGTGCTGGTCGCCGCCGGCTATTTTTTCGGCGAGGCCTCGGTGCAGGTGATCACCCACTACACGCACGAACTGGCCTACGCGGCACTGGCGCTGTTGGCCGCCGGCCTGTTGTGGTTCCTGCTGCGCCGGCGGGCATGAACCGCAGCGGCGCGGCAGCCCTAGCGCTGTCGGCGCTGGTGCTGCTGTCGGCGGGCTGCGCCGGCGAGACGATTCACGGCAAGTCTTCGCGCGCCGTGGTCAAGCACCAGCCGGCCAAGTCGAAGCCGACCTTCGGTGAAACCTATGTCGTCGCCAAGGGCGACACCTTGTATTCGATCGCCTTCCGCAACAACCTGGACTATCGCGAGCTGGCCGCCTGGAATGGCATCGGCTCGGACTACAAGATCCGGATCGGCCAGGCGCTGCGGCTGACCGCGCCAGCGGGCGGCCACCCGAACAGGGATTCCGACACCATGGTGAAGCCGGCGACGGCGAGTCCGGCGTCGCCTGTCACGACGGTGCCGCTGGCCAAGGACAGCGGTGGCCGCCAGCCGCTGCCGCAGCTGTCGCTGCCGATTCCGGCCGCGGCCGGCACCTGGGAATGGCCGACCCGCGGCAAGGTTGCGCGCGGTTTCGACAGTACCGGCAGCAAGGGCATCGACATTGCCGGCGAGCCTGGCCAGATGATCGTCGCCAGCCGCGCCGGCCGGGTCGTCTACAGCGGCGCGGCGCTGAAAGGCTATGGCGAGCTGATCATCATCAAGCACGATGAGCAGTACCTGTCCGCCTACGGCTACAACCGCAGGCGGCTGGTGGAGGAGGGCGAAGACGTGCTGCCGGGTGAGCCGATCGCCGAACTCGGCGAGGGCCCGGAGCAGAAGCCGCTGCTGCATTTCGAGATCCGCGACCGCGGCCGGCCGCTGGACCCGACCCGGTTGCTGCCGGCGCGCTGATTGCGGTCAGTAGTTCTGCAGCGATCGGCGACCGGATACTACTGGGGTTGCTGTGCCTTCCATGCCTTGACCGCGGCCAGCGTATTGGCGACGTGCTGGTCCGGGCTCAGCGCCGAGTAGGCGTAGGAGACGGTCGAGTCGGGCAGGATCACGAACGAAGTGCGATCCGCGTAGCCAACCAGTGGAACCTTGGCGTCGTAGGATTTGGAGATCGCCAGGTCTGGATCGGCGGCGACCGCGAACTTGTTGCGGCATTCGCTGACCGAGAACTTGTTCAAGGTCTCGATATCGTCCTTCGATACGCCGATCACCGTGGCGCCGAGGGCGGTGAACTCGTCGCTCGCCTCTGCGAACAGGTGGGCTTCGATGGTGCAGCCCTTGGTGAACGCGGCCGGGTAGAAATACAGCACCACCGGGCCTTTCTTCAGAGCTTCCGCCAATGAGAACTTGAACGGCTTGCCGGCAAGCGTTGCCTGGGTGCTGAAGTCCGGCGCCTTGCTGCCGACTTTCAACGCGGCGATCGCCGGCAGGGCGCAGCCCAGTGCTAGGACGGCGGCGATGCGCCTCAGGCGCTTCCGGGAAACAGCTGAACTCAGGCGCATCGGGTATCTCCGCAAATGGATGCTGACTCTGGCCTTTACTCGCGGCGGGCACATGTGGATTCAGCGACATCATGCCGGGCCTGCAAACCTGATGGTGAGGTCCAGAGAGTCGCCACCGAGCGATACTAGACCAAGCTCCCCAGCGACCGAAGGCCGGCTCGTTCAAGACTCCGATGACTGACGATCGCCCGACACACGTGCAGGCCTTGTTCGACCAAGCCGCCCTGCTGCCCTGGGATCGCCGCGGCGAGTTTCTCGATCGTGCTTGCGCGGGTGATGCCGCGTTGCGTCTGGAGCTCGAGCGCCGCCTCAGGGATTTCGGCGATACCGTCGTCGTGCTCGACCGCGCCGCCGTCGCGACGACCGCCGAGCCCGAGGAACCGCTGCTGCTGCCGGGCACGCTGCTCGGGCCCTGGGAGATCGAAGGCCTGATCGGCCAGGGCGGCATGGGCGAGGTCTACCGGGCCCGGCGCGCCGACCGGGCCTTCGAGCTGCAGGTGGCGATCAAGCTGCTGAAACGCGGCCTCGATACCCAGCAGATCGTTCGCCGCTTCCTGCTCGAACGCCGGATTCTCGCCCAGCTCAGCCATCCGAACATCGCCCATGCGCTGGACGCCGGCGCCGCGCCCGACGGTCGTCCGTATCTGGTGATGGAGTACGTCGAGGGGCGGCCGATCACCGAGTACTCGCGTGCCCAGGGGCACTCGATCGTCGAGATGCTGCGCTTGATGATCACCGTCTGCCTGGCGGTGCAGGAAGCGCACCGGCGGCAGATCGTCCATCGCGACCTGAAGCCGTCGAACGTGCTGGTGACGGTGGAGGGGCAGGTCAAGCTGCTCGACTTCGGCATCGCCAAATCCCTGAGCGAGGAGGCCGTGGACGCCACCCGTCTGGCCGGCGAAGCGACGGCGCTGACCCCGGCCTATGCCGCCCCGGAACAGCTCCTGGGACAGGAAGTCACACCGGCGGCCGATGTCTATGCGCTCGGCGTGATGCTCTACGAACTGCTGACCGCGCGGCTGCCGCATCGTCGGGAAGGACGTTCAGCCAGCGTCATCGTCATCGAGTTGAACAACGAGACCGTCGTCCGGCCGAGCGCGGCGCTGCGTCAGGAGCGCGGCCGGCTGCCGGAATCGGAACGGGCGGCGCGGCTGCGCACGGTTTCCCGAGATCTCGACCTGATCGTGGTCAAGGCGCTGCACCCGGAAGTGGCGCGGCGCTACCGCACGGCGCAGGAACTGGCCGACGACCTGCAGCGGCTGCTCGACCAGCGTCCGATTCTTGCTCGGGCCGATTCGCCGGCCTATCGGGCCAGTCGCTTCATCCGCCGCAATCGCCTCGCGGTGAGCGCGGCGCTGGCGGTGATCCTGGCATTGTCGGCCGGCCTGACGGTCGCCGTCTGGCAGGCTGGTGTCGCCCGCGTCGAGGCGCGCAGCGCACTGCTGCAGAAGCGGCGCGCCGAGCAGGTCAAGGAATTCATGCTCTCGGTGTTCAAGGAGCAGGACCCTTACGAACGCTCCCGCCAGGAGCAGCGCAGCCCGCTGCAGCTGATCGTCGAAGCCTCGAAGCGGGTCGACAGCGATCTCAGCGGTGATCCGGAAATCCACGCCGAAGTGCTGGTCGAACTGGCCGGCATCCGCGTCAACCTCGGTGATGTCGCCGGCGCCCGCGAAATGCTGGAGCGTGCGCTGCAGCAGCAGAAAACGCTGTACGGCCCGGACAGCCTGCCGGTGGCCATGAGCCTGATCGCGATTGCCCGGGCTGCTGACAAGGACAAGGGCGACGGCTCGCCGGAGATCGAGCCGAACGTCCGTGCAGCGCTGCGGATTCTCGACCGGCCTGGGCAGAGCGATCGCCGCGCGATCGCCGAAGCCAAGCTGCTGCTCGGTCGCGCGCTCGGGTTTTCCCAGAGCGCCACTGGCGAAGCCCTGAAGGTACTCGAGGAAGCCCGGCAGATCGACGAAGCGATCGACGGCAAGGACAGCCGCGCGGCGGTCAACGTGCTGCTGGCGGAGATGGCGGTGTTGCGGAGGGCCGGCAGGGTCGGCGAAGCGGAAACGATGGCGCGCGAGGCGATAGCCCGTTTGGAGCGCCTTGCCGGACCTGAGAACATCGGACTGGCCTACCCTTTGTATGAACTCGGCTCGATGCTGACTATGGAACAGGGCCGGTACGCGGAAGCGATTCCTTTGCTACAGCGTTCCATCGTGATCCGACGCCGGCAACTCGGGGAGCAGGCTCCGAATCTTGCTACTAGTCTGGCACTGCTCGGAGGTGCCTATACCGGTCTCAACCGCTATGAGGATGCTCGGGCCGCGTTCGCCGAGGGCGAGCGAGCAGTCCCCGAAAACGATGAGGCGACGCTCTACTACTTCCTGTTCCAGCGTCTGATCTTCGAACAGGCCGTGGAACGCTGGCCGGAGGCCGAAGCCGACGCCCGACGTGTGTTCGCCCTGTCCCGCAAGCTGTATGGCGACCGGTACCCCTATACCTGGCAGGCTGCGGCGACACTCGGCTATGCCCAGGCGTCCCAGGGCCGCTACGAAGAAGCCGAGAAAGTGCTGGTCGAAGCGAGAGCGCAAATGCGCCTGGCAGTTGGCCCGAATGCCTATGACAACGCTTATCCAGCTTCCATGCTCGGCGTAGCAAGACTGCTGAGCGGCAGGCCTGAGGCTGCGCTGGAGCCGCTGCGTAGCGCGCTGGTTTTGACCGAAGCGGCTTTTGATCGCACGACCTCGGTATGGGCGATCAATGCGCTCAACCTCGCCGAGGCGCTGCTGCAGTTGGGGTCTCCGGATACGGACGCCGAGGCAAAAAGCCTGATCGACCAGGCACTGCTGGTCTTCGAGTCGGGGACTGATCCGGTGTTCATTGCCAAGGCGCTGGTCGATCGTGGCCTGTGGCGGCTCAAGAATGGCGACAGGTCTGGCGGGCAGGCTGATCTGGAGCGGGCGACTGACTTGTTCAGCAACAACCTGGGCAACCATGACCTCGATATGGCGAGAATCAGCAAGGCACTGAAACAATAAAAAGCCGTCGGCCGGATCTCTCCAGGCGACGGCTTGATTGTTGTTGCACGCCGATACCTACCTTGGCGTTCAGCGCTTGCCTCAGTCCGATCGATGCATCGGACCTTCGAGGCTCAGTTCGACGCCGGATCGTTCTTCGGTGGCACCGGTGGTCCGATCTTCACGGCACCGACGATCACGTTGTTGACCTTGCCGAAGAAGCCCGAGAGTGGGGTTCCGAGCAGCGGAAGATTCAGCGGCCCGGTGAAGAGCGATGAACCCACGCGGCCGAGATTCGCCAGCACCTGGTTGTTGACCAGCGGATACAAGGCGACCAGCGGTCGCGACGACGAGGCGGCTGGCAACGCCGGAAACGAGCTGAGCGCGGTCGGGGCGAGGGCACTCGACAAAGCCGGCAGACGTGCTGCCGGTGCCGCCTGGGCGACACCGGAAACCAGGCCGGCAGCGGCTAAGCTGATCAATAGGATTTTTTTCATGGAACCTCCAAGCAAGATTTGTTGAACTGAAAAGGCAAGGTGTTGCTCCGCATTTAGATATAAGCACGTGCCGTCAAAACAGGTCAATGGCGAATTTGCCTGCTCCCTAGCAAAAATTGCCCATCATTTCCTCAGGATTTCAAAGCTCAGCGTGAACGAACCCGTGGGATCATCGGCAAACGGGCGGCCTATGGATAGCTCGCCAATTGTCGGCAGCGTCATTCTTTGGCAGTACGGCATCAGCGATTCCTTGCCTTCTACACGGTCTCTGAGCCAGGTGCCGTTACGGCTGATGTCCTGCAGGAACCAGCAATCATCAATGCATTCGATCGCCGCATGCATCGACGAAACCTTCAGTTCGGGGTCGGGAATCGGCAGATCACAGTGGCTGCCCCGGCCAATAAGCTTTTTCCGGTCATTGCTGGGACAAGTCAGGATCGTCTGTCCGTGCTGCAGACGAAGCATCGTCGATGAAGACACCGTGTCCCGGGTGCTAGCGAAGACAGTCGCGGTCGCCGTGGTAAGCGATTGCCAGCTCAGGGTCCAGACATTGAAGCGGCCGAGGCCCTTGAGCAGACGGCTTCCGAACGGCATGGCCTGGGCGCGCAGGGCATCCGGCAGCAGGCTCACCGACTCGTCGAGCAGGAAGATCTGTCCCGGCGCATCCTCGGCGAGCTTGTGCAGACGGGCCACGAAGTTGATCGTCTGACCGACGGCGTCCGGATGGCCATCGGTCTGGCGGAACTGCACCGGGCCGAAATGGAAGCCGGCGTAGAGGCTCAGGCCGACATCGGCGGCCAGCCGCTGCGCCCGCATCGCGACATCCGCGGTGGCGGCGACGATGTCCCGCTCGAACACGGCCAGCACGTCGTCGCCATATGCCTTGATGAAGGTCGCGCCGCAGTCGCGCGCCGTGGCGATGATGGCGTCGAGCAGGTGATGAATCTGGCGGCCGGCAGCCAGATCGCCCAGTTCGCTGCGCAGCCGGGTCGATCCGGCGATATCGACGATCAGCACCCCGCAATCACGAACGTCCTCGGACACCGTAGCCTCCTGCTTTTCGGTGACGTTGAAGTCACCTCGATATTCTGGACTGCATTCGATCTTGCTGGCAGCGACCGGCCTGATTCCGGCCCGCAGCGCCCGCCGCCCGGCCAATTCCCAATGCCTACCGTCCGTTCGGCGCTCGCGCATCGCTTGGGGCCGGCGCCGCCTGGCGGGTTTTCCGGAACTTGCAAATGCCCGAACGCTAGCCGTGACCGGCCGCGCATGCTGTAATTAGCGGCTCTTTCAGCGATGTTGTAGCGCAATCGTGCCGATCCGGCACTCAATCCGATCATTCGAGGAATCTGTGAACACCGTCTTCCCGCGCATCGAGCGCCTGCCGCCCTACGTCTTCAACATCGTCGGTGAAATGAAGAAGGCGGCCCGAGCTCGTGGCGAGGACGTCATCGATTTCAGCATGGGCAACCCGGACCAGCCGACGCCGAAGCACATCGTCGACAAGCTGGTCGAGGCCTCCGTCCGGGGGACCGAGAGCGACTACGTGCGCCCGGAAGTCCATGACGAGGATGGCACCCATACCCACCGCTACTCGGTGTCCAAGGGCATCCCGCGGCTGCGCAAGGCGATGGCGACCTGGTACAAGCGCCGCTACGACGTCGACCTGAACCCGGAAACCGAAGTCATCGCGACCATCGGTTCCAAGGAAGGTCTCGCGCATCTGGCGTTCGCCACGCTGGCCCCCGGCGACACCGTGCTGGTGCCGAATCCCGCCTATCCGATCCATCCGTTCGGCGTGGTGCTGGCCGGTGCCGACGTGCGCCACGTGCGCTTCCCGGCCGATGACCCGACGCACGACATCTTCTTCGAGGAACTGCGCAAGGCGATCAAGGAATCGACGCCGACGCCGAAGATGCTGATCCTGAACTTCCCGTCCAATCCGACGGCGGAGTGCGTGGAACTCGATTTCTTCGAGCGCGCCGTGGCGATCTGCCGCGAGCACCAGATCTGGCTGATCCACGATCTGGCCTATGCCGACATCGTGTTCGATGGCTACAAGGCCCCCAGCGTGCTGCAGGTGCCGGGTGCCAAGGACGTGGCGGTGGAGTTCTTCACCCTGTCGAAGAGCTACAACATGCCCGGCTGGCGCGTCGGCTTCATGGTCGGCAATCCGATCCTGGTTGCGGCCCTCGCGCGGATCAAGAGCTATCTCGACTACGGCATGTTCACGCCGATCCAGGTCGCCTCGATCGCCGCGCTTGAAGGCCCGCAGGACTGTGTGGCGGAAATCTGCGAGATGTACCGCAAGCGCCGTGACGTGCTGGTCGAAGGCCTGCTGGCCGCCGGTTGGCCGGTGACCAAACCGAAGGCGACGATGTTCATCTGGGCGCGGATTCCCGAATCGCATCGCCATCTCGGCTCGCTGGAGTTCTCCAAGCAGCTACTCGAGCAGGCCCAGGTCGCGGTGTCGCCGGGCATCGGCTTCGGCGAGTACGGTGACGACTACGTGCGCTTCGCGCTGATCGAGAACGAGCACCGCACGCGTCAGGCGACGCGTTCGATCAAGAAATTCCTCAAGGGCAGTGTCAAGTCAGAAAAGGCCGCGAAGGTAGAGAAGGCATGAGCGTTTCACCGTTGAAGGTCGGCATCGTCGGCCTGGGTACAGTCGGGCAGGGCGTGGTTCGGGTGCTGGCGAAGAATGCCGAAGTGGTCGCCGCCCGCGCCGGCCGGCCGATCGTGGTCACCGACGTGTCGGTGCGTACCGCAAATGCCAAGCGTGACTGCGTGCTCGACGGCATCCGCGTGCACGCCACGCCGGAAGCCGTGGTGGCCGCCGATGTCGATGTGGTCTGCGAACTGATCGGTGGCACCGAGCTGGCCAACGACCTGATCCTGGCGGCGCTGGCCGGCGGCAAGTCGGTGGTCACCGCCAACAAGGCGCTGATCGCCGAGCGCGGCAATGCGCTGATCGCGGCGGCGCAGGCCAAGGGTCTGACCCTGGCTTTCGAAGCAGCCGTGGCCGGCGGCATTCCGATCATCAAGGTGCTGCGCGAAGGCCTGACCGCCAATGCCATCGATAGCCTGGCCGGCATCATCAACGGCACCTCGAACTACATCCTCACCCAGATGACGGTGAAGGGGCAGAGCTTCGCCGATGCGCTGGCCGATGCCCAGAAGCTCGGCTATGCCGAGGCCGATCCGACCTTCGATGTCGAAGGTATCGATGCGGCGCACAAGCTGACCATCCTTGCCAGCATCGCCTTCGGGATCCCGCTGAACTTCGCGGCGGTGGCGACCGAAGGCCTGTCCAAGGTCCAGGCACAGGATATCCAGCTGGCCCGTGAACTCGGCTACCGGATCAAGTCGCTCGGCATCGCCAAGCGCTCCGAGCGCGGCGTCGAGCTGCGCGTCCATCCGACCCTGGTGCCGGACGACCACCTGCTGGCCAAGACCGATGGCGCGCTGAACGCAGTCCGCGTTCACGGCAACGCCGTCGGCCAGACCGTTTACGTCGGCCGCGGCGCCGGCGGCGAGCCGACCGCGTCGGCCGTAATCGCCGATCTGGTCGATATCGCCCGTCTCAATGGGGCGAAGCCGGTGGTGCCGGCACTCGGCTTTACCGCGGCGACACTGGCCTCTCAGCCTGCACTCGGCATCGAGGAAATCGAATCGGCCTACTACCTGCGTCTGACCGTCGCCGACGAGCCGGGTGTGCTGCGTTCGTTGACCACCATCCTTGCCGACGCCGACATCTCGATCGAGGCGATCCTGCAGAAGGAGCCGGAGGACTTTGATGACGCGCGCATCGCGATCATCACCTCGGTGGTCAGCGGCAGCCGCTTCGATGCCGCGCTCGAGCGCATTCGTGCGCTGCCGTTCGTGCGGGCGGACATGAGCCGGCTGCGTGTCGAGCATTTCGAGTAAGCGAGCCTGAACGTCCTGTTCAAGACCGGGCCGTCCCTGGCCCGGACTCCTCAAGAAAAGCAGTACTGATTTCGAGAATCCCATGACCCGCTACACCGGCATCATCGACGCCTACCGCAGCCGCATGCCCCTGCCGCCGGAAGCCAAGGCGATCAGCCTCGGCGAAGGCCGCACGCCGCTGATCAAGCTCGAAAACCTCGTGCGTCACGAGGGCGTCGAAGCCGACATCTACGTGAAGTTCGAGGGTGCCAATCCGACCGGTTCGTTCAAGGACCGTGGCATGACCATGGCGGTGACCGAGGCCGTTCATCGCGGCGCCAAGGCCATCCTCTGCGCCTCGACCGGCAACACCTCGGCCGCTGCTGCGGCCTATGCCGCGCGCGCCGGTATCAAGTCCTTCGTGCTGATTCCGGAAGGTAAGATCGCGATGGGCAAGCTGGCCCAGGCCGTCGTTCACGGTGCGGTGATCGTGCAGGTGCGCGGCAACTTCGACGACGGCATGCGCCTGGTCAAGGAAGTGTCGGAGAACTCGCCGGTGGTGCTGGTGAACTCGGTCAACCCTTACCGCCTGCAGGGCCAGAAGACCGCGGCCTTCGAGATCGTCGAAGCGCTCGGCGAAGCCCCGGACTATCACTGCCTGCCGGTCGGCAACGCCGGCAACATCACCGCGCACTGGATCGGCTATACCGAATGCGCCGGTTGCAGCACCCAGTCCTGCCTACTGTGCAACGGCAACTGCCAGTTCACCCAGAGCGGCGGCAAGGCAAAGCGCCCGAAAATGATCGGCTACCAGGCGGCTGGCAGCGCGCCGTTCATGCGCGGCTCGGCAGTCAAGAACCCGGAGACGGTGGCCACCGCGATCCGCATCGGCGACCCGCAGAGCTGGAACCCGGCCTGGGTCGTCCAGAAGGAGTCCGGCGGCTGGTTCGATGAATGCACGGACGCCGAAATTCTCGCCTGCCAGCGCCTCCTGGCGGAGCAGGAAGGTGTGTTCTGCGAGCCGGCTTCGGCAACCTCGCTGGCTGGCGCGCTGCGTGACCTGAAGAACGGCAAGATCCCGAAGGGCTCGACGATCGTCTGCACCCTGACCGGCAACGGCATGAAGGATCCGGACATCATCCTCAAGGGCGGCATTCCGGAACTGATCGAAGTCGATGCGGTGAAGAGTGCGGTCGAGCGGGTGCTGGTCGATCGGCTGTAAACAGGTTCTGACACCACGGTGAGCCGCGCGCCGACCATCCGCCGTCGTCCGCCCGGCGAGCCGCAGGCGCTGCCGGCGACGCTGGCGCCGGTGTTGCGCCGTGTCTATGCGGCGCGGGGCCTGAACGATCCGGCGCAGCTGACGCTGGAGCTGAAGAACCTGCTGCCCCCGGATCGACTGCTCGGCATCGGCGCCGCCGCCGAGCTGCTGGCGCAGGCGATCCGCGAGGGCAAGCGTATCGTCATCGCCGGCGACTACGACGCCGATGGTGCTACCGCCACGGCGGCCGCGGTGCTTGGTCTTCGCTCGCTTGGCGCGGCCAAGGTCGGCTATGTCGTCCCCAATCGCTTCACGATGGGTTACGGCCTGTCGCCGCCGCTGGTCGACCTGGCCCGCGAAGCCGGCGCGGAACTGCTGGTCACCGTCGACAATGGCATCGCCAGCCTGGCCGGCATCGAACACGCCAACAGCCTCGGTCTGCCAGTGCTGGTCACCGACCATCATCTCGCCGGCCCAGAGCTGCCGGCAGCAGCGGCGATCGTCAATCCGAACCAACCAGGTTGTCCGTTTCCGAGCAAGCACCTTGCTGGCGTCGGCGTGATCTTCTACGTGCTGCTGGCGGTTCGTGCCCATCTTCGTGCCGATGGCGCCTTCGGTGCCGGCACTGGCCCGAACCTCGCCGAGCTGCTCGACCTAGTTGCGCTCGGCACCGTCGCCGACGTGGTCAGGCTCGATTACAACAACCGCATCCTCGTCGCCCAGGGTCTGGCGCGGATTCGCGCCGGCCGGGCGCGGCCCGGGCTGATGGCCCTGCTCGAAGCGGCTGGCCGCACCCACGAACGCGTCCATTCCAGCGATCTCGGCTTCCTGCTCGGGCCACGCCTGAACGCCGCCGGCCGGCTCGACGACATGCGCCGCGGCATCGAATGCCTGCTGGCGCCGGATCGCGAGGCAGCGCTGCCGATCGCCCAGGAACTCGACCGCTTGAACCGCGAGCGCCGCGGCATCGAAGCGCAGATGCGCGACGACGCGCTGGCGATGGTCGCCGAGAGCGAGGATGTCGGCGTGGTGTTACACGAGCCGGACTGGCATGAAGGCGTCGTCGGTCTGGTCGCCTCGCGAGTCAAGGACGCGCTGCACCGGCCGGTGATCGCCTTCGCCTGCGCCCAGGAACGCGGCACGCTGAAAGGCTCGGGTCGCTCGATTCCCGGCCTGCACCTGCGCGACGCGCTGGCGGCGGTCGACGCCCGGTATCCAGGCCTGATCACCCGCTTCGGCGGCCACGCGATGGCGGCCGGCTTGACCATGCCCGAAGAAGCGCTGGCCGCGTTCCGTACCGTGTTCGACGCCCAGTGCCGGGCGCTGCTCGACGACGATGCGCTGGCCCGGGTGATCGACAGCGACGGCGAACTGGCGGCGCGCGAATTCGCCATCGAGACCGCACAACTGATCGAAGCCGCAGGCCCCTGGGGCCAGGGCTTCCCTGAGCCGCGCTTCGACGGTGCGTTCGAGGTCATCGATCTGCGGCCGATCGGCAAGGACGGCAATCACGTGCGCTACCGGCTGCGCGGGCCGGGCGGGGCGACGATCAGCGCCGTCCATTTCAATGGCGCCGAAACCGCGGTCGATGGCGGTCGAGTGCATGTGGTCTATCAGCTGATGATCAACCGCTGGCAGGATCGCGAAACCCTGGAATTGCGGCTGGAGCAGATCGAAGCCAGCGCCTGAGAAAGCCACACCCGAGGAAGCCGCACCCGAGTAGGCCTGGTCCGTTTCGGTAGCCAGCGGGCACTTGGCGTCTGTTTTGCTTGTCCGCCACACCCGGCAGTCGCCGGCACGACAGGCAGCGGCAGGGGTGTTCGACGATGGCCAAGATTCCTCCGGGCGTGGGGCCGCGATTTCCGCAGGTGGTGATCCTGTTCGGGGCCACCGGCGATCTGGCGCGACGCAAGCTGCTGCCGGGCCTGTTCCATCTGGCCAGCACCGGCTTCATTCCTGACTGCCGGATCATCGGCGTGTCGCTCGACGACATCGACGTCGACGGCTTCCGCGCCATCGCCCGCAAGGCGCTCGATGATTTCGGCAGTCGCAAGCCGAAGGACGAGGCCTGGAACGCCTTCGCCGCGAAGCTCGATTACGTGTCGCTGTCGGCCGGAGCGGCGGCGCTGCGGACGGCGGCCGACGTGGCAGAAGCGGCGTTGCCCGGCGAGAGCCGCCGGCTGCATTACCTCAGCGTGCCGCCGAGCGCAGCGCTGTCGGCGGTCGGCATGCTCAGCGAAGCCGGGTTAGTCGAGCGCTCGCGGATCGTCATGGAAAAGCCCTTCGGCACCGATCTGGCCAGCTCGGTGCTGCTGAACGGCAAGCTGCATCAGGTGTTCAGCGAGGAGCAGATCTTCCGCATCGACCACTTCCTCGGCAAGGAACCGGCGCAGAACATTCTGGCCTTCCGTTTCGCCAACGGCCTGTTCGAGCCGATCTGGAACCGCAATTTCATCGACCACGTGCAGATCGACGTGCCGGAAACGCTCGGCCTCGGCAGCCGCGCCGGCTTCTACGAGCAGACCGGTGCCTTCCGCGACATGGTCGTTACCCACCTGTTCCAGATTCTCGCGTTCATGGCCATGGAGCCGCCGACGGCGCTGGAGCCGCGGCCGATCAGCGAGGAAAAGAACAAGGTGTTCCGCAGCATGCTGCCGATCGAGCCGGCCAACGTCGTGCGCGGCCAGTACGCGGGCTATCGCGCCGAGAACGGCGTCGATCCGGAGTCGGACACCGAAACCTTCATCGCGCTGAAGTGCGCGATCGACAACTGGCGTTGGGCCGGAGTGCCGTTCTACCTGCGTACCGGCAAGCGCCTCGCCGAAGGTCAGCGAATCATCTCGATCGCCTTTCGTGAGCCACCGAAAAGCATGTTCCCGGCCGGCTCAGGCGTCGGTGCCCAAGGTCCGGATCACCTGACTTTCGACCTCGCCGACGCCTCGAAGATGAGCCTGAGCTTCTACGGCAAACGCCCGGGCCCGGGCATGCGCCTGGACAAGCTCAGCCTGCAGTTCGCGATGCACGACACCGGGCTGATCGGCGACGTGCTGGAAGCCTACGAGCGCCTGATCCTCGACGCGATGCGCGGCGACCACACGCTGTTCACCACCGCCGAGGGCATCGAGCGGCTCTGGGAAGTGTCGGCCGATCTGCTCGAAGCGCCGCCGCCGGTGCGCTTCTACGAGCCGGGTTCCTGGGGGCCGAAAGCGATCCACCAGCTGGTCGCTCCCCACGCCTGGCGGCTGCCGTTCGAGCGCGCCTGGCGCGACCCGAACAAGTCTGGGGCCTGAGCACCAATCCGCTGCCGGCATCCGGGCCTCAGTTCCGGAACGGCACCGGGCTCGGCTTGGCGATCGCCTGGCCTTGCAGGTAGTCAGCGCCGAGCCGGCGCCAGACCGTCGCCTGCGCGTCGCTGTCGACACCGCCGATGATCGTGCGGCCGCCGATCAGCTTGGCCAGCCGTAGCGCCGATTCGGCGAGCATCTGCTCGATGCCGTCGTCAACGATGCGCCGGAACTGCGAGGCGTCGAGCTTCACGTAGTCGATCGTCATGCCGCGCAGCTGTTCGACGTAACCGATCTGCCGGCCGGTACGATGGTCGATCGCGATCCGGGCGCCGAGCCGGCGCAGAGCCTCGCAGCAGCGCTTGGCTTGCTGGGGGTTGCCGGTCAGGGTGTCGTCGCGGAACTCGAAACACAGCTTGCCGATCGGTACCTGGGGATGGCTGTTGATCTGCTCGGCGATGAAGTCGATCAGCGTGGCATCGCCGAGCGAATCCTCGGACAGGTGGAGGGCGCAGCTGGCCAGTCGACCACACAATGAAGGATCTGCCGCCAGCCGTTCGAACAGCGCGCGGACCACCCAGCGATCCAGCTGCGAGCCGAGCAGATGGCGCTCGGCGACCGGCAGGAACTGCGACGACGGCGCCCAGAAGCCTTCCTCGTCCTCCAGCGCCAGCAGCACCTCGAATACCTCGCCTTCGGCCGCCAGGGCGCGCGAGGCCTGCAGGCTTTGCGTGGTGACATGGAACAGCCGCTGTTCGAGGCCGCGCTCGATGCGCTGCAGCCACCGCGATTCCTGGTCGACGCCATCGCCGATTTCCAGCTCGGCGCCGTGCAGCACCACGCCGGCACCGCTACGCGCGTGATCGCAGGCGACGCCGGCGCGGCGCATCACTTCAGCCGGGGAATCGACGCTGGCCGAGATCAGGCACAGGCCGATCGTCGCGCGTACCTCGATCCACTCCTCGCCAGCGACCAGGCGCCGCTCGGCGATCCGGTCGCGCAGCGCTTCGGCGTTGGCGCGCGCCTGATCGCCATCGGCTGCTTCGATCAGCGCAGCGAAACGGTTGGGCGACAGCCGGAATACGTGATCAGAGCCGCCGCTCAGCGCCGCAAGCCGTTCGCCGCAGCCTGCCGCAAACGCATCGGCATCGCGGTGGCTGCTGGTCTCGCGTACCCGCTTCAGCTCGGCGAAATCGAGCTTGGCGAGGGCGTAGCGCCCGCCGCCATCCCTGCCGCTGCGAGCCCGGGCGTGCAGCTCACGGACGCGCCGCTCGCAGGCCCTGCGGCCGCCCAGTCCGGTGACCGGATCGACCAACTCGGAGGCCATCGAGCGAGTCGGCGTGCCGGCCACCCGCTGCCCGCCGACCCGGCGCAGCACGACGATGCAGCCGTTGATGCGTTCGAAGCGACTGCGGATCGGCACCACGCTCAAGCCCAGCTCGCGGCCCGGCTCCTGTCCCGGTTCTTGACCCGGCTCTTGAACTGGGCCGCCGCTGCCGTCGAGCATCACGCCACCGGGAAAATCGATGCGCTGGCCACTGTCGTGAACCTGCTGCATCAGATCCGGCAACGGCGGGCCGTCGTGGCTGCCGAGACGGGCGCGCAGCACCGCGGCGAATGGCTGGCCGCGCGCGGTGCGCTGGCTGGTCGACAGCCATTGCTCGGCGGTGCTGTTCAGTTCGACGACCGCACCTTGTTCGTCGAGCAGTGCGATGCCGTCGTCCAGCGCGTTCATCAGCAGCTGGCTACGGTCGCCGAGCCGCAGCGCCTGATCCTGGGCGCGGATGCGCTCCGCGGTTTCGCTGTTCAGTTGACTGATCGCCAGGCCGGCGCGGTCCTGGATATCGCGCAGCCAGGTGCTGCGCTCGTTGTGCCAATGCGCCAGCAGGCGTAGTTCACCGGCGCCGGATTCGTCCAGCGTCACGCCGCGGCCGTCGCTGTCGGGCCCGCTGCGAGCAATCGTCTCGGCCATCACCCGCAGCGGCCGGATCACCGTGCGCCTCAGCAGCCAGAAGGCGAGCAGCATCACCAGCAACGCGCTGCCGAGGGTCAGCACCAGGGCCTGGGTGATCAGATGGACCGCGGTGTCGTTGCCTTGCCGCGACGGTGACACGCTGAGCAACTGCCAGCCGGAGTCGGGCAGGGTCGACAGCACCGCGTAGCTGCGCTCGCCGAGTACCGGGTCGGCATCGATGGCCAGCTGTTCGGCGGGATCGGCGGGCCGCCCGTCGGCGGTATTCCAGGCACTGGCCAGCGCGTCTTCGGCGGCGATCCGGGACAGGTCGCGGCTGTTGTCCTTCAGCGACGACACCAGGCGTGCGTCGTAGCGCGACGAACGCAGGGCCGCCGCCCGGAATGCCTCGCCGCGGCGGTGGATCACCAGTGCCATCGGGTTGTAGCGGGCTTCGCGCTGGGCGAGTTCCGGCAGGCTGCGGGTGTTGTCGAGAGCAGCGCCGAGCTGCTGGCGGGCGAGGGCCGAGACCGCGATCAGCTGACCGCCACGATCGCTGAGCAGGGCATAGCTGCGAATGCCGCCGCTGTCGGCCATGAAGCGCCGGCCGAAGGCCGCGGTGTCGAGGCTGACAGTGGCCACGCCTTCGAAGCCGCGTGCGCCGTCGATCGCGACACTGCAGGTGACCACGTCGCGGGCGAGCAGGGGGTCGCGATAGACCGGCGACCACAGGCAATGGCTGCCACCGGCGATCCGCGATGGCGTGTACCAGGGTTCACGCCAGTAGGCGATCGCGTCCGGGACGTTGTAGTCGTCGCGGGCCTCGGGTCTTCCGTGCTCGTCGATACGCCAGTACTGGCTGCTGCGCCGGCTCGCCGCGGCGGTGTTGACCGGCTCCGGCCAGATCCCGAAGCCAGCGATCGGCAGCCCCTGCAGCAGACCTTCGCCGAGCCGGGCGCGCTGGGCACCGTCCAGGGTGCCGGCAGTCAGCGCCAGCAGTTGCGCGAATTGCTCGGTGCCGCGGAGCAGCTGAGCGGTTTCGGCAAGCAGCCGCTGATTGATCGCCGACTCGTGGCGGAAGGCCGCCCGTTCCAGGCCGTTGCCGATCAACCGCTCAGCCGCGAAGAAGGCGACGCCGCCGAGCACCACCAGCAACAGCGCGAACAGGGCGCCGAGCCGGAATTGCAGACCCTGATGCCAGCTGAGGCCGGCGTCGTCGGCGTGGGGGCGTCGAGCGGAGCTCATCGGCGAGGCGCTGGTACAGGACGGATCATGGATCGACGATGACATGGACGGTACGGGTGAACCAGTTATCGCAATTCACGCGCCCGGCCGATCAGGCGCCGACCGCGAACAGCTGACAGATCGCGCCGCCAGGACCGCGCACCGCTTCGATCTTCAGGCCATACAGCGCCGACAGGCGCTCCGGAGCCAGTACCTGGTTCGGCTCCCCACGGGCGATGATCCGGCCGCGCTCGATCAACGACACCGTGTCGGCATGGCGAAGCGCCAGATTGGGGTCCTGGAGAATCGCCAGCACGCCGATACCGCGTGCCGCCAGCCGGCGCATGGTCAGCAGGCAGTGGTACTGGAAGGCGAAGTCGAGGCTGGCGGTCGGCTCGTCGAGCAGCAGGTAGCGGGCTTCGCCGTCGCCGGCCGGCGCGCTGATCTGGGCCAGCGCCCTGGCCAGTTGCACGCGCGCCCGTTCGCCTCCCGACAGTTCGTTGTAGCGACGGCCGGCAAGACCGTTGGCGCCGGCTTCGGCCAGCGCCGCGGCAATCACTGCCTGTTCGCCCGGCGCGCTGGCGCTGCGCTGCCAGGGCAGGCGGCCGAGGGCGACGACCTCTTCGACCCGGAACGGAAACGGCAGATCCTCGCGCTGCATCATCACCGCCCGGCGTCGGGCCAGCGCCGTGCTGGTCCAGGCCGGCAGCGGCCGCTCATCGAGCTGCACCTGTCCGCCGCCCGACTTTAGATCGCCGGCAAGCAGGCGCAGCAGGGTCGACTTGCCGGCGCCGTTCGGGCCGAGCAGCACATGCAACTGGCCGGGGACCAGGCTTAGGCTGGCGTCGTCGAGCAGACGTCGGCCGCGCAGCGAGTAGGCGGCGTGGACCGCGGCCAAGGTCATGTCAGCCCCGCGCGGTCGCGCAGGCGCAGCAGCAGGAACAGGAAAAACGGCGCGCCGATCGCCGAGGTCAGCGCGCCGACCGGCCATTCCGCCGGCGCCGCGACGGTTCGCGCGGCGGTGTCGGCCAGCGTCAGCAGCGCCGCCCCGGCCAGCGCCGATGCCGGCAGCAGCAGGCGATGGCCGGGGCCAGCGATCAGGCGCAATGCGTGCGGCACGATCAGACCGATGAAGCCGATGACGCCGGCTAGCGACACCGCCGCCGCGGTCGCCAGCACGACGGCGAACAGGATCCGCCGCTTCAGGCATTCGACCGGCACGCCGAGGTGCATCGCTTCGGCATCGCCGAGCAGCAGCGCGTCGAGCGATCTTGCTTCGCGCGGCAGCCAGATCAGCAGCATGAGCAGCACCGGGCCGACGACGGCGATCTCGTTCCAGCCGGCGCGACCGAGATTGCCGTACATCCACAGGGTGAAGCCGCGCAGGCCGGGATCATTGGCGCTGGTGGCCAGCAGGCCGACCAGCGCTGCGACGAAGGCGTTGATCGCGGTCCCGGCGAGCAGCATCGTGGTCATCCGGGTGACGCCGTCGCGCTGCGACAGGCGCAGTACGACGAGTGCCGCGGTCAGACCTCCGGCGAAGGCTGCGACCGGCAGCAGCAGGCCGTGCCACGCCGCCAGGCCGCCGAGACGCGTGTAGACGATGGCTGCGGCGAGTGCGGCGCCGGCCGAGACGCCGATCAGCCCCGGTTCGGCCAGCGGATTGCGGAACAAAGCCTGGGTGACAGCACCAGACTGCGCCAGCACCGCGCCGATCAACACCGCGAGCAGCACGCGCGGCAGACGCAGTTCGATCAGCGCAGTGGCCTGCATGGCTTGGTCGGAGCCGGGCACGAACAGCCCGGCCCAGTCGATTGCAATCGTGCCGCTGCCCAGGGCGAACGTGGCGGCGGCGAGCAACAGCAGGGCCAGGCCGGCGATCAGGGGCAAGGTTGCGCGCGCAGAAATGGCTGGCAGGGACAAGTTGACGGATGGTTCCTGGGCGGACGGTCGCGACGCTGACGTCGAGCGACGTGGCGGGCCGTTAGTGTCCCAGTTCGGACGCAGGCTTTGTAGCCGTCGAGGCAGCGGATTCGGCGCAGGTCTGTAGGTCGGCGGCCGCTGATATACTCCGCACTTGCGCTGTGCGCCACCGGAAATGTGGCCACGACGCAGGAATCATCAGCGAGAGTGGCGGAATTGGTAGACGCACTGGATTTAGGTTCCAGCGCCGCAAGGCGTGCGAGTTCGAGTCTCGCCTTTCGCACCATTTTTTCGGCGTTTTCTGGAAGGTCCGGTGGACCTTCCAGCCGAAAAAAATCGGGGCGATAGCGATGGGTTTGAGGGCAGTGTCGGGCCCTGCGAAATCCAGCGCAAAGGCGAGGCGACCCACCAGGGTTCCCAGCCCCTCTCCACAAGAACAGACTGCCCGTCGAGAGCGAAGCGGTCGAAAAGTCATCACCACCTATACAAGAGTCTTTGAACGATGGAAGTCCAAGTCGAATCCGCCGGCGGTCTGACGCGCCGGCTGCATGTCACGATCCCGGCTGATCGCTTCGAGCGCGAAGTCGGCGAGCGCCTCAAGCGCCTCGCCGGCCGCGCCCGCGTGCCGGGCTTCCGTCCGGGCAAGGCGCCGCTGAAAGTCATCCAGCAACAGTACGGTGCCGATGCGCGCAACGACGCGGTCGGCGAACTGGTTCGCCAGACCTGGCCGGAGGCGCTGACCCAGTCGGCGCTACAGCCGGCCAGCTCGCCGAACTTCAACGTCACCACCGAAGCTCTTGGACAGCCGCTGGTCTACACCGCCAGTTTCGACGTCTTTCCGGAGATCACCCTCGGCGATCTCAGCCAGATCAAGATCAGCCGGCCGCAAGTCGAAGTGACCGAAGCCGATGTCGAGCGCCTGATCGAGAACCTGCGCAAGGCGCGTCGCACGCTGGCGGCGGTCGAACGCGCCGCCCAGGCCGGCGACGTGGTCACTGTCGACTTCGAAGGCAAGCTTGACGGCGAAGCCTTCCAGGGCGGCAAGGGCGACAACGCCTCGATCGAGATCGGCGAAGGTCGCTTCCTGCCCGATCTGGAAAATGGTCTGATCGGTCATGCCGCTGGCGAAAGCTTTGAAGTGGCGGTGAATTTCCCGGCGGACTACCGCAACGAAACCCTGGCCGGCAAGGCCACGGTGTTCAGCATCGTGCTGAAGGAAGTGCGCGAGCCGCGCCTGCCTGAGCTCGACGAGGAATTCCTCAAGGCCCACGGCATCGACGAGGGCGGTCCCGACGCGCTGCGCGCCAAGTGCCGCGAAGCGCTGGAAGCCGAGCGCAACAAGGCGGTCACCGCCAAGGTCAAGCGCGAAGTGATGGACCAGCTGCACGCGATGCATCCGATCGAAGTGCCGGCCGGTCTGGTCAGCGAGGAAGTCGATCGCATGCGTCTGGAAACCATCAACCGTATCGGTGCCAACCGCGGCAACGACCTCAGCAAGATGAAGCCGGAGCAGCTGAAGGCGATGCTGCCGGGCGAAATGTTCGAGCCGGGCGCCAAGGGTCGTGTTGCCCTCGGCCTGCTGGTCGGCGAAGTGATCAACGCCCGCAGCATCAGTTTCGATCCGGCACGTGTCGACGCCGCGCTCGACAACATCGCCGGCGACTTCGAGGATCCGGAAGAAGTGCGCAAGCTGTATCGCTCGCGCGAGGACCTGATGCAGCGCCTGCGCAGTGTCGTCATCGAAGAACAGGTCGTCGAGACGCTGGTTGCCGGCGCCCAGGTCACCGACGAGCCGATGTCGCTCGAGGACCTGTTGAAATCCCAGCAGCAGGCCCAACCTGCCTGAGTAGCGGAGCAATCTGCGATCCGTCCCCGTCGGCCTCAGAGCTGGCGGGGATGCCCGAATCTGATCTGAGACCTGGAAACCCGATGACTGACCTCCGCAACCGTTCCCAGCTGGTCCCGATGGTGGTCGAGCAGACCGCCCGCGGCGAGCGTGCCTTCGATATCTACTCGCGCCTGCTGAAGGAGCGGGTCATTTTCCTGGTCGGTCCGATCGACGACTACATGGCCAATCTGGTCGTCGCGCAGTTGCTGTTCCTGGAATCCGAGAACCCGGACAAGGACATCCATCTGTACATCAACTCGCCGGGCGGCGTGATCACTTCGGGGCTGTCGATCTACGACACCATGAAGTTCATCAAGCCGGACGTGTCGACCATGTGCATCGGTCAGGCGGCCAGCATGGGCGCGTTCCTGCTGTCGGCCGGCACCAAGGGCAAGCGTTTCGCGCTGCCGAACTCCCGCGTGATGATCCACCAGCCGTCCGGCGGCGCCCAGGGACAGGCGACGGATATCGAGATCCAGGCGCGCGAGATCCTTTATCTGCGCGAGAAGCTGAACCGGCTGATGGCCGATCACTGCGGTCAGCCGCTGGAAAAGGTCGCGACCGACGTCGAGCGCGATTACTTCATGAACTCCGAACAGGCCAAGACGTACGGCCTGATCGACCACATCATCGACAAGCGGGCCCAGGCACCCGCGTAAGCGATCTGGCTGCAGGCCCAGCAGAGCCGGGCCCGCGTCGGAAAGCCGACGTTTCGCGGGCCTGGATCACGCATGGAACTTGCAGTCATTTTGTTGTCATACGACATGATGCTATAAGGATTTAAGAACCTTGATTGAGGTTGGAAATGCCTGACAACGTACGCAGCGGCACCCAGGGTGGTCGCGTGCTGTATTGCTCGTTCTGCGGCAAGAGCGAGCACGAGGTTCGCAAGCTGATCGCGGGTCCTTCGGTCTACATCTGCGACGAATGCGTCGATCTGTGCAACGACATCATCCGCGAGGAAGTTCACGCCAAGCCGCAGGTCAAAGGCCTGCCGAAGCCGCAGGAAATCCGCGCGGTGCTGGACGAGTACGTCATTGGCCAGGATCAGGCCAAGAAAGTGCTGTCGGTCGCCGTCTACAACCATTACAAGCGCTTGAGCCAGAAGGGTTCTAGCGACGGCGTGGAGCTGTCGAAGTCAAACATCCTGCTGATCGGTCCGACCGGTTCCGGCAAGACCTTACTCGCCGAAACCCTGGCCCGCTTGCTCGATGTGCCGTTCGCGATCGCCGATGCAACGACCCTGACGGAGGCCGGCTATGTCGGTGAAGACGTCGAGAATATCATCCAGCGCTTGCTGCAGAAGTGCGATTACGACGTCGAGAAGGCGCAGCGCGGCATCGTCTACATCGACGAGATCGACAAGATTTCGCGCAAGAGCGAAAACCCGTCGATCACCCGTGACGTGTCCGGCGAAGGCGTGCAGCAGGCCCTGCTGAAGCTGATTGAAGGCACCATCGCCAGCGTGCCGCCGCAGGGCGGCCGCAAGCATCCGCAGCAGGAGTTCCTGCAGGTCAATACCGCCGGTATCCTGTTCATCTGCGGCGGCGCTTTCGCGGGCCTCGACCGGGTGATCCAGAATCGTACCGAGAAGACCGGCATCGGCTTTGGCGCCGACGTCAAGTCACAGAAGGACAGCCATCAGGTCAGCAAGATGCTGCTCGGTGTCGAGCCGGAAGATTTGATCCGCTACGGCCTGATTCCGGAATTCGTCGGCCGTCTGCCGGTGCTCGCCGTGCTGGAAGAGCTGGACGAAACGGCGCTGATCTCGATCCTCAAGGAACCTAAGAACGCGCTGGTCAAGCAGTTCGCCAAGCTGTTCCAGATGGAAGGCTGCACCCTGGAGTTCCGCGAAGACGCCCTCAACGCGATCGCCCGCAAGGCTCGTGATCGCAAGACCGGTGCGCGAGGTCTGCGCACCATCCTCGAGAACATCCTCCTCGATGTGATGTACGACTTGCCGTCGATGCAGAACGTCTCGAAGGTGGTGGTCGACGAGTCGGTGGCGAAGGGTGAGGCAAAGCCGTTCATCGTCTACGAGAACCTCGAGGCACCGCGTCGCGACGTCAAGAACAGCGCCTGACCGGGCTGAGGTGAATCAGGCGCGCCACGAGTGATCGTGGCGCGCCTTTTTGTTGCCGGCAAGCTTGCCGTTCCGGCCTCCCGCGCGATCTCGACCGATAGTCTGGCGGCATCCAGGCAGATGCTGCAGGCGAGGGCAGGAGGCTGATCGCGATCTGGGCGATGATGGCGAAGACCGGTAAATCTCCCCCGGTCAGGACGGTCGCTTGCAAGCTGGCTGGAGGGGACCTCCGGCGATATTCGCGACGACGGCTCGTCTCGTGCTTGAAAAGCATCTCCAGCGGACGCATGACCAGCTTGGCGCATAATTCATATACCGACGTATTCCACTATTCCAAGAGGTTCGAGCCGTGTCCGGAACCCATGAAGCTGTGACCCCCGTGCTGCCCCTGCGCGATGTGGTGGTGTACCCCCACATGGCGATCCCCCTGTTCGTCGGCCGCGAAAAGTCGGTCAAGGCACTGACCGCGGCGATGCAGGATGGCAAACGCATCCTGCTGGTCGCGCAGAAGCATGCCGACACCGATGAGCCCGGTGTTGACGACCTTTACGATACCGGCACGCTGGCTTCGATCCTGCAATTGCTGAAGCTGCCCGATGGCACCGTCAAGGTGCTCGTCGAAGGCGCTCAGCGTGCGCGCGTGACCAAGCTCGAAATGACCGGCGACTATCTGACCGCCGAATTCACGATGATCCCGCCTGACGAAAGCGGTTCTGGCGGCAGCGAGGCCGACGCCGTGATGCGTGCCGCGGTCGCCACCTTCGAGCAGTATGTGAAGCTGAACAAGAAGGTGCCGGCCGAGCTGCTGCCGAGCCTGACCAGCATGGACTCGCCGGGTCGGCTTGCCGATGCCATCGCCGCTCACCTGTCGCTGAAGCTCGAGGACAAGCAGAAGGTGCTCGAGATCGGTGATCCGAAGCCGCGCCTGGAGTACGTGCTGGCCCAGTTGGAAGGGGAGATCGACATCCTGCAGATCGAGAAGAAGATCCGCGGGCGCGTGAAGCAGCAGATGGAGAAGAACCAGCGCGAGTACTACCTCAACGAGCAGATGAAGGCGATCCAGAAGGAGCTCGGTGAACTCGAGGACGCGCCCAACGAACAGGAAGAGCTGGCGCGCAAGATCGCCAAGGCTGGCATGCCCAAGGCCGCCAAGACCAAGGCCACCGCCGAGCTGAACAAGCTGAAGATGATGCCGGCGATGTCGGCAGAAGCGACCGTCGTCCGCAATTATCTTGACGTGATGACTCAGGTGCCTTGGAAGAAGTCCACCAAGGCCAATATCGACCTGCCGAAGGCTCAGGACCAGCTCGATGCCGATCACTATGGGCTGGAGAAGGTCAAGGAGCGCATCCTCGAGTATCTCGCCGTCCAGAGCCGGGTCAAGAAGCTGAAAGGGCCGATCCTGTGCCTTGTCGGTCCGCCTGGTGTCGGCAAGACCTCGCTTGGTCGCTCGATCGCGGAGGCAACCAACCGCAAGTTCGCGCGCATGTCGCTGGGCGGCGTCCGTGATGAAGCCGAGATTCGTGGTCATCGCCGGACCTATATAGGCTCGCTGCCGGGCAAGATCGTCCAGAACCTGACCAAGGTCGGTGTCAAGAACCCGCTGTTCCTGCTCGATGAAATCGACAAGATGAGCATGGACTTCCGCGGCGATCCGTCGTCGGCGCTGCTGGAAGTGCTTGATCCGGAGCAGAACAACACTTTCCAGGATCACTACCTGGAAGTGGATCTCGACTTGTCCGACGTGATGTTCATCTGCACGGCGAACACGCTGAACATCCCTGGGCCGCTGCTCGATCGCATGGAAGTGATCCGTATCCCCGGCTATACCGAGGATGAAAAGCTCAACATTGCCAAGCGCTACCTGATCCCGAAGCAGATCAAGGAAAACGGGCTGAAGGAATCGGAGCTGGAGATCACTGAAAGTGCGATTCGTGCGGTGATTCGTACCTACACGCGCGAAGCCGGTGTACGCAGCCTCGAGCGTGAGATGTCGAAGATCGCCCGCAAGGTGGTCAAGCAAGTGCTGCTCAAGCCGACCGACAAAACAGTCAAGGTCACTGACAAGAACATCGACAAGTACCTGGGTGTGCCGCGCTATCGCTATGGCCGGGCCGAGGAAGCCAATCAGGTCGGTCAGGTGACTGGTCTGGCCTGGACCGAGGTTGGTGGTGAGTTGCTGACCATCGAATCGGCGCTGACGCCTGGCAAGGGCAAGCTGACGCAGACTGGCAGCCTCGGTACCGTCATGCAGGAGTCCATCCAGGCGGCGCTGACGGTGGTGCGTTCACGCGCCAAGGAACTCGGTATCGACCCGGACTTCTATCAAAAGCACGACCTGCATGTTCACGTGCCGGAAGGCGCAACGCCGAAAGACGGACCATCGGCCGGTATTGGCATGTGCACGGCTCTGGTGTCAGCTCTGACATCGATTCCGGTTCGCGCCGATGTTGCGATGACCGGCGAGATCACCCTGCGTGGCGAGGTGCTGCCGATCGGTGGCCTGAAGGAAAAACTGCTGGCTGCTCAGCGTGGTGGAATTCGCACCGTGATCATTCCTCAGGAAAACGTCAAGGACCTCGCGGACATCCCCGACAACATCAAGGGCAAGCTCGATATCGAGCCGGTTCGCTGGGTTGAGGATGTGCTGAGAATTGCTCTTGAGCGGGTGCCGGAAGCGAAAACCGTCGCGGAAGGCACATCGGCCCCGACGCCGACAAGCAACGAAGGCGTCAGGCCACATTGAGGCATCGCGGATTCAGGTGTGTCGTAGGTGATTTTGCGGCCCTCCTGAATCCGTCGACGGTTTCATTGACGCTCTGAAACCCGCTTGATATAAGGATTCTCCAACGCCTGATGACGATTCATGTCGCTACAAGTCGACTTGAAACCGCTCGGTATGCAGGATTGGGTGGAACCGATTCCGAGGCAGTACCGGCGCATGCCGATCCAATAATCCGAGGGGAAAAATCTAAATGAACAAGTCTGAACTGGTCGCTGCTGTCGCCGAACAAGCCGAACTGTCGAAGGCTGATGCCGGCAAGGCGATCGATGCGCTCGTCGAAGTCATCGGTGCGGCGCTGAAGGCCAATGACAAAGTGTCGCTCGTCGGCTTCGGCACTTTCGCGATTCGCGAGCGTGCAGCCCGTACTGGCCGAAATCCGAAAACCGGAAAGACGCTGAAGATCGCTGCCAGCAAAAATCCTTCGTTCAAGGCTGGCAAAGCCCTAAAGGATGCAGTAAAGTAGCGGACTCGGTGGGGCAACCCATTGAGTGCAAAGTAAAGTGGGGTGCTTAGCTCAGCTGGTAGAGCATCGCCTTTACACGGCGGGAGTCGGGGGTTCGAGCCCCTCAGCACCCACCATTTCACTGTTGCATTGATACAGATGAATCTGTGGAGCGGTAGCTCAGTCGGTTAGAGTATCGGCCTGTCACGCCGAGGGTCGCGGGTTCGAGTCCCGTCCGCTCCGCCACTCTGGAGCCGGGTCAACCCGGTTCCTTCATCTGCAATATGTAACGAGCAAGAAGTTCTGCGGAGCGGTAGCTCAGTCGGTTAGAGTATCGGCCTGTCACGCCGAGGGTCGCGGGTTCGAGTCCCGTCCGCTCCGCCATACATGCAACCTGAAGGCGCTCGAAAGGGCGCCTTCTTTATTTGCGAGCCTAAAAAATAATGATGCAGCAAATCCGCGACAGTCTTAACGGCCCTGTCATCGTCGGCGTCCTTCTGCTCATCATCGGCATCCCGTTTGCCTTCAGTGGCATCGAGGGCTATTTCCAGAGCAACGCCAACCCGGCCGTGGCCGAGATCGGCAGCAGCAAGATCACTGCCGATCAGCTGCAGCGTGCCTACGATCAGCGCTATCGCCAACTGCAGCAGTTGCTGGGCGAGAACTTCCGTGCCGATCAGATCAATGTGCAGCGCATGCGTGAAAGCGTGCTTCAGGACATGGTCCAGGAATCGCTCCTGCGTCAGCAGGCAAAGGACAGTGGCTTCCGTGCTGGCGACGCCGCGCTGCGTGACTACCTGACGGTGGTTCCGGCGTTTCAGGAGAACGGTAAGTTCTCGACCCAGCGTTACAAGGAACTGCTCGCCCAGAACGGCTACACGACCGACAGCTTCGAAGCCCAGCAGCGCGATTCGCTGATGGTCGAGCAGTTGCGTGATGTCGTGCTCGGTAGCTCGGTCGTGACCTTGGACGATGCCAAGCTGGCGTTGAAGATCGCCAAGCAGGAACGCGATTTCCAGTACCTGCAGTTCGCACTTGGCGGCTACCTTGCTGAAGTCAACGTCACTTCGGAGCAGATCGCCGCCCGTTACGAGGAGAAGAAGTCCAGCCTGCAGGCGCCGGAGCGCATCAAGCTGGCATTCGTCGAACTGGCGCAGAGCAAGCTTGCCAAGGCCGCAGCACCAAGCGCGGACGTGCTGAAGACGCTGTACGAAGCTGAAAAGGGGACGCGCTTCTCGACGCCTGAGACCCGCAAAGCCAGCCACATCCTGATCAACTTCGGCGCCGACAAGGACGCCGCAAGGAAGAAGGCTGACGATCTCTACAACCAGCTTAAGGGTGGGGCGGATTTCGCCGAGCTGGCCAAGAGCGCTTCCGACGATCCGGGTAGCAAGACCAAGGGGGGCGATCTTGGTGTGATCAAGCGGGGCGATGGTCTGCTGCCGCCGAAGTTCGAAGCCGCGCTTTACGCGATCAAAGCGGCCGGTGAGGTCACCGAGCCAGTGGAAACCGAGTTCGGTTTCCACCTGATCAAGTTGACCGAACTGAACGCGGCGCGCACCCAGGCTTTCGAAGAGCCCGAGGTGCAGAAGGCGCTGACCGATCTGTATGTCAACAAGGAACTGCAGGCGCAGGTCCAGGAGAAGAGCAAGCAGCTCGAACAGTTGGCGTTCGAGAGCGATACCTCGCTGGAGCCGGTCGCCAAGGAGCTGGGTCTGACGATCGAGACGACCGACTGGTTCACGCGCGCCGGCGGCGCCGGTATCGCGGCAAATCCCGCGGTGATCGAGGCCGCGTTCTCGCAGGCAGTACTGAGCGACGGCGTCAATTCCAAGCCGATCGCAGTGGATGCCGACCGTCTGATCGTGGTCCGCAAGGCGGAGTACGAGGCTCCGCGCCAGCGTACGTTGGCCGAGGTCGAGGTTTCGCTGCGCGAGGAACTGCGCAACGAACAGGCACAAGCCAAGGCCGCGGCCGATGCCAAGGCGGCGCTCGAAGCACTGAAGGGCGGCAAGGCGATCGACGAACTTGCCGCCAGCTTCAAGCTGACGGTGCAGGCCCCAGGACCGAGCAGCCGCGATCGCAGCGGCCAGGGGCTGGCCTTGCTGGGCGCGGTGTTCAAGCTGCCCCGCCCCGCGGCGACGACGCCAAGCTACGGTGAGGCCCGGCTCGAAGATGGCTCGATGGCGGTCATTGTGCTGAACACCGTGGTCGATGGCGGCCTGAAGCCGGGTGCCGAACCGGCCGGCGAACTGGCGAGCATTCGCGACGCCCGCGCCGGCGCTGAGTTCAATGCCTACCGCGAGGCGCTCAAGCAGCGCATCAAGGTCGAGATCAAGAAGCTGCCGGCAGAAGAGCCGGTAGCCCCGTGATCGGCTCGCTCTGAGCCGGCGCGAGCGCGATGAAACTGCACTGGCAGATCGCGATCGCGCTGGTACTGGCAGTCGCCACCGGCGCGCGCGCGCCGGCGGATGGTGACCTGATCCGCTTCTGCGGTTTCATCGGCGGCCTGTTCCTCAACGGCTTGAAGATGGTCGTCGTGCCCCTGATCGTGTCCTCGATCATCGTCGCCATGTCGACGTTCAGTGACCCCATCGCGCTTTCGCGCATCGGCGTTCGGACGATGGCCTTCTACACGCTGACCACGGTGCTCGCCGTGGTGGTCGGGCTGACGATGGTCAATCTCGTTCAGCCCGGCATCATCGATGGCCAGCCCGCCAAGGACATCCTTGGCCTCGCAGCCGGCGGCGCCCAGCTCAGCGAGCACGTGTCGAACGCGAAGTTGTCCGATGTCAGCGATGTCTTCTATCGGATGATCACCTCGAATCCGATCAAGGCAGCCGCTGACGGCGATCTGCTCGGACTGGTGTTCTTCAGCATGATGTTCGGCGTCTTCGCGGCACGCCTGCCGGGCAATGTCGGTGAGGTGCAGCGCGACTTCTGGAGCGGTGTCCGCGAAACGATGATGGGCATCACCGGCGTGGTCATGCGCTTCGCGCCGATCGGCGTCTACGCCCTGGTCGCCAAGGCGTTCTCCGCCACTGGCGTCGACGCGATCAAGCCGCTTGCGCTGTTCTTCTTCACTACGCTCGCCGGCCTTGCGTTCCACATGCTGGTGACGATGTCGGTGCTACTGAGGGTGATCGGCCGGGTCTCGCCGCTGCGCATGCTGAAAGCAATGACGCCGGCACTGCTGACCGGCTTCTCGACGTCCAGCTCGGCCGGCACCCTGCCGGTCACGCTCGAATGCCTGCGCAGCCGCGCTGGCGTCTCCGAACGGGTCACCGGCTTCACCCTGCCGCTGGGGGCCGCAATCAATCTCGACGGCACGGCGCTCTATGAGTGCGCGGCGGCGATGTTCCTGGCCCAGGCCTACGGCCTGCAGCTCGATTTCACGACCCAGTTCGTCATCGTGTCGATGGCAGTCGTCACTTCGATGGGGGTCACCGGCATACCCTCGGCCAGCCTGGTCGCGATCGCGGTGATTCTCGGCACCATCGGGCTGCCGCTGGAAGGCCTCGGCGTGCTGCTTGCTGTCGATCGGGCGCTGGACATGTGCCGCACCGCCGTCAACGTCTACGGAGACGGCTGCGGCGCGGTGGTCATCGGCCGCCTCGAAGGCGAGCAGGGCATCCTGAAACAGGAAGTCTTCTAGGTCCGCGCTTCGGGTTCTGGCATCGACCACGAAAAAGCCCGGAACGGTTAGCCGTTCCGGGCTTTGGGCTTGCGGACTGGCCGCAGGAGCTGCCTCATCTTCAGGCTTCCAGAGAAAAGCCCATGATGCTGAAGCCGGCGTCGACATAGACGATCTGACCGGTGATGCCCGAGGCCAGATCCGACGCCAGGAAGGCCGCGGTGTTGCCGACCTCATCGATCGACACGTTGCGCTTCAGCGCCGAACCTTTCTCGGCGTGGGCGAGCATGCCGCGGAAGCCCTTGATGCCAGCCGCAGCCAGCGTCTTGATCGGGCCTGCCGAGATGCCGTTGACGCGGATGCCTTCCGGACCGAGCTCGGCCGCCATGTAACGGACATTCGCTTCGAGGCTGGCCTTGGCTGGCCCCATGACGTTGTACATCGGCACCGCTTTCTCGGCGCCGAGGTAGCTCAAGGTCAGCAGGCTGCCGGCGCGACCCTGCATCAGCGGGCGCGCCGCCTTGCCGAGCGCGGCGAACGAGTAGGCGCTGATGTCGTGGGCGAGGGCATAGCCTTCGCGAGTCACGGTTTCCAGGTAGCCACCGGCCAGCAGCTCGCGCGGCGCGAAGCCGATCGAGTGGATGACGATGTCGATGCCGTCCCACTTCGACTTCAGCGTGTCGAACACCGCCGAGATCTCGGCATCGCGAGTCACGTCGAGCGGCAGGACGATGTCCGATCCCTGTTCGTGGGCGAATTCCTCGACCCGGCTCTTGAGCTTGTCGCCCTGATAGGTGAAGGCCAGCTCGGCACCTTCGCGACGCATCGCCTCGGCAATGCCGGTGGCAATCGACCGTTCGCTGGCAACGCCGGTCACCAGTGCCTTTTTACCCTGAAGGAATCCCATGGCTGTCTGTCTGTTTATTGGGGGATGAAGTTGATCGGATAGTCCATCGTGAAATTCGGACCGCTCTTGGCGCCGAAGTTGATCAGCTTGACTCTTTCGATGATCTTGCGCTCGAACTCGGCGTCGCCATAGCTGCTCGACACCATGGTGCACGACAGCACCGAACCGTTGGCGGCGATGGTCAGACGGACAACGATCTTGCCGCGGCCGATGTCGGCATTGTCGCGCGCTGCGCGGTTGAAGATGGCGTAGAACGGCCCCTGGTTGCGGTTGAACACGGCCTGCACTTCGCTGGCGCTGCGACCACCCTCCGGTCCTGGCGGACCGCCCTTGGCCGGGCCAACACCGCTGCCCAGCGGGCTGCTGACCTTGCCGGTGCTGCGCGAGCCGACGCCGACGCCGTTCTGCGACGAGGTGACGCCGTTGGGATTGGCCCGGATGCCGCCGCTGTTCGCCGTCGCCGAGGCGGCGATGGCGTCCGCCGAGGCGGCAGTGCCGATACCGCTCTTCGAGGTGATCGTCGACGAGCTCAGCGGCTCGCTGCTGGTCGCGCTCGACAGGTTCTGGTCGCGCAGGCTGCTCAGCGCGTCCTTCATAGCCAGCAGGCCTGATTTCTCGGCGACTTCCTTCGCCGTCGGTTCAGGCTTGGTCTGCACCGGCGTCGGCGGCTTCTCGACTGGCTTCGGCTTCACCTGCTCCACGGGCTTGGTCGGCTTCGGCGGCGCTACCTTGACCGGCTCGACGACCGGCTTCTCCGGCTCCGGCTTCTTCACTTCCGGTTCCGGCAGCAGTTCGACGTACTGGGTGCTGTCGAACTCGGGTAGCGGCTTCGGCGCCGGCGGCACATAGAACAGCTGGGTCAGCACGACCAGCACGAAAGCCGGTACGGCGACGCTGATGAAGATACGCCGAAAGCGGCGATCAGCCTCCTCGATCAGCTGCCAGGCATCCCAGCGGATGGTCCGCGACATGGTCGAGGCGTTCATCGCGTGGCTCCGAGGCCGGCGCTGCCGACCGCATTGATCGAACGACGATTCACCGACAGCGAAATGCGCGCGAACTGCGCGTCTCCACAGGTCGCCATGATCTTCTTCAGCAAGGCATAGGGAATAGCCTTGTCGGCCAGGATGTTGACCTCGCCACGGGTCTGCTTGCCGGCTTCGGCGCCCTGCATGACCACCAGCGGCATCTGCATCAACGCCGCTTTCAGTGGTTCCAGGACATTGCCAGTGGTCGCCTGAGCGTCTTCCAGACTCATCACCAACTCGCCCTGCCAGGTGATGCCATCAGTCGAGATGGTCAGCACGCCGGTGTCGTTCGGCGGCTGCACGGTGGCGGCCAGCGGAAGGGTCAGCGATTTCGGCGTGCGGATCTGCTGAACGGCCGTCGAGCTGAGCAACAGGAAGATCAGCAGCGAGGTGAAGATGTCGATCATCGGCACCAGGTTCAGGCCGACTGCGCCCGGGTCCTCGGTGCGCTGGGCCTTGCGCAGCACCCGTTTGCGTTTGGCACTGGTACGCAGGCTCATGGCTTGGCTCCAGCGACGGCCGGGGCATCACCCAGCGAGATCTGCGGGAACAGCTCGACGGTATCCGGACCGATGGCGGTCAGGTCGACGCGTACGGCATCCATTACCGACACCAGCACCTCATAGGCAATTCCGGGCTCCAGCAGCAGGGTCACCTTCGATTCGGCCGGCAGTCGCTTCTTGGTCTCGCGCATCAGCGCCGACAGCGCATCGTAGTCGTAGCCCTCGGCTTTCGATGGCACCGAGCGGACGATGTAGCCATTGTCGCTGAGCGCCAGATCGTTCTTGCGGATCAGCACTGCGAGGTTGTGCGGCGGTGGTTCCGCGGCGGACTGGCTGTCGTTCGGCAGGTTGATGCCCAGGATCGACAGGCCGATCGAGTTCACCAGCAGGAAGAACATCAGCACGGTCAGGATGTCGATCATCGACACCAGGTTGAGCTCGGTACTGCGCTTGCGCCTGACCCGGCGCAGCGCACGCCGGGTTTCGCGGGAAATGCCCTGCATCATCGGCGGATCGCCCCTTTGGTACCGCGGGCCATTACTTCTTGAGGCCGAGGCTGTTCAGGAACTTCACCGACGCGATCTCGAGGCTGTCGATCATCTCGTCGGTCTTGGTCACCAGCCAGGCATGGATCAGCAGCAGCGGAATCGCGGTGATCAGGCCGAAGGCGGTGCAGTTCATGGCGACGGCGACGGCGGCCGATAGCTGGTCCTGCTTCTGCGCCGGGTTGACGCCGGATACCGCGGTGAAGCCGGCAATCAGGCCGACGATGGTGCCCAGCAGGCCGAACAGCGTGGCGACGTTGGCGAAGGTGGCGAGGTAGTGGGTGCGACGCTCCAGCTGCGGCGTCACTTCCATCAGGCTTTCTTCCATCGCCAGTTCAACTTCCTCGCGGCTCGTCGCGCCGCGCGAGCGGGCCAGGCCGTAGCCGAGCACGCGACCAATGGCGGTGGTGGAGGCAGCGGCGATCGCTTCGGCTTCTTCATGACGTCCGGCGTTGACTAGCGGCATCAGCTTGGCCCAGACCTCACGGTTCTCGACGGAGGCGCGACGCAGATAGATCAGGCGTTCGATGGTGATCGCGAGCCCGATGACGAGCACGACCAGGATCGGGTACATGAACTCACCGCCGGCCTGAAAGTAGCGAATGACGGTGGAAAAAAACTCCATGGGGATTCCTCGGTTACGGGTAGCGGTGACTGAAAGGGGGGCGGGTGTGCTGCGGCTACTTACTTCGCGGCGCCTTGCTGGCGCTTGCGGAATGCGGTGATCGTCTCGTAATACTCGATCTGGCGACGGAAGGTGGCCGGATCGATCGGCTCCATGGCCTCATCGACCAGACGAGCGGGACGGTCCAGGCCGCGCTCGGCGTAGTCATCTTTCCACGGCGTAATGTACAGGCCGATCGGCGATTCCTGATCGCCGACGATCGTGGTGCCGGAGGTCGCGCTTTCCGGAATCGGCGCCGTTGCCGAACCGGGCGCTGCGGCAGCCGGAGCCTGCACCCGGACCGGCGCTTGCGGCTGCACCTGGATCTGGGCCGGTGCCTGCGCGGCGGGGCGCCCGTCGGCCGGGATGCTGATCGTCGGCGGGGCGTTCTGGGCATGCACCTGGATCGAAAGCGCCGCGAGCAGCGCACTCGGGCCGGTGGTGATCAGATGTCGGGTAAGGCTCATGGCTTGCTGGCTCCAGCAGGTGCGGTTGGCGCAGCCGGGGCCGGCGGCGGCAGCTGCGCTTCGAGTTCACGGATCCAGGCGCTGACGATCAGCTTGTCGCCGCCGGTGATGCGCTGGTACTCGCGGTAGTGGACGAGAGCTTCCTGGGGACGGCGCAGGTACAGCTCGTTGAGCAGCGCCAGATTCAGGTGGGAGGCGGGCAGGTTCGGCTTCAACTTCAAGGCTGTGTTGTACGCCGTTTCGGCTCGCGAATAATCCTTGGTTTCCCGGTACAGGGTGCCTAGCCAATTCCAGGCGACGGCATTGTCCGGGTTCAGACGCGTGGCTTTCTCGAAGTTCGAGATCGCCAGGCTCGGCTGATTGGCCTTGGCCTGGAGGATCGCCAGATCGGTGAACGGGCCGGAGAAGTCCGGAAAGTCCTTGGCCAGCGCCAGGAAGGCTTCGCGCGCATCCTTGTTCTGGCGGTCCTTCATCAGCTTCAGCGCTTCGTCGAAGCGCGCCTGGGGATCGCCCTTGTCGGCCTTGGCTGCCTGCTTGGTGGCCGGTGCTGGCGCCGGTTCGCTGGGCCGCGGAGCGGCCTTCTTCGGCTGTGCGCCGCAACCGGCCGCCAGCAGGGCAACCAGGGCGAGGGCCAGCCAGCGGGATGCACGCGGCACGGTCATCGGCTCAGCGCAGGGTGTCATAGGAGTCCTCACGGATTTCGCGCTTGCCGTACTTGCCCGGTGCCAGTTCGCCGAGTGCCTTGACGCTCTTTGCGATGTTCGCGTTCCAGAGGTTCTGGCCGATTCGCTTCAGGTTCGCTTCATGGGCTTCGACCGCTTTCTGGTCGAACGGATCGGCCTGTTCCTCGATCAACAACTGGTACTGCTCGAGTTCATCCGGCTTCAAGCCCTTGGGGCGCTCGGATTCGATCAGTGCACGGCTAAAGTCACGGTAGACGATGCCCAGTTCGTAGGTCGCCGCGGTCGTTGTCTCGGCATAGCCATAGGCGGCCGCTCGGTTCAACGCCTGCACGGCGAGCTCGGTGGCGTTCTTGCGGGCCGGCAGGCTTTTCTCGACCGGCAAACTCAGCTTGATTCCGCGGGCATCCTGGGCCGCAGCCATGGCCAGTTCCAGACTGGCCTGGGAGGCAACCAGTTTGCTGGCGTCGGTGCGCGCTGCACCAGCGTTGGTGTCCGCCTTGACCAGCTCGTTCAGCCAGTACAGGTAGCGACCGCGGTCGCTGGCCGCCAGGGACAGATCGGCGAGGCGCCGGCGGCCGGTGATGCCGCGGTCCAGCGGCAGAGCGAAGTTGCCGACGTAGTACTCGTAGGCCTTGGCAGTTGGCGCCGCCATCTTTGCCTCGTCGTACAAGGTCGCCGCCAGCCATGCCGATTCGCGGCGGGTGTCCTGGCCCTCGGTGGTGCGCTGGGCGATACGGCTGAACGCAGCGGCAGCGGCCGCCGGTTTGCCGTCTTTCTGGTAAGTGGCAGCCAGCTTCTTGTCGACGTCCGAGATCAGCGGATTGTTCGGATAGCGGCTACGGAAACCTTCCAGGGTCGCCGCCGCTTTCGGCCAGTCCTCGAGCGTCAGAAATGCGCTGGCGGCGTCGAAGTCGGCGTTCGGACGGATGCTGGCATCCGGCACGGTGGCGCCGACGCGCAGGAAGGCTTCCGCCGCTGCGCGCAGGTTGCCGGCGGTGCGGGCCGCCTCACCCTGCTTGTAGATCGAGGCGGCGAGTTGGTCGACCGCCAGCTTGCGCTCCGGCGCGTTCGGCGCCAGCAGCGCCACCAGATTGCCGTAGGCGGCCTCGGCTTCCGGATAGCGAGCCTGGGCGAAGCGGGAATCGGCGATCACGCCGAGCGCCAGCTTGCGCTGTTCGGCCGTCGCCGCCGGCGTCCGCGCCATCAGTCGTTCGGCGACCTTGACGGCTTCGTCGAGCGCCTTGATCTCGTAGAGATCCTGAGCGGCGCGGGTGACGACCACGGTCCACTGGGCATGACTGTTGAAGGTATCGGCCAGCTTCAGGCTGGCGTCGACCGATTGGCGCAGCGCGGCCGGACGTTCCGCGGCCGGCACTTCCTTGGCCAGACGCTGCCAGGCCTGCACGGCAGCGTAGGCTGCCTCGTCCGCCTTCGGGTGATTGCCGTAGTTGTAGGCCGTCTTCAGATACTGATTCGCGGCATCTGCGGTGCGACCGCCGTCGAACAGCGAATCGGCAAACAGCAGGTTGACGTCGGCGATCTTCGGGTCGGACGGGAAGTTGCCGAGAATCTTCTGATACCAGCCGGCAGCGGCGATGAAGTCCTTGGTCGCTTCGGCGGTCTTGCCGGCCTGCTGTTGCGCCTGGGCCCGCGCCTGGTAATGGCGGCCGAGGTCTTCGAAGCTGGCGCGCAGCGTGGTCAGCACTTCGGCGGTCGGCTGGCGACCGGTCCAGTAGCTGGCGCTGGGTTCGTAGGCGGTGACGTAGCGTTCCTTCTCGCGCACGACGAGGTCGTTGAAACCACCGTCGGCGTAGGCAGCGATCACTCGGGTCTGGAACTTCGGCGCACTCGGGTGCGTCGGGTAGCGGCTGATGAACGCCGCATAGCTGACCGCAGCGTCGCTGTAGCGCCGCTTCTCGACGAACAGGTCGCCGAGCGCGTTGTAGATCAGCGGATAGAAACGAGGCTCGGCGCCACCGTTGGTCCTGGCACTGCGGGTGAAGTAATCGTTGATCGCATTGCCGCCACCGAGCGCTGCAAAGGCGAGGCTGGTGACACGCAGGCTCGACGATGCCAGATCGGCCTTGTCCTTCGGCACCGCTTTCAGCGCCGCTTCCGGGTCTTCCAGTTCGCCCGGCGGCAGTTCGCGGTCGAGGATCGTGAAGAACACCGGCAGCGCCTTGTCGTACTTGGACTGCTTCTGCAGCGACCAGCCGTATTTGTACTGGGCCGATTCGAAGAAGCTTGCGCTGGCTCCCAGGCCGAGCACGAACTGGTAGTCCCGCTCGGCTTCGTCGTAGCGACCGAGGCCATAGAGAATTTCGCCGTTGCGGAAACGGGCGTCGCCTATCAGGTTCGAGGTCGGGTACTTCTCGCTGAGCTGGCGCAGCGTGGCGATCGCTTCGTCGATCTGGTTGTTGTTCTGATAGGCGCGCGCCAGCTGGTAGAGCAGGCGATCGTTGTTGCGATCATTCGGACGCTCGGCGAGCAGTGCCTTGTAGGTGGCAATCGAGCGCTCGATTGCCGCCGGGTCGGAATTGCCCTTGCTGTCCTGCACCTGAATCTGCAGATCGGCGAGACGGCGCATCGCTTCCACGCGGGTGTCGTCGTCTGGCTTCAGCTTGAGCAGTTCACGGTAGTTCTCGAGCGCTTTTTCCGGGTCCGTGGTGACCGCTTCCGAGCGGATCACCGGTAATTTGTCTTCAGCCGGCGCCGACTGCTTGGTCAGCGTGCGGATCGGTGGCGAGACATTCTTCGGCTCGGACGAGGCGCAGCTGGCGAGGAACAACGCGGCAACCGACAGCGCCAGCGGCGTGCGGAGGCCTGCGACGGGCTTCGGGCACAGCTTGGCTTGCCTCAAGGTGCCTCTCCCTTCAATTGCCGGTCATAGATGCGCGCCATCGCGAAACGGGCCTCGATCAGATATTTCTCGGTGATCCGGCGCTGGTCGGCGAGGTTGTCGAGCGCCAGTTTCTCGATCAGCTTGGCCTGCTGCTTCGCCGTGGCATCGACCTGGGGCAGCAGCACGTCGATGCGCGCCTTCAAGGCTTCCATCCGTTCGTAGACGCCGTTGTAGGCCGTCGACGGCGGGGCACTGGCGGCGAGCAGGATGATCGGCGAGTCGATCAGCGGCGGCGTTGCCGACACGGTGGCAAAGTCGGCGGCGCTCAGGGTCTCGCTGGTGCGCAGCGTCACCGGGGGGGGCGGCACGCCCGGTACTGTCGCCGGCTTGTCCTTCTGGCGGCTCAACTGGCGATCGAGCAATTGCTCGGTGGAGATCGGCGGCCCCTTGCGCGCCAGCCAGCCGGCCTGGGCATCGGCCATGCGCTCTTTCCAAGCGTCGAGATTACGCTTCAGCAACAGCGCATCGCGATAGTTCTTCAGCGGTTCCTGGAAGCGGTTCTCGGCAATCATCCGCTGCAGGTAATAGGTTTCCATGGCGTCCGGAAGATCCTTGAGTTCCCAGACCCAGCCGGATTCGACGTTCGCCGTGCGCCGTACCATCGTCGAGATCATGCGGCCGCTGCGGACATAGGCGGCGCTCTCGTCCAGACGCCGGCGCGCCGTGGTCAGCGCATCGACGGCGCGCTGGTAGAAGGCTTCGGCCTGCAGATGGGCGCCGAGCTTGTCGAGGGTGAACGGAATCGCCAGCAGCACTTCCTGCACGGCGGGATCGATGGGATCGCGCGTCGCCAGCTCGACCCAGGGCACCAGCGCTTTCTTCAGCGCCGCTTCTTCCTCGGCCGAGGCCTTGGTCAGACGGAACGACTGCAGTCCGGCGCGCCGGTAGATGTCATCGTCGAGGAAACCGGGGCGCAGCAGCACGCCGATCGTCGACAGCGATTTCGAAGCACCGGAATCGGCTGCCTCGTCGCCGACGGCGACCTTCTTCTGATTCTTGCCGCTTGGCGCCAGGTAGGCCCAGCCGAGACCGAGCAAGGCGCGATTCGACAGCGGACCATCACTGCGCACACGTTGCAGGACGCCGACCGCGGTGCCGCCCTGCTGGTTGCGCAGGAAGTGATAGCCCAGCGCCAGATTGGCCTTGTCGCGTACCGCCAGTTCATCCTGGTCGCTGGCGGTGAGCTGACCGACCCGGTCGAGCACATTCAGACCCTGGCCGACGCGGCCGTCCTTGACCAGAGCAACGCCGTAGTTGAAGCGGGTGAAGGCGCGCTGCTGGCCGGCGTCCTTGATCTCGGCCAGCACCGCTGCGGCTTCGCCATAGCGTCCCTGGGCGAGCAGGGCGCGACCCAGCAGGTCCTGCCACTGCAACGTGGCCTGCTTGGGCAGCTGCGGCTTCATCGCTTCGAGTTCGGCAATTGCCGCGCTCTGCTTGCCGCGCTGGTAGTTGAATTCCGCCAGTTGCAGCCGGGCGCGGGCGAGCGACAGCGCTGTGCTCGGCTCGCGCACCCCTTCACGGTAGATGGTGTTGGCGCGTTGCTCGACGCCGAAATTCAGCGTCGCGTCGGCAAGGCGCCGGAAGTAGGTGGCCGACAGCTGACGGTCCGGCTTTTCGCCGAGCAGCTGGAGGAGTTCGCTCGAAGCGCTGAAGTAGCGCTGGTCGCCGATCAGGAATTCGGCGGCCCTTACGTGCGGGTCATTCGGACTGCCCACTTCGTAGCGATCGATCGCCAGTGCGGGAATGGCCGTGACCAGCAGGCTGGCGCAGAGAATGCGAGAGATCATCGCGACGGTCTCCAGTCGCGCAGAGCCATGGTCGGCTGCTCGCCCAGTGAGTTGACAGCAATCAGCACTTCCAGATCCGAAGCCTGCGAGTTTTTATCGAACACCGCTTCATAGTGGCCGTGCATGCGTGGGCTGTCTGGCGCGGTGTCGGCGTAGCGTCCGGCGAACTCGGCGCGCAGTCTATGGGCACCCGGGGGGACATTGAGACGCAGTGCCCGATACAGGCCACGACGCTGCAGCGACACCGCCTCGGTGACTTCCAGCTTCCGCCGCACTGGCGCGTTGCCGTCGATGGTGATCACCACTTCATCAAGCAGCAGGCCTGGCGCGTTGAGCCCGACGTAGACCGTGACTCGCGTCTCTTCCGGATACAGGAAGGCGTCTTCGGTGCGGATCGCCTGCTGGTTGATGTCGAGTACTTCCGACTTCAACTGCTGCAGCGTCCTGTCGATTTCCAGCACGGCCGGATCGGCGGGCTGGGGAGAAGCTGCATGCGCTGCGAAAGGCAGACAGGCAACCACTAAACATCTGAACAAGCGGTTCGGCGGGCGAAAAGCCATGTTCGGTATCTGGGCTGGGAGCGTTGAAGAGGCGCGAGTCTAGCAAATGCCTTGCGGCCGACGGAAACGGACAGCGGGTTCAGCGGATACGCGGTACGTGACTATCTTTCGAGCGGCGCAAAGCAGCGAAAACCGCGACTGAATCGGTCATTTCCTGGCCGGTTCTCGCTGCCATTGCTGCAGCCAGCGCGGGCTCCGCACTACGCATGAACGGATTGCGCGCACGCTCGCCGGCGATCGTGCCCGGTACCGTTGCGATCCCCTGGGCGCGCAGTGCCTGAAGGCGGGCGAATTCCGAGTTGAGCGCCGCGTTGTCCGGCTCGATGCTGGTGACGAAATCGTAGTTCGACAGCGTGTATTCGTGAGCGCAATAGACGGCCGTGTCGCCGGGCAGCGCCGCAAGCCGCGCCAGCGAGTCGTGCATCTGCTTCGGAGTACCTTCGAACAGCCGGCCACAGCCGCCAATGAACAGGGTGTCGCCACAGAACAGCAGATGCTGTGAGGGCTCGAAATAGGCGATATGCCCCAGCGTGTGGCCGGGCACGGCAAGTACTTCCAGGCTTACTGCCAGGGATTCGAGATGGACCCGGTCGCCGTTGTCTAGCAGCGTGCTCAGCCCCTTGATCTTGCCGCTCTCGGCGCGTGGGCCATAGACCGTCGCGGCAGTTGCGCCGGCGAGTGCGGCGAGGCCGCCGACGTGATCCGGGTGATGGTGGGTGATCAGGATCGCGTCGAGCACCAGATTGCGGGAAGCGAGCGCCCTGAGGACAACATCGGCATCGCCCGGATCAACGACGGCGGCATGGCCGTCGCGTTCGAGCAGCCAAAGATAGTTGTCGGTGAACGCGGGCAGGGCAGTGACGGTTATCATGACGCCATCCTCTTCATCGCAGACCGGCCCGTCAACCATGTCTAACCGTCTCGCGGTCAGCGGCGGCCAGCCGTTCAACCGCCAAGCACTGAGAACCTGGCTGGCCAGCCCGCGCGGCAAGCGCCTGCTGGCCATCGAAGAGCGCGAACTGGCCCGCGTGCTGCCCAGTCTGTTCGGCCGGCATTGCCTGCAGATCGGCAATTGGGGTGACGGCCAGCTCCTCGCCTCGGCCGACATGCTCCATCACGCTGTGCTCGGCACCCTGGTCGACAGCTTCGGTGACGCGCAGGCAGTGATCAAGCCCGATGCGCTGCCGATCTTGGAGCGTGGCGTCGACGCCGTGCTGCTGCCACACACGCTGGAATTCACGCCTTCGCCGCACAATCTGCTGCGCGAGGTCAATCGCATCCTCAGCGACCGCGGCCGGCTGATGATCCTCGGCTTCAATCCCTGGAGTCTCTGGGGGCTGCGGCGCGTGCTCGGCATCGGTGCGCGAGCGTTTCCGCCGGGTGCGCGCTTCCACGGCACCGGGCGGCTTGGCGACTGGCTGGAGCTGCTCGATTTCGAAGTGACCGAACTACGCCGCTTCGGTGTCGGTTTTCCCTGGACCGAGGCCCGCACCGCCGGGGAGCCGTTCACGATAACCAGTCTGGCAACGCCGCTGGCCGAAGGCTACCTCATCATTGCCAAGAAGCGCGTCGTCCCCATGTCCCTGGTCACCCGTCTGCCGCGTGCGCAGATCAAGCCTATGGTCGGTCGCGCCCTGGGCGGCGTTGCCGCCACCCCCGCTTCTGCGCCGGATCTCAATACCCCCGCTGAATGAAAGCAGTCATCGCGTACACCGACGGCGCCTGCCGCGGCAACCCCGGCCCTGGAGGCTGGGGTGTATCCCTCCAGTATGGAGGCCATCAGAAGGAACTCTGTGGCGGGGAGGCTCCAACCACCAACAACCGCATGGAACTGATGGCGGCAATCAGCGCGCTGGAGTCCCTGCGTGAAGCCTGCGCGGTGACCTTGCACACGGACTCCAAGTACGTGCTGCAGGGGCTCACGGAATGGTTGCCGGGCTGGAAGAAGCGCGGCTGGAAGACTGCCGACAAGAAGCCGGTCAAGAATCAGGACTTGTGGCAACGCCTGGATGCGGCTGCGGCACGGCACCAGATCGACTGGCGCTGGATCAAGGGCCATTCAGGGGATCCGGGTAACGAGAACGCGGACCGGCTGGCCAACAAGGGTCTGGAGCTGGCCCAGACCGAGCGGGCCTGAGCAACAGATCAAGACCCGGTCTCCAGGAGGCGCGCCGAGCGGCGCCCTCCCAGGAGACCGGTTCGATTACTTCTTCTTCTTCGCCGCCTTGTTCTTGCCAGCCGGCTTCGCAGCCGCCGCCTTCGAGGCACGCGAGGATTCTTCGTTGTAGACCTTGGTGAACGGCGGCTTGTCGAGCAGCTTGAATTCGACGCGACGATTGTCGGCACGGCCCTCCGGCGAATCGTTGCTGCTGATCGGCGTGCTCTCGCCGTAGCCCTTGGCAGTGACGCGCCCGGCGGCGATGCCCTTGCCGACCAGATAGGTCTTCACGGAATCGGCACGACGCTGCGACAGCTTCTGGTTGTACTGCGTGGAGCCGGTCGAATCGGTGTGGCCACCGACTTCCAGGTTCAGCACCGGCTGCGCGGCCAAGGCTGCGGCAACTTCATCGAGCGTCTGCTTGGCCGGGCCGGTCAGTTCGGAACCGTCGTAGACGAAGTTGACCGCTCTGAGGACGATGGTCTGCTCGATGATGCAACCGGTGGCGTCGACCCTGAAGCCCTTCGGCGTGTTCGGGCACTTGTCGAGCGCATCCTCGACACCGTCGCCGTCGCTGTCGACGCGAGGCGGCGGCGGTGCACAGGTCTCGCAGACCTGGGGCACCACTTCCTTGATCGCGACCACCGGCGGCCGCACGCCGCCGATCTCCCAGGTCACGCCGAAGTTGTACTCGAGGTTGTGCACCGTCGGGCTGAAGCCGATGACGTGGCGAATGTCGGCGCGCAGCGCGAAGTCCTCGGCGATGAAGTACTTGAAGCCGCTACCGTACTCAAGCAGCGTCTTGTTGGTCTTCGGACGATCGAGATCCGGAATGGAGATGTTGTAGCGGCCGACGCCGAGGGCCAGGAACGGCACCAGCTTCTTGGTCGGTTGGAAGTGGTACAGAACATTGCCGCCGAAGCGGAATACGTCCCGCTCGATATTCACGTCAGGTCCGGAATTGCGCTTCGATTCGGTCAGCACATAGCTGCCAAACAGCTCCGCACCCCAGTTTTCGGTGAAGTTGTAGCCGCCACGCAAGCCGAACACCGGCGCGTATTCCAGTTCCTGCTTGTCGTCGAAGCGGTAGCCACCCACATAGGGTGTCAGGTTCCAGGCTTCGGCACGGTTCTGGGCGTTAGCAGTCATCGTCAAGCCGAGCAACGAAGCTCCGAGCAGGCCGACGGTCATTTTCTTGTTCATGATGGTTCCCTTGTCTTTGGGCTTGATCGTCGGTCGATTCACGGCGTGGTCGCATTGATCGTGGCGCGGCGGATCTGCGCGCTGCCGAAGGTCAGGACCCTGCCGAAAACCCTCGTGCGATTGCCGAGTTTGAATGAGGTGCCCGCCATCAAGGTGCCGCCGATGTGGGCGTCATTCCCGGTGGTGATGGTGCCATCGACGACCCAGAACACATTGGTCGTCTGGGCGCCGTTGGCAAGCACGATCTCGGAGTCTTCGCCGAAGCTCAGATCGCCGCCGACCTGGAAGACCCAGACAGCGCTCGGGTCGCCAAGCGCATCCAGCGTCAGCACCGTTGCAGGGTCAAGGGCCATCGGCCCGGTCGTTGTGTAGACGCCGGGCTTCAGGGTCTGGCCGTTAAGCAACGGCGTGTCCGGGCCGACCGGTCGACCGCGCGCGTCATCGAAGGCGAGCTGCAGGTCTGCTATTGCCTGGTTCGCGACATCGGTGCTGTCGTACAGGGTGCCGTTCAACGTCAGATCGGCGGGTGCAGCACACCCGGGGCAGGTCGTGGCGATATCGCCATTGATGATGGTCGGACTGGCGGTGTTGTTGAGGCCGTCGCCGGCGACGATGGCGAAGCCGGTCAGCGAACGCAGCGGCACCGGCGACTGGCAGACCGTGGTGGTCGGTCCGATGCGGAACGTCCACGGATTCGGCACCGGCCCGCCCGCCATGTCCAGCGGGTTGCCGGCGCGATCGGTCGCACCGCTGGTGACGGTCGCCGTGTACTCGGTATCGGCTACGAAATTCTCGGCCTGATGGAACGTCGCGGTACGGGTGGTCGCGTTGTACGACACGATCCCCGGAACTTCGCCGCTCGGTCCGATCACGGTGAAGTTATCGACGACCGTGCTTCTGATCATCTGCTCATTGAAAGTGGCATTGATCGTCGAATTGATGCAGACGGTGTTGGCAGCAGCCGGTGGCGAGGTCCGGATTACGAAAGGCGGAGTGACGTCCAGTTCGAGGCCGGTCGTGAAAGTCCAGGGATTCGCGACGTCGGAGCCGACCAACGGGTTGCCGGCGAGATCGGTCACGGCATTGGTCACGGTCACCGAATACAGCGTTGATGCGGCCAGCGGCACGCTCGGGACAAACGTTATCGACCGGCCGGAGAACTCGAAAGTGCCGGTGATGGGCGCGCTGCCGACGGGGGCCACAACGAAGCTCGATGCGGAGACCGTCGCTGGATTAACCGGTTCGCTGAAGGTGGCGATGATCAAAGCAGTGGGCGCAACACCGGTTGCCGTGTCGAACGGCTCGGCGAGGACCAGGGTCGGTGACGTGGTGTCGCCGATCGCGCCGGTGGCGAACGTCCAGACGAACGGAGTGCCCAGCGGATTGCCGGACAGATCGGCGAGGGTTGGTGCCAGCCTGGCGGTGTAGGTCGTGTTGCTCTGCAGCTGGGAGACGCTCGTCGCCGTGCCCGGCGTGAAGGTCAGTACTGAACCCGAGACGCTGACGGTGCCGGCGCCGGGACATTGCCAGGACTGCTGGTCACCGTGAAGCCGGTGCTACCGATCGAGGCGGGGTCGATGGCTTCGCTGAAAGTTGCCAACAGGCGGCGGTTCCCCGGCACGTTGGTCGCATCAGCAACCGGGTCGACGGCGCTGACCTGCGGCGGCGTCGTATCCGGAAGCGCCCCGGTGGTGAACGTCCAGGTGAAGGTACTCGCCAGGGCGTTGTCGACCAGGTCGCGCACCGTCGTGCTGATGGTGGCCGTATAGACCGTGTTGGGCAACAGCGCGGTGGTCGGCGCAAAACTGGCGATGACGCCGGCGTAGGTGACGGTGCCCGGAACAAGGGCGCCGTTCGCCCTGACCTGGAAGCTCGAGCCGTTGATCGTCGCCGGATTGATCGCTTCGCTGAAAGTGGCCTTGATCGCAGTGGTTGATACCGACACGCCCGTCTGGGTGTTGATCGGCGAAGTGGCGATCACCGTTGGCGGGGTGACGTCGCCGGTCTGGTTCTCGCCGCAGGCTGATACCAGCGCTGCCATCAATATCAGCGCCAACCAGTTGCCGATAGTTCTAAAATGAATTTTACGATCGCGCATTGGGCAGATCTCGATCTAGTGATTGGTGAAAATGGTCAGCGCGACAACGCGGTCGTCGCGACCACCCTGAGCGTGAATGGATGGGGGTTGCTGCAGCTCGATGGACTTGGCTGGTATCAACGGTAGAAGTGTACTGACGTCCGGGCTTGAATGTACCTAATTTGGTTGAACTATCTCACCTTGACTGTCGCAATAATCGATCCGTCCGCGAGAAAATGCCCATGAGCCGCCAGGTTCTGCTCGATACCGAGACCACCGGCCTCGAGTCACGCGAGCATCGCGTCATCGAAATTGGTTGCATCGAGCTCAGAAATCGTCGCGTCACCGCCGAACAGCGCTGGTACCTGAACCCCGACCGCGACAGCGACCCCGGGGCGCTGGAAGTGCATGGCCTGACTACGGCTTTTCTGGCCGACAAGCCGCGCTTCCGCCAGGTTGCTGACGAGGTGATCGAGTTCTTGCGAGGCGCCGAACTGATCATCCATAACGCGGCGTTCGACGTCGGCTTCATGGACAAGGAGTTCGAGCGCGCCGGCCGACCGGAGCGGATCGCCAGCCTGTGCACGGTGACCGACACCGTGCGCATGGCCAAACGCTTGCATCCAGGGCAGAAAGCCAGCCTGGATGCGCTGTGCAAGCGCTACGGGATCGACAACTCGCACCGCGAGTTGCACGGCGCGCTGCTCGACGCCCGCCTGCTCGCCGAGGTCTACCTGGCGATGACCGGTGGCCAGGCTGCGCTCGGTCTGATCAGCGAGCCGGAGGCTGGCAAGCTTGACGCTGCCGCGACGGCTGCCGCTTACGCGGCCGATCTGAGCCGGCCGCTGCGGGTGATCCGGGCCAGCGACGAGGAAGCTGCGGCCCATGCCGCTCGGATGAAGTACATCGTCAAGAAGAGTGGCAAGACCTTCTGGCCGGAAGCAGTCGAGCCTTTGGTCGGCTGATCGGCTGATCGGCTGATCGGCTTCAGGTTTCCCGGGAGCTCAGCCCGCGTCTTCTGGTCGTTCCACCTGGCGTGGGGCGCGATTTGTCAGCATTGCGCCTGATCCTGCATGGACGCGGTTCGTGGTCAGGTCGGCCGAGATGCGGGTAGTCGTGTTCGTGGTCGAATCGCAACGCGACTTCCAGCAACGCAGGAAGGCGCCGTCGGTCCAGCTACCGCGCCAGCCGTCCCTGCTCGCCATGCCACGGAATCATGCCGGCACGCGTCGGGCGAGAGCGGTGACCACTTCAAAGTACGGTGGGCGGGGATCGCGCGAGGTGACCCGGCAGAGGTCAACAACTAGCCCGGCTTGGCGCAGCCAGCCGGCGAGCATCTCGGCGGTCACGCCGAGGTTTACGTGATCGTAGGCCTGCATCGCCGCCTCATGGTTGTGGACGTTCAATGTCGCGATGATCAGCCGGCCGCCAGGACGCAGGCACCGCGCCGCTTCGACCAGCACTGCCTCTGGCTTCCGCGCATAGGTCAGCGCGTGCATCAGAAAAACATGATCGAAACTGCTGTCACAGTAGGGCAGTTGACGCATGTCCGCCTGGATGAACGCGACATTGGCAGGATCGCCGAGCCGGCGCCGGGCAGCTCCCAGGACCTTGGCGCTGATATCGACGCAGGCGACGCTGCGCGCCCGCTCGGCGATCAGCTCGGCCAGCACGCCGTCGCCGGATGCCACGTCGAGCACGTCGCCGAGATCGAGCAGGCCGATCAGGGCGCGGGCCGTCGCTTCCCAGGTGCGCCCGGGCGAGTAGTGCAGTTCCATCCGCCCGGCGACCGATTCCGCCCAGGTCTGGCCATGCTTGCGGATGCGGACCACTTCGCTGGCACGCTCCCGATCGAGTTGGGCCTGGGGGTCGTCGAGCCGCTCGCGCATCACCGCCCATAACTCGGAAGCGCGGCCACGGTCCGGGTTCAGGCTGTAGAGGGCGCCGCCGCCACTACGGCCGGTCTGCACCAATCCGGCCCGTTTCAGCCGGCCGAGATGTGTCGACACCCGGCTCTGCGCCAATCCTGTGATCTCGGTCAGTTCAGCGACCGACAGCGGCTGGGCCTCCAGCAGCAGCAGCAGTCGCAGCCGGCTGGCATCTGCCAGCAGGCGCCACAACTCGGTGCTTTGCGCGATGCTCAGTTTCATGCGTACAGGCGAGTCGCTCGGAGTCGATGGAAAACGAAAAAGCCTGCCGACGCCCCGTCGGCAGGCTTGGCGACCGGACCGCCGGGCGAAAGATCAGCCCTGCGACTTGACCGAGTCGACAGCGGCACCGATTGCGGTGGAAGCGCTTTCGACACCGGCCTTGGCGGCATCGACTGCCTTCTCGGCGCCGGTGGTCACCGTCGTTGCGGCCTTGGTGACGACTTTCTTGGCGGCACTGGTGGCTCGGCTGGCACGCGAATTCGGCGACGGCGTCGGTACCGGGCGGCTGACGATTTTCTTGGCCTCGGCGACACCGGCCTTGGCGGCGTTTTCAACGGTCTTCTCGACCGACTTCGCCGCCTTCACAACCTCCTTCTCGACGACCTTGGCGACCTTCTTCACCGCCTTGGTCTCGGCCTTGATCACCTTGCCGATCTTGCCGGCCTCGGCCTTGACCTCCTTCTTGATGGTCTTGGCGTCAGCCTTCAGCGACTTTTCGGCCTTGGTGACCTGAGCCTTGATGTCCTTCTTGGCGTCCTTGATGGTGGCGCCGGCCTTCTTGCCAGCCTTCTGGGCATCGGCCTTGATCTTGGCGAGGGCCTTCTGAGCCGGCGCGATCGCCTTTTCCAGTCGGGCGATCGACAGTGGCGCACCGCCCTTGCCGCCCTTGACCAGCTTGGCCAGCTCGGCACGGGCTTCGGCGACCACCGCCAGCGAGGCGCGGGCGTTCTCGATCAGCCGGGACACCGCTTCCTGCAGCAGGTCTGCCTGTTTCTGGGCGGCTGACTTCAGATTCTTGTCACCTTGCGCCTTCTTTAGAGAGGCGACGGCGGCCTTGTAGTAGTCGTTCAGCGCCTTTAGTTCGGCATCGGCCAGCTTCTGCACGCCGCCGTAAACGATCTGGTTGGCATTGCCGAGCGTATCCAGCGACTGCCGGACGATCTCGAGTAGATCGTTGATGGGCTTGGTGAAAGTCTTCTTGTCAGCCATGTCGCGTTACCCCCTGTGCGGTGAACGAGGTCCGATTCTAGGTGGGCGTTCACAACAGCGTCAAAACAAGCAGTTGCGGCACCATCGCAGCCTTTGCCGAGAGTTCGTGCGGCTGCGGCACCGGAAGTGGGGGGTCGTCTTCGGCGGCAGCCTCCGACAGTGGCAATGCGGTCGGACAAGGCGCGTATAATGCTTCGCCCATACGGTACCGAATGGAAAACCGGTCCCGGCCGACACTTCCGTATAACTCCACGAGGACTCACGCCCCATGTATCAAGGCAAATCGATCCAGGTCACGCGGCTGGATGGCGACATCGCCGAACTGAAGTTCGACCGTCAGAATGAGTCGGTCAACAAGTTCGACGCCGCCACCCTCGCCGAACTGAAGGAAGCCGGTGCGCTGCTCACCGCCGACACCAGCCTCAAGGGCCTGATCGTCAGCAGCGGCAAGGACGTGTTCATCGTCGGTGCCGACATCACCGAGTTCGGCAAAAGCTTCCAGCTCCCGGAAGAAGAGATCGCCAAGTGGGCGGTCGAAACCAACAAGATCTTCTCGACCATCGAGGATCTGCCGTTCCCGACCGTCACCGCGATCAATGGCATGGCCCTCGGTGGCGGCTTCGAGATGGCGCTGTCGACCGACTACCGCGTGATCTCGGCCAAGGCCGCTATCGGGTTCCCGGAAGTGAAGCTCGGCATCATTCCGGGCTTCGCCGGCACCGTGCGCTTCGCCCGCCTGTGCGGCGCCGACAATGCCATCGAGTGGATCGCCAGCGGCGACCAGAAGAAGCCGGAAGCGGCCCTGCCGATCAAGGCCGTCGACGCCGTGGTCCCGCCCGAGAAAGTCCGTGAAGCGGCACTGAAGCTGCTGGCGCTGGCCCAGAGCGGCGCCTTCGACTGGCAAGCCCGCCGCGCCCAGAAGAAGGGCAAGCTGAAGCTCGGCCCGATCGAAGCGGCGATGGTCTTCGAGACCGCCAAGGGCTTCATCGCCGGCAAGGCAGGCAAGCATTTCCCGGCGCCGCTCGCCGCCGTGACCGCGATCCAGAAGGCTGCCGGCAAGACCCGCGATGACGCCATCGCAATCGAGTCCGCGACCTTCGCCAGGCTGGCCAAGACCCAGGCCGCCGATTCGCTGATCGGTCTGTTCCTCAACGACCAGTTGTTGAAGAAGAAGGGCAAGGCCTACGCGAAGATCGCCCGCCCGGTAAAGCAGGGCGCGGTCCTCGGCGCCGGCATCATGGGCGGCGGCATCGCCTACCAGAGTGCCGTCAAGGGCACGCCGGTGGTGCTCAAGGACATCGCCGATCCAGCGCTGGCGCTCGGCATGGGTGAAGCCAACAAGCTGCTGTCGGCACAGATAGCCCGCAAGAAGCTGACGCCGGAAAAGGCCGGTGCGGTGCTGGCCTCGATTCGCCCGACCCTGAACTACGGCGACTTCAAGGGCGTCGATGTAGTCGTTGAAGCGGTCACCGAGAACCCGAAGGTCAAGAAGCTGGTGCTGGCCGATGTCGAGGCGGCGGTGCGTGACGATGCGGTGATCGCCTCGAACACCTCGTCGATCTCGATCGACCTGCTCGCCGACGGCCTGAAGCGCCCCGAGAACTTCCTCGGCATGCATTTCTTCAACCCGGTGCACAAGATGCCGCTGGTCGAGGTCATCAAGGGTGCCAAGACTTCACCGGAAGCGGTGGCGACGATCGTCGCCTACGCCTCGGCGATGGGCAAGACCCCGATCGTGGTCAACAACTGCCCGGGCTTCCTGGTCAACCGCATCCTGTTCCCGTACTTCGGCGGCTGGAGCCTGCTGCTGCGCGACGGCGGCGACTACCAGAAGATCGACAAGGCGGCCGAATCCTTCGGCTGGCCGATGGGCCCGAGCTACCTGCAGGACGTGGTCGGCATCGACACCTCGCACCATGTCGGTGACGTGCTCGCCGAAGGCTATCCGGACCGCATGGGCAAGGAATTCCGCACCGCGCTCGACGTGATGTATGACGCCAAGCGCTTCGGCCAGAAGAACGGCATCGGCTTCTACAAGTACGAGACCGATCCCAAGGGCAAGCCGAAGAAGGTCGTCGTTGCCGACACCTACGAGCTGATTGCCCAGGTGCAGCCGAACGGCACCAAGGACTACTCGGATGAGGAAATCATGGAGCGGCTGATGATCCCGATGATCATCGAGACGGCCCGCTGCCTCGAAGAGAAGATCGTCGACACCGCGAACGAGGCCGACATGGGCCTGATCATGGGTGTGGGCTTCCCGCCGCACCTCGGCGGCGCCCTGAAGTATGCCGATGCCATCGGCCTCGCGAACCTCGTCGAGAAGTGCGCGAAGTACGCCTCGCTCGGCAAGTTGTACGAACCGACCGCGACGATGAAGGCCATGGCAGCTGCCGGCCAGCGCTACTACCCGCTCTGATCGCAGCGACCTGAACGAATACTGGAGATCTGAAATGACTGATGTCGTCATCGTTGATGCAGTCCGCACCCCGATGGGCCGCTCGAAGGCCGGCGTGTTCCGCAATGTCCGCGCCGAGAATCTTTCGGCCGAACTGATCAAGGCGCTGCTGAAGCGCAACCCGTCGGTGAACCCGAAGGAAATCGAGGACGTGATCTGGGGCTGCGTGCAGCAGACCAAGGAGCAGGGCTTCAACATCGCGCGCCAGGCAAGCTTGCTGGCTGGCCTGCCGATCGAAGTCTCGGGCCAGACCGTCAACCGTCTCTGCGGTTCGTCGATGACCGCAATCCACTCGGCTGTCGGCGCCATCCAGGCCGGTGCCGGTGACATCTTCATCTGCGGCGGCGTCGAGCACATGGGCCACGTGCCGATGGACTACAACTTCGACGGCAACCCGGAGCTTTCCGTCACCACGGCGAAGGCCGCGGCGATGATGGGCCTGACCGCGGAAATGCTGGCCACCGCGTTCCAGCTGCCGCGTCTTAAACAGGACGAGTTCGCGCTCGCCTCGCACCAGAAGGCCGCGGCCGCGCAGAAGAATGGCGGCTTCAAGAACGAGATGATCCCGGTTGCCGGACATGACGCCGATGGTCTGCCGATCCTGGTCGACTTCGATGAGGTGGTCCGCGGCAACGCCAACATCGATGACCTCGGCAAGCTGAAGCCGGCCTTCAATCCGAAGGGCTCGGTCACCGCCGGCAACAGCTCTGCGCTTTCCGATGGCGCCTCGGCGGTACTGGTGATGACGGCCGACAAGGCCAAGGCGCTCGGTCTGAAGCCGCTGGCTCGCATCGTGTCGATGGCGAGCGCCGGCTGCGATCCGTCGACGATGGGCCGAGGCCCGGTGCCGGCAACCCTGAAGGCACTGAAGCGTGCCGGCCTGACCCTGGCCGACATCGACTACTTCGAGCTCAACGAAGCCTTTGCAGCCCAGGCGCTGGCGGTGATGACCGAGCTGAAGATCCTCGACCGCATGGACCGCGTGAACCTGAAGGGCGGCGCGATCGCTCTCGGCCATCCGCTGGGCTGCTCCGGTGCCCGCATCACCGGCGCGCTGGCGCACGTGCTGAACGAGCAGGGCGGCCGTTACGGTCTGGCGACCATGTGCATCGGCATGGGCCAGGGCGTGGCGACGATCATCGAGCGCCTGCATTGATCGACGCTTGAGCTAAAGAAAAGGCCGGGTGATCCCCGGCCTTTTTTGTGCTCGCGATTCGTCTCGACGAACTCAGGTCTGGATCACCGTCATGCCCGGCGCAATGCCGCGACCGAGCTTGGCGCGCGGGCCGCTGAGGCCGAAGGTCTGGATGCCCTCGACCAGCATCCGGGTGGCGAAGCGGGCAGCCTGCTCGGCGTCACGGTTGCCCTGTTCGCAGAGTACCCGGCCGATCTCGAAGGCAATGCCGTAAAGGGCGGCAGCCAGCAGGTCGACGTCAAGCTCCGGGAACAGGCCGCGAGCCATCGCGTCGTTCAGGTCACCCTTCAGTTGCTGCATCGGGATGCCGACGACGGTCTCCTTGAACAGGCTGCGGACCGCGTACTCGTTGCGCAGGATCAGTTCGAAAAAGCAGGGTTCCTCGACGATCTTCTCGAACAGCGTCTGGAACGCGCCATACAGGAAGTCGCTCAAAGTCGCGGCTTCGGCACGCATGGCGTGCATGCGGCGGGTGATCTCGCCCATCCGCTCGTCGAGTACTTCCTTGAACAGCGCTTCCTTGTCCGGGAAGTAGTTGTAGAAAGTGCCGGGGGCGAGGCCGCTCTCTCGAACGATGTCGCGGACGGTCACTGCGTCGAAGCCCATCTGTACGAAGCAGACCCGCGCCGCTTCGATCAGGGTGGCGCGATTGGCCTGCTTGTTGTGTTCGCGCTTGTTGTCGCGTTGCACGGAAGCCAAGGGACCGTCTCGCGAAGGGCTCAATTGAACTTGGAGAAATCCGGCTTGCGCTTGGCGATGAACGCCGTCATCGCTTCGATCGCCTCTGGCTGACGCAGCATCGGGATGAAGTGATCGGCTTCCAGCGGAATCGCTTCCTGCACTTCCCGCTCCGACCAGCGCTTCATCAGCATCTTGGTCACCCGCAGTGCGTTCGGCGGCTGGCCGGCCAGCTTCAGCGCCCGTGCCAGCGCATGGGCTTCGACCTCGGCTTCCGGCAGCACCGCATTGACGAGGCCACTCGATTCGGCCACGGCGGCGGTGAACGGTTCGCCGAGCAGCAGCATTTCGGCAGCCTTTGCATGGCCGATCATCCGTGGCAGAAGATAGGTCGAGGCGAACTCGGCACAGATGCCGATGCTGACGAACGGGAACTGGAGACGCGCATTTTCGCCGGCGTAGACCAAGTCGCAGTGCAGCAGCATGGTCGCGCCGATGCCGACCGCCGGACCGTTGACGGCGGCGACCACCGGCTTCGGCAGCGCGGCCAGGGCATTCATGAAGCGCAGCACCGGGTTCTGCTCGCGCGGCGTGTTGTGATCCAGCGTCAGGAAATCCTGCAGGTCGTTGCCGGCGCAGAATGAGGTGCCGGTGCCGGTGAACAGCAGGACACGGACTTCCGGATTCGACGCCGCTTCGCCAACCGCTTCCGCCATCGCCGTGTACATGCCCTGGGTCAGCGCGTTCTTCTTGTCGGCGCGGTTCAGGCGGATGGTCATCACGCGATCCTTGATGTCGGTCAGGATCAACGGATTCTGGGGCTGGGTCACGAGCAACTCCGGGAGGCTGGAAACTGAGGATGAGCAATCATGCCCCAGCATCTGCCGTGAAGTCATTCGGTAATGCGGCTTGCCGCTTTCGGCGCCGCCACCGGACGCTGCCTCCTCGCAAGAACGGGATTGCCGCAGCTTGTTGGCTCAGGGCCGCGGCGATACGTACATGGTGATGTCGGCTTCCATGACCACCACGTTACCGGCATCCATCACCAGCACCGGCAGAACCACGTCGCCTCGGAAGTCATCGGCCAGCGCCGGCGTCCATTCGAGCACCGCGTGGAGGTCGGTTGCCGCCTTCTTCAGGTAGCGCACGGTCATGCCCTTGGGAATCCAGCGCAGGGCTTTCGGCAAGGTCGCTTCGATCAGCAGACCGCCGACCAGTTCGCAGAGATTGCACATCGCGATCGCGTGGACCGTGCCGATGTGGTTCTGCACCGCGCGCCGCTTGCGCAGGGACGCTTCGCAGCGGCCGACGCGCAGGTCGGTGACCAGCGGCCGGATGCTGCCGAAGTAGGGCGCCGTGCGGCAGACGCCGCGGCTGAACAGTTCCCGCCCCAGCGGCAGCCGGGACAAGGCGGCGTACAGCTTGAGCGGCGAGGGCATCTCGGGGCCTGATCGATGGACGAATCAGTCGACGTACAGCGAGCTGACCGATTCCTCGGCGCTGACCCGGCGGATCGTTTCGGCGAGCAGGCCGGCGATCGACAGCTGGCGGATCTTCGGGCAGGCCTTGGCTTCCTTGGACAGCACGATGGTGTCGGTGCAGACCATCGCGTCGAGCTGGGAATTCTGGATGTTCGAGATTGCCGCACCCGAGAGCACCGGATGGGTGACATAGGCGACGACCTTGATCGCACCGTGTTCCTTGAGTGCGGCAGCGGCCTTGCCAAGTGTGCCGGCGGTGTCGACGAGATCGTCGATCATCACGCAGGTCTTGCCGGAGACGTCGCCGATGATGTTCATCACCTGCGACTCGTTGGCGCGCGGACGGCGCTTGTCGATGATCGCCAGATCGGCTTCGTCGAGCTGCTTGGCCAGCGCGCGGGCGCGGACCACGCCGCCGACGTCCGGCGAGACGACGATCAGGTTTTCGTATTTCTGGCGCCAGATGTCGCCGAGCAGCACCGGGCTGGCGTAGACGTTGTCGACCGGGATGTCGAAGAAGCCCTGGATCTGGTCGGCGTGCAGATCGACCGTCAGCACGCGGTGGGCGCCGCATTCGCCGATCATGTCGGCCACCACCTTGGCGCTGATCGGCACGCGTGCCGAGCGCGGACGACGATCCTGGCGGGCGTAGCCGAAGTACGGCACCACGGCGGTGATCCGGCCTGCCGAGGCGCGCTTGAAGGCGTCGAGCATCATCAGCAATTCCATGACGTGCTGATCGGTCGGCGCGTGGGTTGGCTGGATCACGAACACGTCCTTGCCGCGGACGTTCTCGAGGATCTCGATCTGCACTTCGCCATCCGAGAAACGGCCGAGCGACATCTTGCCGAGCGGCATATGCAGGTAGTTCGCGATGTCCTGGGCCAGCGCCGGGTTGGCACTGCCGCTGAACAACATCAACTGGGCTGAACTGTCAGGCATCGGGACTCGGACTTCTCGATTGGAGTGGAAGATGGCTACCAGGCGACGCGGAACACTGTCGGTGATCGAAGGCTAGGGGCTTCGGGCGCGGCCTGCAGCGAAACTGGACGGGTTCCCCGCTTGGCGGGGGACACGTAAACCTGCATAGGCGATTCAAACTCGCGGTCGCAGGACAGGATCTGAGTGGCTGGGGCGGATGGACTCGAACCACCGAATGGCAGGATCAAAACCTGCTGCCTTACCACTTGGCGACGCCCCACCAGATCAAAGCGCGCGGATTATAGCGTTGTGACAGCCGGGCTTTGCAGTCCGTTCGAGAATTTTCGCGGCGCCGGCAACCGGGATCGGGCTAGGGAATGCCCGACCACTCGTCGATGACCAGCCGAAAACTGCGGCTGCCATTGGTCAGGCTGAGCTTGCGCGGCAGCGCCAGGGAATTGACGGCCTGGTATTCGAGATAGTCGATCTTCCAGCCAGTCTGCTCGAAATTCGTCGCCCGGCCGATTTCGTCGAGCTTGACGATTCTCGGCATCTGGTCGTAGCGCGGCGCCAGCGCCGGCACGCCCAGCACCCAGTAGCGCAGCATGCCCAGCGGCAGGCTCCAGCCGAGGCGATCCTGCATGTAGCTCTCCGGCTCGCGTGTGGCGATCACGCCGTCCTTGCTGCGGATCTCGACGCCCTGCGGATCGCCGCTGATCGCCAGCGCGCCGACGCCGAGCGGGCCGGAGATGCGCAGGTCGATGCGTTCGCCGCTCTGGGTCCAGTCGATGTCGCCGCGGCCGCCGGCGATACCGGCCTCGGCGATCCGGCCCTTCAGGCCGAAGCTCTGGACGGCGGCGATATTCGAACTGCGGATGCCCCAGTTGCGCTCCGCGAGATCGGTATTCAGCGGCTTGATCGGCCGGCCGCCGCAGGCGCTCAGCAGCAGCGCGAGCAGGGCGACGAGCGTGCTGCGCCGCGCGTTGAGTCTTGCGGTCGGGTTCATGGCAGCAGGCGCTTGACCGTTTCCCGCAGCACCGGATGGTCGGGCGCGGTTTCCAGCGCCTTGTTCCAGACCAGCAGGGCGCGATCCCGCTCGCCGGTGGTCCACAGCGCTTCCCCGAAATGGGCGGCGACCTCCGGATCGGGAAACACTTCATAGGCGCGCGACAGCAGCGCCACCGCCTCGTTCGGCCGGCCCTGACGGAAGCGCAGCCAGCCCATGCTGTCGATCACCGACGGTTCCTGCGGCGTCAGTTCCAGCGCACGGACGATCAGGCGCTCGGCCTCGTCGAGCCTGGTGCCGTGCACGGTCAGCATGAAGCCGAGGGCGTTCAGCGCGCGCGCATCGGCGGGCTCGCGCGCCAGCACGGCGCGCAAGTCGGCTTCGGCGTCGTCGAGGCGCTTCATGCGTTCGTTGACCAGCGACCGCGCGTACAGCAGTTCCGGATCGCCCTCGTACTGCTTCAGCGCCTCGGAGTACAGGCGCAGGCTGTCGTCGAACTCGTTGGCATCGCTGAGCAACTGGCCTTCGAGCAGGTACAGGCGCACGGCGATCTGCGGATACTGCTCGCGTAGCTGTTCAAGCGTGGCCCGAGCGTCCGGCAGGCGACCGAGCCTGCCAAGCATCGAGGCCCGGCGCATCGTCGCGTCGGGCACCTGCTGCCCGCTGTTGACCTGCGAGTATTCCTTCAGCGCCGCTTCGAACTGGTGCCGCTGTTCGGCGATACGCCCCAGGTAGTAGTGGGCGTCGACGCCGCGATCCTTGCTGGTCGACAAGCCCCGGAAGCGGGCATCGGCGTCGTCGAGCTTGCCTTCGTCGAGATCCAGCAGGCCGAGCATGTAAATCGCGTCGGTATTGCCGGCTTCCCGTTTCAGCACTGTCTTCAGCTGGCGGCGCGCCCGGCCTTTCTCGTTGGCCTCGATCAGCAGGCGGGTATAGCCAAGGCGCAGGTCGGCTTCGATCGGGTTGTTGCGGACCTGGGTTTCGAGCAGGTGATCCGCTTCCTCGTAATCACCCTTGCGGACCAGCACGCCGGTCAGCAGCAGCGGCGCCTCCTTGGAACCGGGATCGAGGCGCAGCGCTTCCCGCGCCGAGCGTTCGGCGAGCGAGATATCGTTGAAGCGCAGCGCCAGCAAGCCCTGGGCATGCCAGGCGCCGCTGCGTTTCGGCTGGGTGGCAACCAGGCGCTCCATCAGCAGCAGTGCCGAGGCGGCGTGATCGTCTTCCTGCGCCAGCAGCAGCGACACGTGGCGGAAGCCGTCGTCGGGACCGCCCGGATGGTCGGCGACGATCGCCAGGCATTGCTCGAAGGATTCATCGACCAGCCCGGTGCGCAGAGCCAGACGCAGGATCACTTCCCGCGCCTCGAGGCTGGTCGGCTCCAGCTTCAGCCACTTGCGAGCCCCGTTCAGCGACAGCTCGGTGTTGTTCGCGCTCAGCGCCAGCATCGTTGCGCGCGAGGCCAACGCGGCATCGCTGACGAAATCCAGGGCTTTGAGGAATTCTTCGGCCGCCACCTGAGGCTGCTTGCGGCCAGCGGCGACCTCGCCAGCCAGGATGTGGTACTGAGCCTGGGCTTCGTTGGATGGAGTCTGCTGCTGATGCGACGCCGCGCCAGCTGCCGCCCCCGGATCCGCCGCCTGCAGGCCCGGGCTCAACAGGCATCCGCCAAGCACGGATATTGCAAAGCCCAGCGGGAGTTGCAGCGACGGACGGGAGGCTTGCACGTAGAGTTCGGCCGGGGAAATGCGATGCGTCATTGTAGCGCTCCGACCAGACCCGGCGCCGGGGATGTCGGGCATTCGGGATGGCCCCGCAGGCTCTTGCCGTCGGCACTCGCTTGTGCCAGCCGGCGTCATGCCGGAAAATCAAGCAAACGAGATACGCGCTGCCCATGGCCTTACTGACACTCGGACTCAGCCATCACTCCGCGCCGGTCGAGACGCGCGAGCGACTGGCGTTCACCGAGGCCGAAATTCCCGACGCATTGACCCGTCTCCGAGCCCTGCCCGGGGTCAGTGAGGCGGCGATCCTGTCGACCTGCAACCGCACGGAAATCTTCGCGGTAGCGGCGCCGGAAGACGAGTCCCGGCTGCTCGACTGGTGGCAGCGTGAGCGCCAGGCGCCGGCCGGCACGATCGCCAGGCACACCTATGTGCTGCGCGACCGCGGCACGGTCAAGCATTCCCTGCGTGTTGCCTCGGGTCTCGATTCGATGGTGCTCGGCGAGCCGCAGATCCTCGGCCAGATGAAGACCGCGTTTGCGCTGGCCCAAGGCGTGAAATCGCTCGGCCCGGTGCTGTCGCGGCTGTTCCAGCATTCGTTTTCGGTCGCCAAGCTGGTACGTAGCGAAACCGAGATCGGCGCTCATCCGGTGTCGATCGCCTACGCCGCCGTGCAGATGGCGCACCACATCTTTTCCGATCTGCGCAATCAGAGCGTGCTGCTGATCGGTGCCGGCGAAACCATTCAGCTGCTGGCCCGGCATCTGAAGACCGGCGGCGTCGGCCGCATCGTCGTCGCCAACCGCAGTCTCGAAAAGGCCCAGACCCTGGCGACCTCGCTCGGCGGTTATGCGATCGGCCTCGCCGAACTGGCGACCCATCTGCCGGAAGCCGACGTGGTGATTTCCTGCACGGCGGCCCGCGGTTTCATTCTCGGCAAGGAGCCGGTTGCCAAGGCGTTGTCCCGCCGCCGCCGCAAGCCGGTGCTGATGATCGACCTCGCCGTGCCGCGCGACCTCGATCCCTCGATCAGCACGCTGGAAGACGTTTATCTGTACACGCTGGACGATCTGAAAGCGGTGATCGCCGGCAATATGAAGGTGCGCGAGAACGCGGCCAAGCAGGCCGAGGCGCTGGTCGAAGACCATGCCACCCAGTTCGAGCGCTGGCTGGAAAGCCGCGATGCCGGCGTCACCATCCGCCGCCTGCGCGACCAGGCCCGGATCAGCCGCGACGATGTGCTGGAAAAGGCGGCGCGCAAGCTCGCCAACGGCGAAAACCCGGCGGCGGTGATGGCTTTCGTCGCCGATACCCTGACCAACAAGCTGCTGCACGCACCGAGCAAGGCCTTGCGCAGCGGCGATGCTGTCGAGCAGTCGCAGTTGATGGACGCGGCGGAAAAGCTGTTCGATCTGCCGCCGCTCGAATCGTGATCGGCCTGCAGACTTGGATGGGCGAGGGACGCGGCCAGCCGTAGCGAGCGTATCGTTCGCTCCGCTGCCGTCGTCGTTCTGTCGTTTTCCGTTTCGCCCATCCGCCTCGCGCATGAAACCCAGCCTGCTCCGCAAGATCGAAACCCTGGCCGAGCGACGAGCCGACCTCGCCGGCGAACTGTCGTCGCCCGAAGTGCTCGGTGATTCGGACAAGTTCCGTCGCCATTCCCAGGAATACGCTGCCCTCGGTCCGGTCGTCGACGCCTACGAGGCGTATCGCGCAGCGCTCGACGAGATCGAAGGCCTGGAGCTGCTGAAGGCCGACAGCGACGCCGAAATGCGGGCGATGGCCGAAGCCGACCTGCCGGCGCTGCACATCCGGCGCGACGCCCTGCAACAGGAACTCGAAGCTTTCCTGGTACCGAAGGATCCGCTCGACAACAGCAACGTCTTTCTCGAAATCCGCGCCGGAACCGGCGGTGACGAAGCGGCGATCTTCGCCGGCGACCTGTTCCGCATGTACCAGAAGTACGCCGAAGCCCAGGGCTGGGCGCTGGAGTTGCTGTCGGCCAGCGACGGCGAACACGGTGGCTACAAGGAAGTGATTTCCCGGATCGCCGGCTTCGGTGCCTACTCGCGGCTCAAGTTCGAAAGCGGCGCCCACCGCGTGCAGCGGGTGCCGGAAACCGAAGCCCAGGGCCGCATCCATACCAGTGCCGCGACCGTCGCCGTGCTGCCGGAAATCGAGGAAGCGCAGGCGATCGACATCAATCCATCGGACCTCAAGATCGATACCTATCGGTCCAGCGGTGCCGGCGGCCAGCACGTCAACAAGACCGAATCGGCGATTCGCATCACCCATCTGCCGAGCGGCGTGGTCGTCGAATGCCAGGAAGAGCGCAGCCAGCACAAGAACCGCGCGAAAGCGATGAGCCTGCTCGCTTCGCGCCTGCTCGATGCCGAACGCAGCAAGCAGGACAGCGAGATGGCGGCGACCCGCAAGAAGCTGGTCGGCAGCGGCGACCGTTCCGAGCGCATCCGCACCTACAACTTTCCGCAGGGTCGGGTCACCGACCACCGCATCAACCTGACCCTGTACCAGCTCGACCGGGTGATCGCCGGCGAGCTCGACGGCATCATCAAGCCCCTGCTCGCCGAGCATCAGGCCGAGCTGATGGCCAGCGCCGGGGACGGCGGCTGATGACGGTGGACGAGGCCGCGATGCCGGCACCCGAGCCACAGCGGCCGAGCGATGCAAGCCTGCGGCCGGTGCCGCCGGTCGAAGGCCTTGCACCCGGCGCGGTCCGCGACTGGCTGGACTGGGGAGCTTCGCAACTCGAAGCCGAGTCCGACAGCGCTCGCGCCGATGCCGAAGTGCTGCTCGCTGCCCTGATCGGTGTCGAGCGCTCGCAGCTGCGCCTGCGTCACGAGGACCGCCTCGAAGCCGCGACGGTGCTGCGCCTGGCGTCCTGGGTCGAGCGTCGCAAGCTCGGCGAGCCGGTTGCCTACATCACGACGCGACAGGGCTTCTGGACCCTGGAACTGGCCGTCGATACCGCAGTGCTGATCCCGCGGCCGGATACCGAGACCTTGGTCGACTGGGCGCTGTCCCTCCTCGACACGTCATTCCCGCGCAGGCGGGAATCCAGTTCGGCCGCGCCCAAGCTGCTCGACCTCGGCACCGGCAGCGGGGCGATCGCACTGGCCATCGCCAGCGAGCGGTCGGATGTCCTCGTCATCGCGACTGATGTGTCCGAGGCGGCGCTCGATGTCGCCCGCGAGAATGCGCGGCTGAATGGGGTGAGCAACGTCGAATTCAGGCACTCATCTTGGTTTGAAGCGCTCCCGAATAGCCCTCTCCCTCCGGGAGAGGGTTGGGTGAGGGACTCCGGTCAGAATGAGCACTCGGCTAAGCCGGAGTCCCTCACCCCCAGCCCCTCTCCCGGAGGGAGAGGGGAGACCAGCGCGCCGTACGATCTGATCGTCTCCAACCCGCCTTACATCGCCGAAGGCGACAGGCATCTGGCAGCGCTCCGATACGAGCCACGCCTCGCCCTCACGTCTGGCCTCGACGGTCTCGACGCGATTCGGGAAATCGTTCGCGACGCACCCGCGCATCTGAAAGCCAGCGGCTGGCTGCTGCTTGAACACGGCCACGATCAAAGCGAAGCCGTTCGCACGCTGCTGGCAGCGGCTGGTTTCTCGAACGTCGAAACCCGCAAGGATTTCGGCAGCAACGATCGCGTCACGGGCGGCCGCAAACCATGAGCGACTACGCGCGCTACAGCCGTCAGATCGTGCTGCGCGAAGTCGGCGTCAACGGACAATCGCTGCTCCGCGACTCCACCGCCCTGATCATCGGCATCGGCGGCCTTGGCTCGCCGGCCAGCCTTTACCTCGCCGGTGCCGGGCTGGGCCGACTGATCCTGAGCGACCGCGACCACGTCGAGCGCTCGAACCTGCAACGGCAGATCGTCTACCGCAGTGCCGATCTCGGCCGGCCCAAGCTCGATGCGGCGGCCGACAATCTGCGGGCGCTGAATCCCGAATGCGCGATCGAAACCCGGCCCGGGCCGCTCGATGACGCGGGGCTATCGGCGGCCGTCGCCGAGGCCGACATCGTCCTCGATTGCTCGGACAACTTTCCGACCCGCTTCGCCGTCAATGCCGCCTGCGTCGCCGCCCGCAAGCCGCTGGTCTCCGGCGCGGCGATCCGCTTCGAAGGCCAGATCGCCTTGTTCACCCCGGGCGGCCCCTGCTACGCCTGCCTGTTCGGCGAGCACGGCGAAGCGACGGAGACTTGCGAGGAAGCCGGCATCCTCGGCCCGGTGGTCGGCGTCGTCGGCGCGATGCAGGCGCTGATCGCGATCAAGCATCTGCTCGGCATCGGCGACGATGCTGCTCGCCTGCAACTCTGGGATGCGCTCAAACTGTCGTGGCGACGCCTGAACATCGTCCGCGATCCCCATTGCCGCGTCTGCGGCAGCCACTGAACGAACCTGCCGCGCCTGCGGCACCTGGACCCGATTCCGAAGATGCCGACTCCGAGCACCCCGATCCTGATCCCGCGCCGCTTCGCGATCCGCCTGCTGCACGAAGCGCAGATCGCGACCGAGCCGTTCCTGAGCCTGGTCGTCGCCGATGAGGGCGAGGGCAGCGTGCCGAATGGCTGGATGCCGCTGGCCGCCGGTGCTTCGATCAGCGAGGCGCAGACCATGCTGGCCGGTCACGGCAAGCGCATCTGGGCGCTGTACCGGCATCGCCCGGAACTGCCGAACCCGCCACTCGCCGAAGACTTCGCCGATCACCCGGAATTGCTGCGCCTGACCGCCTCGCTGGCGATCAAGGGCGTGCTGCAGCTGCGCGGCTGGTGGTCACTCGATGGCGCGATCGTCGAACAGGAGCTCGACGTCGAAGCCTGAAGTTTGTCGCCTGAAGCCCGGACGGGCTGGCAGAATGTCGGTACAACCGTTCACAACAACAAACCGAGAGGAGCTGCCATGACCGAAGCCACCGCCCCGAAGATCCTCACCGAACGCCGCGGCCATGTACTGCTGATCGCCTTCAACCGGCCGGAGAAGTACAACGCTTTCGACCTGGAGATGCACCACCAGCTCGCGGCGGCCTACGGCCTGCTCGACACCGATCCGGCGCTGCGTTGCGCGCTGGTCTACGCCAACGGCAAGCACTTCACGGCCGGCCTCGATCTGCCGAAGTGGACCCCGGCGTTCTCGTCCGGACAGTGGCCCGACTTGGCTTCCCACGAGCGCGATCCCTTCGGCCTGATCCCGGAGAAGCGCGTATCCAAGCCGGTGGTATTCGCGATGCACGGCATCTGCTACACGGTCGCGATCGAGCTGGCGCTGGCCGCCGACATCCGCGTCGCCGCCGACGACTGCCGCTTCGGCCAGATCGAAGTGAAGCGCGGCATCTACGCCGTGGGTGGCGCGACGGTGCGCATGGTCCAGGAATTCGGCTGGGGCAATGCCCAGCGCTACCTGCTGACCGGCGACGAGTTCAACGCGGCCGAGGCGCTGCGCATCGGTCTGGTCCAGGAAGTCGTCCCGGCGACGTTCCAGTTCCAGCGCGGTCTGGAAATCGCCGAGCGGGTTGCCGCCCAGGCGCCGCTCGGTGTCTATGCCTCGCTGAAATCCTCGCGCATCGCCATCGAGCAGGGTGACCAGCAGGCGATCGATCGTCTGGTCAAGGATCTCGCGCCGATCATGGCCAGCGACGACGTCGAGGAAGGTGTGCAGTCGTTTGTCGAGCGGCGTCCGGCCCGTTTTACCGGCAAGTAAGTGCTGAACCCGGCGGCTCCCCGAGGATCACGGGGCGGCGCCATCGCGCCAACGCTACAATCCGCGCCGGTCATTTCCCGCTGATTGCCTGCCATGCGCCTGTCCCGCTTCCCGCTGTCCACGTCCAAGGAAACCCCGGCCGATGCCGCCGTCGTCAGCCATCAGCTGATGCTCCGCGGCGGTTTCATCCGCCAGCTCGGTTCGGGCTTGTACTCGTGGATGCCGATCGGCGTGCGCGTGCTGCGCAAGATCGAAGCGATCGTCCGTGAAGAGATGAACGCGGCGGGAGCGATGGAGATCATCACGCCGACGGTGCAGCCGGCCGAGCTGTGGCAGGAATCCGGCCGCTGGGCGCAGATGGGCGACGAGATGCTGCGCATCAAGGACCGCCACAAGAACGAGTTCTGCTACGGGCCGACGGCCGAGGAAGTGGTCACCTTCCACGTCCGCCAGGACATCCGCAGCTACCGCCAGCTGCCGGTCAACTACTACCAGATCCAGACCAAGTTCCGCGACGAGCGCCGGCCGCGCTTCGGCGTGATGCGCTCGCGCGAGTTCGTCATGAAGGACGCCTACAGCTTCCACATGACCGAAGCCTCGCTGGCCGCCGAGTACGACAACATGCGTGCCGCCTACGCGAAGGTATTTACCCGCGTCGGTGTCGACTTCCGCATCGTCAAGGCCGACAGCGGCAACATCGGCGGCTCGCGCTCCGAGGAATTCCACATCCTCGCCCAGTCCGGCGAAGACCTGCTCGCGGTGTCCGATGCCGGCAGCTACGCCGCCAATGTCGAAGCCGCTGAAACCCGGCCCAGCGGCACGCCGCGCGCGGCTGCCAGTGCTTCGCTTGAAAAGGTATCGACGCCGGGCCAGAAGACCTGCGAGCAGGTCTCGAAATTCATGAAGGTGGCCTTGACCGCCAAGGTCAAGCTGCTGGTGGTGAAGGGCGCCGAAGGCGGGCTCGTCGGCATCGCCCTGCGCGGCGATCATCAGCTCAACGAGATCAAGGCCGCCAAGCATCCGAAGATCGCCGACCCGTTCCAGATGGCGACGCCGGAAGAGGTCAAGGCCGCGTTCGGCTGCGAAGTCGGCTACCTCGGCCCGGTCGGCTGCCCGATTCCGGTGATCGCTGATTTCGCAGCCGCGGAGGTCGCCGACTTCGTCTGCGGCGCCAACGAGGACAACCATCATCTGAAGGGCGTCAACTGGGGGCGCGATGCCAGCGAGCCGGAAACGGCCGACTTGCGCATGATCGTCGAAGGCGATCCGAGCCCGGACGGCGTCGGCACGATCAAGCTGTACCGCGGCATCGAAGGCGGCCACGTGTTCCAGCTCGGCAAGAAGTACACGAAGGCGATGAGCCTGACCGTGCTCGACGAGAACCAGCAGCCGGTGACGCCGGAAATGGGCTGCTACGGCATCGGCGTGACTCGCATGGCCGCGGCGGTGATCGAACAGCGCAACGACGCCAACGGCATCCTGTGGCCGGATGCGATCGCGCCGTTCCGGGTCATCGTCTGCCCGATCGGACTCGACAAGGCCGATACTGCCGCCGCGGTGAAGGGCGCGGCCGAAACCCTGTACGCCGAACTGCTCGTTGCCGGTGTCGACGTCGCGCTCGACGACCGCGGCCTGCGCCCGGGCGAGATGTTCAAGGACGCCGACCTGATCGGCATCCCGCACCGGATCATCGTCGGCGCCAAGGGTCTGGCTACCAGCCAGTTCGAGTACAAGCGCCGCGATGCCGCCGCTGCCGAAATGATCCCGGCGACGACGAGCGCCGTGCTCGACAAGCTCAACGGTTGATCACGCGCGGGACCGGTGGCCTAGAATTTCTGGCCGCCGGAGTCCGCCGATGCCGCAGTCCCCAAGCCTTGCCTGCAGTGTCAGTCGCCTAGCCGCCGGGCTGGTGTTGCTGTGCGCGGCGACCGGTGCTCTGGCGGCGCCAACGCGCGAGCCGGAGCCGGAACTGCGGCTGATGATGAAAGCGGCGATCGATTCGGCGACCAGCTTCGACGATCGCCAGCTCGCCGAGGTCTGGCTGACCGACATGTCCGGCCGGCTGGCCAGGCACGTGCCGAAAGCGATCCCTGATCCGGAACGGCGGCTGCTGTTCCTGCGCCTGCTGCATGCAGAGGCGACGCGCGCCGGCATTTCGCCGGCACTGGTGCTGGCCACCATCGATGTCGAAAGCCGTTTCGACCGTTTCGCGGTGTCCAGCGTCGGTGCGCTCGGCTACATGCAGATCATGCCGTTCTGGATCGAGCAGATCGGCAAGCCCGGCGACAACCTGTTCCACACGCCGACCAATCTGCGCATCGGCTGCACGATCCTGAAGTTCTATCTGGACAAGGAAAAGGGCAGCTACGTGAAGGCGCTGGCTCGCTACAACGGTTCCATCGGCCGGCCGGATTATCCCTATCTGGTGCTTGATCGCCTGACCCGGCGCTGGTCGCGCTGAGGTTCAGCGCTTCGGATGGGCCTGAAAGAAATCCCAGATCACTTCGGTGGCCGACAGCGCCTGGCTCGGCTCGTCGAGGAAGTCGAACAGCCGCCGGCCTCCGGGCCAGGCGTGGCCGCCGCCGCGGATGACGCTCAGCTGCACGCTGCTGCCGTTGCGGCCGCCTTGCCAGGTGTCGGTCAGCACCTCGCCCTGCTCGCTGCGCTGCGGATCCGGCGCCGTGCCATTGCGGCGCACCCAGTAGCGGATCGCATCGAGCACTGGTGGCTTGGGATTGCGGTCGGCGGCCTTGTCGCCGATGCCGCCGAGCAGCGGCACATTGCGATCGGCACTGCCGTGGATGTGCAGGATCGACACTGCGTCACCATCGGCCGGCCCGGTAGCGCTGGTCTGCACGCCCGATACCACGGCGATTGCAGCGAACAGATCGCCGGCCTCGCTGGCGAGGCGATAGGCCATCATCCCGCCGTTCGAAAGCCCGGTGGCGTAGATGCGCTTCGGATCGATCGGATAGCGCTGCCGAAGGTCCAGCACCAGCGTGCGCAGGAAACCGACATCGTCGATTCGCTGCTGCACCGCGTAGCCGCAGCAGCTGCCGGCGTTCCAGGTGTAGAGCCGGCCCTTGCCGAGCGCGTTGAGCAGTGGCCGCGGTGGTCCGCTGCCATCCGGGTGGACGACGATGAAGCCCTCGCGGTCGGCCAGAGCGTCGAAGCCGGTCTGCTCGGCGTTCAGATCGCCGTTGCCACCGCCACCATGCAGGGCGACGACCAGGGCGACCGGCCGCTTACCGAGTCCGGGTGGCAGATGCAGCGTGTAGCTGCGCTCGCGGTCGTCGAATCGGAAGCTTTCGTGCCGACTCAAGTCAGGTGCTGCGGCCATCGCGCGCTCCGGCGGCAGCCCGGTCAGAAGGGTGAGGACAAGGAAGAGGAACGCTTTGGAAACCTGTGCCATGGCGGTGGGCCAGCCTTCGGTCGCGGCGCGATTCGTCGCGCGCCCAGCTTCCAGGTGCCTGGTTGAATCGACGCTGAATCGCCGACGCGGCCATTCCCGCGGGCTCAACGGTTCTTGCCGTCGATCGAGTGGGTGCGCGCGTACTCCAGTGCTTCAGACACCGCGGCCAGGCTTGGAAAGCGCGGCAGCTGCAGCTTCTGGCCGTTCTGCACCTGGCTGGGTTGGGGCAGTGATCTGGGGTTGGCGCGCCAGATCAGCGGCCACAGATTGGCGTTGCCGTAGGTTTCCGGCCGCGATGCGATCTGCCACAGGCTTTCGCCAGGGCCGACCAGATAGCTCTGCGTCGCGCCGTCGAGTTCGTCGTTGAGGCGCAGCAGGCCGATCAGCGCCGTCTGCTGGTCCCCGCGGCCGGCGATTGCTTCCAGCTCGGCGATCCTGGCCAGTTCCGCATCGCCGAGCCCGGTGCGCTCGCTGGCTTTGCGCAGCAAGGACTGGATCTCGGAGGACCCCGGCGAGCCGGCCGTCGGATCGGCCGCCGGCTCGCCGGTTGCCCGAGCCTCGGCCACCGGCATCGCCGCCTCGGTGGCGCGCGTCGCGTCGATCGCGGCCGCCGCGTCGCGCGGCACCAGGGTCGGCAGCTTGGGCAGCGGCATCGCCGCTACCGCCAGCCGCTGGCGCTCGCTGACGGTGCCGTACTTCGCTGGATCGGTGCCGCTTCTGACAGCGGCTTTCGGCGCCGGCCGGACCGCCTGCGCAGCGGTCGGAGGCAAGCTGCCTGTCGCGGGCGCCGGCCGGGGTGCGGGCGGTGCGGTACCGGTTGTCGCGGCGGCCGCCGTCTGGGCTGGCGGACTGCTGCCGGCAGGCTGAGTCGCCACTGGTTTGCTGGTCGGCGCGATGGCTTCGCTGGTCGTGTTGGCGACAGGGGCCGTTGGCTTGGGGGGCGGCGCTGCGGTCCTCGTGGCCGTGTTCGCGGCCCCCGCAGGTGCCGACGCCGACGCTTTTTCTCCCGCTGCGCCTGCGCTCGCTGCTGAGCCGCCGGCAGGAATGCTGAGCCCATCCGGTTGTTGAGAGATCGCCACGCTGACCGAAGGCAGGTGACGCGCTGCATCGGCCGTGCTTCCCGAGCCTGGATCACCTGGCGCTGGCGTTGTCGCCACGGGCGCCGTCGCGGCAAGCTTCGGCGGGCTGGCGGCCGGCGGCTTCGCGGCAGCGGGAGCCGCAGTTGCGCTGGTGCTGGCGCCAATCGTCGGGATGGCGCCAGCCGGCTTGTTGGCGGTACCGAGTGGGCTTGCCGCGGTTGACCTTGGCGGACTGGTCGCCGCGCTGCCGATGGCCGCTGCGCCGGCGGCGGGGCGGCTCGCGGCCGCAGTTGCCGCCGTCGTTGGCCGGGCCACGGCAGGTTTGGCAGTCGAGCTTGCCGCGGCAGCGGCCGGCTTCGCCTTGGCCGCGGCAGGAGCGGGCGCCGGTACTGGCACCGGTTCCGGCACCTGAGTTTCATAGCGGCGTGGCACCGGCGCACAGGCGCTCAGCAGCAGCGACAGGCAAAGCAGGCGAGCGCCGTGCTGAAACGGAGAGATCATGAGGAGCAAACCAGGGGCTGGAGCATCGAATTGGGGGCAGCGGCCGTCGGTGGTCGGGAACCCGTCGACGGGGCATCGGTTCAATTGGCCTGCGGCCATTTTTGCCGATTGCGATGGCCGGCGTCGGATCGAGGTTCGACAAGCGCGGCAGGAGCCGGACCTTGGTCGCGAGCACGGTGTCCGCAGGCCGTACAATCGCGCAAATTTCGGGGTTCAGGATGATCGACGTACTGGTGCTGTACTACTCGCGGCACGGCTCGACCGCCGCGATGGCGCGACAGATCGCGCGGGGCGTGGAAGCGGTGACGGGGGTGCAGGCGCGGCTGCGGACGGTACCGCCGGTGTCGGCGGAAACCGAGGCTGTGGCCGCAGCGGTGCCGGAAGATGGCGCCGTCTACGCGACCTCGGCCGACCTGCGCGAGTGCGCGGGACTGCTGCTCGGCAGTCCGACCCGCTTCGGCAACATGGCGGCGCCGCTGAAGTATTTCCTCGACGGTACCTCGGACTTGTGGTTGTCGGGCGCGCTGGTCGGCAAGCCGGCGGCGGTGTTCACCTCGACCGGCAGCCTGCACGGCGGCCAGGAAACCACGCTGCTGACGATGATGATGCCGCTGCTCCACCACGGCATGCTGCTGGTCGGCCTGCCGTACAGCGAACCCCGCCTGTCGGCGACCGAAAGCGGTGGTACGCCATATGGCGCCAGCCACGTCGCTGGAACGGGCGCCAAGCCGCGGGCGCTGAGCAAGGACGAGATCGAGCTCTGCCAGGCGCTCGGCCGCCGGGTTGCCGTGGCTGCCGTGAAGCTCGCCGCATGACCGCAAGGCAGGTGTCGAAGCCCCTGAGCCGCTACGCCTGGTTCGCGCTGATCGCCTGCCACGCGATCCTGATCGCCGGTCTCTGGGCCTGGGCCGGGCCGCTGCCAGGCGCGCTGCTGGTGCTGCCGCTGCTGGCCGCGGTGCCCGGCCTGCTGCGTGCCAAGCGCTACACCGCCGGCTGGATGACCCTGCTGATCTCGGGTTACATCGCGGTGCTGATGTCCGAGGCCCAGGCGGTGCCGTCACGCCATGATCTGGCGCTGCTGTTCAGCGTCATCGCGGCGATCGAGTTCGCGGCCCTGGTACTGTTCGTGCGCTGGTCGGCCCGCGAGAACGGTATCGCCCGGATCTGAGTGCCTCGGCGGTCGGGCCGGCTTCAGCCGCGGTGCTCGCTGGCCAGGTATTCCTTGGACTGCATCTCGCGCAGCCGTGATTCGATGCGGCCGAACTCGAACTTGAGTTTGGTCCCTGTATACAGCTCGTGCGCCGGTACGGCGGCGCCGATCAGCAGCTTGACACCGCGGTCATAGAACTCGTCGACCAGGGTCATGAAGCGGCGTGTGGCGTCGTCGCGGCTGCTGTCCAGTCTGGGCACGCCGCTGAGCACCACGGTGTGGTGCAGGCGGCCCAGCTCGATGTAGTCGGCCGCCGAACGCGGGCCTTCGCAGAGCGCTTCGAAATCGAACCAGACCGCGCCTTCGGCGATCCGCCGCGCGTGCAGCACGCGGTCGTTCAGTTCGATCTCGCCGGCGCCGCGATCACCGTGCGGTGCCAGGGTTTCGAAGTGCCGGGCGAGGATGGCTTCAGCGCGGGCATCGCAGGGATGCAGGTACAGCTCGGCATCTTCGAGCTGGCGCAGGCGGTAATCGGTGCCGCCATCGACATTCAGCACCTTGACGTTGCGCTTCAGGATCTCGATTGCCGGCAGGAAGTTCTGCCGCTGCAGGCCGTCCTTGTAGAGGCCATCCGGCGGCACGTTGGAGGTTGCGATCAGGGTGATGTTGCGCTTGAACAGCGCTTCGAACAGGCGGCCGAGGATCATCGCATCGGCGATATCGGCGACGAAGAACTCGTCGAAGCAGAGCACGCGGGTCTGCTCGGCGATCTCGTCGGCGACCTTCTGCAGTGGGTCGGCATCGCCTTGGTAGCGGTTGCGGCGGGCGTGGACATCGAGCATGAAGCGGTGGAAATGCGTCCGCCGCTTGCGGCTGAACGGCAGCGCATCGAAGAAAGCGTCCATCAGATAGGTCTTGCCGCGGCCGACGCCGCCCCAGAGGTAGAGGCCGGGTACCGCGTTCCAGCTCAGGCGGCTGGAGCCGAAGCGTCGCCGCGGCGGGCTTTCGATCAGGGCTTCGTAGACCGTCTGCAATGCGGCGACGGCCGCCGCCTGGGCGGCGTCGGAGACGAAGCCCTCGCGCTTCAGGTCGGCGGCGTAGCGCTGGGCCGGCGGCGGTGCCAGCTCGGTGGCCGGGATCAGGTCCTCGGTGCTGCGGCCGGAGCCGAACAGGGCCATGGCTTCAGCTCTCGGAACTGAGTGCTGGCGGCAGATAGCCGCCGCCATCCTGCTCGCCGCAATTGGCGAGCATTACCGCACGGGCCATCGCGCTCAGCGTGTCGGCGGCGGCGCGGCTGTCGTTGCTGGCTTTCAGCGCCGGAAAGCACTGGATCTCGATTGGTGCCCAAGTGAACAGCTTGCGACCCTCGCCGAGCAGGGTGCGCGAGCCGCGCAACACCGCCGGCACCACTTGGGCCCCGGCCCGCGCGGCGATCACGAAGGCGCCGGACTGGAACGGCAGCAATACCGGTGCGGCGCGGAAGGTGCCTTCCGGGAAGATCGCGAACGACTCGCCGGCCTTGATCCGGTCGATCAGCGCCTTGGTCGCCTTTGCGGCTTCGCGCGGCGAGGTCCGGTTGACGAAGCTGCAGCCCATGCGCCGGACGATCAGCCCGATATAGGGCCAGTCTGCCGCGCCGTGCTGGACGAAGAAGGTGAAGTGAGGCGGCAGGGCCGCAGTCAGCAGGATGCCGTCGAGGTAGCTGGCATGGTTGCAGATCACCACCGCCGGTTCTTCCGGCACGTGCTCCAGACCCTTGACCCGGAACGGGATGAAGCTGAGCAGCAGCCAGCTGCGTACCGCCATGCGGCCGATGGCGCGGCGCTGCGCCAGGGTCGGCGCGAGGATCAGCAGCGGACAGAACAAACCGAGCACCATGACGATGAAAACCATCGCCGAGTGGATGCCGAGCAGCTTGCGAAAGAAGGTCAGGAGCATGCAGGAAGAGGAACGCGAGCCAGCCATTATAAGTGGATGGCCGAGCTGTCCCGGTGCGGAGCCGAGGAAGCCGGGCGGGGCGCCGGCCAACGATCCGCAGCAGGCCACTACGGTCGCCAGACCTGCTCGTGCTCGGGGTCGTAGACCGCCAGCCCCAGTGCCAGCGCGGTGTCGCGAATGAACGGCAGCACTTCGTTGGCGCGCGCAGGCACCAGGGTCAGGATCGCGACGTCGTGCATCAGGTTGTCGAGCAGTGGGCCATCGGCCCAGATGCTCCTTTCCAGCTGGTCTTCGCGCAGGCTGCTGATGCAGGGATGGCGGGTGGTCAGCCGTTCGATCAGTTCCTGCAGCAGCGGATGCGGCGGCAGGCCATGCTGCTCGAAGGCTTCCGAGCGACGGTCGAAATCATCCCAGACTTCGCCGTCGTCGGCCGGCACCGGCAGCACGCTGACCATCAGCAGGCGGCTCATCGAGGCACCCTGGTGATCAGAGATGCAGGCCGCATTCGGTCTTCGGCTTGCCCAGCCAGCGGCCACTGCGGCCTTCGCCGGCGACCGTGCAATGGGTGCAGCCGATCGACGAATAGCCGCGCGCCACCATCGGGTGGAACGGAAGCGCGTGCTCGGCGATGTAGGCGTCGCGCTCGGCGCGGGTGACGTCGATCATCGGGTTGAACTTGAGCACGCCGCGGCGCAGCTCGAATACCGGCAGGCCGGCGCGATGATCGGTCTGCCAGTGCATCAGACTCGACATCCACACCTTGTAATTCGGCTTGATCAGTTCCAGCGGCTCGACCTTGTTGATCGAGCAGCAGAAGTCCGGGTCGCGCTCGTAGGTCTTGTCGTCGACGGTGAACTGGTGCTTCCAGTCCTCGGCGCGCACGTCCTCGACTTTGAGCTTGAACAGGTCGATCAGGTACTGCCGGTACTGCAGGGTTTCCGGAAAGTGGAAGCCGGTGTCGATGAAGTGGATGGTCTGATCCGGCTTGATCGTCGAGACGATGTGCAGGAAGTACGCGGAGGTTGCCGCGAACGATGAGGTGACCAGCACCTGCGACGGCGCGAAATCGACGTACAGCTGCTTCAGGCGCGCTTCGAAGTTCAGTGGCAGGTAGCGCTCGATCAGCGCCTCGACTTCCGCTTCGGTCGGGCCAACCGGAGCAGGGCTGGCACTTGGGGGATTCAGGGGGGCGTCATCCATGTCGGTCATCCGGTCGGCCATTGATCTGACTCAAGGCCGCGGAGTGTAGGGATGCAACTGCGTTGCAACAATCGAACGGTCACCATCCTTCACAAAAAACATAAGGATATTCCTGTAGATGATCACGGCTGTCGGTGCCGGATTGCAGCGCCGGCCGGGCAGGGATCAGCGCTGGGCGGTCTTCGCGCCGGCCGGCAGCGGCTTCGCCAGTTCGGCCTTGATCACCTGCAGCAAGGCCGGGTCCGCTGGCGTGACGCCGCTGTCGTAATGGCCGATCACCTTGCCGTCACGACCGATCAGATACTTGTTGAAGTTCCAGGCCGGGGCCTTGCCGGTCGAGACTTTCAGGGCCTTGTAGAGCGGATTGGCGTCGTCGCCGTCGACCTTGGTCTTGCTGTACATCGGGAAGCTGACGCCGTAGTTGGTCGAGCAGAACTTGGCGATGCTCTCATCGGTAGCCTCTTCCTGGCGGAACTGGTCGGATGGGAAGCCGAGCACCACCAAACCTTCATCCTTGTAGCGCTTGTAGAGCTTCTCGATACCTTCGAACTGTGGCGTGTAGCCACAGCGGCTGGCGGTGTTGATTACCAGCACGACCTTGCCGGCGTAGCTCTGACAGAGATTCTCGCTGCCGCCGAGCAGGCGCTTCTCGTCGTGGTTCAGCACATGGCCGCTGCAATCGATGGCCCGGGCGGGCGTGACGAGCGTCAGCAGCGTGATGGTTGCTGCGACCAGAATGTTGCGCATCGGAAAAGCTCCGCAGGTTTTCAGGGGAATACAATGCCGCGCCGCGGGACTGGCTCCCGCGCAGCAGGCTGGAATTGGCTGGTCCGATTCGCGGCATGCCGATCGACCGTCCGCCGGATGATACCGGCTCGCTTTCCCCGACACTCATGTCCGCACTCGCCGTTCCTGCGCCACTGTGGCGTCGCCTCATCGCATCGATCTACGACGGCCTGCTGCTGGTCGGCCTGTGGATGGTGACCCTGTTGCTCAGCCTGCCGCTGAACAAGCTGCTCGGGCTGGCGCCGGGCAACATGCTGACCCGCGCAATGCTGTTCCTGGTCGGGCTCGGCTTCTTCGCCTGGTTCTGGACCCGCGGCGGCCAGACCCTGGGCATGCGCGCCTGGCGCCTGCAGGTCCGGCGGGAGCAAGGCGAACTGCTGCGCTTGCCGATCGCCGCCGTGCGCTACACGGCGATGATGATCTGGTGGGGCGTGGTGCTGACGCCGGCGGCGGTGCGGATGATCGATCGGGTGCCCAGGCTCGCCGAACTGGTGCCGAATGCCGACATCGTCGGTGCCGTCGCGGTGATCGTTGTCGCAATGGCGCTGATCGCCCAGCGGCTCGACGGCCGTCGCCGCCTGCCGCACGACTGGATCGCCGGCAGTGAAGTCGTGCAACTGCCCGACAATCCGTTCCCGGCCGAGAAGAAGCGCCGGAACGCCCGGCTCCCCAAGAACCAGGGATAGCCGGCTGCGGCCGGGGCCGGCAGTCAGCGGGCGGCGCGCAGGCGCCAGACGGCGAGTACCGCGAGCAGGAAGGTCGGCAGGCCGGCTGCGACCGGGGCCGGCCAGCGATAGAGATCGCCGACGCTGACCGAGACCTTGTTCAGCACGTAGAACACGATACCGACCATCACGCCGGCGATCAGGCGCTGGCCGGCACCGGAGTCGCGCAAGGTGCCGACCACGAACGGCACCGCGAACAGCATCATCACCATCACCGTCAGCGGTTCGACCAGCTTGCGCCACAGCCAGATGCGGTACTTGGTCGCGTCGAGCTTGTTGTCGTCCATGTACTGGACGAGGTTGTAGAGGCCGCGTACCGACAGCACGTCGCCTTCGAGGATGAACAGCTTCAGCACGTTGGGCGTGATCGCGCCGCTGATCTCGATCTGGTCGAGGGCGACGACCTTGGTTTCGTGCTCGTGCAGTTCGGTGCGCTTGATGCCGGTCATCACCCAGCGACCGTCGATGTAGCGCGCTTCGTCGACCGTCGACACCTGGATGAGGCTGCCGTCGGCGCTGGTGCGGAACACGGTGAGGTCGCGGCCGTGGTCCTCGGCGATCAATCGGCGGATGCGCAGGACGTTGTCTGCGTCCCTGAGCCACAGCGAGCGGTCGAGCGTGCCGCGTTCGCCGCGAGCCTCGTCGCGCAGTTCGCTGGCCAGGTGTTCTCCAGCCGGCGCCAGCCAGTCGCCGAGTACATAGCCGAAAGCGCCGAGCAGCAGGCCGGCGGTGAGGGTAGCGCCGCCGATCCTGAGCATCGACACGCCGGCCGCCCGCATTGCGGTCAGCTCGCTGCTGCGGGCGAGCGCGCCGATGCCGAGCAGCGCGCCGAGCAGCGCGACGAGGGGCAACAGGATGTACAGGCTCGACGGCATCATCAGCAGGCTGTACTCGACGACCTGCAGCACGCCGTAGCTGCCCTTGCCGGTCTCGCCGATGTCGGAAATGAATACCACCAGCGTGTAGATCGTCACCAGGCCGAGGGCGACCAGACCGGTCAGCGCCAGCACGGTGCGGATGATGTAGCGATCGAGCTGGTTCATGCGACTACCTGTTGGCGGCGGCGGATCATCCACAGTGCGAGCCCGAGTACCAGCGCATGCGCCCACCACAGGCCGAAGCCCGCCGGCATCTGGCCCTTGCCGATCCAGGCCTGACCGACTCCGAGCAGGTTGGTGTAGACGAGATAGGCGAGGATGCCGAACACGATCTTGCTGTAACGCCCCTGGCGCGGCCGAAGATGCGACAGCGGCACGGCAAGCAGGGCCAGGATCAGCACCGAAACCGGTGCAGCGATCCGGAAATGCAGTTCGGCCAGGTCTTTCGGATCGTCGCTGCCGAGCAGTGCGGCGGTCGGGCTGAGCTTGCGCTGGTTATTGATGTAGCTGAACGGTGGCGGCGACAGGCGCAGGGTCAAGGCGTCGAAATCGGTCACGTCGTAGGCGGCGTCGCCAGGTGTACCGGAGTAGCGGTGGCCGGAGCTGAGCGTCACCAGCCTTTCGCCGGTGGTGGTGTCGATCTGCTGGCTGCCGTGGTTGGCGACTATGATGCTGGAGCCTGCCGTCTCCTCGATTTCGGCAAATACCCGGCCCAGTTCACGGCCGTCGGCGCTGATTGCATCGGTGTAGAACACCGCCCGACCGCCGGCCACGGTCTTGAACTGTCCAGCTTCGAACGGCGTGAACTGCACCAGCCGCTTGGCGTCCTTGACCAGGAAGTCCGCTTGCCGGCCGGCCCAGGGACCGATCGAGAACGACAGCGCCGCCGTCAGCCCGGTCAGTACCGCCGCCAGGCCGAGGAATGGACGGTAAAGCCGCCCCATCCCTGAGCCGCAGGCGGTCATCGCGGTGATCTCGTTGTCGCTGTACAGCCGGCCGAGCGACAGCATGATCGCCAGCAGCAGCGATACCGGAATCAGGATCACCAGATAGCGCAGGCTGGATAGCAGGGCGACGTTCATCAGCAGTTCGCGCGGCAGCTCGCCCTTGGCGGCCACTCCGAGCACGCTCGCAAAGCGGGTGGCGATCATGATCGCCAACAGGATGAAAGTGACCGCCGCCCAGGCGGACAGCACTTCACGAAACAGGTAACGATCCAGGATGCGTCGGTTCATTGTCATAGCGTAACCGACCGCTGGTCAGCAGCTGAGCGGTATCTCTTGACCAACACCGTCAGAGAGCTGGCAAAACCATATGAAATCAATGAAAAAATTTTCAAGTCAAGGAAATAGATCACAGTTTCGATGCATCTGAAGCGCTGGCGCCTGCACGGGAAATCATTAGAATCTACGAGAAAGACAGGCTTTCAGTGAAAGCAACCGTCAATTCAGAATTATGGTTAAAAAAAGCCGCTAGCAATCGCTGGGTTTTTCGCTAGATTCTGATAAAGAAGGTTGAGTTTTCCGATTCGACAATCGAAGCCCCGACTATCTTCATCAATTTCCAGAACTGAAAAATCTAAATGGAATACTTCGTCAAGAGCGGCAATCCAGAAAAGCAGCGGGTTGCCTGCGTGATTGTCGGCATCTTCGACCGTCGCAATCCGACCGAGGCTGCTGAAACCATCGACAAGGCCAGCGACGGTCTGCTCGGCAGCATCATGCGGCGGGGGGACATGGACGGCAAACTCGGCCGCACCGTGGTTCTGCACAACGTCCCGGGTGTGTTCTGCGATCGCGTCCTCCTCGTCGGCCTCGGCAAGGAACGCGATTTCGACGAAGCCTGTTTCCGCAAAGTCCACTCGGCTGCTGCCAAGGCGCTGCGCAACACCGGCGCGATCGACGCAGTCAGCTACCTGACCCACTTGCCGGTCAAGGGCCGCGACTACCAGTGGAACGTGCTGCAGGCCGCGCTGGCCACCGATAACGAGTTCTATCGATTCGACGAGATGCGCGGCGAGAAGACCCGCGAGGACATCGTCCTGCCGAAGCTCGAACGTCTGACTTTTGACGTGCCGCGGCGCAGCGATCTTCCGGCCGGCGAGAAGGGCCTGCAGGAAGCGCAGGCGATCACTGCGGGTGTCGCGCTCGCCAAGCGGCTGTCGAACCTGCCCGGCAACATCTGCACGCCGACCTTCCTCGCCCAGACCGCTGTCGCGCTCGGCAAGAAACACGATTTCACGGTCAAGATCCTCGAAGAATCGGACATGGAAGCGCTTGGCATGGGCGCCTTGCTCTCGGTGTCCCGCGGCAGTCGCCAGCCGGCCAAGCTGATCGTCATGGAGTACCTGAAGGGTACGACCGGAGAAGCGCCGATCGCTCTGGTCGGCAAGGGTCTGACCTTCGATGCCGGCGGCATCTCGATCAAGCCGGCCGCCAAGATGGATGAGATGAAGTTCGACATGTGCGGCGGCGCCAGCGTCCTCGGCGCCTTCGTAGCGATGGCCGAACTCGGCTTGTCGATCAACGTGGTCGGCGTCATCGCGTCCAGCGAGAACCTGCCGGATGGCGCCGCCAGCAAGCCGGGCGATATCGTCACCAGCATGGCCGGCATCACCATCGAAGTGCTCAACACCGATGCCGAAGGCCGGCTGATCCTCTGCGATGCGCTGACCTACACCGAGCGCACCTACGATCCGCGGATCTGCATCGACATGGCAACGCTGACCGGCGCCTGCGTCGTCGCGCTCGGCAGCCACGCCTCGGGACTGTTCTCGAACCAGCCCGGCCTCGCCCGGCAGTTGCTGGCGGCCGGAGAGCAGATCGGCGATCGTGCCTGGGAACTGCCGTTGTGGAACGAGTACGATGGCCAGATCAAGAGCGAGTTCGCCGATATCGCCAACATCGCGACGATCGGGGCGGGCGAGGCCGGTGCCATTGTTGGTGCCGTATTCCTGCACCGGTTCACGAAAAAGATGAAGTGGGCGCATCTCGATATCGCCGGCACGGCCTGGCAGGGCAAGGCGGCTACCGGCCGGCCGGTGCCGCTGCTGACCCAGTATCTGATCAACGTCGCGGCCAAGCGCGGCGACGACTGATCCGGCTGGGCGGGAGGATCGCCCGGGCATCGCGGCAATCGGAAAAAGCGCCTGTCCGGGAACCGATACCTGACAGGCGCTTTTTTTGTCAGCTTGCTGGCTGCGTGGCGCTGGCCCAGCTTTTCCCCGGACAAACAAGAAAGCCCCCGCGTCCGGCAAGTGTGCTGGCTACGGGGGCTGGCGGAAACCCGCCAAGGGTCGGGAATCAGCCGCGCTGAGGCTCGGGCTCCACGTCGATGTCGGTCTGGGTTGCCGTTGCCGCTGTCTTGCGGGTGCCAGCTAGCCACAGATACATCGCCGGAACGACAAACAGCGTGAAGACCGTGCCGATGGTGATACCGGTCGCGATCACCAGGCCCATGTGATTGCGGCCGATGGCGCCGGCGCCACTGGCGATCACCAGCGGCATGACGCCCAGCACCATCGCGGCGGTGGTCATCAGGATCGGCCGTAGTCGGGTTTCCGCGGCGATCTCGATCGCTTCGCGCCGCGACTTGCCAAGGTCCACCTGCTCGTTCGCGAACTGCACGATCAGGATGCCGTGCTTGGCGATCAGGCCGACCAGCGTCACCAGACCAACCTGCGTGTAGACGTTCAGCGTTGCGAAGTCGAGGAAGATGAACACTAGCGCACCGAAGATCGCCATCGGCACCGACATCATCACCACCAGCGGATCGCGGAAGCTGTTGAACTGCGCGGCCAGGGTCAGGAAAATGATGATCAGCGCGAACATCAGCGTGGTCAGGAAGCCGCCGGTCTCCTTGACGTACTGCCGCGACTCGCCGCCGTAATCGATCGTGTAGCCGGACGGCAGCGTCTCCGCGGCGATGCTGTTCAGCAGCGCCAACGCCTCGCCCTGGGTGCCGCCGAACACCGCACCGATGGTCGCCGAGTTCATCTGCTGGAAGTGCGGGATCGACTGCGGCACGGTCTTGGTGGACAGCTTGACGACGGTCGAGGCCGGCACCATGTCACCGCTGGCGGTACGCAGGTAGTAGCCGTCGAGCTGATCCGCATTCAGGCGATCGAGCGTCTGAACCTGCGGAATCACCTTGTAGGAGCGGCCGTCGATCGAGAAGTAATTCACGTAGCCGCCGCCGAGCAGCGAGCCGAGCGCGCCACCGACTTCACGCATCGTCAGCCCCAGGCTGGCGACCTTGTCGCGGTCGATCTCGACGGTGGTCTGCGGCTTGTCGATCTTCAGGCCGTTATCGAGGACGTAGAAGCGACCGGTTGCCTGAGCCTTGCGGATCACCGCGTCGGCAACTTGGTAGAGCTTGTCGAAGGATTCGGTCGTCGAGATCACGAACTGGATCGGCAGGCCTTCGCCGGCGCCGGGCAGCGGCGGCGGGTTGACCCAGAAAATGCTGGCACCGGCGATCTTGTTGCTGGCGCCCTGCAACTCGATCGCCAACGCCGAAGTACTGCGCGTGCGCTCCTCGTAAGGCTTGGTCATGAAGCCGCCGATGCCCATGTTGATCTTGCCGGCGCCGTCGATCTGGAAGGTGTTCGAGTACTCCGGCAGAGAGCTCATCAGCTCGTAGGTCTGCTTGGAATAGGTTTCCATCTGCTGCAAGGTGGCGTTCGGCGGACCGTTGACAATGTGGATGAGGAAGCCCTGGTCCTCGGCTGGCGCCAGTTCGCTTTTCGCCAGCGCGCCGGCCATCGGCATCATCATCAACACCACGATCAGCGCCATGATCACGAAGCCGAAGGCGACCACCGCCTTCCAGCCGTCGAGCAGACCGCCGAGCACGCGCCGGTACAGCGACGAGAAGCGCTCGAAGTTATGATCGAGTATCTGCACGAAGCGGTTCGAGCCGTGGTCGTCGCGCAGGAACAGCGCGCACATCATCGGCGACAGGGTCAGGGCGACGACCGCCGACACGGCGACCGCGCCGGCAAGCGTGAATGCGAACTCCGAGAACAGCACCCCCGTCAGCCCACCCTGGAAGCCGATCGGCACATAAACCGCAATCAGCACCACCGAGATCGCGATGATCGGCCCGGCCAATTCGCGGGCGCCGACCAGCGCCGCCTCGAGCGGCTTCTTGCCCATCTTCATGTGCCGGTCGACGTTCTCGACGACGATGATCGCGTCGTCGACGACCAGGCCGATCGCCAGCACCAGCGCCAGGAGAGTCAGCAGGTTGATCGAATAGCCGAGCACCAGCATCACGAAGAAGGCGCCGATCAGGCTCAGCGGCATGGCGATCACCGGAATGATCACCGAGCGGAACGAGCCGAGGAACAGGAAGATCACCACGGTGACGATCAGCAGCGCCTCGATCAGCGTCTTCTCCACTTCGCTGATCGAGGCGTTGATGTACTCGGTGGAGTCATAGACGATCTCACCGTTGAGGCCGGCCGGCAGCTGGGCGACGACATCCGGGAATACGGCACGCACGTTCTTGATCACCGTCAGCACGTTGGCGTCCGGCGCCACCTTGATGCCGATGAACACCGACTGCTTGCCGTTGAAGCGGGTGCTGGAATCGTAGTTCTCGGCGCCCAGGGTGACGTTGGCGACATCCTGCAGACGCACCAGCGAGGTGCCCTTCTGCTTGATCACCAGGTTCTTGAACTCCTCGACGCTGTGCAGATCGGTACCAGCCGTCAGGTCGACGCTGACCATCTGGCCCTTGGTGGTGCCAAGTGCGGACAAGTAGTTGTTGTTCGACAGCGCTGTATAGACATCGGTCGCGGTCAAGCCGACCGCGGTCAGGCGCTGTGGATCGAGCCAGGCGCGCAACGCGAACTGGCGGCCTCCAAGCAGTTCCGCCTGCTTGACGCCGGCCACCGTCTGCAGCTTCGGCTGCACGACGCGGACCATGTAGTCGGTGATCTTGTTGGTCGGAATCGTCGTCGAGTTGAAGCCCATGTACATCGACGCGATCTGCTCGCCGACCTGCACGGTCACCGTCGGCTGCTGCGCTTCGGGTGGCAGCTGGTTGATGACCGACTGCACCTTGGTATTGATTTCGCTGAGCGCGCGATTGGAGTCGTAGTTCAGCATCAGCGTCGCGGTGACCGTCGACACGCCGGAGGAGCTCGACGAGGTCATGTAGTCGATGCCCTGCGCCTGGGCCACCGCGGCTTCGATCGGCGTGGTGATGAAGCCGGCGACAACATCCGGGTTGGCGCCGTAGTAGACCGTAGTCACGGTCACGGTCGCGTTCTCGGTCTGCGGATACTGGCGCACCGGCAGGCCGAACATCGAGCGCAGGCCGAGCACCAGGATCATCAGGCTGACGACGGTCGCGAGAACCGGCTTCTTGATGAACAGATCAGTGAAGTTCATGGCGATTCCTTGCTGGCCAGGTGGCCGTTCACTCGTCCACCGGCTTCGGCGCGGCGTCGTTGGCGGGCACCACCGTGTTGTTGACCGCGACCTTGACGCCGGTCTTCAGCTTCAGCTGGCCGCTGGTGACCACTTCGTCGCCTTCCTTGATGCCAGACAGTACAGCCACCTGATCGCCACGGGTCGCACCGACGGTGACGAACACCTGGCGCGCGACCATCACCGGTGGACCGGCATTGGCCGGAGCTGCCGGTGCGGGCGCGGCGGCCGGTGCTTCCTTGCCCTCCGCCTTGGCCTGCGCGGCAGCCTGCGCCGCCTTGATCTTCGCGTCTTCGGCGTCCAGCGCCTGGCTGATCTGCAGCGCCTTCGGCGTGTTCGGGTCGGCGGCCTTTTCAGCGCCGCGCGGTACGATCACGTAGACCGTTTCGCCATAGGGATTGAAGGTCACCGCCGTCTGCGGCAACGTCAGGTAGCGCTGCGCTTCGCCGGAAATGACATTCACCGTGGCGAACATGCCGGGCAGGAGCTTCTGCTCCGGATTCTTCAGCGTCGCCTGCACCTGGACATTGCGGGTGTCGGTGTCGATCGACGGATTGATCGCGCTGATCTCGCCGCTGAAGTCGACGCCGGGGAAGCTGTCGCTGCGCGCGTGCACAGGCTGGCCGACTTTCAGCTGGGCCAGGGCCTTCTGCGGCAGGTTGAAGTCGACATAGATCGGATCGAGCTGCTGGATCGACACGATCACGTCGCCGGCCTTCAGGTACTGGCCGCTGTTGACGGTGCTGATGCCGAGGCGGCCGCCGAACGGCGCGACGATGGTCTTCTTGGCGACCAGCGCGGCCTGTTCGGCATGGGCGGCCCGGGCGTTGGCGAACGCCGCTTCGCTGCTGTCGAGTTGGGCCTGGCTGATCGCGTCTTCGCCACGCTGCAGACGATCGCGTTTGACGACGCTTTCGGCCAGCACCAGCTCGGCTTGCAGTGCCGCCAGGCGGGCGACATCGGCATCGGCCCTCAGCTGCAACAGCTTGGTGCCGACTGCCACTTCGGCGCCGGAGCGGAAGGAGACGTTCTGCACCAGCCCGTCGATCTCGGTACTGAGATCGACGCCGCGTACGGCCCGCGTGCTGCCGGCAGCGCTCAACTCCGGCTGCCAGGTCTGGTAGCCGGCCTTCAGCGTCGACACCGCGAACTCCGGCTCCGGCGCCGACGCGAAGCCTTCGAACATCTTCTTCAGTTGCAAGGCCTTGGCGCCGCCGACGGCGACGATCAGGACAACGACGATGCCAACGAGTATCAGCCAGCGCTTCATTTCAATCTCCGAGTGCGCATTCCATGCTGCGGGGCGCTGTGGACGAGCTTTTTGTGATCAGCAGTTGCGGTTCAGGGGGCGCCGACCGGAGCCGGCTCCGACGCGGCGATGGGCGAGCTTGCTGCCGGATCGCGCTGCGTCCAGCCCCCGCCCAGTGCCTGGAACAGCGCCGCGGTGTCGCTGAGCCTGGCGACGCGGGCGGCGACATAGCCGGCGCGAGCCTGGGTGTAGCGGGTCTGGGCATCGAGCACTTCCAGCGAGCTGCCGCTGCCGAGTGCGTACTGGCGCTCGATCAGCTTCAGACTTTGCGCCGACAGATCAGCGGCGCTGTGCTGCGCCCGCAGGTACTCGGCGTCGGTCTCCAGCGCACGCAGCGCGTCGGCGACGTTGCGGAAGGCGTCGAGCACAGTTAACCGGTAATCGGCCGCCGTCTGTTCCAGCGTCGCCAGCGCCGCGCGCCGCTTGGCCCTCAGCTCGCCGGCGTGGAACAGCGGTTGAGTGACGCCGCTGGCGATCGACCAGATGTTGCCGCTGAACAGCTGATCGAGCACCGAGGCCTGGGTGCCGAAGCTGGCATTGAGGCTGATCTGCGGCAGCAGGTCGGCGGTGGCGACGCCGACTCGTGCCGAGGCCTCGTGCATCGTTGCCTCCGCCGCCCGGACGTCAGGCCGCTTGCGGACCAGCGACGAGGGCAGGGATAGCGGCAGATCCTGAGGCAGCTGCAGTTCTTCGAGCTCGAACGGCGCGCTGGCGTATTCGCTCGGCAGCTTGCCGAGATAGACCGCCAGCTGGTTCTGCGCCTGGGTCATCGCCAGCCGGTAGCCCGGCAGCTTGGCGCGCTCAGCCGATAGCTGAGCCTCCATCGACAGCAAGTCCGAGCGGCTGATCGCGCCGCTGTCGTACCGTGCGCGGGTTACTTTCAACAGCGATTCCTGCTGCTGGACCACCTGCAACTGGCCGACCATCAGCGTGCGCTGCTCGATTTCACGGATCGCCGTGGTGATGACATTGGCGATCAGCGTCTGGTAAGTCGCTTCGAGCTGCCACTGCTGGAACTCGGCAGCCGCGCGCTCGGCTTCGACGCCGCGGCGAGTGCCGCCCCAGATGTCGAGCCCGTAGCTGACGCCGACCGATGCGTTGTACAGGTTGTAGATCGCCCCGCCGCCGCCCGGATTGCCGAAGCTGGCGGTATCGATCTTCTGGCGCGAGGCATTGAAGGTGGCGTCGACCTTGGGCATCAGGTTGGAGCGCTCGACCCGGTAGTTTTCCTGCGCTACCCGCAGCGCCGCCTGCGCCGAGGCGACGGTCGGGCTGGCTGCCAGCGCCTGTTCGACCAGCGTGTTCAGCTTGGCCGAGCCGAACAGCGTCCACCAACGGTCGGGCAGTTCACTACCGGCGAGGAAGCGCTGGGCCTCTCCGCCAGGCGTCTGGGCGGTAATGGTCGCTGCCGGCAGCGCCTCGGCGGTATAGCGCGTGGTTTCCGGCGCCGTCGGCGTCTCGAAGTCCGGGCCGAGTGCGCAGCCGCTGGCGAACAGCGTCGCCGCGAACAGGCTCAGGCGGGTCCGTGAAGGCAGTCGCATCATCACGTCGTTGTCCTCTGAAAATTGGGGGCGGCGCCAGCTTGGAGATCGGTTCCCGGGCTGGGCAGCAGGCCATGCAGCAGGGTTTTCACAACCTTCTCGGCATAGCTGGCCGGATCGTTTGCGCCACCCATTCCGGGCATGTGGCACAGGATGTTGCGGTTCTGAAAGAACATCATTTCGGCGGCCCCGAGCATCCAGGCGGCGATACCGGGATCGAGTTCGGAGCGGAACTCGCCGCAGTCGACGCCCTCCTGGAACAGGGCGATCACCGCCTTGCAGTTGCGCTGGAAAACCTGCTCGGCGAGCTGGCGTCCCTTGCCGCTGCCGGCGTTCAGCACTTCGCGGAAGATCAGGTGGGTGCGTGCCTCGTTGTCGAACATGTCATGAAATTCGAACTCGACGAGGCGCAGCAGCTTTTCGGTCGACGTCAACGGCTGCAATAGCAGCTGTTCCGCGAATTCCGCGTGGCCCTTGCAGGCTTCGCGCATCACATCCAGGTACAGCGCTTCCTTGGAATCGAAGTGATGAAAGATGTTGGCCTTGCAGACGCCGGCGCGCGATGCGATTTCCGACAGCGACACGGCTTCGAAGCCGGTGCGGGAAAACAGGGTGGCCGCGGCATCGAGGATCGAGCGCGCTCCGGCGGGAAGGTTCATCGCATCGACTCGGGACAGCTTGTGGGGCAGGCAGCGAAACGGTGAGCAGACTACCGACTGACCGGACGGTAAGTCATCCTAACCGTCTCGTTAATGTGCTGGCAAGCGATGGCGGTTTGATGAAGAGAATGCCCGCCGTGACATCTGAATGGCAGTCGGGGGCGGCGGGCAGACCGGGAATTCAAGCGGTTCACCGACTTTGCCATTGTCGGATGTCACAGTGATGTGTAGTCTCCACTGACGAGATCGTCAGCACCTTCATCGGTCAGCCGTTGAAGAGTGACCAGACGTCCGGCAGCAAGCGACACCGGCCAGTACCGGCACAGATCGCGAAAGAATTCAGAACAAGGCGGCTCAGCCGTCGGTGGTGCGGAGGCGGGAGACTCGGCGAATGAATGTGGAGCCTCGGGGGTCGACGGACGGCATGCCTGCCTGGGCGGCTGCGCGCGCCGAACTGTCGGAAGTACTGGTCGGGCTCACCGACGTGCAACTCCGCACCATCGTCACCACGCGCATGGCCCCGGCGATCTACCTGCTTTGTGTCGCGGGGGTCGCGGCGATCAACGTCTACCTGTCGGTGCTGGTGTTCGGCTACTCGCTGGTCTTCGGCCTGGTCTGGACACTGCTGATCATGCCGGTGCTGTTCATCTCCGGCGTCGTCGTCGTACGGGTGGCGCTGGAAGTGATCCTGTCGATCTTCCGCATCGTCGTGAACCTGGAAACCCTGATGGGACACATCGTCACGCTGAAAGGCCAGACCGAAACCATCGTCGACCGCACCGAGATCATCGAGCTGCCACGCATCCAGTTCTGGAAGCCGCGACGGACCCGGAAGAGCAAGGAGCAGGACGAGCAGGGAGGCGAGGATGCGCGCTAGAGCCGCGTGGTCGATCGCCATCCTGCTGGCGCCGGCGCTGGCCAGCGGCGATGAAGCCGGCGGCAGCTGGACCGAGGGCTGGGTCTACGACTGGAGCAACCGTGTCTCGGTCGGCATGGCGGTGCGCGTGGAGGCACGCGATCCGAATCTGGTCGGCAAGTCGAACCTCGATCCCAACCTCTGCGCCGCCGACGAATGCCTGTCGGTCAGCCCGAGCAATAGCGAGCCGAACAACCGCTACCTGCTGGCGCCGGGCGCACGCAATTCGGTCTATGACGAAGGCAACCTGAACTACGATCAGGGTGACTTCATTTCCTCGCCGCTGAAGTGGACCTCGCGCTTCTCGATGCGCCGCGACGATCTGAAGGTCGAGATCGGCGCGCTGTTTTTCTACGACTACATCAATGCGACGTTGAAGGAGAACCACCCGAACCAGATCGTCGCGCCCGGTCCGGGACCGGGTGCCGCGGTGCGCAGCAAGCGCGATATCGACACCATCCACGAGATCGGCTACGGCGCCCAGCTGCTCGATACCTATGTGCAAGACACCTTCGACATCGAAGGCCGGGCGATCGACATCAGCATCGGCCGTCAGCGCCTGGTCTGGGGCGAGGCGAGCTTCGCGACCCAGGGCAGCCTGAATTTCCTGAACCCACCGGACGTCAACAACCTGAGCCGTCCGGGTGGCACCCTCGACGAGGTCTACAAGCCGGTCGGCATGCTGCTGGCGCGCGGCCCGTTCAATGACGATCTGAGCTTCGAAGCCTTTTACCAGTTCGAGTGGCGGCCGGTCGGCATTCCGCCGCGCGGCTCCTACCTGTCGTTCTTCAACGCCAGCAACCACGTCACCGGCAACGAGGGCATCATCGCGCCGTTCGCGAAGGCACCCTACGATCCGTTGCAGATTGGCACGCCGGGCAACGACATCCTCGACCTGGTCAGCACCACCAGTTTCACCCTGCGCCGCGGTGACAACCGCAACGCCCGCGACCAGGGCCAGTACGGCCTGGCCTTGTACTGGCATCCGGCCGATCTGCTCGGCGGCGCGGAACTGGGCCTGTACTACTCGCACTACCACTCGCGCATCCCGACTGCGAGCGCAACGGCGGCCGACGCCAGCTGCTCGCGCGCGGAGGGCAATCCGTCCGGCATCGATGCCGTCGACCTGACCAGTTTCATCGCCGCCTGTGGCGTGCCCGGCACCCACCAGCGGGAAGCTGTGCCGCTGGACACCGCGCAGTACTTCCTCGAATACCCGGAAGACATCCACCTGTTCGGCGCCAGCTTCTCGACGCTGTACGAGGGGGTTGCTGTCCGCGGCGAACTGTCTTTCCGACCCAACCAGCCGGTGCAGGTCGATCTCGAGGACGTGCTGTTCGCAGCGCTGCAGCCGGCGTTGCCGCGCAGCGACATCCCGCTGTTCACCGCCGACAACACGGTGCAGGGCCTGCTGTCGGCGTTGCAGGATCCGGGCAATGCGCTGAGCGTGCTCGCCAATGCCACCGGCAATCTGCCGGGCGCCATCAATGCGCTGCAGGCGCTTGCTGGCGCGCCGAATGTGCTCGGCACCACGGTGCCCGGCTCGCGCACCGCGATCGGCGATTTCCTCACCGCGTATCGCGGCGGCATTCCCGGCGAAGTGGCGCCCGGCGCCTACATCCGGGGATATGAGCGACTGGCGGTGCAGCAGGCTTCGCTGGGCCTGACCCGGATCTTCGGCAACTCGCAGTTCCTTGGCACCAAGGATTCGGCGCTGCTGTTCGAGCTGACCAACATCTGGGTGCCGAACCTGCCGTCGCGCTCGCGGCTGCAGTTCGAGGCGCCGGGCACCGACACCCATGCCGGGCAGGGCGCCTTCGACAGCGGCAACGCCACCGTCATCAATCCAATCCGCAACAGCGGCGGCTACGTCACCCCGTTCTCGGCGGGCTACCGACTCGGTGCGCTGCTGCACTACAGCGATGTGCTGCTGCCCGGCCTCGACGTCAGCCCGTTCCTGGTCTTCACTCACGACATCTACGGTGTTTCGCCGGGCCTGGCGGAAAACTTCCTCGAAGGACGCAAGCTGATGGTCGCCGACTTCCGCTTCAGCTTTCGTGATTTCGACGTCAATCTGGTCGGCACCTTCCTGTTCGGTGGCGGCCGCCGCAACACGCTGGCCGATCGCGACTTCGTCGCCGCCAGCGTTGCCTACAAGTTCTGAACCCCGATCCCGAGCCCCCCGATTCCGAGCCCTGACACGATGAAAAACCTGTTTGCCTTCATCGGAGTGATCGCCGTCCTCGGCGTTGCCGCAGGCGTGCTGGTCGGCGTCTGGGTGTTCCGCAACGTCGATGCCCGGCTGCTGCTGAGCAACCAGCCGGCGACAGTGATCATTCCCGATCCGCTGCGCATTTCCGCCCAGGTGCTCAACAACCTGGAGATCGAGCTCGACACCAGCATCACTACGACGGTGCCGATCGATCAGGTGATCACCATCCCGATCGCCGAGACCCTGAACGTGATGGCCGATTTCGACGGCGACGTGCCGATCAAGATCAACGTGCCGGTGCGCGACAAGATCCAGATCGACCAGATCCTCGACATCGATACGGTGATCAAGGCCGAGATCCTCGGCGACAAGCACGACCTGCCGCTGCGCGGAAAGATCCCGGTCAAGGCGACGGTGCCGGTCAGCCTGAATATCCCGGTCGATCAGCTGGTAAGGCTGAAGTTCAAGGCGCCGGTGCAGGCCAGGCTGCGTCAGGCGCTGACCGTGCCGCTGAAGGCAGACATCTCGACCACGATCCCGATCAAGAGCCAGATGAGCGTGCCGGTGAAGTCGGCGCTGGAAGCCTCGATCACCATTCCTGATCCGGCGCAGATCGTCATCGTCGAATCCGATCTGCTGCTGCCGCTGCGCACCCTGCTGCTCGGCGTGACTGGTAATCCTGTACCCGCGGCTGGGCCGGCCGCGGCCGGATCGACCCGGTGAACAAGAGCGACCCCGACCAGCCGGTGGCCAAGCGCGGTCTGCTCGGCCGGCTGCTCAAGTGGATCGCCGGGCTGATCGCCGCCGGCGGGCTCTTGGTGGCGGCAGCCGTGCTTGGCTTCTGGGCCTATGCCAACCTCGTGGTCGGACTGACGATCAGCGACCAGCCGGCGATGATCACCCTGCCGCCGAAGTTCACCGCCAACGCCCAGGCGACCAACAAGGTGACGATCAAGCTCGATGGCTACATCGATGCCACCGTGCCGTTCAAGCAGACGCTGGACTTGCCGATCGAAGGCGATTACACCGCCGACATCGACCTCGATACCGTGGTGCCGCTGAAGTTCACCATCGAGTACAGCGGCCTGATCCCGGTCGATACCTTCGCCGACATCGAAGGCCGCACCGATTTCGTCTACCAGAACGTCAAGCGCCTCCGGAACGTCGCCTTCAAGGGCCGCGTGCCGCTCCAGTTCGAGCAGCCGGTGAAGTTCGTGGTGCCAATCGATACCAGCCTGCGAGTGAAATTCCACGGTCCGATCGGCCTCAAACTGAACCAGACGATCAAGGCTCCAGTCGATACCGTGCTGCATACCCGGATCAAGGCGCAGCGCGAAGTGACGACGCCGATCCTCGCCAAGTTCGGCCTCGAAGCGACTTCCCCGACAGAAGCCATCCCGGTCATCATCAAGTACTCGGACCTGCGCCTGAAAGTCGATACGCTGCGACTCGAAAAGGCGCCCGACCCGCGCTTGCCCCAGCGCCACCGCCATGCTGATCTACAAGCAGGGCCATCGACGGCCGGAGAGCCTGCATCATGAGCAAGAAAAATCCTTCACTCTGGCAGCGCGCACTCGAGGCGGCCGTCGGTGAGGAAGGCGCCACCGGTACCGCACTAGCCAACCGTATCCTCGCCAAGTTGCCCGGCGGGGCGGTGGTCCAGGAGCAGATCGACAAGGTCGAGAGGCGCCTGCTCAGCGAGCTGAAATCCAGGCTCGATCGCCTCGAAGGCGAGCAGCCGACGACCGTGCAGGTGGTCGCGTTTTCCATGGAGACCAGCGAAGCGACCCACACGCCGACGCGCGAACTGCGCGAGCCTGGAGAGATGCTGCGCCAGTTGCTCCAGGCCTCTTCCGAACAGAGCAAAGAGCAGGCGCAGCTCAACTACTACAGCCTGCTGCTGCGCAACCTGCTGCCGGACGAGGCGCGCATCCTGTCGGCGCTATCGGATGGATCGAGTTATCCGCTGGTGTCGCTGGTCGCGCTGTCCAAGCTCGGCATGGCCTCTCACACGGTGCTCGAATACACCTGCAGCGTCGGCCGTGCCGCCGGTGTGTTGCTGCCGGAAATGACCCGCGGCTACTTGCAGCGACTGGCGGCAGCGGGGCTGGTCGAGACCGGCCCCGAGGATTACGCGCTGACCACCAAGTACGAAATGCTCGAAACCGACGACGTGCTGCGCAAATTGATGGCGCAGATGAAGACGGCGGGCCAGCGCAGCCAGATCAAGCGCCGAACGCTGAAGATTTCGGAGTTGGGACGTAACCTCTGGGAAGCGTGCCGGATCACCGAAGACTGAACTGCAGCAGCAAGCTGCTTGGTGCCAGACCGGTAAGACCTATAACGACAGCGACAAGGGGAGAAGGCAATGCAAAGCTGGGCACAAATCGTTGTCGACGTAAAATTGAACTGGTGGCTCTACCTGTCGATGCCCTTCGTGGCAGCGCTGATCGGTTACGTCACCAAGATCGTTGCGATCAAGATGATGTTCCAGCCGATCGAATTCATCGGCATCAAACCGATTTTTGGCTGGCAAGGCATCGTGCCACGCAAGGCCGCGACCATGGCCTCGATCGCCTGCGACACGATGACCTCCCGGCTGATCAAGCCGGAGGACATCTTCAACAAGCTCGATCCGGACCGCATCGCCAAGGAAATCGAGAAGCCATTGCTGGCGGCGGTCGAGGACATCACCCGCGAAGTCGCCGCACACTACTCGCCGGGCCTTTGGGAAGCGGCACCGGAGGCGGTCAAGCGGCTGATCATCAGTCGTATCCAGGCCGAGGCACCGAACATCGTCCGGTCGATCATGATCGACATCAAGCAGAACATCGACTCGGTGTTCGACCTGAAGGACATGGTGGTGTCCAACCTGCTGCGCGACAAGCCGCTGCTGAATCGCATCTTTCTCGAAGCCGGAAGCGGTGAGTTCAAGTTCATCCGCAATTCGGGCATCTATTTCGGTTTCATGATCGGCGTCGTCCAGGCCGTGACCTGGGCGGTGACGCAGAACCCGCTGGTGATGCCTCTGTTCGGCCTGTTCACCGGCTGGTTCACCGATTGGCTGGCGCTGAAGATGGTGTTCAACCCCAAGCACCCGACCAAGTATCTGATGGGCCTGATCGAGTGGCAGGGCCTGTTCCTGAAACGCCGTGCCGAAGTATCGGCCGAGTACGGTCGTTTGATCGCCAAGGAAATCGTCACCTCGCGCAATATCATTGACGCGGTGCTGAAAGGCCCGTTGTCGGACCGTCTGTTCAACATGGTCCAGAAGCAGGTGCAGAAAGTCGTCGACGAGCAGTCGGGTATAGCCAAGCCGTTCGTGGTGTTCGCGGTCGGCAGCAGCAAGTACCAGCAGATGAAGCGCCTGGTCGCCGAAGAAATCATGAAGCGCCTGCCGGACACTCTGAAGCACATCGAGGAGTATGCCGCCGACGCGATGGCGATCGAGAACACCCTGGCAACCAAGATGACCGAGTTGTCGGTCGAGGAGTTCGAGGGCTTGCTGCATCCGGCCTTCGAGCAGGACGAGTGGATCCTGATCGCGGTTGGTGCCTCGCTCGGCTTTATCGTCGGTGAAATGCAGGTGTTCATCATGGAGCACCTGGCGAAGAAGGCGCCGGCGGTCGAAGCGGCGATCTCGTTGCTGCAATGAACTCACCAGGGTCGCAAGCCGCAGGGCTGGCGGCCCTGGGGTTGCTGTTCGGCCTGCTGCTCGCGCTGCCTGCGCAGGCCATCCGTGACGAAGCGGCGCTGCGCGCCTGCCTGAGAGCCAATGCCTCGGAAGGCAGTCTGTCCCAGGACATCGCGATCACCCAGACCGACGCCAGCGGCGCGATCAAGCGCCTGTCGGGGCACTGGTACTGGCAGCGCGGCGAACCGGACCAGCGAGCGATGCTGAAGCTGGTGGCGCCGCCCGATCTGGCAGGCGCTTCCTATCTGTTCCTGAAGAAGTCAGGTCGGGAAGAGTTCTACTTGTACCTGCCGAGCGTACGCAAGGTGCGCAAGGTCGTTGGCGCGACTGTGGCGCAGTCGCTATTCGGCAGTGGCCTGTCGGCCTTCGATCTGAAATTCCTGTTCAGTGGTCTGAGCGGCGGCCAGTTCAGTTACGTGGGGCCTGACAAGGTCGGTGGCCGGCCCGGTGAACGCTGGCGCTATCTGCCACCCTCCGATCCGAACATCCTGTACGACCGTGCCGATCTGATCATCGATGACGTCTGGTGCCTGCCGCTGAAGGCCGAACTTTATGGCGGCGTGCCATGGAAGACATTGACGGTCGATCCGCTGTCGGTCGTACAGGTCGACGGTCGCTGGCGGGCGGGTCGGGTGCTGATGCAGGATCTGCGGGAAGGCAGCCGCTCGGAGATCCGGCTTGGCACCGAACAAACGGGGCATGCGCTGCCGTCGGCGCTGTTCGATCCAGGCAAATTCCATCGCCAACCCTGAATTGCCGACTTCGGCAAAAAAGTGCTGGCGCATTGCCAATAGACGGGTATACTGCGCGCCGCAACGCGGGATGGTGTCTTCGCTGGTTTGAGGTTGAATCAGCAAGATCTGCGAAACGCTACAAAACAGTTTCGATCCGCAGCGAACTGAGTTAAAATTGCAGGCTATGGTGGGCGTAGCTCAGTTGGTTAGAGCTCTGGATTGTGATTCCAGAGGTCGTGGGTTCGAGTCCCATCGTCCACCCCATTTTCGGCAAGTCGTGCGGGCTGCTAGCTCAATGGTAGAGCAGCTGACTCTTAATCAGTAGGTTCCCCGTTCGAGTCGGGGGCAGCCCACCAACCGCATGATGCTTCATCGGAACAGCCCGCCAAGCGCGGGCTTTTTTGTGTCCCTTGACTCGTCGAATGATCGGCTATTGTTGATCGAAGGCGCGAGGATTCAATGCGGCTCGCCGACGATCGATCAGCCACTGGATCCCGATGCCCGCTCCTTCGATATCCCGCTCCGCTGGCGACACCAGTCTGGTGCTGGTGTTGAGTCTGCTACTGATCGCGCTGCTGCTGGCGGTGCAGGCATTGCGCTATCGACCATCGCCGGCCCTGGGTGCCGATGCACCGCAGAATCTGTTTTCGGCTCGGCGGGCAGTGGCAGCGCTGAAAGTGGCGCTTGGCGATGAAAGCCCGCATCCGACCGGCAGTCCGGCCAATCATGCGGTTCGCGATCGCCTCCTCTCGGTGCTGACTGATCTGGGCTATGCGCCGACGGTTCAGGTCGGCCGATCCTGCGACGAGTGGGGCGACTGCGCGGTGGTGGAAAACATCGTCGCAAGACTCGATGGGCGTGAAGCCGGACCGATGGTGGCGCTGACCGCGCACTACGATTCGGTAGGTGCCGGTCCTGGTGCTGCCGATGACGGCATCGGTGTTGCGACGATGCTGGAGATTGCGCGTCTGCTGAAGTCCGCCGGGCAGTCGCAGCCGAGGCATCCCGTGCTGCTGCTGATCAGCGATGGCGAAGAAACCGGCCTGCTCGGTGCCCGGGTATTCGTCGACGAGCACCCTTGGGCAAAGGAGGTGCGAGCTGCGGTGAATCTCGAGGCGCGTGGCAATGGTGGCCCCAGCTTCATGTTCGAGACCGGCCGCCACAATGCCTGGGCGATGCGCCTCTACCGCGGGCAGGTCGCGCGGCCCGTCACCAATTCGATCTACTACGCTGCCTACAAGTTGCTGCCGAACGACACCGATTTCACCGTGTTCAAGGCAGCCGGCTGGGAGGGCTACAACTTCGCACTGACCGGCAACGTCCAGCACTACCACACGCCTCGCGACAGCATCGCCGAGCTGTCGCTGGCGAGCCTGCAGCATCAGGGCGACAACGCCTTGGCGATGCTGCTGGCCCTGGCCGAAGCCCCGTTCCCCGCTCCAACAGGCGAGACGGACGAAGCCGTTTATGTCGATCTGTTCGCCAGCCACTTGTTGCTGTGGCCCGCCTCGCTGTCCCTGCCGCTGGCCGCGGGCAGCGCCTTGCTCTGGATATTCCTGGTCGGCGTCCGGCTGTTTCGGCGTCGGCTGCTGATCGCTGGGCTTCTGCTTGCCACAATTGGTTCTGTGCTGGCGATGACTTCTGCAGCAGTCCTCAGCCGCGCCATGCTGCTGTCGCTGAGGGCAGTTTCGGCGATGCCGCCGACAATGGCTGCCTACCGCTGGACAGCACATCCTTTGCCATTGGATATCGCGAACGCCGCGATGGCTTTGTTCGTCGTGTTGCTGCTCGCGCGGTTGATCCAATCCCGTGTCAGCCTGACGGCGTGGTGGTCGGCGAGCAGTCTGCTGATGCTGTTAGCCACGCTGGCAAGTGCCGTGCTGTTGCCAGGGCTCAGCTTCGCATTCCAGTTGCCGTTGCTGGCCATGCTGCTGGTCCCGCTATGGCCGTTCGGATGGAAGTGCGGTGGCAGCGACCAAGCACTGATCGCTGCGCTGGTACTGGCCATGCTGCTGGCCACGACCGTGCTGGCTCCCACCATCGGCTTTCTCCATCAGGGTCTTGGGCCGGATCTGCTGAGCCTGTCGGCCGCCTTGCTCGTCTGGATTCTGCTGCCACTGTTCTCGCTGGTCGCCTTTGCGCAAGTCTGGCTATGGCGGATCTTGTCGGTGGCCGCGCTTGCGGCAGCAGGGATCTCGTTAATGATCGCGGCGCTGCTGCCGCCTTATAGCGAGGCGTCACCGCAGCGCCTGAATCTTGAATATGTCGTCGACGCCGATCGTGGGTCTGCCGAATGGCTGGCGCGGCCGGATTCCGGCGTGCTGCCACCTGAACTGGCAACAACCGCCGCGTTCAGCCCAAGGTCGGCACCGGTGTTGCCTTGGAGCCGTGACCGCGCTTGGCGGGTGGATGCCGTCGAGGTCGGATTGCCCGAGCCCGAGCTCCGAATTCTTGCCGCCAGTGCCGAAGCGGATGGTGTTCGCTACCAAGCCCGGCTGCAGTCGCCACGTGGAGCCAGTTCGATCAGTCTGTGCTGGCCGCCAGGCAGTGCGCCCACCGCCATCGTTCTCGGCGGATATCGTTTGTCCGAGCCGGACGCCGGGATGCTGGCCGCACTCGCCGCCAGGCGAGCGGGTTGGCGCTGCGTCAGCGATCACACACTTGGCCCAGACGGCGTCAGTCTGTCGTTCAGCCTGCCGAACGCCCGACCGGTCGAGATGCTGCTGTTCGATCGCAGTGCTGGCCTGCCGCCGGCGGGCTTGAGCCTGCTGGGCGCTCGTCCCGCCAATGCAGTGCGGTCTCAGGATAGTGACGTCACCCGCGTGATGCGGCGAATCCGGGTCAGCCCGCCATGAAGTTGTCGTTGCGGGGCCGCCAGGTTTCCAAGGCGGATCCTCGGCGCTGAGCCTCGTCAGGCTCGCGGCCGGCAGGTGGCGGACTTCCTTCAAATTTGTCTACCGAGCCGAGGCGATCATCGAGGTGGAAAGCGTGAAACAGAGCGATTTCCGGCGCTGGCGAAAGCTCAAAAAACTAAACTTCAGGAACGAGCGCTGTCCGCAGTACTTGTTCGGAATCAGTGCGAATATCGATAAATACTGTTAAAAGCCGCCTGATGGAAGATTTACGTCTGGAACGATCCAGCGTATCGACGCAGGAGGACATATGGCTGCAAGGAAAGGAGGCACGGCCGTGGCTGCGAATGCTGAGCCCGGCGTGTCTGGGTCTGGATCGGGAGCGGTGGTTGCCAAGCGCCGTGGCTACGCGGGTCGCACAGCCGAGCAGTTGGCGGAGGAGCGCCTTCAACGTCTGCTCGATGCCGCCTTGACCCTGTTCGCTGAGCGCGGCTTTTCCAAGACCCCCATCGAATTGCTGTGTTCGACGGCTCGCGTCACGACGCGGCACTTCTACGAGCATTTCGATTCGCGCGAAGCGGTGCTCGTCGCGCTCTATGACCAGATCACCAGGACCACCCGCGGTACGGTCGCGGAAGCACTGCTGGCCGGTGGTGCGACCCTGGAAGACCGGATGTTTGCGGCAATTCGCGCCTTCGTCGACAGTTGTACGGTCGATCCCCGGCGTACCCGCATTCTGTGCGTCGAGGTGATCGGCGTCAGCAGCGAGATGTTCGAGCGCCGTCGCAACGCGGTGCACGAGTTCGCAAACGTCTTGAACATGTTCGCACGGCAGTTGGTAGCGGCCGGCAGCCTTCCCGAGGGCGACTACTGGCACAGTTGCACGGCGATGATCGGTGCCATCCGGGAGTTGATGATCGAGTGGCTGACGGCCAAGGAGCGTCCGCCCATCGAGGTGGTGCACAGGCAGATCAGCACGCTGTTCCGCTGTCTGCTTGCCGGGATCTCGGTGATTGAGCCTCAAGCGGGGATGTCGATAAAGGCATGAGTGGTCGGCGAAAGTATTTTCCGGTGGCCCGGCCCCTTGCGATAAAGTAATGCGCCTTTTCGGGTCTGCGCGCGCCGCGCTGCGATCTGAGGAGGTAGCCCCCGAACCTGCCTGGATCTCCTGCGATCATGAGCGACGCCCCCGACCTTTCCTTCGATCTCATCGTTATCGGCGGCGGACCCGCCGGCTACCCGGCCGCGATCCGCGCCGCCCAACTCGGCATGAAGGCGCTCTGCGTCGACAGCTGGCTAAACCGCGACAACACGCCGAGCTTCGGCGGCACTTGCCTGAACGCCGGCTGCATTCCGTCGAAGGCGCTGCTCGAGTCCTCCGAACTGTTCCACAAGGCTGGCCACGAGTTCGCGGTCCACGGCATCGGCGTCGGTACTCCGGTGCTGGATCTGAAAAAGATGCAGGAACGCAAGATGGCGGTGTCCAAGGCCAACTCGGGCGGCGTCAAGCTGCTGTTCCAGGCCAACAAGGTCACCGGCGTGTTCGGCCACGGCGAACTGCTCGGCAACGGCCAGGTCAAGGTCACGACCCATGAAGGCGTGGCGACCACCTACAAGGCCAAGCACATCCTGATCGCCACCGGCTCGGCCCCGGTCGAGCTGAAGAAGATTGCACCGTTCGACGGTGACAAGATCGTCGATAGCTGGGGTGCGCTGGACTTCGCCACCGTTCCGGGTCGCCTCGGCATCATCGGCGCCGGCGTGATCGGTGTGGAACTGGGCAGCGTCTGGTCGCGCCTCGGCGCCAAGACCGTGATCCTCGAAGCGCTGCCGGGCTTCCTGCCGATGGTCGACGCCGCGATTTCCAAGGAAGCGCTGCGCCAGTTCACCAAGCAGGGCCTCGACATCCGGCTCGGCGCCAAGGTCAGTGCCGTTGCCAAAGGCAAGACCGATGTCACCGTCACCTACGAGCAGGGCGGCGAATCGAAGACCGAAACCTTCGACAAGCTGATCGTCGCCGTCGGCCGCCGTCCTTACACCGACAAGCTCGGCGCCGATGTCGCCGGTGTCGCGCTTGACGAGCGTGGCTTCGTCAAGATCGACAAGAACTACAAGACTTCGGCTGCCGGCATCTATGCCGTCGGCGACGTCACCGGAGGCGCGATGCTCGCGCACAAGGCGATCGAGGAAGGCGTGGTGCTGGTCGAGCAGTTGCATGGCGAAAAGTCGGAAGTGAACTATCAAGCGATTCCGTCGGTGATCTACACCAATCCGGAAATCGCCTGGGTCGGCCTGAGCGAAGAGCAGGCCAAGGCGGCCGGCCATGAAGTGAAAGTCGGTTCCAGCCCGTTCGCCGCCAACGGCCGTGCCCGCGCGATGGAATCGATCGCCGGCCAGGTCAAGTTCGTGTCTGATGCCAAGACCGATCGGGTGCTCGGCGTCCACATGATCGGCCCGTATGTCTCGGAACTCTGTGCCGAGGCGGTCCTGGCGCTGGAGTTCGCGGCGACCACCCAGGACATCCAGCTGACCATGCATGGCCATCCGACCTTGTCGGAAACCTTCCATGAAGCTGCGCTTGCCGTCGACGGCCACGCGATCCACTCCGCCAACAAGAAGAAGTAAATCTTGTTTGAACCACCACTGCGCCAAGGACGGTGCGGCGGCGGTCAGGACGATACACAGGAGCAAGGCATGGGACGTGGTCCATCCATCGAAGGGCGCAAGAACGCCACTGATGCAGTCAAGGCGAAGAAATTCACCAAGTTCATTCGTGAGATCACCATCGCCGCCCGCGCCGGCGGCGGCGATCCGAACGCCAACCCGCGCCTGCGGCTGGCGATCGACAAGGCGCTGACCGCGAACATGACCAAGGACACCATCGAACGTGCGCTGAAGCGCGGCACGGGCGAGGGTGCCACCGAACAGGTCGTCGAAATCCGCTACGAAGGCTATGGCCCTGGCGGCGTCGCGGTGATGGTCGATTGCATGACCGACAACCCGACGCGCACCGTCGCTGACGTGCGCGCCGCGTTCAGCCGCAACGGCGGCAATCTCGGCACTTCGGGCTCGGTGGCTTTCCAGTTCACCAAGGCCGGCGAAATCATCTTCGACATTCGCGACAACGCCGAGCTCGAGGAAAAGATCCTCGAAGTGGCGCTGGAAGCCGGTGCCGACGATGTCCAGAGCGAAGACGGCTTCGTCGATGTGCTGACCACGCCGGACGCCTATCTGGCGGTCAAAGGCGCGCTTGAGAAGGCCGGCCTGACGCCGATCGACGCCGACGTGCTGATGCGCCCGGCCACCCGGGCGGCGCTGGATGGTGAAGCGGCCGCGCAGATGAACAAGCTTATCGCCCGCCTCGAAGAACTCGACGACGTGCAGGACGTGCATCACAACGCCGATCTTCCGAACTGAAGGTGTCCGCCAGCGCTCCGATCCGCATCCTCGGCATCGACCCCGGCTCGCGGATCACCGGCTGGGGCGTGATCGAACACGGTGGCAATCGCTCGCGCTGCATCGATCACGGTCGCATACACCTGGAAGCCGGCGAACTGCCGGCGCGGTTACTGCGCATCTTCACCGAAGTCGGCGCAGTGATCCGCCAGTACCAGCCGCAGGAAACGGCGATCGAGGCCGTGTTCGTCAACCGCAACGTGTCGAGTGCGCTGGTGCTCGGCCAGGCGCGCGGTGCGGCGATCTGTGCCCTGGCCTCGGCTGGACTGCCGGTCGCCGAGTACGCGCCGGCGCAGATCAAGTCGGCGGTGGTCGGCACCGGCCGTGCAGAAAAGCAGCAGGTTCAGCACATGATCAAGATCCTGCTGAATCTTCCCGAAGCGGCCCCCACCGATGCTTCCGACGCTCTAGCCGTGGCGCTTTGCCACGCCCACGTCCGCGGTACCGTTGCCAAGACCGGCGAAGCGCTGCGCGGCGCCTGGGGTCGGGCCGTGATCGCGAAGCGCTGAACTTGGGCATCCACCTGGCAGGTTTCTAATGATCGGAAGACTGAGCGGCACCCTGATCGCCAAGCAGCCGCCGTTCCTGCTGCTCGATGTCGGTGGCGTCGGCTATGAAATCGAAGCGCCAATGTCGACCTTCTTCAAGCTGCCGGCGATCGGCCAGGGCGTGGTGCTGCAGACCCATCTGGTGATCCGCGAGGACGCCCACCTGCTGTTCGGTTTCGGGACCGCGGCGGAAAAGGGCTTGTTCCGGGAAATCATCAAGATCACCGGCATTGGCCCGAAGCTGGCGCTGGCGATCCTGTCAGGCATCGGCGTCGAGGATTTCTGGTCGGCGGTACGGGCGGCGGAGACCGGCCGCCTGGTCAAGTTGCCAGGCATCGGCAAGAAGACCGCCGAGCGTATCGTCATCGAACTGCGCGACAAGGCCGGTGCCGGGGGCCCCGGCGACATCGGCATGCTGACTTCCAGCGGCGTGACCATCGCCGCCAGCCCGCTGGCCGAGGCCCGCGCGGCGCTGGAATCGCTCGGCTACAAGCCGGTCGAGGCCCAGAAGCTGACCGATGCCGTGCACAAGGAAGACATGAGCACCGACCAGATCATCCGTGAAGCCTTGAAGCGCGCCGTTCGTTAACCGGGTCACGGCGGGTGCTTGTCACCCGGTGTTGAACGACCGGGGCTGGCGCTAGGCTGGGGCGTCACCGGATCGAGGGCGGGTCATGAGCAAGGCGTTCACGGTTGCTTCTTGGAATGTCGAGCACTTCAGGGACGATCCAGCGCGCGCCGAACTCGTGCTCGGCTTCCTGAAGCTGCAGCGGCCCGATGTCTTCGCGCTCTACGAAGTCGAAGGCAAGCGGATCTTCGATCCGCTGGTAAAGGCCTTCCCCGGCTACCAGTTCCACATCACCGAAGGCGAGCAGGTGCAGGAAATCCTGGTCGGTGTCCGGGGTGGTCTGACCGGTTTCTTCTCCCAGCGCCTCGAATTCCAGATCGGGCAGGTGAGTCTCCGGCCGGGCAGCCTGCTGACGGTGACCGTGGCGGGCCGTCATTACTCGTTGCTGTTCCTGCACACCAAGAGCAGTGCCGACCCGATCGGGCTGGGCCTGCGCGATGTGCAATTCCAGAAGGCGTTCCGCCTGAAGGAAGCACTGGATGAACAAGCCCGGCTGACCACTGGCAGCGACAGCAATTTCATCGTCCTCGGCGACCTCAACACCATGGGGCTCGAGTACGGCAAGGCTACCGGCGTCAGCGCCGCCCTCGAGATCGCGCAGCTAGCCGCCAATGCTGGCAAGGCTGGCATGAGGCTGCTGAGCAAGGCGGCCCCAGCAACTTGGTCGAACGGCAGTCGCAGTCGCTTCCCGGACGCTGATCTCGATCACGTCCTGGCCTCGAAGCACTTGATGTTCAAACCGCTGCGCGGGGCGGAGGTCGATGTACGCGGTTGGGCGTCGCTGGCTACCGCGATGGAGCGCGATGCCTGGATCGCCGCTCACTCCGATCACAGCCTGCTGAGCTTTCAGGTACAGCGGTTGGCCGGCTGAGATCGCAGGAATTTCGGTAATCACGGAATCCGAACCGCCTCCCAGCCTCGACCCTCACCCCCTTCCCCCCAGACGGGTTTCGGTGTTCCGCGCGCCAGATCGCAAATGCGGGCCTTGCACGACGCAAACTGTTAAAATCCCGGTTTGAACAGCCTGTCTGCGGACAGAGTTCGACAGTGCGTCAATCGCTCCTGCTCCGGCAGCCCGATCCGCCTGCGAACTCCGCCCGCCGGCACCGAATTCCGCTGCCCGATCGCCTCTCGAATGTCCGAATTCGCCAAAGAAATCCTGTCCGTCAATCTCGAAGACGAGATGCGGCGCTCCTACCTCGATTACGCGATGAGCGTGATCGTCGGCCGCGCGCTCCCCGACGCCCGTGATGGCCTGAAGCCCGTCCATCGTCGGTCGCTGTACGCGATGAACGACCAGGGCAATCACTACAACAAGCCGTTCCGGAAATCGGCGCGCATCGTCGGCGATGTGATGGGCAAGTACCACCCGCACGGTGACTCGGCGATCTACGACACCATCGTCCGCATGGCGCAGCCGTTCTCCTTGCGCTACACGCTGGTCGATGGTCAGGGCAACTTCGGTTCGGTCGACGGCGACCGCGCCGCGGCGATGCGCTACACCGAAGTGCGGATGTCGAAGATCGCGATGGAACTGCTCGCCGACATCGACAAGGACACCGTCGACTTCGTGCCGAACTACGACGGCTCAGAGCAGGAACCGGCGGTGCTGCCGACCCGCATCCCGAACCTGCTGGTCAATGGTTCGAGCGGTATCGCGGTCGGCATGGCGACCAACATTCCGCCGCACAACCTGTCCGAGGTGATCGACGCCTGCGTGGCCTTGATCGACAACCCGGACATGGACCTCGATGCGCTGATGAAGCTGGTGCCGGCACCGGATTTCCCGACCGCCGGCCTGATCCTCGACGCGGCGGGCCTGAAGGAAGCCTACGAAACCGGCCGTGGCCGCATCGTGCTGCGCGCCCGCACCCATTTCGAGGACTTCGAGCGCGGCGGCGATCGCCAGGCGATCGTCACCACCGAACTCCCTTACCAGGTCAACAAGGCACGCCTGATCGAAAAGATCGCTGAGCTGGTCAAGGAAAAGAAGATCGAGGGCATCACCGATCTGCGTGACGAGTCCGACAAGGACGGCATGCGCATGGTCATCGAGCTGCGCCGCGGCGAGAACGCCGAGGTGGTGCTCAACAATCTCTATCAGCAGACCCAGCTGCAGACCGTGTTCGGCATCAACATGGTGGCCCTCGACGATGGCCAGCCGAAGACCATGGGGCTCAAGCAGCTCCTGGAAATCTTCCTGCGCCACCGCCGTGAAGTGGTGACCCGCCGCACCCAGTACCTGCTGAACAAGGCCCGTGATCGCGCCCACATCCTCGAAGGCCTGGCCGTGGCATTGGCCAACATCGATGAAGTGATCGAATTGATTCGCCGCAGCCCGAACGCCGCCGAAGCCAAGGCCGGACTGATGAGCCGTCTGTGGAAGGCCGGGCAGGTCGCCGACATGTTGTCGCGCGCCGGTGCCGATGCCTCGCGGCCGCTGGGTCTCGATCGCGAGTTCGGCATGGTCGACGGCGGCTATCGGCTGTCCGAGGCGCAGGCCCAGGCGATTCTCGACCTGCGCCTGCAGCGCCTCACCGGCCTGGAACAGGACAAGATCCACGACGAGTACCGCGCCATCCTGGAAGCGATCCTCGACTACATGGACATCCTCGGTTCTGAGCCGCGCCTGCTCGGCGTGATCCGCGGCGAGTTGCTTGAGGTCAAGGACAACTTCGGCGACGAGCGCCGTACCGAGATCACCGATTTCGCGCTGAACCTGAATCGAGAAGACCTGATCACGCCGATGGACATGGTCGTCACCCTGTCCAAGGCTGGCTATGTCAAGGCCCAGCCGCTGTCGGAATATCAGGTGCAGAAGCGCGGCGGCCGTGGCCGCACCGCGGCGGCGACCAAGGAAGACGACTACGTCAACGGCGTCTGGGTCGCCCACACCCACGACTGGTTGCTGTGCTTCTCTTCGCGTGGCCGCATGTACTGGCTGCGCGTGTTCGAACTGCCCACCGGCGGCTCGGGCGCCAAGGGCAAGCCGTTCAACAACCTGCTGCCACTCGAAGATGGCGAACGGATCAGCGTCGCGCTGCCGATCAAGCGCTTCGACACCGGCCAGTATGTGTTCATGGCCACCCGAGGCGGCACCGTCAAGAAGACACCGCTGGAAGATTTCTCGCGGCCACGTACCGCTGGCATCATCGCCGTCGATCTGAGAGTCGACGACGAACTGGTTGGCGTGGTGCTGACCAGCGGCGATAGCGACGTGCTGCTGTTCTCCGACGCCGGCCGTGTTATCCGCTTCAACGAAAAGGATGTGCGCCCGATGGGCCGCGGTGCCACCGGCGTGCGCGGCATGCGCCTGATCGTGAAGTCCGGCGCCAGCGACGATGAAGACGCCGCAAGCGCCGATGCGGACGCTGAAGAAGCCGCCGCCGAACCGATCGCCAGCGGCGCCAAGCTGATCGCGCTGATCGTCGCCCAGGAAGGCGACATCCTGACCGTGTCCGAATTCGGCTACGGCAAGCGCACGCCGATCGCTGGCTTCCCGCTGCGCGGTCGCGGTGGTCAGGGCGTGATCGCCCAGGCATTGTCGGAGAAGTCCGGCAGGTTGCTCGGCGCGCTCGACATCAACGACCGACACGAGCTGATGCTGATCTCCGACGCCGGCCACCTGATCCGGGTCAAGGCCAGCGAGGTCAAGCAACTCGGCCGCAACACCCAGGGTGTTCGCGTCGCCCGGCCTAGCGAAGGCGACCGCTTGGTTGGCCTCGATCGGATCGAGCCGGAGCCGGAGGCCGAGGTCAATGACGAAGCCAGCCTGCCGCCGGCCGACAACGCGCCGGACAGCTCGGTCCTGGACGATGCACCAGACGCCTGAGATACGTCTGAAACTACTTTAACTATATAAAGCAGATCATTGAAATGACGAGAGTATTTAACTTCAGTGCCGGCCCGGCGACACTTCCTGTCCCGGTACTCGAACAGGTTCGCGACGAACTGCTCGACTGGCGCGGTACCGGCATGTCGGTGATGGAAATGTCCCATCGCGACAAGCCGTTCATGTCGATCGCTGCCGAGGCCGAAGCCGACCTGCGCGAAGTGCTCGGCGTGCCGGCGAACTACAAGGTGCTGTTCATGCAGGGCGGCGCGACCGCCCAGTTCGCGGCGGTGCCGCTGAACCTGCTGAACGGTAAGAGTGCCGACTACATCGTCAACGGCGCCTGGGGCGCCAAGGCGGTCAAGGAATGTGCGAAGTACGGCCAGGCGAATACCGCCGCCAAGCCGGAGAAGTTCAATCAGGTGCCGGCGCGCGAGACTTGGAAGCTCGACGGTTCGGCTGCCTACGTGCACTACACCCCGAACGAGACGATCGAGGGTGTCGAGTTCCAGAGCATTCCGGATGTCGGCAAGGTGCCGCTGGTGGCCGATTTCTCGTCCAGTTTCCTGTCGCGTCCGCTCGATGTGGCCAAGCACGGGCTGATCTACGCCGGCGCCCAGAAGAACGCCGGCCCGGCCGGCATCACCTTCGTGATCGTCCGCGATGACCTGCTCGGCACCTGCAGTCCGGTGGCGCCGTCAATCTTCGACTACAAGGCCGTGGCCGAGAACGATTCGATGCTGAACACGCCGGCGACCTTTGCCTGGTATGTGTCCGGCCTGGTGTTCAAGTGGATCAAGTCGGAAGGCGGCCTGACGGCGATCGGCGAGCGCAACCGCCGCAAGTCCTCGCTGCTCTACGACTACATCGACGGCGAGCCGTTCTATGCCAATCCGGTGGCCAGGGCTGACCGTTCGTGGATGAACGTGGTCTGGACGCTGGCTGACGCCAATCTCGATGCCGACTTCCTGAAGGGTGCGGCCAAAGCTGGGCTGCCGGGCCTCAAGGGCCACCGCGTCGTCGGCGGCATGCGCGCCTCGATCTACAACGCGATGCCGGAGTCCGGCTGCGTGGCGCTGGTCGATTACATGAAGGAATTCGTGCGGACCAGGGGGTGAAGTCTTGGGCGAGCACGGCTCGCCGAAGACTGAACGCCCGGCCATGGATGGCCGGGCCGGCGCCAGATGAGGAATGGACCCTGAGCCATGGTTGGCGTGTCGACGACAGCCGGATCAAAAAAATGTTCAAGATCAAGACGCTGAACAATATTTCCGTGCTCGGCCTCGAACGCCTGCCGCGGGCGCGTTACGAAATCGCTTCCGATATCGCCACGCCGGACGCGCTGTTGGTGCGTTCGGCGGATCTGCACAGGTTCGAGATCCCGGCCAGCGTCAAGGCGATCGCCCGTGCGGGTGCCGGCACCAACAACATTCCGGTCACCCTGATGAGCAAGCGCGGTGTGCCGGTGTTCAACGCACCGGGCGCCAACGCCAACGCGGTCAAGGAACTAGTACTGGCGTCGATGCTGCTCGCCGCCCGCAACATCGCCCCGGCGATTGCCTTCGTGAACGGCCTCAAGGGCACTGACGAAGAACTGCACAAGCTGGTCGAGGATGGCAAGAAGCGCTTTGTCGGCATGGAACTGCCGGGCCGCACCCTGGGCGTGATTGGCCTCGGCGCGATCGGCGTCAAGGTGGCCAACGCCGCGCTCGATCTCGGCATGCAGGTCTATGGCTTTGATCCTGCGATGACCGTGCAGAACGCCTGGCAGCTGAACTCCGGTGTGAAGCAGGCGCTGTCGGTCGATGATCTGGTGTCGAAGTCGCAGTTCATCTCGGTGCACGTGCCGCTGCTCGATGCGACCCGCGGCCTGATCAATGCCGAGCGCATCGCGCTGATGCAGAAGCCTGGCGTGCTGCTGAACTTCGCCCGCGCCGAAATCATGGACGAGGATGCGGTGATCGCCGGCCTGAAGTCGGGCGCGCTGCAGGCCTATGCCTGCGACTTCCCGAGCAACAAGCTGGCCGGCAACCCGAAGGTCATCGCCACACCGCATCTCGGTGCCTCGACCGGCGAAGCCGAGGACAACTGCGCGATCATGGTCGCCGACCAGCTGCGCGAGTTCCTCGAGACCGGCAACGTCCGCAATTCGGTGAACTTTCCGGAAGCCGTGATGCCCTTGCTGCCGGGCAAGCAACGCCTGACCATCGTCAATGCCAATGTGCCGAACATGGTGGGTCAGATCACGACGGCCCTGGCCAAACACGAAATCAACATCAACGACCTGCTGAACAAGTCGCGCGGCGACATCGCCTACACGCTGGTCGATGTCGACCAGCCGCTGCCGGGTGAGATGGTCGGCGAGCTCGCCGCCATCCCCGGAGTGCTGGCGACTCGCGTGATCGGAGGCTGAACCCGATGAAGCTGAATACCCTGCCGGAGGCGCGTGCCGCCATCGATGCGATCGATGCCGAGCTGCAGGCCCTGATCGCCCGCCGCGCCCGCGTCGCCGAGCAGGTGCGCGAGATCAAGGTCGCCAGTGGCGCGACCGGCGATCACTACCGCCCGGCCCGCGAGGCCGAGGTGCTGAAGAAAGCGATGGAGCGCAACCGCGAGCTCGGCGGGCCGCTGCCCGACGAGGTGATGGCCAAGCTGATGCGCGAAGTGATGTCGGCCTGCCTGGCGCTGGAATCGCCGCTGTCGGTTGCCTATCTCGGCCCGGAAGGCACCTACACCCAGGCGGCGGTCTACAAGCAGTTCGGCGCCCAGGTCGCAGCGCGTGCGGTGGCGACCATCGACGACATCTTCCGCGACGTGGAGTCCGGTGCCGCTGCCTACGGCGTGGTGCCGATCGAGAACTCGACCGAAGGCGTGGTGAATTCCACGCTCGACCTGCTGGCAACGACCCCCTTGTCGATCTGCGGCGAAGTCTGGCTGCCGATCCACCACCAGCTGCTGTCTCTGCACGAGGCGCTGGCCGATGTGAAAGTGGTCTATGCCCATCCGCAGTCACTGGCCCAGTGCCGTCGCTGGCTGGACAGCAAGCTGCCTGGCGTGCCGCGCGAAACCATGGTCAGCAATGCGGCGGCGGCCAAGCAGGTATCGGAGACCGGGCAGGGTGCTGCGATCGCCAGTGCGGCGGCCGGGGAGCGCTACAAGCTGCACGCGCTGGCCGCGAACATCGAGGACGACCCGAACAATACGACGCGCTTCCTGGTCATCGGCCGGCAGCAGCCGGAGGTGACCGGTGCCGATCGTACTTCCTTGGTCTGTTCGGCCCTGAGCGGTGGCGAAGCGGGTGCCTTGTTCCGCCTTCTGGAGCCATTCGCCAAGGCCGGCATCAACCTGTCGAAGATCGAGTCGCGTCCCAGCCGCCGCGGCATCTGGGACTACAACTTTTTCCTCGACGTCGAAGGTCATCGCCTGGAACCGACTGTCGCCGAAGCGCTCGAGGAGGTCCGCAAGCGCGCCTCGTTCTATCGCGTACTCGGCTCGTATCCGCGGGCGGTGGTCTAAGCATCGTTCCTCACGCAAAGACGTCAACACGCAGAGAAAAGCCGGACGGGAGAAAATCTCGCAGCGCCTTTCCCGGCGTCTTAAGGCGTCTTTGCTTGAGCTGCTTTTTCTGGAAATCACATGACTACCCTCGAACTACCGTTTCTGAAAAATGCACTTGCCGGCGTGCTGGCGCTGGAGCCGTACTCGCCCGGCATGCCGATCGACGAACTGCAGCGCCGCCTTGGCCTGTCCGACGTCATCAAGCTGGCTTCCAACGAGAACCCGCTGGGTCCGAGCCCGAAGGTCAAGGCCGCGCTCGCTGAACACGCCGCCAGCGGCAACGTCTCTCTGTACCCGGACGGCGGCGGCTTCCGCCTGAAGAAGAAGATCAGCGAGTTCCACGGCATCGAGCCGGAGCGGATCACGCTCGGCAATGGTTCCAACGATCTGCTGGAATTCATCGCCCGCGTCTTCCTCGGCCCGGGCCGCAAGGCGTTGTTCTCCGAGTACTGCTTCGCGGTCTATCCACTGGCGACTCTGGCCCAGAACGCCGAAGCGGTCATCGCCAAGGCGCTGCCGGCCGATCACCCGTCGATGCCGTTCGGTCACGACCTCGACGCGCTGGCTGCGGCACTGACGCCGGAAGTCAGCGTGGTGATGATCGCCAACCCGAACAATCCGACCGGCACCTGGGTCGATGCCGCGCCGCTCGAAGCCTTCATCGCCAAGGTGCCGGCGCAAACCATCGTCGTGCTCGACGAGGCCTACATCGAGTACTTCGAGCCGGCGCTGAAGCCGGACAGCCGTGCCTGGCTGGATCGCTATCCGAATCTGGTGGTCACCCGCACGTTCTCGAAGACCTACGGACTCGCGGGCCTGCGCGCCGGCTATGCGCTGTCCCATCCGAGTGTCGCGGACCTGCTGAACCGGGTTCGTCAGCCGTTCAACCTGAACATGCTGGCCCTGCTCGCCGCTGAAGTGGCGCTGGGCGATCAGGAGCACGTGACAAAGGCCGTGGCGCTGAACCGGTCGGAAATGGCGCGCCTGAAAGCCGAGTTCGAGGCGCTGGGCCTGAAGATGATGCCATCGCAGGCCAACTTCCTGACCTTCAACATCGGCCGTGATGCCGCGCCGGTCCACAAGGGCCTGCTGGAGCGCGGCGTGATCGTGCGGCCGATGGGCTCCTACGGCCTGCCGACCTGGCTGCGAGTCAGCATCGGCACCGTGGCCGAGAACACGCGCTTCCTCGACGCACTGAAGGCTGCGCTCGCGGCGTGAGCGAATCGGCGCCGATCCGTCTTGCGGTTGTCGGGCTGGGATTGATCGGCGGCTCGCTGGCGCGCGCGCTGCGCGAAGCCGGCATGGTGTCGCAGATCGCCGGCTACGACCGCGATCCCGAGCAGATGCGGCTGGCGCTTGAGCTGGGTGTCATCGATCGCATCGGCCTTGACGCGGCTGATGCCGTGCGCGGTGCCGATGTCGCGGTGATCGCGGTGCCGGTGCTGGCCACCGCAGCCGCGATTGCCGACTGCAAGCTGGGCCTCGGGCCGGAGACCATCTTGACTGACGTCGGCAGCACCAAGCAGTCGGTGCTCGACGCGGTGATCTCGGTGTTCGGCGATATTCCGCCGCGCTTTGTCGCGGCCCATCCGATCGCCGGCACGGAAAAGAGTGGGGTTACCCATGCCCAGGCCGACCTGTTTCGCAAGCATCGCCTGATCCTGACGCCGCACCCAGCCCAGGACGCGCAGGCGCTGGCGGTGGTCGAAGCATTGTGGGCGGCAACCGGCGCCCGCGTGGTGAAGATGGATGCCAAGCGTCACGACGCGATCTTTGCCGCCACCTCGCATCTGCCGCACCTGCTGGCCTACAGCTTCGTCGACATGCTTGATCACCTCGACGGTGCCGACGAAGACATCTTCCCCAATGCCGGTGGCGGCTTCCGCGATTTCACCCGGATCGCCTCATCCAGTCCACGGATGTGGCATGACATCCTGCGCGCCAATGCCGGGCCGGTGGCCGAGTTGCTGCGCCGCCAGATCGACGAACTGAACGGCCTGCTGCGGATGATCGAAAGCGGCGACTGGGAGGCCATGCGCGCTGTCTTCGAGCGCGCCCGCGCAGCCCGCGAGCGGCACCTGACAAGAATCGAATAGAGAACCCATGAGTACTGAAGGCCCTGGTTTGACCTACGTCGTGCAGCCCGGCGGCAAGCTGTCCGGTTCCTTGCGCGTGCCCGGCGACAAGTCGATCTCGCACCGCGCTGTGATGTTCGGCTCGCTGGCCGAAGGCGTGTCGGAAGTCACCGGCTTCCTGACTGGCGAAGACTGCCTGTGCACGATGAAAGCCTTCCAGGCGATGGGCGTGCGGATCGAGCAGCTCGGCCCGACGCATCTCCGCGTGCATGGCGTCGGCCTGCATGGCCTGAAGGCGCCGACCAAGGCACTCGATCTCGGCAACTCCGGCACCTCGATGCGCCTGATGTCCGGTTTGATGGCCGCGCAGAACTTCGAGACCACCTTGGTTGGCGACAGCTCGCTGTCGAAGCGGCCGATGCGCCGGATTGTCGATCCGCTGCGCCAGATGGGGGCGGCGATCGCCACCACTGACAAAGGCACCTCGCCGCTGGTGATTTCGAAGGCGCCGGCTGGCCTGAAGGCGATCAGCTACAACTCTCCGGTTGCCAGCGCCCAGGTCAAGAGCGGCATCCTGCTCGCCGGCCTGTACGCCGATGGCAAGACCGAAGTCCGCGAGCCGGAAGCCTCGCGCGATCACACCGAGCGGATGCTGCGTGGCTTCGGCGTCGAGGTGGACGCGACCCCGGGCTATGCCGCGGTGCGCGGCGGCCAGCGGCTGAAGGCCACCAACATCGAAGTACCAGCCGATATTTCCTCGGCGACCTTCCCGATGGTCGCCGCGGCGATCGTGCCCGGTTCCGACCTGCTGCTGACCGCAGTCGGCATCAATCCGACCCGCACCGGCATCATCGACATCCTGCGCAAGATGGGTACTTCGATCGAGCTGACCAACGAGCGGATGTTTGGTGGTGAGCCGGTTGCCGATATCCGCATCCGCGGCGGTGAGCTGAAAGGCGTTGCCATCGGCGGCGATCTGGTCGCCTCCGCCATCGACGAATTTCCGGCGGTGTTCGTTGCTGCTGCCTGCGCAACCGGCACCACCGTGGTCACCGATGCCGAGGAACTGCGAGTCAAGGAATCCGATCGCATCGCAGCGATGTGCGATGGCCTGACAGCGCTGGGCGTGTCGGCGATTGCCCAGCCGGACGGTGCGATCATCACCGGCGGTGCGATGAATGCTCCGATTGGTGGCGGCACCGTCGATTCCAAGGGCGACCATCGCATCGCGATGAGCTTTGCCGTGGCGGCCCTGCGCGCCGCCGGCGCGATCACCATTCTCGATTGCGCCAACGTCAACACTTCGTTCCCGGGCTTCGTCAGCCTGATGGCCGGCGCTGGCCTGAAGATCAGTGAGGGGCCGCTGTCGTGAACGCGGCAATAGTGCCGGTGATTGCGGTCGACGGTCCGAGCGGCGTCGGCAAGGGGATGGCAACGCGCTGGCTGGCCGCGCGAACCGGTTGGCATCGGCTCGACAGCGGCGCCTTGTACCGGGTTCTGGCGCTGGCTGTGGTCAAGGCCGGCATTGCTCTCGATGCGCACGCTGAAGTCGCCGCGCTGGCTTCGACTCTGGATATCCGTTTCGTCGGGGAAACCGAGGCGGATGAAGCGATTCTCGTCAACGGTGCCAACTGGACCGATAAAATTCGAGCCGAATCAACGGGTAATCTTGCGTCTCAGATCGCCACCGCGCCGGTGGTCCGGGCGGCACTGCTGCAACGTCAGCGGGATTTCCGGGAGCCCCCGGGCCTGATCGCCGACGGTCGCGACATGGGTTCCGTGGTGTTTCCCGACGCCGTGCTGAAGATCTTCCTCGATGCCAGCGCCGAGGCACGGGCGATGCGTCGCCATGCTCAGTTGAGCAAGAAAGGCGCAAGTGTTAACCTCGACGACCTGTTTGCAGAGGTGCGTGCTCGTGACGAGCGTGATCGCAAGCGAGCCGTCGCTCCGCTTGTCGCCGCGTCCGACGCAATCACCATCGATACGACCAGGATGTCGGTGTCTCAAGTGCTGGTGCAACTCGAAATCCTGCTACGTCAAAAGCAGTTGATTTCCTGAACGTCGGCACGTAGTCAAAACCGGATTGCCAGGATGGCGATCCTCAAACCTTAGACCATGCGGCCAGGATGGCCCCACGGATGCTTCACCTACTTACAGAGCTTGCTGAATGACCGAAAGTTTCGTTGAACTTAGTTTTGCCGAGATGTTTGAGGAAAGCCTCTCCGGCGGCCAGTCGATGCAGCCTGGCACCATCGTTACCGCACTCGTCCTTGAAGTGAAGGCCGACGTCGTGATCGTGGATGCCGGCCTCAAGTCCGAAGGCGTGATTCCGATCGCGGAATTCATGGTCGACGGTGCACCGGCCACCGTAATGGTCGGCGACCGCATCGAGGTTGCCCTCGAAACCGTCGAAGACGGCTTCGGCGAAACCCGCTTCAGCAAGGAAAAGGCCGAACGCATCCGGACCTGGGACCGCCTCACGAAGGCGTTCGAGGGCAAGGAAACCGTCATCGGCATCATCACCGGCAAGGTCAAGGGCGGTTTCACCGTCGATATCGGCAATGTCCGCGCATTCCTGCCGGGCTCGCTGGTCGACGTCCGTCCGGTCCGCGACACCGCGTATCTCGAAGGCAAGCCGCTCGAGTTCAAGGTGATCAAGCTCGATCGCCTGCGCAACAACGTCGTCGTTTCTCGCCGTGAAGTGCTCGAAGCCGAATACTCGGCCGAGCGCGACATGCTGCTCGAGAAGCTCCAGGAAGGCGCGATCCTGCGCGGTGTGGTCAAGAACCTCGTCGAGTACGGCGCGTTCGTCGACCTCGGCGGCATCGACGGCCTGCTGCACATCACCGACATGACCTGGAAGCGCATCAAGGATCCGGCGGAAGTCGTGACCGTGGGCGTGGAAATCGAAGTCAAGGTTCTGAAGTACGACCGCGAGCGTCGCCGCGTGTCGCTGGGCCTGAAGCAGCTGGGTGCGGATCCGTGGGTCGACATCGAACGTCGCTACCCGGAAAAGACCCGCCTGTTCGGCAAGATCACCAACATCACCGATTACGGCGCCTTCGTCGAAATCGAGCCGGGCGTCGAAGGCCTGGTCCACGTGTCCGAAATGGACTGGACCAACAAGAACGTCAACCCGGGCAAGCTGGTGCACCTCGGCGACGAAGTCGAAGTCATGATTCTCGACATCGACGAGGAGCGCCGCCGCATCTCGCTCGGCATGAAGCAGTGCGTGCCGAATCCGTGGGAAGAGTTCTCGCAGAACTTCCAGAAGGGCGACAAGGTCAAGGGCCAGATCAAGTCGATCACCGACTTCGGCATCTTCATCGGTCTGGATGGCGGCATCGACGGCCTCGTCCACCTGTCGGATCTGGACTGGAACGAGCCGGGTGAAACCGCCGTCCGTCGCTACTCGAAGGGCCAGGAACTGGAAGCCACCGTGCTTGCCATCGACGGTACCCGCGAGCGTATCTCGCTGGGCATCAAGCAGATGGGCCAGGATCCGCTCACCATGTTCCTTGCTGACAATCAGAAGGGCCAGATGGTCAAGGGCACGGTCAAGGCAGTCGACGCCAAGGGCGCCGTCATTGAACTGGCTGGTGGTGTCGAGGGCTACATCAAGGCTGGCGATCTGGCGCGCGAGCGCGTCGAAGACGCCACCAAGGTGCTGTCGGTCGGCCAGGAGCTGGAGTCGCGCTTCATCGGTGTCGATCGCAAGAACCGCATCGTGACGTTGTCGGTTCGCGCCAAGGAAATCCAGGAAGAAGAAGAGGCGGTGGCTGAATACAGCCGCAATGCTTCGACCGGCAAGACCAGCCTGGGTGACTTGCTCAAGGAACAGATCGGCGGCGGCGACAACTAAGCCCCAAGCTTTTCCGCAGCACGAAAGAGCCGCGCAGCCGCGCGGCTCTTTTTTTGTCTCCGATATTCCGTCGGCTTGCGCGACAACGGTTGCGCAATCGGTTTTTTTTCACTATCGTCGGCCGTCCCAAAGGTTTGATCGCGCAAGCATTTATGACCAAATCCGAATTGATCGAAGCGCTCGCGCTGAAGCAGACCCATCTGATGCAGAAAGATGTCGAGCTGGCCGTCAAGCTGGTACTCGACCAGATAGGCGATGCACTCGCACGCCAAGAGCGGGTCGAGATCCGCGGTTTCGGCAGTTTTGCCCTGCACAGCCGTCCTTCGCGTATCGGCCGCAACCCGAAAACCGGCGAAGCGGTGCGGATTCCTTCCAAGCATGTGCCGCATTTCAAACCCGGCAAGGAAATGCGCGAGCGCGTCAACGCCAGCATCGAGACGACACCTCTAAAGAATCCCTGATCGCCGGTCAGCCTGCTGTTTCTGTCACCCACTGCGGATCGACATCTCATGCTTCGTTTGCTGACCGTGATCCTGCTGGCCCTGGTGTTTCTGATCGGCGCTAGCCTCGGCTACTTCAACGCCGAGCGCGTCACCTTCCACTACTTGTTCGGTGCCGTAGAAGTTCGGGTTGCGGTGCTGGTGGCGGTCAGTTTCGTCATCGCCGCCTTGCTGACCTTGGCGCTGTGTGGCCTGCGGATGCTGCGCCTGCACCGGGAGATTCGCCGTCTGCGCAGATCGTTGCGCGATACCGAGACCGAGCTGAAGAATCTGCGCAACCTGCCGCTGGTCGGCAGTCGCTGAGCAGGCTCAGGCGATGCTCGAGACGCTGATTTCCTGGGTTCTGCTGCCGCTAGGAGTGGTACTGGGAAGGGCCATGGCCAAGCGTCATGTACCGGATGCTTCGGCTGCCGGCGAGCCGCGACCGGGGATGAATCTGCCGCTACGAGCCGATGCCGCCGATACCGTAGAGCTGCAGATGACGCTCGGCAGTTTGTTCCGCAAGCGAGGCGAACTGGAGCGGGCGATCCAGCTGCACGAAGCGGTATTGGTCCGCACCGGCTTGTCGTTCGATGAAGCTGCTCGTGCCCGCCTGGAACTTGCGCAGGATTTTCTGCGCGGCGGCGTCATGGACCGCGCCGAACAACTGCTGCAGGCGCTGGTCTCGGGCGGCGAGCACTTGGAAGAAGCGCTTGAACTACTGCTCGATCTCCATGAGCAGGGGCGCGACTGGCAGCAGGCAATACGTACTGCGGCGCAGTTGCAGGCGGTCCAGGGGCGCTCGCAGGCACGACGAATTGCCCACCATCATTGCGAGCTGGCCGAGAATGCGCGCCACGATGGCGATCTCTCAACCGCTCGCCAGCGTGCCGAGAAGGCCCTCGACTCCGATCATGACTGCGCCCGCGCCAGCCTGCTGCTGGCCAGCCTGGCCGAGGCCGCGAAGGACTGGCCGACGGCGATCAAGGCCTACAATCGGGCCATCGAGCAGGACGTGCGCTACCTGCCTGAAGTGCTGGTGCCGATGCAGCGCTGCCACCGGGAAATCGATGATCTCGAGGCCTACCGGCAGTTCCTCGTCGACGCTGAAGCCGATCATCCCGGGGCGCTGGCCGTGGTCCTGGCCAGATCCGAAATGCTGGTCGAGCAGGGCGACAACGCTCAAGCCTACCTCGCTGCCCGTCTGATGAAGACGCCGAGCCTGCGTGGCCTGCTGGCCTGGGTCGATGCCTCGATGCCCGGGTTCGATACCGCGGCGAGTCTGACCGAGGCTTACCGCAAACGGCTGCAGCTGCAGCCGCGCTATGCCTGCAGCAGCTGCGGACTCAAGCCTGGCGTGCTTTTCTGGCAGTGTCCCAGCTGCAAGCAGTGGGCGACGATCGCGCCCGCCAAGGAAGATATCTGAGTCGGCTTCGCAAGCCGACGTTCAGGCCGCAACGAGACGGCCGACCGCAGGGGGGAGCTTCATGAGTCGCACTGCCTTCGTGACTGGTGCCGACGGCTTCGTTGGCGTCAATCTGGTCGAGGAGTTGCTCGACAGTGGCTGGCAGGTCACTGCGATGCATCGGGCTGACGCGCGGCTCTCCCGACTGGAGCAGCTGGCCGCACGGCGGGTCGTCGGTGAGATTACCGATTACCGGTCGCTGCGCGAGCTGATGCCGAAGCAGGTCGATGCCGTGTTCCACGCAGCGACCAACACCTCCCTATGGTCACGACAACGTGTCGAGCAGCTCAAGGTCAACGTCAAGGGCACGCGCAACGCGGTGCGTGCGGCCTTGGAAACCGGGGCAGGGCGTTTTATTCACACGTCCAGCCTGGTCGCCTACGGCCTGCACGGCGGCACGGTGTCGGAGGAAACGCCGCCGCGGGGGCTCGGTTCGACGATCAACTACGTGCGCAGCAAGGCGCTGGCCGAGCGAGAGGTCCGCCAAGGCATCAGCCGCGGCCTGAACGCCGTGATCCTGAATCCGGCCCACATCATTGGCCCGTATGACGAGCACAATTGGTCGCGCCTGTTCCGGATGATCGAACGAGGTCGCCTGCCGACGATCCCAGGAGGCGGCGGCAGCTTCTGCCATGTCCGCTCGGTGGCTCGCGCGCATGTTGCGGCGGTCGACCACGGGCGAGTGGGGGCCAACTACCTGCTCGGTGGTGCGGACTCCAGCTATGTCGGCCTTGCGCGGGCGATTGCCCGGCTGATCAATGTGCCGGTCAGGCCGCGTTCGCTGCCGCTGCCGGCGATGCGGGTGCTGGCCCGGCTCGACGAACTAATGTCGCCGCTGCTGTTCCGCGAGCCGGAACTGACCGTTGATGCGGTCGAGCTGCTATCGACCAACATCTATTGCCGCAACGCCAGGGCCGTTGCCGAGCTTGGCTACGAACCGCTGCCGTTGACCACGCTGCTCGAGGACTGCCATCACTGGCTGTTGAGCGCCGGCCGCCTCGGCAAGAATGCCGCCCAGCCCTAGCGATCATTGGGCTCAGGGCGGCCCAATGAGCGCTACTCGCGCTGCAGGCGACGCAACTGGTCCTTCGGGATGGTTTCGAGGATTTCCTGGCGCTTGGCGCTGAGACGCGACCGGTCCTGAGTACTGATGCCGGCGACACGCAGGCCGGCGTTCAGCTGCTGTAGGGCGCCGCGGACATCGCCTCGTCCATAGTGGTAGAGGCTCTGCTGATACTGCGCCTCGGCGATATTGCCCGAAGCCCGGGCCGCGGAGGCGAGTAGCCGATAAGTGTCGATGCGCGTGCCGAGCGCCTGCTCGTGCGACAGCAGCACCCGTCGCGCTTCATCGGGCCGATCGGCGCTGATCAGGGCATCGGCGTAAGCGAGGATCGCCGGTGGGTGGCGCGGCATGCTGTTCAGCGTGCTTTCCAGCAGTGCCAGTCCTTCGCTGGTCTTGCCCTGGCCGAGCAGGATCTTGGCTTCCAGGATCGGCACGCTGACTGCTTTCGAGCCTGCCTTCAGCAAGGGCGCAAGCGCGCCCATCGCCTCGTCGTAATGACCTTGCGCGTGCTGCGCCATCGCCAGGCCGTACTGGTTTTCCGGTGTCAGCTTGCCGGCGTTCAGTTCGCCCTCGAAGTAGGACGAGGCCTCGCTCGGGGAATCGGCCATCAGCACACGAATGCGGGCGCGCATGATCTCGAAATCCGGCGAATTCTTGACCTCACGCCTCTGGTATTGCGCGGCGCGGGCGGCGGCTTCGGCAATACGCGTCGAATTGACCGGATGGGTCAGCAGGATTTCCGGCAGGCGGTTGCCATACAGGCGGGTCTGCTGCTCCAGCTTGGCGAAGAAGGTCGACATGCCGTTGGGATCGAAGCCTGCGGCGGCCAGCGTCCGGATGCCGATGCGGTCGGCCTCGAACTCGTTCGAGCGCGTATAGCTGACCTGGCGGTTGTAATTGATGCCCTGGCCCAGCGACAGCGCACCGATGACGATATTCGGGTTGGCCGAACCGGCGATGATCGCCGCGATCACCGCTGCCCAGGTGGCGATCGTTGCCACCTGGTCGTCATTCTGGCCGCGCGCGGCGTGTCGCTGGGTCACGTGGGCTTCTTCGTGAGCCATGACACCGGCGACTTCGCTCTCGCTGGCCGCCGCCAGCAGCAGACCAGCGTTCATGCCGATATAGGCGCCGGGCAAGGCGAAAGCGTTGATGCGCGGATCGGCGATCAGGAAGAAGTTGAAGTCCGGCGGCTTCTCGGTGCCGAACGCAGCCAGGCGCCAGCCGAGGCCGGTCAGGTACTCGCCGATCTCGACGTCTTCGAGCACGTAGTTGTAGTAGTACAGCTCGGCCGCGACCTGCTTGCCGATCTCCAGTTCCTCCGCCGGCGACAAGGCAAGATCAGCAGGGTTGCCGATCTCGGGCAGATCGATTGCGGGCTGCTCGGCGTTGCTGATGGCGCTGACCAAGGTCAGCGCGGCAAGGCCCAGCGAAAGTAGGGTTTTGCGCATGGAGAAAGCGGGTCCGGTGTCGCCACGAGTTTACGCTTAGAGACCCCGAACAGAACTAAGTTTCAACGCAGTCCGGAACTTGCGGCGCGAAAGCACATGCCCCATGCGCCGACGGCGATGGTAGACTTCGCGCGATTTTTCGGAGGGGACGTTCGGGCAGCATGATCTGGGTCGATTACGTCTTCATCGCCATCGTTGCCTTCTCGTTGCTGCTGGGCATCTGGCGCGGCTTTGTCCGGGAAGCCATCAGCCTCGCTGCCTTGATTGCTGCCTTCCTCCTGACCACCCTTTACGCTGCCGATGTCGCCCGTTGGTTCGATCCGGCGATCGAATCGCCTATGGGGCGGATCGTCGTCGCCAACATCCTTGTTTTCGCCTCAGTGCTGATCTTCGGTGCGTTCGTCACGTGGTTGCTGTCGCGCGTCGTCAAAGGGGCGGGACTCAGCGGCTTTGATCGCATGCTCGGCGGCGCTTTCGGTGTCGCCCGCGGCGTCTTGGTACTCGCGGTGCTGGCCTTGGCGATACAGCTCACGGCGCTGCGTCGCGAGCCGGCGCTTCAGGAGTCGAAGCTGCTGCCCAACCTGCAACCGCTGGCGCAAGGACTAGAACGCATTGCGCCAGCCGACTGGTTGAATTGGCTCAAGCCGGGCATCAGTCCGTCGCGAAACTCGGATTCGGAGTAAAGACCATGTGCGGCATTGTTGGAATCGTTGCGAAAAATCAGGTCAACCAGGAAATCTACGATGGCCTGACGATGCTCCAGCATCGCGGCCAGGATGCTGCCGGCATCATCACCAGCGAAGGTGATCGCCTGTACCTGCACAAGGAAAACGGCCTGGTCCGCGACGTCTTCCACAAGGACGAGTACATGATCCGCCTGCGCGGGAACATGGGCATCGGCCATGTTCGCTATCCAACCGCCGGTACCTCGACCTCGGCGGAAGCACAGCCGTTCTACACCAACACTCCGTTCGGCGTGTCGCTGGCCCACAACGGCAACCTGACCAATGCCGAGCAGCTGAAGCAGGAACTGTTCGCCGAAGACCGCCGGCACCTGAACACCGATTCCGATTCCGAGGTGCTGCTCAACGTCTTCGCCCACGAGTTGATGATGATCGGCTCGCACCGGGTGACCCCGGAAGATGTGTTCGACGCCGTATCCCGCGTTCACGTCCGTGCCCGTGGTGCCTACGCGGTGGTCGCGATGATCAGCGGCTATGGGGTGGTCGGCTTCCGCGATCCGCACGGCATTCGCCCAGTGGTCTACGGTCGTCGCGAAGGCCCGCAGGGCATGGATTACATGATCGCTTCGGAATCGGTTGCGCTGGACGCCGCCGGTTTCGAGCTGATCGCCGACATCGCCCCCGGCGAGGCGGTCTGGATCACGCTCGACGGCGAGATCCACGTCCGCCAATGCGCGATCAACCCGACCTACTCGCCTTGCATCTTCGAACACGTCTACCTGGCGCGTCCGGACTCGGTGATGGACAAGATCTACGTCTACAAGGCGCGGCTCAGGATGGGCATCAAGCTCGCCGAGAAGATCCTGCGCGAGTGGCCGGATCACGACATCGACGTGGTGATCCCGATCCCGGACACCTCGCGAGTCGCCGGTGCCGAACTGGCGGCGCGGCTGAACGTCAACTATCGCGAAGGCTTCATCAAGAACCGCTACATCGGCCGCACCTTCATCATGCCGGGCCAGGCCCAGCGCAAGAAGAGCGTGCGCCAGAAGCTGAACCCGATTCCGGTCGAGTTCCGCGGCAAGAACGTGCTGCTGGTCGACGATTCCATCGTCCGTGGTACCACCAGCCAGGAAATCGTCCAGATGGCCCGCGATGCCGGCGCCCGCAAGGTCTATTTCGCGTCGGCTGCGCCGCCGGTGCGCTATCCGAACGTCTATGGCATCGACATGCCCTCGGTCACCGAACTGGTTGCCCACGGCCGCACCCACGGCGAACTGGAAACGCTGCTCGGCGCCGATCGTCTGATCTACCAGGACCTCGAAGACCTGATCGAAGCGGTGCGCCACAAGCACTCGAAGATCGTCAATTTCGACTGCTCGGTGTTCACCGGTCAGTACGTGACCCAGGACATCGATGACAATTATCTGAACCAGCTCGAGCTGTTCCGTTCGGACTCGGCGAAGGAAGCGCGTCGCGTGCGTGCCGGCAACGTTGTGATCGAACTGCACAACGCCCGACAGGCGCGCTAGCTCGTTCGTGGCGCTGCCCGGCTCTTGCCGAGCCAGGATGCCTTGGGGCTCAGTGCCAGTACGCCGGGCGCTGGTAATACCCGAATAGCCGCATCTCGTAGTCGCGAGACATTTCCAGCGCCGGGTCGTACTCCGGGGCAGAGATGATCTGGTCACGCAGGGCATCGACGTAGATCCGGCTCTCGTCCTGGTCCAGGCGCAGTACCCACTGCACCGGCACCACGATGTGCCGGCTCTGCCACCAGTTCGGCGCTTCCACCACCAGATAGCGCATCGCCCAACTACCGCTGTCGAAGATGAAATCCTCGAAGTGACCGATCGAATCGTCGCTGGCCTGCAGCAGCCAGCGGCGAATGTTGGTCGCCGCGCGCAGATGCTGTTCGTCGACGCCGTTGCTGACGATGCCCGAAACCACGTCGCCACCAGACGGTGGCGGCGCCCGGTTCGGGATGGTCGGATTCGGCGTCATCCCCCATAACAACGGGCCGTCCATGTAGTCCGGGTAGCCGTAATACTGGAAGTAGATGATTTCGTGGCTGCGCAGGATCGGCTGCCGGGTATCGATGTCGGGGCTTCCGCGCACCTGCTCGCGGGTCAGGCTGACGCCGACCGTGCCGCTATCCCAGTCGATGCTGTCGATCGCCATCGGCGAGATCAGCACCGTGCGTGAGTCCAGCCAGTCGCCGGTCTCGACTGCGAGATAGCGGATCGCCCAGCGACGACGATCGAAATACAGGTCGCTGATCACGCCGACTTCGCCATCGCTGGCGACGATGCTCAAGCCGATCAGCTTGTCCATGCGGTGCAGCATGTGCTTCCTCCGGGACAGTAGGAGCTGTAGGCCGCCAACCACCCGTCCAGCATTGCTCCGGGCGGTCCAAGCCGAGGTTTGACCTCCACCTGAACGGAATCGCCATTGCCCGGCGGGCTTGGCTGACTGGTTCTGGCCTCATCGTATACCTGGCGCCAGCCGGCGGCGACTGTCTTACGCCTGTCGTTGTCGGAGGTCTGGATCAGACCGGCCGCCAGTGTCGCGATGACGACTGACAGGCGTGGTAGCGGGCAGCAGATTCCCGGTGCTGCACCCTTCCGATCAAGGCAAGGGGGGCACGACGAGTGTTGAATCTTCCTCGCGAGAGGTCCGCCATTGGCTGGCGGACCGGCCTCGAATCGAAGCTCAGGCGGTCTCGAACGCTGGCGGGCGAACCGGGACTCCCGCGGCACCCTCGGCGTCGATGAGCTGCTGCAGGCGACGACGTGCCTTGACTGGCGCCGGATCGCAGGACAGCAGAGCCGGCTTCAGCGACCAGAAGTCGCTGGTCCCCATTTCCTGCTGGACAGCAGCGATCAGCGGTTCGTCCTCGGTCATGAAGGTATGGATCATGCTCTCGAGCTTGGCCTGGTTGAAGGCAGCGTCATCGACCATGAAGTTGCGCGCCGAAGCAAAGAAGTAGTGTGAGCTGGTCTCGGTTTCCGGGGTCAGGAGGTGGAAGTCCCAGGAAATGAGGCCGCGCTCGTAGTCGCGCGAACCCTGGACCGCCCCAACCACCAGCGCCATGTTCGACGGCGCCGACCAGCGCACCTGCAAGAAGTGTTCGGCGGGGTCACCTGGCGCAGGGAGCAACGGCGCCAGCAGCCCCATCGGTGGGTGCTGTTGCCACTCCCAGCGGACGAACACCGAGCTCTCGTCCTCGCTCACCGGCGGCTTCTGCGGACTGAGTTTGCCGGCGGTGTTCAGCAAGGGGCCATGCACGTGGTCGACATGGGACAGGTCCATGACGTTGTCGACGATCAGCTCGTAGTGCACCGGCATGTGCATGTAGCCGTGGGCGATGGCGTTCGGGTTCGGTCCGGCGAGGTGCTCGTAGACGGGGATCCGCGTGGCGTCGGCCTGCAGCGCATCGCCCATCCAGATCCACAGCAGACCGTAGCGTTCGACCAGCGGGAAGCTGCGCACGCAGGCGCGGGCCGGCACGTTGCCATCGCCGTGCGGGCTGTGCGTGCAGGCGCCACTGCTGTCGAAGCGCAGACCGTGGTACAGACACTGCACCTGGTCGCCGACCCGCTTGCCGAGATGCAGCGGCGCGAAGCGGTGCGGGCAGCGGTCGTGGAGCGCCACCACGCTGCCGTCGGCCTTGCGGTAGATCAGCACCGCGGTGTCGAGCAGCCTGCGGTGGAACAGGGCGGTGGCAGTGACTTCGGCGGCGAGTGCAGCGACATACCAGGTGTTGCGCAAAGCTTTCATGACTCCTCCTTGTTGCGCGCGCCGAATTGGCGCGTCGTTTTCCGGACTGGAAAGGGCAGGAGCCGTGCCACGCCTGTAAAGCAATAAAAATCAGCAGTTTGACGGCCTTCTATGGACCGAGGCGATGCTCGCGGATGACGAACCGATCAACCCGAAGGTGGCTGCATCACCAAATGATCAGCTTCCACCGTCATCCGCCGGCTCCTCGGATCGGCCGATCTGCTTGAGCCGGTAGGCGAGCTGCGGCCGCGAAATGCCCAGCCTTCGTGCGGCGGCGGCGAGGTTGCCGTCCGACTGCTGGACTGCGGTCTGCAGCAAGGTTGCGGTCAGCTGATCGAGGTCGAGCGAGGATGCCAGCAGGCGACGGCAGAGCTCGTCGATCGCGCCGTCGTCGGCGCTCTGCACATGGCCGTGGTGGTCCAGCCGGTGGTCAGCCGCGGTGACACGGCGCAGGTCCGACGCCAGATGGGCCAGCTCGATGTTGCCGCCATCGGCAGCCAGCAGCACGGCGCGTTCGATGACGTTTTCCAACTCGCGCACATTGCCCGGCCAGTCGTGGCGGCGCAGCGCGTCCCAGGCCCGATCCGACAGGCCGGCGATGTGCTTGCCGTACTGCAGGCTGTAGCGTCCGACAAACAGTTCAGCGAGCGCCGGCAAGTCCTGGGCGCGGTTGCGCAGCGCCGGAATCTCGATCGGAAAGGTGTTCAGCCGGTAGTACAGATCGGCGCGGAAACTACGCTCCCGCACCGCCTGCTGCAGATCGACATGGGTCGCCGCGACGATCCGCACATCGACCTTGCGTACCCGCTCACCGCCGAGTCGCTCGACTTCACCAAGCTGCAGCACCCTAAGCAGCTTGGCCTGCGCCTGCGGTGCCAGTTCGCCGACCTCGTCGAGGAACAGCGTGCCCCCGTGGGCGCGCTCGAAGCGCCCGGTACGCGGCTGCTGGGCGCCGGTATAGGCGCCGCGCTCGACGCCGAACAGTTCCGATTCGATCAACTCGCCAGGGATCGCCGCGCAGTTGACCGCGACGAAGGGCTGATCGGCACGCGGCCCGTTCTCGTGCAGCCAGCGCGCGAACATCTCCTTGCCGGTGCCGGTTTCGCCGAGCAGCAGCACGGTGATCCGCGTCGGTGCGGCCTTGGCGAGCAGCGCGCGTGCGTCGCTGAAGGCCCGGGATGTACCGATCAGACCGGCGTCGGCGCGGGGCAGGGCGAGGGCTGCGCGCAGCTCCGCCACCTCCGTTTCCAGCGTCGAGATCCGGGTATCGCCAGGGTCCTGTCGAAAGTAGCGCAGGTACTCGGGATCCGAAAAGGATGCGACGTCCTGCATCACCAGCGCGCATTGGGCATCGCCCTGGCTCATGCACTGGATTTCGCGGGCGATGACCAGGCTGCCGAACAGGCCGCTGGTGAAGCCGGACACGTAGCCGATCTGGTTCCAGCAGGCCGGCCCTTCGCCGGTGGTCATGCCGGGCGAATGCTGTTCGTCTTCCCAGGAGTTCTCCCAGACGCCTTCGGCATGGAAGTGCCCGCGGGCGACGTCGATGCTGGCGCTGGTGATCCGGGCGCGAACCAGACCCTCCAAGCCGTGCAGGCGTGGCCCGAGATGGAGCAGTTCCTCGACCGGCCGCTCTGGTGCGGTCCGGCGCAGCATCTCGGCGTCGCAGCGGCCGGCGGTGAAGCCGGTACGGATCAGTACGCCGCGAGCCCGCTCCACACCGAGCGCCTTGATCAGCTCGTTGCGCAGCTCGCCCAGTGCGGCGCTATGGGTCAGCACCATGCGGCTTTCGCCCAGCCACACCGAATCGGGCCGGAAATGCAGCAGCGGCCGGACGTCGAGAACGGGATCGGGTAGCGGCTTGGGCACGGTGGAGGCAGCGATCAGGGACACCAGCGGCTAGCTTATGCCCTGCTTGCCGATGTGCGCTCAAGCACCTGACCGGGGCGCTCCCGCCCGGTCAGGTGCCTTCATCGCCGTCTGGCGACGACCTCAGGAATGAGTGGCCGGTACGGGTGTCGGCGGCTGACTGCCCAGTTCCGTCTTGAGATCGTGCGAGCGCTGGATGATGTACTGGCGGATCGCTTCGACGTCCTCGGCCGAGAAGCGCCCGGCGAACGAGGGCATGCCGCGGTCGGCCTTGGCGCCGGCGACGATGCCGGCGAAGATCGCGTGCTTGTCCGGCGTCAGGTAACGCAGGTCGGGAATGAGGCCGCCGCCGACGACATTGAGCCCGTGGCACTGCGCGCAATTGCCGATGAACAGTTCGGCGCCGTGGGCCAGGGTCTTCTCGTCGGCCTTCACTTCCTGCAGTTCCGGCAGCGGCACCGGCTCGTGCTTCGGCGCCGGCAAGCTCGCGCTGCCGCCGAGCTTGAAGGTCAGCACCCGCGATTCCGGCCGGACCTTGGCGTAATTGGCGATCGCGCCGCCGATCAGCGGGAACACGCCGCCCCAGCCGGCCATCACCGAGACGTACTGCTCGCCGTCGACTTCGTAGCTCATCGGTCCGGCCATGACGCCGGAATTGGCCGGCGATTCCCAGAGCTTCTCGCCCTTGTCTGCCGAGTAGGCGACGACTCTGCCGTCGGCCGTCCCCTGGAACACGAGGTTGCCGGCGGTGGCCAGGGTGCCGCCGTTCCAGATGTTGCGGTACTCCTGGCTCCAGACCTGCTTCTGGGCGACCGGATCCCAGGCAATCAGCCGGCCCTTCAGCGACCCGGCAATCTGCTCGACGACTTTCGGATCGGCCGGCAGCGGCAGGTCGCCACCGATGTTCCAGACACCCTCGCGATTGTCGAAGCCGGGCTTGGCATGCGGTGCCATCAGCGAGGCCACTTCCTGTGCCGGGATGTAGACCAGGCCGGTCTTCGGACTGAACGACATCGGCTGCCAGTTGTGGGCGCCGAACGGGCCCGGGGCGATAACCTTCGCTGACCGGCTCCAGTCGGCGATCTTCTGGTCGACGACCGGCCGGCCGGTCTTCAGGTCGACGTGGGTCGCCCAGGTGGTCGGCGCGAACTTCTCGGCCGACAGCAACTCGCCGGTCTTGCGGTCGATGACGTAGAAGAAGCCGTTCTTCGGTGCGTGCAGCAGCACCTTGCGCGGCTGTCCGGCAAGCGTGACGTCGGCGAGGACGATGTTGGCGCAGGCGTCGTAATCCCAGTTGTCGTTCGGCGTTTCCTGGTAGTGCCAGGCGTACTCGCCGGTCTCGGCCTTGACCGCGACGATCGAGGAGATGAACAGGTTGTCGCCGTCCGGCTCGCCGCGTTCGAGCTTGTTCCAGGACACGCCGTTGCCGGTACCGAAGTAGATCAGGCCGGTCTCCGGATCGTAGGCGATGCTGTTCCAGACGGTGCCGCCGCCGCCCTGCTTCCAGTACTGGTCGCCGGTCCAGGTCTTGCGCGCCATGGTCAGCGCCGGGTTCTCGTCCGGCTTCGCCGGATCGCCCGGCACCGTGTAGAAGCGCCAGGCCAGCTTGCCGGTGGCGTTGTCGTAGGCGGAGATGTAGCCGCGGGCGTTGTACTCGGCGCCGCCGCTGCCGACCAGCACCAGGTTCTTCACCGCCAGCGGCGCGCCGGTCAGCGCGAAGGTACGGCCGGAGCCATCCTTGGCATCGACCTCCCAGGCCTTGGTTCCGTCCTTGGCGTTGATCGCGATCAGACGGCCATCGAAGGCGGCGAGGTAGACCTTGCCCTGGCTGACCGCGACGCCACGATTGACCACATCGCAGCAGGCGTTGCCGGACTTGCCGCGCGGCACCTGAGGGTCGTACTTCCAGAGCAGCTCGCCGGTCTTGGCGTTCAGCGCGTAGACGATGCTGTAGGCGCCGGTGGTGTACATGACGCCATCGACGACCAAGGGCGTGGCTTCGACGCCGCGATCGATATCGAGCTTGTGGGTCCAGGCCAGGCCCAGCTTGGCGACGTTGCCGCTGTTGACCTTGTCCAGCGGGCTGTAGCGCTGCTCGTTGTAGCCGCGGCCGGTGCTGAGCCAGTTGCCGGGTTCGCTGTCGACGGCGGCGATCCGCGCCGAGTCGACCTCGGGCGGCGTTGGCGCAGGAGCCGGCGGCGGAGTGCTGTTGCGCTGGCAGCCGACGGTCAGGGCCGCAAGGCCGGCAAGTGCCAGATGCCGCAGGAAGATCGCTTTCATCGTCAGATCTTGAGGAGCCGTGAAGAGTTGAGAAGTAAGCCCGGATATCCGCAGGAGGCAGGTCGTGTTGCAGCATCAGCGAGCGGCGAATTGCGCCAGCATCACCGAGGCCCAGCACCTGCCTCCGCGGTGGGTCCGGGACGCGGATGCCACGATACCAATTGTTGCCGCATGGGAAGAACATCCTGCAGGCAATTTTCTTGGTCCCTGCCAACCGGCCTGCTGAGCGTTTAGTCCAATCCCGGATTTGAGCCTTGAATCGGCAGCACGAGGAGGAGTTCGTTCCGAACTCGACGCCGACAGCAATGGCTTTACGATAGGAATGCTTCGGCTCCCGGTCACTACCCGGCTCGGGTAGCGCCCGAGGTGCTGCGGTCCGCTACCGTCCGCGTCCAGTTATCGAGGAGGCCAGCATGATGTCGAACAAAAGGTTCCTCGGGCAGGAAGCGACGTGCATCGATATGGCTGTGCCGGCCGCCTCGATGAAAGGCACCTCGGATGTGGTTATTGATTCGGCCATCTGCCGCCTTCCTGGGAACGCCAGGCTTCCATCGACCTCCTGAGCGGGGCAGTAGCCGCATCGATAGCGTTCCGCTCAATCCGGCGGCCTGACGACCACCGTCGCGAATTTCTCCTTGACGATCACGAGACCATGAACGCACCCGACAGCACGCTCGATACCATCATCGCCAGCGCCCGCCGCCACCGGCTGGGCGATCTGCTGTGGCGCAGCGCGGCGCGCACGCCGCGCAAGACCGCTCTGGTCTACCGCGAACTGCGCCAGACCTTCGCCGAACTCGACGAGACCGTGAACCGCACCGCCAACGCGCTGGCTGCACGCGGAGTGACCAAGGGCGACCATGTCGCCCTGCTGTCGCACAACAACCACGCTTTCGTGGTCATCCGCTTCGCGCTGGCGCGCCTTGGCGCAGTGATGGTGCCGATCAACTTCATGCTCAATGCCTCGGAGGTCGCCTACATCCTCGACAACGCCGAGGTGCGCGGCGTGATCGTCGAGGACGCACTCGCTGCCGTTGCCGAGGCGGCGATCGCCGAAGCCGGTCTGTCCCTGAAGGTGCGCGGTGCGATTCGTGATCGGCTCGACCAGATCCCGGCCGGCTGGGACAGCGTGCAGGACTGGATGCAGCATGCCGATGCCAGCGTGCCCGACGTGGCGATTGGCGACGACGAAGCAGTGCAGCTGCTCTACACCAGCGGTACCGAGTCGCGGCCGAAGGGCGCGCTGTTGAGCGCGCGCTGCCTGTACTCGCACTACACCAGCTGCATCGCCGACGGCGAGATGAGCAGCGAAGACATCGAGGTGCACTCGCTGCCGCTGTTCCATTGCGCCCAGCTCGACTGCTTCCTGACGCCGGACCTGTATCTGGGGGCGACCAGCATCGTGCTCGCAGCGCCCGACGCCGCTACCTTGCTGCGCACCATCCAGGTCGAACGGGTGACCAAGCTGTTCTGTCCGCCGACGGTGTGGATTGCGCTGTTGCGCCATCCGGACTTCGATGGCGCCGATCTGTCATCGCTGAAGAAGGGCTACTACGGCGCCTCGATCATGCCGGTGGAGATCATCAAGGAGATCACCGCGCGCATACCCGGCCTGCGCCTGTTCAATTTCTACGGCCAGACCGAGATGTCGCCGGTGGCGACGGTGCTGAAGCCGGAGGATCAGATGCGCAAGCTCGGCTCGGCCGGTCGCGCGGCGATCAATGTCGAGACCCGGGTGGTCGACGACGAGGACCAACCGGTGCCGGTGGGTACGGTTGGCGAGATCGTCCATCGTGGCCCGCACGTGACGCTTGGTTACTGGAAGAATCCGGAGAAGACCGCCGAAGCTTTCCGCAACGGCTGGTTCCACAGCGGCGACCTTGGGGTGATGGACGACGAGGGCTATCTGTCGGTGGTCGACCGCAAGAAGGACATGATCAAGACCGGCGGCGAAAACGTCGCCAGCCGCGAAGTCGAAGAGGTCGTCTTCACCCATCCGGCGGTGTCCGAGGTCGCGGTGTTCGGCGTGCCGCATCCGCGCTGGATCGAAGCGGTCATGGCCGTCGTCGTGACCCGGACCGGTCATAGCCTGACGGCGGAAGAGCTGGTGCTGTTCTGCCGCGAGCGCATGGCCAGCTACAAGACGCCGAAGCTGGTCGAGATCGTCGATCAGCTGCCGAAAAACGCCAGCGGCAAGATCCTCAAACGCGAACTGCGCGATCGCTTCGTCGACAAGGGCAAGTCGCTGGCAAGCTGAGCCGATCCCGACCCGCGATCTTCGATCCGTCTGCCCGGCAGCCGGCAGTCTTCGCGTCGCCGGCTTCGCAGTCGGGCCAGTCGGGCCAGTCGGGCCAGTCGGGCCAGTCGGCGTGGCGGTTCCGCTCGACGGCCAGGGCATGTTCCTCGGCGGTCGCGTATTCGAGATTCCTGCGCTTCGGCGCCGGCTCGATGATCCGCTCGTGCCACGGGGCGGGGATCGCCGCCATGAAGCAGCAAGGTGAACAGGCTCGACATCGTGATCGCCTCTACCAACGGAACGGGGCCCGTCAGGCAGCTTGTACGCCTTGTCCCGAGGCTTTGCGCCCAGGCACCCAAGGTTCGTCAGTCCGCTGCGCCTTGCCGTGAGTTACCCGTCCGCCTTACCCAGTTACCCGTCTAGTGCCCCGGTACCGGCCCCTATTCGAGCGGACTTGCCAGGATCGCCATGGACAGCTGAAACAAAAAAAGCCCTTACTTCTAAGGGCTTTTCGGACTTCCAAGGACGGCCTTGGATGACTATTTGGTGGCAGTACAGGGATCGATAAAAGCTCTGAAAGCGTTACTGCGAAAGGCTTTCTCGATTTCAGATTTCGGTAGTTACCCGGATAGTTACCCGCTTTTCGGAACGCTGCGGCTTTTCATTGCAGGAATTGTCAGCTTTCCGTTCGTCGGCGCGGTGCTGGAAGATTGAGATGAGCCGCACAATCGCGGGAGCTTGCGCGGTGGAGATGCTGTCCCGCGCTGACCGGAGCGTGAACGATGAGCCCTCGCAAACCTGAATCTGCCGAAGTGACGCGCCCGGAACAGCCGCCGCTCTTCTATCGCGATGGCCGCCCGACCACCGATGAAGAGCGGGGCATCGTCAAGCCGGCGTCCGTCGAGCCGGAGCCGGCCAGCTATCTGCGCGATCCGTTCGCTGACATCAAGCCATGGTCCTGGAAAGACTGGCTGATCCCAGCGGCCGTGGTCGGCGTGATCATCATCGGCACCATCGCCCTGCGCGTCAGCGTCATCGGCCTGGTGCTGGCACTGGGCACGTTTGGCGCCCTTGCGAAGATCCGAGAACGCGTCATTTCGGTCAGTTCAGAAACGAGGCCCTGGGAGGGCGCCTGAGCCGATTTGATCGCGACCCCACTGAATCTCGGCGGCACCCCTCTGCGTCGCTCTGACCCACTTCCGGAAAAGCGGAAATGGATTTCGGAGTGCAAATACGCTCGAAAAGCGGGGCTCTCTGCACCCCCAGCCTCGACCCCTCTAGGAAGGACCCGTGAAAGGGGGGTGGGGGGGGTGCCATCCCTCTGATGCGGGATAGGGCCGCCCTGTCGAAGCTGCGCGAGCTCTAGCTCGCCTGCTCACTGAGCCGCCGCACTTCATCCCAAACAGCCGATCCGCTGGTGGTGGACTGCTCAGCCGTCTCCGATGCGGAGCCATCTCCCTTCTCCTCCCGGCTCCTGAAAACCGCGTCCCAGACCTGCGAGGCGGTCATCGACTCGTTTCGAACCTCGGAGTTGCTGGTGCTCATGTTCATCTCCTTCAGCGGTGCCGCGAGGCCCATTCGGGCACCGGGGTGCGTCATGTCGCGGCGGGTGTTCTTGATCGCGTCGGAGAAGCTGCCGATGCGGTCTGCCAGGCCGGCATCGATCGCCTTCTGACCCGTGAATATGCCAGCCCGCGTCGCCCTCATGCGATCCGCGTTGATCCCTCGGTACGTGGCAACGCGATTGACGAACAGGTCATAGGCCTCGTTCACTTCAGCCTGCATGTCCGCGCGTGCCCGGTCCGACAGCCCGCCGAAGGGGTTGCCGTCGACCTTCTTGTCGCCAGCGAAGATGTGCATCGTGCGAACACGATCACTCATCTCTGCATGCCAGCCAAGTTCAGGAGTCGGAACTTCGCCCTCGTTTCCATGGAGGTACTCAACGATCACGCCAGCCTGCCGAGCCTTGTCGATCAACGTGGGCAACACGGTGCGTCGATACGATATGAACTCGTTCAGAGAGGCTTCGCGATCTTTCGGATCTTCAAAGGCGATTCCGGCCTTCATGTGCCTCGTCGGCACGTACTTGAAAGGCTCTGTTGGCAGCAGTCGGTCCTTGCCGGGCATTCGCCCATAACGAGCATCAAGCTTGGCGATCCATTCTGAGATGAATGCTTCGGCGATTGGTCGGCGAGGATGCACCGGTAACGGGCGGCCTTCTCCAATTGCCGCCCAAGCGTAGCGGTCGGCGAGCACTTCGATGATGACTCGATGCGCATGAACCCATTCGCGCTTGATCGATGGATCGCTGAGATCGCGATCAAGCTGTGGCCCTAAAAGATCAAAATTGCCACGTAGATGCCCGATCTCGTGCCAGATGACATAGTCCCAGATCTTCGACCGTGGAATGCCTCCGAGATCTATTTCGGGACGTTGAGCTTTATGGAAGGCATCGACCGGTATTCGACTCGTTATCTGGATGGTTTGGATTTCGACGCCACGAAGGTGCGGGACCGTGAGATCCTGATACAGCGAATCGCACATGGGGTTGACCTGACCCCAGCAGTTCTTTCCCATCTCTTCCGCGGGTACGACCGTGACGACGTATCCGCATTGTCGTGCGATGAGATCGAGACGGCGGAATGTACGTGGGGTCAAGGTCAACGCAGCGGCGGCCTGCCTTTTACGAGATGCCGCCGTAAACTTCTTTTCAGCTTGCTTCATGGTCATTCTCCATGTTGCGAGTCAGGGCCGATGACGTGCTCAGAACACGGCATCGGCCCGCCTCATTGCCCCGCGTGATCCGGCGCGGGGCTTGCCGGTCAACGGTCGATCAGGCAGCGCGTCCGAACTTCCCCGCGACTACCTTCCGGTCCTCGCGCAGCGCGTCCAGGTAATCGGCCCAGTGCTGCATCATCTTGCGACGCAGCGCCAGATGCTCGGAATGGTTGTAGGCCGCCGACACCTGATCGCGATGGCCGTGCGCGAGCTGACGCTCGATCGCTTCATGCAGCCAGCCTTGTTCGTGCAGCATGGTTGACGCCATAGCGCGAAAGCCGTGGCCGGTTATCTGGTCCTTTGCATAGCCCATGCGCCGCAGGTTGGCGTTTATCGTGGCTTCGCTGATCGGCTTCTGGCGTGTCCGCTCGCCAGGAAAGCACCAACGGCAGTCCCCCGTCAGCGGGTGCAGCTCGCGCAAGATCGCTACGGCCTGCGCCGACAGCGGGACGATGTGCGGAACCCGCATCTTCATTTTCGGGGCGGGGATGCGCCATTCCGCTGCATCAAGATCGAACTCACACCACTCGGCATGCCGAAGCTCCCCAGGACGCACGAATACCAACGGCATCAGCTTCATGGCGCTGACGGTGGCGAACGTACCCGATGCCCCATGAAGGGCCCGCATCAGCTCGGCGACGGCGCGCGGTTCCGTCAGCGTCGCGTAGTGCTGCTTGCGTACCGAAGGCAGCGCCCCGCGCACGTCGGCGGCCGGGTCGCGCTCGGCGCGCCCGCTGGCGATGGCGAAGCGGAACACCATGCTGGCGTCCTGCCGGGTGCGGTGCGCGGTATCGACCGCGCCACGGCTCGACGTGCGCCGCAGGCAGGCCAACAGCTCCGGGGGCGTAATGTCCTTGGTCAGCTTGCCGCCAAGCCAGGGGAACAGCTCGGTTTCCATCCGGCGCAGCACCTTGTCGGCCTGTGTCGGTGCCCAGGTCGGCAGCCGGTGCGCGTACCACTCGCGCGCCACGGCCTCGAATGAATCGGCGGTGACGGCTTCGGCGGCTGCGCTTTCCTGCTGTCGCTGATGCGAGGGGTTCACGCCAGCGGCCAGCAACTCGCGGGCTTCGTCGCGCAGCTCGCGTGCGCCCTTGATCCGGTCCGGCTTTCCGGCCTCGCGCTCAGCTGCCGACAGCTTGCGGCCGGCGAGCGGCACTTCCGGGTAAACGCCAAGAGACAGCAGTTGGTCTTTGCCCTGCCAGGTGAAGCGGAGACGCCACCATTTCGAGCCGTTGGGATTCACCAACAGGAACAGGCCGCGCTCGTCAGTCAGCTTGTACGGCTTGTCCCGAGGCTTCGCGCCCCTGCATTCCAGGTCCGTCAGTCCGCCGCGCTTTGCCATGAGTTACCCATCCGCCTTACCCAGTTACCCGGATAGTTACCCGGTGCCGGCCCGGATTCAAGCGGACTTACCCGGATTGCCATGGACGGCAGAAACGAAAAAAGCCCTTATTTCTAAGGGCTTTCCGGACTTCTATGGACCTACTTGGATGCTTATTTGGTGGACAGTACAGGGCTTGAACCTGTGACCCCCGCCGTGTGAAGGCGATGCTCTACCACTGAGCTAACTGTCCGAGGCGCGCATTGTAGGGACGAGCACCGGTCGCTGCAATCGTTTTTGCGCAGCTGCGCGATCTTTTCGGATGCGACCGGCGACGGCCACTCACGGTTCAGGCGTGCGGCAGGCGCAGGCCCAGTTCGATGATCTTGATGCCATCCATCTTGCGCACCACCAACTCCATGTCGCCGAGCCGCAGCCGGTCGCCGACCACCGGTTTGTGCAGCACGCTGGTGATGAAGGCTGCGAGCGTCCAGGCCTTGGTCGACGCCGGCACATCGACACCGTAGGCATTGACGAGGTCGGCGACCTGCGCCTCGGGGCTGATCACGAACTCGCCGAAATAGCGCTGCTGTTCCACCGCCTGGCTGCCGCGCGTCGACTGGAACAGCTGGTCGAGCTCGGGCAGCTCGGTCTTCGAGACGATCAGCGACAGGTAGTCGCCGCCCTTCAGCACGCCCCAGTCGCGATACGGCACCAGCTTGCCGGCACGAGTCAGGCTGACGATCCGCGAGTGGTCCTCGATCGGTAGTTGCTTGGGCTTCTTGCCGACCAGGGCGCTGGTTCGCGCCAGCCGGTAACTGACCATCTCGTAGCCGCGGGTGCCCGGCAGATCGATGTCGGCGCGGCGCACCCGAGTGGTCACCGGCGGCATCTGCAGGCCGAGCAGGCGGGCGGCGGGCGCCACCGTCCAGCCCTGGACGATCAGCGACACCAGCACGATGAAGAAGGCGACGTCGAAGAACAGCGTCGCGTTCTTCAGGCCGGCGAGCAGGGGGAACGTCGCCAACACCATCGGCACCGAACCACGTAGTCCGACCCAGCCGAGATAGACCTGCTCGCGCCAGGGAAAGTGGAATGGCAGCAGGGACATCGCGACCGCGATCGGGCGGGCGACGAAGATCAGCACTGCCGCGGTGATCAGCGCCGGGACGGCGGTGTCGACCATCCGGGTCGGCGTCGCCAGCAGGCCGAGCACCAGGAACATGCCGATCTGGGCCAGCCAGGCGATGCCGTCCTGGAAGCGCTTGATGCTCGCGAAGGCGCGCACCGGCTGGTTGCCGAACATCAGGCCGGCGAGATAGACGGCGAGGAAGCCGCTGCCGCCGAGCGAAGCGGTGACGCCGTAGATCAACAGGCCGCCGAACATGGTCAGCAGCGGGTACAGCGAGTCGCCGAGTTCGACCTCGTTGATGGTCCGGATCAGCAGGTAGCCGCCGGCGTAGCCAAGGCCGACGCCGAGCACGATCTGGGTGACCAGCAGCTGGCTGATCTGCAGCAGGCCGTAGCTCTCCGGCGCCAGCACGTAATGGACGAGGCCGATGGTCAGCATCACCGCCATCGGGTCGTTGGTGCCGGATTCGATCTCGAGCGCGGAGCTGATGCGATTGTTCAGGCGCACCGAGCGAGTCGACAGCAGCGAGAACACCGCCGCCGCATCGGTCGAGCCGACGATCGCGCCGATCAGCAGGCCTTCGGCGATCGGCAGCTTGAACAGCCAGGCGGCGACTGCGCCGACGACCGCCGTGGTGACCAGCACTCCGACCGTGGCCAGCATCAGCGCCGGCCGCAGGCCGACTCGGAAATTGGACAGCGGCGTGCGCAGGCCGCCGTCGAACAGGATGATCGCCAGCGCCGCAGTGCCGGCCAGGTTGGCCGTCCCGTAGTCCGTGAAGCGGATGCCCCCCGGGCCGTCCTCGCCGGCCAGCAGACCAACGATCAGGAATACCAATAGCAGCGGCACCCCCAGACGAGGTGTGATGGCCGTGGCCAGGATGCTGATCAGGAACAGCGTGCCTGCGACGAGAATGCTGTGGCTTGCGACTTCCATCGGGGACGGCGGGTACTGGTATTGGGCAGTCCACGATGGCTGCCTTCAGTGTGATGCTAGCGGATCGCGTGCCGGCAAACCGGGCGTTTCTGCACATAGTGCAGCAAGCTGCCTTATCGGCCTTGCTGGACAGCGCCGCAGCGCCTCCGTTGGTCGCCGTGACGGCGTCGACCGGCCCCGATTGCTCAGTGGCGTGGAACTGCGGGCATGCCTTTTTGTCATACTCGCGACCTCACCGACGCCGCCTTGCCGAATCCATGAAAGTGAATCTCGTTGCCGCTGCTGCCCTGCTGTTCCTTGCTGCCGCAAGTCCCGCGCGAGCTGTCGACGAGGCGGCGGAACGCATCGCTAAGCAACTGGGCCTGAAGGCGGAGAATGTGCGTGCCTCCCCGATCGCCGGCGTCTACGAGGTCCAGCACGAGCGCGACTTTGCCTATGTCACCGCCGATGGCCGCTACCTGCTCAGGGGCGACCTCGTCGATCTGAAGACCGGCGATGAGCTGACCGAGGTACGGCGTCGCGGCGATCGCCTCGAGGTGATGAGCAAGCTCGCCGACAGCAAGCTGATCGAGTTCGCCCCAGCGCCGCCGCAGATCGCCAAGTACACGGTCACCGTGTTCACCGACGTCGACTGCGGCTATTGTCGCAAGCTGCATTCGGAAATGGCCCAGTACAACGCCAAGGGCATCGCCATCCGCTACGCGTTCTTCCCGCGCTCCGGCCCGGACACCGATTCCTGGCACACCGCCGAAGCGGTCTGGTGTTCGGCCGACCGGCAGAAGGCGCTGACCGAGGCCAAGGCCGGCGCGACGATCAAGGTCAAGGGCAAGCTCTGCGACAACCCGGTCGCCGAGGAATACAAGCTGGCTCAGGACCTCGGCATTCGCGGCACGCCGATGATGGTCTTCCCGAACGGAGAAGTGTTTCCCGGCTATGTCCCGGCGGCTGAACTCGCCCAAAGACTGGCTGCCGTGAGCGCCAAGCCGAAAGGCTGATCAAGCGGTGCTCGGTGGTCAGCGCTGCAGGCACGGCCTCAGCGCAGCCGGTAGCCGACGCCAGGCTCGGTGACGATCAGGCTCGGCTGCTCGGGATTGACTTCGAGCTTGGCGCGCAGCTGACGGATGTAGACGCGCAGGTAGGCGACGTCACCCTCATGGTCCTGCTGCCAGACCTCGCGCAGCAGATGACGATGGGTGAGCACCTTGCCGGCGTGGACCACCAGTTGCTGGAGGATGCCGTACTCCTTCGGCGACAGCCGCACCTCGGCCCCATCGCGCAGCACGAGCCGGCGCACCAGATCGACGCTCAGGCCGTCGCGGACGAACAGCGGCGGCGTGCCCTGGGCCTGCATCCGGTGGCGCAGGGCGGCGCGGATGCGGGCCAGCAGCTCGTCGACACTGAATGGCTTGGTCACGTAGTCGTCGGCGCCGGCATCGAGCGCCCGCACCTTGCCGCCGTCATCGGTACGGCTGGACAGCACGATGATCGGCACCGCGGAGTCGGCTCGCAGCGCGGCGATCACCTGCTGGCCATCGCCGTCGGGCAGGCCGAGATCGAGCAGCACCAGATCCGGCCGCTCGCGCGCGGCGAGTGTCAGTGCCTCGGCGACACTGGCTGCTTCCAGCACCCGGTAATCGTTGACCTGCAGCGTGTTGCGCAGCAGCCGGCGGATCGGCGCCTCGTCGTCGACGATCAGCACGCGGCCCTGTTCGAGCGTCATGGGCCGGCGCCGACGCCGGTGGCAGGCAACGCCGGCGTCTCGGCGATCAGCTCCGGCGAGAACTCGATCAGGAACTCGGCTCCATGCACCGCTTGTTCGGAGCCGCTGCCATTGTCATCGCTGCGGTTGCGGGCGTGGATGCGCCCCCCCATCGCCAGCACGAAGCCGCGGCAGATCGCCAGCCCGAGGCCAGTGCCGGCGCGCGTCCGGTCGGCGTCCTCGCGGACCCGGTAGAACTTGTCGAAGATGCGGTCGAGATCGGCCGGCGGCAGGCCGGGACCGTCGTCGCGGACGCTGATGACGATGCTGAAGCGGTGTCGCGCCACGCCGATCTCGATGGTGCTGCCGGCCGGCGTGTACTTGGCTGCGTTGTCGAGCAGGTTGACCAGCACCTGGTCCATCAGCGCCTCGTCGAGCAGCAGCAGCGGCAGGCCTTTCGGAATGCTCAGCTTCAAGCGATGGCTAGCCAGCGCCGGCTGGCAGCGGCGCACGGCAGCAGCGATCAGGTCGGCGAGGTCGCAGGGCTCGCGCCGTGCCTGCAGCGCGCCGGCGTCGATGCGGGTCATGTCGAGCAGGTTGGCGACGTAGCGGTTCAGGCGCTCGGCTTCGTCCTGGGCGCTGCCCAGCAACTCGTCGCGGGTCGCCTCGTCGTAACGCATGCCGAAGGAGCGCAGCGAGGCGAGGGTGCCGATGATCGAGGCCAGCGGTGTGCGCAGGTCGTGCGACACCGAGGTCAGCAGCGAGGCACGCAGCTTCTCGGTCTCGGCCAGCAGCCGTGCCTGGTCGACGTCCTTGGCCAGCCGGATGCGCTCGGTGGCGATTGCGGCGAGGTCGATCAGTGCGTCGAGCAGGCGCCGCTCCTCCGGTGTCAGGCGGAAATCGGGCTGCGCTCGGCTGATGCCGACCACCCCGCGACTGCCCTGGCCGGTGCGCAGCGGCAGGAACAGGCAGCGGCCGCCAGGCAGGGTATCGGTCCCTCGGCCGGTCGGCTGATTCTTGTCCCAGCACCAGCTGGCGGCAGCAAGATCGGCTTCGACCAGCACGGTTTCAGCCGGTGCGCTGGCCATGGTCACCAGCCGTCCGCCGGCATCCGGCAGCAGCAGCATCGCGTCGACTTCGAGCATGTTGGCGATCTGCGCCGCGGTCACCGCCATCAGCGTGTCGAGCTTGCGGATGCCGGCCAGCTTGCGGCTGAAGGCCAATAGCTCGGCTGTGGTCAGCGCCTGTTCGTGGGCGGCTTCGGCATGGACTCGTTCGCGGGCCGTCAGCGTGCTGGTCAGCACTGCTGCAAGGCAGAAGAAGATCAGCGCCAGCACCTGGCTAGGGTCGCCGACATTGAACGTGTACTGCGGCTCGGTGAAGAAGAAGTTGTAAGCCAGAGTGCTGGTGATCGAGGCGAAGATCGAAGCGCCGAGTCCATAGCGCGTCGCGCTCCACAGCACCGCCGCAAGATAGATCAGCGAGATGTTCGGCACCGATACCAGCGCCACCAGCGCGCGACCGAGCAGGGTCGCCGCGGCGACCATCAGCGCTGTCGCGACATACGCGGAAATCTCCCGGCTCGCCGAGCGCCTCGGCCGCCCCGCGCGCTTGTCCTCGGCATCCTCGCCGACTGACGCGGCGGCGGTTTCCTCCGCGAGGATGTGCAGATCGATGCCGCCTGCGCCCTGCAGCAGTTCGGTCACCACCGAACCATGGCGCCAGGCGAACCACCAGGGCCGCGCGGTCTTGCCGACCACGATCTGAGTGATGTTGTTGTTGCGTGCCCAGCCGAGCAAGTCGTCGGCGATGCGCCGGGTACCGGGCAGGGTCAGGGTCTCCGCACCCAGCGATTCGGCCAGCCGCAGGCTGTCGACGATCCGTGTCTGCGCCTTGGCGCCGAGCGCGCGGGTTCGCGCGGTCTCGACATGCAGCGCGAACCACGGCGCGTTCAGGCGATCGGCGAGGCGCTTGGTCCGCCGCACCACCTCGGCGGCGGCCGGTGCTTCGTTGATGCAGACCAGCAGGCGTTCGCCGGCGGCCCAGGGACCGCGAATCGCATGGCTGCGCATGTAGGCGCGCATCTGGTCGTCGACCCGCTCGGCGGTGCGGCGCAAGGCCAGTTCGCGCAGCGCGGTCAGGTTGCCGGGCTTGAACCAGTTCTTCAGTGCAGCCTGGGCCTGCGCTTCGGCGTAGACCTTGCCGTCATTCAGGCGTTCGATCAGTTCCTGCGGCGTCAGGTCGACGACCTCGACCTCGTCGGCGGTATCGAAAACCTGGTCGGGCACCGTTTCCCGGACCCGCACCCGGGTGATCCGGGTGACCACGTCGTTGAGGCTTTCGATGTGCTGGACGTTCAGCGTCGACCAGACATCGATGCCGGCATCGAGCAATTCGGCCACGTCCTGATAGCGCTTCGGATGCCGCGAGCCTTCGGCGTTGGTATGCGCCAGCTCGTCGACCAGCGCCAGTTGCGGGCGTCGGCGCAGCAGGCCGTCGAGGTCCATTTCCGGCAGCAGCCGGCCGCGATAGGGAACATCGCGGCGCGGCTGCTGTTCCAGGCCATCGAGCAGCGCCTGGGTGTCGCGACGACCGTGGGTCTCGGCAATGCCGACCACGACGTCGATGCCCTCGCTGCGCTTGCGTTGCGCGGCCTTGAGCATCGCGCAGGTCTTGCCGACGCCGGGTGCGGCGCCTAGGAAGATCCGCAGTCGGCCGCGCGTCGCGTTGCGGGTGGCTTCCAGCAGCGCCTCGGGCGACGGTCGTTCCGGCTCGTCGGCGCTCATGCTCAGCCCGGGTTGTCGCTGTGGCGCACGACCTTGATCCGCTCGATGCGCGGGCCGGTGACGCGCTGCACGGTGATCTCGTGAGTGCCGATCCGCACCCGGTCGCCGCGCAGGGCGATGCGGTCGAGCTTCTGCATCACCAGGCCGGCGACGGTGTCGACGTCCTCGCTGCCGTCGATCTCGGTGCCGAGCACCCGTTCCAGCCGGTAGACCGGCGTGTCGCCGCGCAGCAGCAGGCTGCCGTCGGCGAGGTGGACGATGCGCCTGTCGACCTGGCCGGCACGGCGCGGCTCGTACTCGTCGACGATCTCGCCGAGCATCGCTTCGAGCACGTCTTCCAGGGTCACGAAGCCGTCCATCGTGCCTTCGTAGTCGTCGACCAGCGCCAGGTGCGGCGCGCCCTGGCGGAAGCGGCGCAGCACTTCGAGCGCCGGCGTGTCTTCGCGGAAATGGTGAATCTCGCGGGCCAGACGGCGCAGGCGCTGCGCGTAGTCGTCGCCCGGGGCCTCGAGCAGCAGGTCCTTGACGTGGACCACGCCGATGATGACGTCGTCCTCGTCGAGCAGCGGGTAGCGGCTGTAGCCATATTTCTGGACGATGCGCCGGACCTCGGCATGGCTGCTGTCGAGGCTCAGGGAGATCATCTCGCGGCGCGTCCGCATCAGGTCGCTGGCGACCAGATCCTGCAGCTCCAGCGTGTGCGCCAGCATGGTGTTGAGGTTCGATTCCGGCTTGTCGCTGGCCGCGCGACTGAGATGCAGGATCATCTTCAGCTCATCGTGCGTGTAGCTGCTGTCACCGTCATGGCCGCCAGCGGTGCCTTGCAGCCCGGCCGCCTTGAGCGCGATGTTGGCGCTGCGGTTGAGCAGCTCGATTGCCGGGTACATCAGCCAGTAGAACGCGTACAGCGGCGCCGCCGTCCACAGCGACACGCCTTCCGGTCGGCGGATCGCCATCGATTTCGGCGCCAGTTCGCCAAGCACGATATGCAGGAACGAGATCACCGTGAAGGCAACCAGGAACGAGATCGTGTGCACGGTGCGTTCGTTGTCGATGCCGGCCATGGTCAGCAGTGGTTCGAGCAGGCCGGCAAATGCCGGCTCGCCGACCCAGCCGAGGCCGAGCGAGGACAGGGTGATGCCGAGCTGGCAGGCCGACAGATAGGTATCGAGCTGGCCATGCACCTTGCCGAGAATGCGGCCACGCCAGCCGTTCTGCGTGCTGAGTTCCTGGGCCCGCGTCGTGCGCAGCTTGACCAGCGAAAATTCGGCGGCGACGAAGAAGCCGTTCAGCACGACCAGGGTCAGCGCCAGCAGCACCAGCAAGGAATTGTTCAGCGCATCGGGTGAAGTGGGCATGAAGCCGGACGCATCGGCGCTGCAGGGGGATGGTCATCAGTATACGGCCAGCATCGGCAAGCCAGTCGCTCTCGAAGATTCGGCGTTCAGACAACGCGTGTGCCGATCTCGCGACCGCGTTCGAGCAGCTGGATCGCCCTGCCATCATGGCCACGGGTCTGGATCACCGTGATCGAAGCATTGTCTGGTCGGTAGCCGCTGACCTGATCCGAAGCCAATGCCTCGGCAACCAGTGAATTGATGGCAACGAAATGGGTGACGATCACGCTGTCGGTTGGGCAGTCGCATGCCGCTTGCAGCAAGCCAGTTCGCCAGGCCGCCAACCGTTCTCCGTAGCCGGTGCTTTGCCTGTCTCCGGAGGCTGCCAGTGCCTGCCAAGTGCCTGGCAGCACTTCGGCAAGCCAGGCGGCTCTGGCCAGCGGTTCAGATGTCGGCGAGGGCAGTTCGCGCACCTTCGGATTGATCGTCGGTACGGAACGCCAATGCTCCGCCAGCGGCGCGGCAGTTTCGCGGCAGCGTCGCAAAGGGCTGCTGATCAGCGGCAGGCGCTGCGGCAGTCTGGCGAGGCAAAGCTCGGCCGCTTCGATCGCTTGCGCATGGCCGACGGCATCGAGTCCCGGATCAGGATCGTGCCGGTCGCCGGATTCGGTACGGCCATGGCGGATCAGGTAGATGGTTGGCAAGTCACCACTCCGTGGTTGCTCTCAGGCGCGCGCGATTTTCGCAGACTACCCAGATAAGGCCGCAGCCCGCTGGCCGCGAACAGCGCGGCAATCAAGGTCATGCACGGCAGCGCCCAGGCCAGCGCGTAACGGAGTTTTACCGGATCGCCATAGACGTAGTCGGTGAGCAGCGCCACCAGAGTCGGGCCCAGGCCGAGGCCGATCAGGTTGACGGTCAGCACCGCCAGCGCGGTGACGGTGCCGCGCATGCGATTCGGCAGCAAATCCTGTAGCGCCGTCGGCCCGGTGCCGATGGCGACGGTGACGAAGAACGTCGCAGCGGCGAGCAATCGCAAGGCCAGTTGCGGATCGTCCAGCCTCGGCGCGATCGCCACCAGCGGTGCAGTGCACAGCATGGCGATGCCCATCAGTGCCAGCCGGCCGTTGTGCCAACCCCGAGCGACCAGCCGGTCGCCGATCAGCCCGCCGGCAACCACGCCGAGCATGCCGGCAATGACGATCGCGATACCGAAGGCATGCCCGGTCTGGGCGGCCGTCCAGCCGTAGCTGCGGATGAAGAAGCTCGGCGCCCAGGCGTTCACCGTGTACGAGGTCATCGCCGCAAACGACTGACATAGGATCAGCGTCAGCAGCGTACGGCGATGGGCGCGCATGAACGTCAGCACCTGACGCATCGGTAATGCCGCTGTCTCGGTGACGCCGTCATCGCTGCGCCGCTTCGGCTCGCGGATGGTCAGGCTCAGCCCGGCGATCAGCAGGCCGGGCAGGCCGACGATGACGAACACCGCCTGCCACGGCCGCAGCGTACCGAGCAGCGGCAGCGCGACGGCATCCATCGTCGAAAGCCATGAAATCACCGAGGCGCCCAGCACCAGCGCCAGCCCGGCACCGATATAGACGCCCATGCTGTAGCAGCCCAGCGCCAATCCCAGCCGCCGTTTCGGCACGCTGTCGACGATCACCGAATAGGCGGCCGGAGTCAGGGTCGCTTCGCCGATGCCGACGCCCATGCGGCAGAGCAGCAGGCTGCCGTAGCTGCCGGCCAGCCCACAGGCCGCGGTCATCAGGCTCCAGAAGCTGATGCCGGCGGTGATGATGCTCATCCGCCGTCGGCGATCGATCAGCCAGCCAAGCGGCAGGCCGCCGACACCAAGGAAGATCGCGAACGCGAAGCCCTGCATCAGACTGATCTGGGTATCGCTGAGCTGCAGATCGTGCTTGATCGGCTCGACCAGCAGGCTGAGGATCTGGCGATCGATGAACGACAGCGTATAGGCCAGCATCAGCACGCCGACGACATAGATCGCCGCCACCGGGTGTCGCGGATTGCTGCGATCAAGGCCGGTCATAAGGCTGCCGCCGGGCCCAGCCGCGTTCTGGGGCCGATGACCTGCGGATAGACCTCGGCCTGATCAAGCAGGTTGTGGCGCTGCATGCCGGGGGGCGTCACCGTTTCGAAACGCGGCGAGTCGCCATCGAGCGTCAGCATCAAGCAGCCGACGCACTTCCGGCCGATCGGTTCCTGCACGGCATCGGGAATGCAGAATGAGGTCGACGGCACCCAGACGTGATCGATGCCGTCGGCACGAAACTGCCGCGCCTGATGGGTGTGGCCGCTGATGACGAAGCGCAGATCGTGATCGGCCAGCAGATCGAGCAGGCGCTTGCGTACGGGAGTGGGCACGTAGCGTTCTCCGGGTTCATCGTCGGCCGGGCCGTCGCGGAACAGCGGCTTGTGCAGCAGCAGGCCGATCGGCAGCTGTCGGTGTTTCGAAAGGTTCGCCGCCAGCCAGCGCAGCTGATCGGCTTCCTCATCGCCGCCGGTGCCCAGCAGCTGGGCATTGAGTCCGATCAGTTGCCAGCCGTCGATGTCGAGCGTCCAGTAATCGGCGCCGAATACCGCCCGGTAGCGCGCCAGACGCTCGGCGGTGACCGTCAGCGGAGTGGTCTGGCCAGTGCTCACCGGGTTGTCACCGAGATCGTGATTGCCGGGCAGCAGATGCAGCGGCCGGCCGAGACCGGTCAGTGCCTGGGCGGCGAAATGCAGATCGTCGATGCGTTCGTCGCCGGCGGCGCTGACGTCGCCGAGATGGATGACCCGGTCCGGCGCAGTCGCCGCGATCCAGTCGCGCGCCCGCTGCCAGTTGGCGTTGAAGCCGGTCGCGCGGGCGGCCAGATGCGTGTCGGAGACCACAGCGATGCGGGTCATGGCAGGTCCACCGCGAGCCGCAGGTAATAGCTGCGTCCGGCAATGCCGGATGGCGAGCCTTCGCCGTAGGTGAAGCTGCCGCCGAAGGAGCTGAAGGCCAGCGCCTGCTGCTGCAGTTCGTCCGGATAGATATCGCCGACATTGAGCACGCCGAAGCTGATCACTGCGCCGTAGCCGAGGCCGGCAGACAGTGACAGGTCGATCAGCGTTCGGGCATTGAACAGCTGCGGATCGCGAATCGGCGCATCGCTGTACTGGCCAAAGCGCGTTGCCGCCACGGTGGCGCTGTAAGGGCCGTGGCTCAGCGTGAACTGGGAACTGAATTTGTCCTCCGGCTGCGCCGTGGTCAGCAGTTGCAGCGAACGCCGACCGAGCAGTGGCAAGGCCGGCAGCGCCGGATTGGTCGCGACGCTGCGCAGCGTTGTCGGCGTGCGGCCATAGCCGAGCGAGAGGTCGTAGTGACTGTCGTCGTCGCCGACGATGCTGAAGTCGCCGAAGTAGCGGAGCGTCAGCTCGTAGCCTTGAGTCCGGGTATTGGCGACATTGGTGAAGAACGCCGCCTGCTGGACATCGGTGATTCCGGCGCTGGCCAGCGCTGCGATCACCGCTGGGCCGCTCAGGGCATCGCTGAGCGCGATGCGGCGGTCGATGTCGGTGCGGAAGACATCGGCCGTGAACGACAGCCGCGGCACTGGCGTCAGCACCACGCCGGCGGTGAGGTTGCGTGATTTCTCTGCGTCCAGCGGCGTCGCACCCAGCGACTGCGCCACCGGATCGCGTACCTGATAGGTGCCGACATTGACGATCGCCTTGTTGGCGCCGTTGGCGACGCTGGTGATCGAGCTGTAGTACTGCTGTTGCAGCGAAGGCGCGCGGAAGCCGGTGCTGCCGGAGGCACGCAGCGCCAGCCAGCGGCTGGCGGCAAAGCGGGCGGTGAGCTTGCCGGTGACCGCGCTGCCGAAGTCGCTGTAATCGTCGTAGCGAGCTGCCGCGCCGAGCGACAAGGCCTTCAGCGGCTTGACCTCGAGATCGACGAAGGCAGCCGCCGCGTTGCGGCCGTTGTCGACCGGAATGCGCGGATTGAAGCCTGGGAAGCCGGCCGCACCGCTACCGGTATAGGAGGCGAATTCGCCGCGTTCGAGATCGTAGTTCTCGTGTCGGTATTCGCCGCCGACGGCGAGATTGCCGCCGCTCCACAACTCGGCCAGCGGCCGACTGATCGTCAGGTTGACCGTGTCCTGGATGTAGCGCGCAGTGCCGGCGTCGAAACGGGTCGGGCTGGCGGCTGCGAGGCTCAGGTTGGCGGTTTCGCGGTCGGTGAAGCGGGCTGTCGACGAGCCATAGGTGTTGCTGAAGTCGTAGCGAATCTGCTCGGCCAGTCCGCCGCGCAAGCCCAGCGTGATGCCGGTATCGACGATCACGGGATTGATCTCCGGCCCGAAGCCATCCGGGAACAAGGGCGAGGCGCCGGGTGCGCGGAAGCCGGCGACATTGCGGCTATCCTTGCGCGACAGCAGGATGGTTTCGTAGAACTCGCTACCGGCGAATACCGGAAACGCGGCATCGGCCACGGCATTGAAGTTCAGCGCGTCGGGATCGCCGATGACATAGGTCACCCGGCCGAAACGCTGATCGACAGCGGCGCGGTTTGTGCCGTTCTGGCTCAGCAGTTCCACCGACAGATTCAGGTGACCACCGCCCAGTGCAAAGCCCTTGTTGATGGCGACATCGCCATAGCCGCCGTCGCCGCGTTCGGTGATGCCGGTGCCGGCCTGCACCACGCCGCCCTCGGCATCGCTGCGCAGAATGATGTTGATGACGCCGGCAATCGCATCGGAGCCGTATTGCGCGGCAGCGCCATCGCGGAGGATTTCGATGTGATCGATCGCCACCACCGGAATGGTGCTGAGATCGAACGGTGCCGAGCCGCGGCCGACCGCGAAGTTGGTGTTGAGCACTGATGAGGCATGCCAGCGCTTGCCGTTGACCAGCACCAGTACTTCATCCGGCGACAGGCCACACAAGGTGATCGGCCGGGTATTGGCCGACGACGGCGTGGTGTGGGCGCGCGGAAAATTCACCGAGGGCACCGAGAACTGCAGCGCCCGCGCCAGATCGCCGTAGCCGGTGGCCCGCAGCTGCTCGGCGTTAATGACGTCGATCGGTACCGGCGAAGCCAGCGCTGCGCGGCCCGGCGAACGGGTCCCGGTGACGATCACCGGATCGAGCCGGGATGGCGATTCCGTCGCAGCTGTATCAGCGGCCGGCTCGGCTGCCTTTGTCTGAATGCTGAAAACTGCAGCGGCAACGCCCAGCAGCGTTGCACGAGCCGATCCGATTTTCTGCCTGCGCATGTCATTCCCGCCGTGATGGCCCGCGCCGGTTGCGCGGGCTGCGGCGATCATCGAGTGCAGGCTGCCGGCCCTCAATCGCAAGCTCGGCAACCGCGATTGCAGTCCTTGCAAGCGGTTCGACTCAGCTCGCCTTGCGCAGTGGCGCCGCTTGATAAGCGTCTTCAGCCGCTTCCTTGAGCAGCCAGCGCCAGACCTGCTGCACGGCCGGTTGACGACGCATTTCCGGCAGCGCAGCGATGTAGTAAGCGCCTTCCATCGGCAGTGCCAGATCGATGGCGATCTGCAGCCGTTGGCCGTCGAGAAAACGGTCGACGAAAGGCGCGACGCCAAGCGCCACGCCCAAGCCCTGCGCCGCCGCCTCGTACATCACCTGCAGGCTGTCGAACGGCATGCAGTCTGGTGCGGCGCCGCGATAGCCAGCTTCGCTCAGCCAGCGATCCCAGCTACTCGCCGGCTTGCCGGGATCGAGCAGCCGATGGCTGGCCAGCTCGGCGAGGCTGCGTGGTGGTGCGCGGCCATCGGCGAGCCGCGGCGCACAGACCGGAAATGCCGTCAGGCCGAACAGCTTCTGTACCGACAGCTGATCCCAATCACCGGTACCGAACAGGATGCGGATATCAGCCGCGCCGCCCAGCACATCGACGGTGCGGCTGCAGGTCTGCAGCACCACCTCCACCTCCGGCACCTGGGCCTGAAAGCGCGGCAGCCGGGGCACCAGCCAGCTGACCGCGAACGACTGCGAAACGCCGATCCGCAGCGGCCGCTGGCCCGGGTCCGGGCTCATCCAGTCGGTGGCGGCGCGCATCGCCTCGTAGCCGGGCTTCAGCCGTTGAAGATAGCTGCGGCCTGCGCCCGTCAGCGCCGGTGTCGGCGTGCAGCGATCGAACAGCTTGACGCCGACGTGGTCCTCCAGCGCCTGGATGCGCCGCGAGAACGCCGGCGGGCTGAGCGCCAGCTGTGAGGCGGCATCCTTGAAGCTGGCCGCCCGGCTGGCGACGATGAAGGCCTCGATGGCGCCCCAGGGCGGCGAGCGACGTTTCATGGCAATCCTGCAGTGAGTGCCTCGCAAGGATGGCCGGCCGTTGTTACCGTTCGGCGACGATCAATGGCGCCGCTGGTTCGCCACCTTCAGCCGCGGCAGCTGGGCGCGGTGCTTGCGCAGGAAGCAGATCTCGATCAGCGTCGGCCAGATCTCCAGCGAGCCTTTGAACTGGTTGATGACGTCGTCGACGATGTAGATCAACTTCTGCTGGAAGAAATCGGCATCGAAGCCGAAGAACGCACGCTCCAGGCTCACCGCGAAACTCTTCAGCGATTCACGCCTTGCCCCGCGCGAATGCTTGGTGGCCAGCTGCACACGACTGTGCAGATCGCGGATGCGGGCCAGGATCGCGTCGCTGTCCTCGAGCGTCACTTCGCCTTCGTAGTCGAACATGATCGACAGCTCGTCGATCCGCGACAGGCTGCCCTTGATCTTGCGTTTCAGCAGATTGGCCACTTCCTCGTTGAACACTTCCGAGGGCAGCGGATCGCGCATGTAGTTGTTCTTGATGTGGTTCTGAGCGGCATCGACATGCGCCGAAACCAGCCCCGGCTGCTGGATCCACAGCCGATAGATGTAGTCCTCGAAGCGTAGGCGGGTCGGGAAGAACGGCGGCAGGCCCAGCGTGTTGTCGTAGCCGGCCACACCGCAGTCCATGCGCCAGTTCAGATTGGTGATCGCCGGGCGGAAGTTCTCCAGCACGTAGAACTCGTTCAGTTCCTCGATGCTGACCTGGGCCTCGTCATCGAGATACATCTCGACGAAATCGAGCGCATCGATGTCGTTGGTGCCGGAGCGATAGGTCTGCGCCATTTTTACGATGGCATCGTCGTCGATCTTGCCCGGCGCCAGCTGCAGGCTGTTCTCGCGATGCAGGCCGTGCGAGGCATTGGTTTCCAGATCCATCGCGGTGTCGATCAGCAGGTCACCGCGCTCGTGATTCAGCGGCGTATCCCGCACCGGCTTGCCGAGCACGTCCTGAAACGCGGTCAGGATGTCGAAGGATTTCTTGGTGTAGCCGTTCTGGCCGTGACGCTTGACCTGGCCGCGGCAGACGATGCCGTCGTCCAGCGTTTCCGGGCTGTCTTCCATCAACGCGAACGGCCGCATGTCGTCATCGGCGCTGATCATCAGATCGCCGAGCGTGTAGATCAGCGTCCAGTTGCGATTGCCGCCGTAGCTGGGCCGGAACAGGTTGCGGATCAGCGGTTCCAGCTTGCGATCCTGCAGTCGCCCGAACAGCAGGCTCAGGAACTGTTCCTTCTGCTGCGGGCCGACGTACCAGAGCGGGTTCTGCGTGGTCGTCTGTTCCAGCAGCGGGTAGTACTTCTGCTGGTTCACGGTGCTGGAATCATCGAACACGATCAGGTCGATCGAGTGGCCGTTCTTGCGAAAGTGCTCGTCGTAGGCTTCCACGGTCTGCCCGACATCGCGCAGGCGATAGGTCGGGATCACGAATACCGGTTTGGGGCTTTGCATGATTGGAGGAATCGCCTCCCTGTCGATTGATCAGGATGAAAACAACAACCGGTTCAGGGCTGTGCAGACGCGATCGGCGCGAGCTCATCGAGCGCCAGGTTCAGCGTCAGCACGTTGACCACCGGTTCGCCGATCAGGCCGAGTGCGTCGTGTTCGGCCTTGGCGGCCACCAGTTCACGCAGCTTCTGCGCATCGAGCTTGCGGGCCTTGGCGATGCGCGGCAGCTGGAACTCGGCCGCCGCCAGCGAGATCTGCGGATCGAGCCCGCTGCCGGACGCGGTGACCAGATCGACCGGTACCGCCGCGCCCGGATTCTCGGCGGCGAGCTTCTCGGTGTCGGCCTTGACGCGGTCGAGGAGCGCTTTCGAGGTCGGCCCCAGGTTCGAGCCGCTCGACGCCGAAGCGTTGTAAGGCTCTGGCCCGGTCGCTGACGGCCGGCCGTGGAAGTACTGCTCGCCAACGAAGCTCTGGCCGATCAGCTCGGAGCCGATCACCTTGCCGTCGCGCTCGATCAGGCTGCCATTGGCCTGATGCGGAAACAGCGCTTGAGCCAGGCCAGTGATCGCCATCGGGTAGACGAGGCCGGTCAGTGCGCTGAACAGCGCCAGCAGGACGATGGCGGGACGTAGTTGTTGCAGCATGGGGTTGCTCCTGTTCGGTGTGGCTGTTCGGCCGGGCTCAGGCCAGTCCGAGCGCAGTGATGGCGAGATCGATCAGCTTGATGCCGATGAATGGCGCGATCAGGCCGCCACCACCGTAGATCGCGAGATTGCGGGCCAGCAGCTGGCCGGCGCCGACCGGTCGATAGCTGACACCGCGCAGCGCCAGCGGAATCAGCACGATGATGATCAGCGCGTTGAAGATGATCGCCGACAGGATCGCGCTCTGCGGGCTGTGCAGGCCCATCACGTTCAACGCGTCGAGCTGCGGATAGAACGAAGCGAACAGCGCCGGCACGATGGCGAAATACTTGGCGACGTCATTGGCGATCGAGAACGTAGTCAAGGCACCACGAGTCATCAGCAGCTGCTTGCCGATGCCGACGATCTCGATCAGCTTGGTCGGATCGGAATCGAGATCGACCATGTTGCCGGCCTCGCGCGCTGCGACGGTGCCGGTCTGCATCGCCACCCCGACATCGGCCTGGGCCAGCGCCGGCGCGTCATTGGTGCCGTCGCCGCACATCGCCACCAGACGGCCACCGGCCTGCTCCTTGCGGATCAGCGCCAGCTTGTCTTCCGGCGTCGCTTGGGCGAGGAAATCGTCGACGCCGGCTTCGGCGGCGATCGCCGCGGCGGTCAGCGGGTTGTCGCCGGTGATCATCACCGTGCGGATGCCCATGCGCCGCAGTTCGGCGAAGCGTTCCTTGATGCCGCCCTTGACGATGTCCTTGAGGTGGATGACGCCGAGCACGCGCTCGTCGCGGACCACCGCCAGCGGCGTGCCGCCGACTCGGCCAATGCGATCGGCAATTTCCTTCAGTGCCGGTGGCACGGCACGGCTGCCGGCGATGCGGGTGACGTACTCGATGATCGAGTCGACAGCGCCTTTTCTGATCACGGTCATCCCGCCATCCATGGCGCGACCGCCTCCTTCTGGTCCACCACCGGCCCCGCCATCCATGGCCGGGCGTTCGAAATCGCTGCGAGCAGTGCTCGCAAAGCGCGATTCCTCACCCTTGAGGATCGTCGCGCCGTCGACATTGATGCCGGACATGCGCGTCTGCGCCGTGAACTGGATGAAGGTCGCGTTCGAGCCGGCGAGGTCGCGGCCGCGCAGGCCGAATTTTTCCTTGGCGAGCACGACCACGCTGCGGCCTTCCGGCGTTTCGTCGGACAGGCTGGCGAGCTGCGCGGCTTCGGCGAGTTCGCGCTCGGTGACACCGGGCACCGGCACGAATTCGCTGGCCTGGCGATTGCCGAAGGTGATGGTGCCGGTCTTGTCGAGCAGCAGGGTGTCGACATCGCCGGCGGCTTCGACCGCGCGGCCGGACAGTGCCAGCACATTGAAGCGGACCAGGCGATTCATGCCGGCGATGCCGATCGCCGACAGCAGCGCGCCGATGGTGGTCGGGATCAGGGTCACGAACAGCGCGACCAGCACGATCACCGGCACGTCGCCACCCGCATAGGCGGCAAAGCTCGGGATCGAGGCGACGGCGAGCACGAAGATCAGGCTCAGACCCGCCAGCAGGATGTTCAGCGCCAGCTCGTTCGGCGTCTTCTGACGCGACGCGCCTTCGACCAGCGCGATCATCCGGTCGAGAAATCCGGAGCCGGGCGCGGCCGTCACCTTGACGACGATGCGGTCGGACAGCACCCGGGTGCCGCCGGTCACCGCCGAGCGATCGCCGCCGGCTTCGCGGATGACCGGAGCCGATTCACCGGTGATCGCCGATTCGTCGATGGTCGCGATGCCTTCGATCACTTCGCCGTCGGCCGGCACCAGATCGCCGGGCTCGGCGACTACCAGGTCACCGGCCTTCAGCGCGGTGGCCGGCAGCGACAGATAGCCGTCGCGTCCGGTGTTCAGCTTCTTGGCAATGGTCTGGGTCCGGGTTTGCCGCAGGCTCGCGGCCTGCGCCTTGCCGCGGCCTTCGGCGAGCGCTTCGGCGAAGTTCGCGAACAGCACGGTGAACCACAGCCAGACGATCACCTGCGCCGAAAACAGCAAGGGCGCGCCGATCGCGGCGTCGCGGACGAACAGGATGCTGGCCAGCAGCGACACCAGCGCGGTGATGAAGATCACCGGATTCTTGGCGAGGCTTGCCGGGTGCAGCTTGCGGAATGCGTCGCGCAGGGCCGGGGCCAGCAGGGATGAGTCGATGATCGAGGGTGCTTGGGTTTTCATGGGTACTCGCATCAGGCAGCGGCTTGAGTCGCGCTTTCCCCGCATCGGCAAGGGACGGCGCGCATGCCTAGGTGAACGGTGGTCGTGCGATCAGAACGAAGTGCCCGCGAGCATCGCCAGATGCTCGACCAACGGCCCCAGCGCCAGCGCCGGGAAGTAGGTCAGGCCGCCGACGATCAGCACCACCGAGACCAGCAGGCCGATGAACAGCGGGCCATCGGTCGGGAAGCTGCCCGAGGTGGTCGGTGATTTCGACTTGGCGATCAGCGAGCCGGCCACCGCCAGCATCGGCACGATCACCGCGAAGCGGCCGATCAGCATCGCGGCAGCCAGGCTCAGGTTCCAGAACGGTGTGTTGGCGGTAAGGCCCGCAAAGGCGCTGCCGTTGTTGCCGACCGCCGAGGTGTAGGCGTAGAGCATTTCGCTGAAGCCGTGCGGGCCAGCGTTGGCCAGGCCTTTCAAGGCGACCGGCGCAACGCTGGCCACCGCCAGGAAGCCGAGCAAGGCCAGCGGCATGCACAGGATCGCGAGCACCGTCAGCTTGATCTCGCGCGCTTCGATCTTCTTGCCGAGGTATTCCGGTGTGCGGCCGACCATCAGGCCAGCGATGAACAGCGCCAGGATGACGAACAGCAGCATGCCGTACAGGCCGCTGCCGACGCCGCCGAACACCACCTCGCCGAGCATGATGTTGACCAGCGGCACCGCGCCGCCCAGTGGCGTGAAGCTGTCGTGCATCGCGTTGACCGCGCCGCAGGAAGCATCGGTGGTGATCGTCGCGAACAGGGTCGACGCGGCGATGCCGAAGCGTGCTTCCTTGCCCTCCATGTTGCCGCCGGACTGCACGAGGCTCGCGGTCTGGTCGATGCCCATCGCGGTGAACGCCGGGTTGCCGGCGCTTTCAGCCCAGAAGGAAGCGCTGGCGCCAGCGAGGAACAGCACCGCCATCGCGCTGTAGATCGCCCAGCCCTGCAGCTCGTTCTTGACCATCCGCCCGAAGGTGTTGGTCAGCGCGGCAGAGATCAGAAAGATCGCCAGCATCTGCACGAAGTTGGCGAGCGCGGTCGGATTCTCGAACGGATGCGCGGAATTGGCGTTGAAGAAGCCGCCACCGTTGGTGCCGAGCATCTTGATCGCCACCTGAGACGCGACCGGCCCCTGGGCAATCAACTGTTTCGCGCCTTCCAGCGTGGTCGCTTCAGTGGCGCCGATGAAGTTCTGCGGCATGCCCTGCCAGACCAGGAACAGCGCCAGCACGATAGCCAGCGGCAGCAGCACATAGAGCGTGGCGCGAGTCATGTCGACCCAGAAGTTTCCCAGCCCTTTGCCCTTTTCACGAGCGAAGCCGCGAATCAGCGCGATGGCCAGCGCAATGCCGGTGGCTGCCGACAGGAAGTTCTGCACCGCCAGGCCGAACATCTGCGTGCCGTGCGACATCGTCGCTTCGCCGCCATAGCTCTGCCAGTTGGTGTTGGTGACGAAGCTGACCGCGGTGTTCAGGCTGAGATCGCCAGTCAGCGCGCTGTAGCCTTGGGGGTTCAGCGGCAGCCAGCCTTGCAACTGCTGGATCGCGAACAGCAGCAGATAGCCGCCGAGGCTGAAGATCAGCATCGCCGTCGCGTAGCGGATCCAGGTCTGATCCTCATCGCTGCGGACGCCGGCGAGCTTGTAGAAGCCGCGCTCCAGCGGCCCGAAGACGATCGACAGCCAGGTCCGTTCGCCGTCGAAGACGCGCTTCAGGTAGCCGCCGAGCGGTCGGGTCAGCGCGGTCAGCACGATCAGGAACAGCGCAATCAGCAGCCAGCCGTCCAGGGTCGTCGAGGGCGTCACTGGAATTTCTCCGGCTTCAGCAGCGCATAGCCGAGATAGGCCAGCAGGATCAGCACGGCGAAGGCGCCCAGCCAATGATCAAAACTCATCGTCGTGCCCTCAGATGCGGTCGCAGAAGGTCACGTAGGCGATCAGCACTCCGAAGCCGGCGGCGCCGAGCAGCAGCAGGAACATGGTCATGGAAGTGGTTCCAATGCCGGGACGATCCGGCCCGAGCATTGGGCGCCTTGCCGACGGTGGCTTTCGAGAGGAGCCGGCGGCAAAAAAAATAAAGATCACATAAAGATTTGCCGTTCAGCCGGAGCGGGGCACCGGGGCACGGGCCAGCGCGCCCATCAAGGCGCCGATCGAGGTCAGCGCCACGCCGATCGCCGCGCCGCCACTGAGGGTTTCGCCGAGCACCGGAATCGCCATCAGCGTTGCCGTCGCCGGGACCAGCGAGGTCAGCACCGCGAGCTGGGAAGGGCCGATCAGTTCGGCCGCCTTGGCATAGGTCCACATCGCGACACAGACCACGATCACGCCCTGGAACAGCGACTGCAGCGCGATGTCGGCGAGCGGTGCCTGGTCCAGCTGCTTGGGCAGCAGCAGCGTATAGACCGGCAGGTAGAGCAGGGCGCTGAACGCGACCACGCCGAGGGTGACGTTGAACGCCCTTACCTTCCACAGTTTCAGCAAGGTGCCGAACAGCGCCCATAGCGCGCTGGCGACGACAAACAGCAGATCGCCGCGCAGCACCGAGGCCGCGTCGACGCCTCGACCGAAGTTCGCCGCGAACAGCGCGACGACGCCGGCCGCGATCAGGCCGAGGCCGAGCAGGCGCGCAGCGCTCGGCCGTTCGGCGAGCAGCAGGAAGGCGAAAATGGTGGTGAAAAATGGCATCAGCCCGGAGATCAGCACCGCGCCGTGGCTGGCTGGCGCCATCGTGAAACCGGAATAGGCAAACAGCGGATAACCGATCCCTGCGAGCAGCGCGAAAGTGACCGACTGGTACCAGCGCAGCTGGCGTAGCGCAGGATTCAGCAGACGCGGCAACCACCATGGCGACAGCACCAGCGCCGCGGTGCCGATGCGCAGCGCGGCGATGTCGAACGGGGTCAGCGAGCTGCGACCGCCTAGCCTGGACACGACGACGAAACCCGCCCAGATCAGGATGGTGACGGCGGCCAGCAGGTAGCCAGTTTCGGTGCTTCGGGGCGTTGCGGCTTGCATGCCGGCCTCAGGTTGCGGGTGTGTCGGTGCCAGTCGAGTCCCCGGAACGGGTCAACCCGCCCGACATGCCTGAGCCGGATTGCCGCGCGGCTGCCTTGCTCAGGACGATCCGGCGGCGACCACCGAAGCCGATTCCGAGGCGCCAGCCCGAGGGGCCGGCTTGTTGCGTGCGTCGAGCTCGATCCGACGGCGCACCCGGGCGGCGTCGGCGTAGCGGGTCAGAGTGCCGTCGGAATCGAGGAAAACCATCGCCAGGCGGCGGTTCATCACGTTGACCTGCATCACCAGGCAGCGGCCGGCCTCGTTGGTGAAGCCGGTCTTCTGCAGTTCGATGTTCCAGTTGCCGGAACTGCGCACCAGACGGTTGCTGTTGTTGTAGGTCAGCACCTGCTTGCCGACCCGCACCGTGCTGTCGACGGTGGTCGAGTAGCGGCGCAGCAGCGGACGGGAGTAGGCGGCGGTCAGCAGGCGGTGCAGATCGCGCGCGGTCGACACGCTGCGGTTCGACAGGCCAGCGGGATCGGCGAAATGCGTGGAGTTCATGCCCAGGGCCTTCGCCTTGGCGTTCATCTGGGCCAGGAAGGCCGGGCGACCGCCGGGGTAATGGCGGCTCAGCGACATCGCCGCACGGTTCTCCGAGGACATCAGCGCCAGCAGCAGCATTTCCTCGCGCTTCAGGCGGGTGCCGACGCGCAGCCGCGAATGGGTGCGCTTTTCCGTGTCGACGTCCTCGTTGCCGATCTCCAGCTCTTCGTCGAGCGGCAGCTTGGCGTCGACCACCACCAGCCCGGTCATCAGCTTGGTCAGCGAGGCAACCGGCAACACCACGTCCGGGTTCTTCACCGCCAGCGCTTCGCCGGTGTCCTGATCGATGACCAGAGCAGCATTCGATTTCAGCGCCAGCTCGCGTGCCTCGTTATTGGCGCTGCTGCGGCGCTTGGCGGCTTTCTGCGGACTGGCGGCATGGGCTGCGGATCCCTTCGAGGCGGCAACGGCCTCGACGGGGAAACTGCAGACGGCCAGCAGCAGCGGCAGGATTGCAACGAGCCCGAAGGCGAGACGATGAGATGGTCGCCGGGCGGAGTAGGAAGCAATCACGGGGCTGGGGCCAGTCCTGAAGTCGGAGTCGACGGGACTTTATCAATTTGATCAGCCAGATGTCTCGAATTTGATGCCCTCGGGTCGCAGCCATCCGGCCGGCGGTGCGATGTGAGGGTTGAAGCGGTGCCTGACCGGCAGCTGGTGGCGATTCCGCAGGCACCGATGGCGCCGGGCGAGCAGCCTGTTCTGGGTTATCAGGGGGCTGCCGGCGGTGACACGGCGCTCTCGTCCGGGGTCACCGTGGCCTTGTCGATCGTCGCGTCGGCGCGTTCGCGCTGGCGCTCGACCTTGTGCTGGATCTGTTCGATCTGCGGTGTCGCACCGGGGGCAGCGGGATCGACGGCCAGGCCCTTGTCGACGGCGTCGCGGACCAGGCCGGCGCTGGCCGGGCCGCCGTCGGACAGGCTCTGCGCGGCGTCGACCCTGGCACCGGTGCGCACCGCGTCGACCACCAGGCTTTCGCGGCGCACCGCGGCTTCGGTGCTCTTGACGCTGGCGCCGGACTGCAGCGACGACAGCGCCGTGTTGACGATGCTTGCGCAGCTCGTGCAGCGGGTCTTGGTCAGCAGCTTCTTCAGGTCCCTGGTCGCGGCTTCGGAGCTTGCGGCGGCACCGGTGATCCGCAGCACTTCGCTGCGATACCAGCGCTCCAGCAGGCCGGATGCGTTGCTGATGCCGGCAACCAGATAGGCGCGCGATTCGGCGTCGATCGCCGGGATCGCTTCGGCGGTATTCAGGCGGCGCAGCGCCAACTCGGTCTGGGCGGCATCCTCGGCCGCCGGCGCCTCGTTGTCGTCGGCATTGCGCTGGGCCAGGGCGTCGACTGCGTCGATCGCCCGGAAGCCTTCGAGCAGGGTCGCCCAGGTGCGCCGCGTGGTCGGCGTTGCAGTGGCCAGTGCCTCGTCGAGACAGGCGTCGAGCCGGGCGGAACGGCTGGCCATGTAACGCTGCCAATAGCTGTAGCGCGGGCTGTCCGGGCCGGGCAGCGCCAGCCGCTGATAGCGCCAGGCGGCGCGCGACAGGCGGTCGGTCGAGCCGCCGGATTCGCGGATGTCGGCGAGCACCGTGCGCCGCTTCAGCAGCAGGTCCTCGAGAAAGGCCTGGCGGCCGGTCATCGATCCGTTGGCGATCGCCTCTGCGGTCTTGGCCAGAGTCGTGCGCTCGGTCGCGCAGGGGCCGCCCTGGGGCACCAGATCGTCGATCGGCCGGTAGTCGCTGACTCTCAGATCGAACAGCAGGTAGGGCGTGGTGAACGGCACGCTGTCGCCGTCGCGGTCGACGCAGAGCTTGGGATTCTCAATCGCCAGGCTGCACAGCTCGACTTCTGTAGCGACCGCCGGCCGCTTCTTGTCCTCGTTGAGCAGCACGAAGGCGACCACGCGGCCATCGAGGCCGTCGAGCGTGTCGGCGACCTGGAAGGTGTATTCCTTCTTGCGCTCCCAGTGCCGGTTGGCGCTGTTCGCCGATTTCTCCAGCATCGGCACCACGAAGGTCTGGAACGCAGTGATTGGCACTCCGCCAAGCACGGTGGCCACGCCCGTGATCGCAGCCGGCGTCTTCTTGATCGTTTCCATCAATGGTCCGAGTGTCGAGGCGCCGCTTTCGGTGATGCCTCGGACAATCAGGGTCAGCGTCGCGGCGCCAGTCAGCGAGCCGGCCTTGATGACGATGCCGCCAGCCAGGGTTCGAGCGGTGAGGTCCTCGCTGGTCGCCTTGGCGACGTCGTAGCTGAGCAACGGTACTTCCGGCGCCGGCGTGTCGCGGCCCGGGCCGGCATTCGGCTGCAGCTTGGCGGTGACCACGATCAGCTTTGGCGCGTCGCTACCGTAGAACTTCAGCCGCTCGGCGTCGTCGCCGATGTTGCTCGACACCTGAACCTGCAGGTAGCCGTCCTCGCCGAGTTCGGAGGCTCGTGCGCCAGGCGCGTGGCCGAGCTCGATGGTCGAGGTCTCGATGAAGCGGGATGACGAGGCGCAGCCGGTCAGCAGCAGCACCGGAACGGCGAGGGCGAAAGCAGCGCGAAGCATCATGGACGAGCGAGGCGGGCGGGAAAGTCGGAAGTTGCGGCAGCAGCAGGGACAGCGTAAAGCCCATTGCAGTTCATTCGAGTGACATCGGCGGCGTTCAGCGGTCGAGCAGTGGCAACCAGCGGGCGGTCGCGGTCAGCACCAGGCCGGCGCGGATCCCCCGACCCGGAAACACCTTGCCGATCGCTTCCGCGTAGGCTTCCAGCTGGCCGCGATGCTGACCGGTAAGAGCCGCGGCATCCGGGCGCGGTGCGGTCTTGTAATCGACGATCCACAGCCGTTCTCCATCGTCGAGCAGGCGGTCGATGACGCCGCTGCGCGGCCGGCCATCGTCGGCCTGCCACTGCACCGGCACTTCGTTCCAGGCCCGCACGAGCCGTGCCGGATCGAACAGCATCGCCAGCGGCGCCGCACCGATCACGCCACGCGCTTCGGCCAGCCAGCTGGCTGCAGCCTCCGGGTCGACGGTTTCGGCGAACTGGGTTTCCAGCTGGGCGATCAGGTCGCCGCCGTCGAGCGGCCGGCCCAGCGCCAGCTGCTCGATCAGCCAGTGGATCGCGCGGCCGCGCAGCACCGCGTCGGGGTCGCGGGCGGCGCTGTTCAGCGAAGGTGCATGCAGGCCGCGCGGCACCGCCGGCAGGCGCCGGCGCAGCGCCGGCATTTCCTCGACTTGCGGGCGCGCGTCGACGCTGTCGGCCAGCGGCAACACCGGGAACACGCCGGATTGGATGGCTAGCGTGCCGTCTGGCGCCCCGGGCAAGGGGCTCGCCTGACCGTGAGCTTGGCTGGCGATCAGCGCGGTCATCGCCTCGGCGGCGTGCCGGTGCCATTTTCGGACCCGGTCCTCGGCTCTGGCCGAAAACGCCGAGACGAACAGGTATTGACGCGCACGAGTCGCTGCGACGTACAGCAGGTTCAGCGCTTCGCGGTCCTGGCCGGTGCGCTTGGCGGCGATCAGCTCGGTGCTGCGCGGATCGCGCTGATCGCGGGCGCCGACCAGCAGGATGGCGCGCGGCCGGTCGGCCTCGGATGGCCAGTCGACCAGCCAGCCGGCGTCGCGCTCGCTGGCTTTCGGCGCCGTGTTGACCAGGAACACGGCCGGCGCTTCCAGGCCTTTCGAGGCGTGTACGGTCATCACCCGCACCGCGTCGGCGGTCGCCGGCGGTGCTTCGTCCGGCGCGTCCTTGCCGGCCACGGCCAGCCGCGCCAGTTCGCGGTTCAGGCGGCCGAGCGTCGGATAGCGGCCCTGGTCGATATTCAGCACCTGCTGGATCAGGGCGCCGAGATTGGCGCGCAGCCGCCGGTCCGCCGGCATCGCCGCTGCGTAGCGGGCGGCGATGTCCAGTTCGGCGTCGATGCGGTCGAGCAGGTCGTGGGCCGGCAGGCGGCTGGCGGCGAGCAGCCAGTCGGCGATCGAGTCCGACGCGCGAGTCAATGCCGGCGTCGCCGTGCCGCGCGCGGTCAGTGCCTGCAGGCGGCTCCACCAGTCGCGGCCGTCGTCGCCGGCCAGCGCCAGCTGGACCAGATCGTCGTCGCTGGCCGCGAACAGCGGCGAGCGCAGCACGTGGGCGAGGTCGAGATCGCGCTGTGGGCTGTCGAGCAGGCGCAGCAGCGCCATCAGGTCGCGGGCCAGCACGGTGTCGAGCAGGCCGCCGCGCGCCGAGCCGACGAAAGGAATGCGCGCCGCCGCCAGCGCCTGCTCGATCGCCCGCAGATGGGTGCGCTCGCGAGCCAGGATCATCACGTCGGCATGGCCGAGCGGTCGCGGCGCGGCGCCGTCGACGGCGACCGGCAGCCGCGCCTCGATCAGCGCCTGGATGCGCTCCGCGATCTGGGCGCCTTCACGTGCCGCCAGCGTCTGTTCCTCGTCGGCCAGCGCCTCGGTCAGCGGGTCGCGCAGCCTGCCGACCAGCAACTGCCTGCGACTGGCTTTCTCGGCGGCTGCTGCGGCCAGCGTCCCGGCGTCCGGTACCACCAGCGGCAGCACTTCCACCGCGCCCCAGTCCCGCTCGCGCCAGGTGGCGTGCGGCTCGAAGCCGATCAGCGCAGCGTCGTCACCGCTGAACAGGGCGTTGACGAAGGCGATCACCGCTGGCGCGCTGCGCCGCGATTTGTTCAGCGGCATCGAGGCGCCGGCGAGGCGATCGCGCAAGTGCTCGCCGGCGCGCCGCAGCAGTTCCGGGTTGGCGCGCCGGAAGCCGTAGATGCTCTGCTTGGGATCGCCGACCACGAAGGCGCTGCGCGGCCGTTCGCCGTCGTCGGCCATGTTGTCGAGGATCGGCAGCAGCAGCGACCACTGGGTCGGGCTGGTGTCCTGGAACTCGTCGAGCAGCAGATGCTCGATGCGCCGGTCGAGCTTGTACTGCACCCAGTCGCGGTCCGGCCCGCGCAGCAGACGCCAGGCATGCCATTCGAGATCGTCGAAGCCGAGCGCGTTGCGCGCGCGCAGCGCGTCCTCGCGCGCCGCCAGCAGGCGCATGCCGAGGGTTGCCGCGGCGACGCCGCGCTGCCAGTTGCGGCGCGCCCGCCGTACCGAGGCGACCTGATCCAGCGTCGTGCAGATCGCCTCGTACAACGTCATCAGCCGGGTGAAAGCCGCGTCGCCGACACCGTTCTTGATCTTCAGCTTGCGGCGTTCGCCGTCGCCGGTCAGGAACTTCAGCGCCGCCACGAAGCGCGCCGCGCCGTCGCTGGCCGCCAGCACCGCTGCCGGGATTTCGGCCTTCAGGGTGCCCAGACCCTTGAACTCGGCCAGCAGGTCGTGGAGACAGCTCAGCTGCGCGGCGAACTCGGGCTGCATCAGCGCCGCTTCCGGCGGCCTGTCGTCGTCCGGATCGACGCCGAGTTCATCGGCCAGCAGCACGCGGTAGTGGCCGAGCACTTCGTCGGCCGGCCAGTCCTGGACCAGCGCCCGCCAGTCGCTGCGCTGCTGGACGAAACCGTCGAGCCAGCTGCGCAGCTGGTGCTCGCTGGCGCCGTCGTCGATCAGTTGGCGCAGCGCCAGCGCTTCCGCAGCCTCGGGCGCGCGGCGCAGTTCGTCGAGCAGGGCCGTCCAGGCTTCGGCCAGTACTTCGCGCTCGTCCTCCAGCAAGGTATAGCCGGGCGGCACGCCGGCTTCGATCGCGAAGCGGCTCAGCAAGTCCTGGCAGAAGGCGTGCAGGGTCAGCGCGCGCAGGCCGAACGGCGCGTGCAGCAGGCGCTCGTACTGGCCGCGGGCCAGGGTTCGCAGCGCGGCGTCGGGCGCCAGGTCGAGCGCTTTCAGCTCCCGGTCCAGCGCGGCGTCGTCGGCGAAGGCCATGGCGCGCAGCCGGGCTTCGACTCGCTCGCGCATCTCGGCGGCGGCCTTGCGAGTGAAAGTCAGCGCCAGCAGGCCGCCGGGATCGGCACCGGCGAGCAGCAGGCGGACGATGCGCGACACCAGCTGCCAGGTCTTGCCGCTGCCCGCCGAGGCGACGACGCTGACCGAGCGAGTCGGATCGAGCGCCAGGTTCACGAGGCCGTCAGCCAGCTGCCGCGCCGGCACAGGCCGGCGTGGTCGCAGTGCTCGCAGACTGCCGCCGTGCCGTTGGCTGGCAGCGGGTGGCCGGCTTCGAGCCGGCTGCGCAGCGAACTCAGACGCGCCTCGACGCCGGCCAGCAGCGGTGTCAGCGCCTCGTCCGGCAGGCTGACGATGCGCTTGTTCGCGTCCAGGTCGCGGCCGAGCTTCCAGTATTCGAGCGCCGCCGGGTCGTCGACCTCCAGCGCGTAGTGCGGCAGCTGCACCGCTTCGCCGGCGACCAGATCGGCCGGCTCGGCAACCCGGCTGCCGGTCTTGTAGTCGACGATGGTGCTGCCGCCGGCGCGGTGCTCGATGCGGTCGATGCTGCCGCCCAGCCGCCAGCCGGCGCGCTCGCGCGGCAGCTCCACTTCGACTTCGATGCGGGCATCGCCGCGTTCCGCCAGCTGCTGCGCCAGCCAGGGCAGGACCTCGGCGAACTCGCGCCGCCAGACCGCGGCCAGCGGGCGGGCGGCGAGATCGGCAGCGAACACGGCGTCGGCGACTTGCTGCAGATGGGCAGCGATCGCCGTCGGGTCCGGCCCGCCGGCGTAGGGCGGCGGCAGTGTCGGATCGTGCTGCTCGTGGAAGGCGCGCAGGATGCGGTGCACGCGGTCGCCGTAGTCGCTGCGATCCGGCTCGGCGTCCGGGTCCTGGCCGGCGTCGAGGCGCAGGTTGCGGTTGGCGTGCCAGCGGTACGGGCATTCGATCAGCTGCTGGTGGGCGCCGGCACTCAAGTTCGTCGGCAGCAGGGCCGGATGCGCCGGCGGCGCCGGCATCGCCGGCGGCCGGACGTCGACCGGGTGAAGCGGCGCGATCGTGGTGGCCGCCGTGCCGGCGCGTGCCGCCAGATGGTCGTCGTGGGGATCGTCGTGACCGGCGGCGACCGCGTGGGCGGCGAAGGCTTCCAGCCAGGGCGAGGGCTGCGGCGTGTCGCCATCCTGCTCGGCGGCGTAGCTGGCGATCACCGTCGGCGCCGCTTCGAGCAGGCCTCGCAGCCGGGCCAGGCTCAGCGCCTGGCGTGCCGACCAGCCTTCCAGGCCCAGCTCGCCGCGCACCGCCTGGTTGAACAGCACTTCGCCCGGCGCGGCACCGGGCAGCGCGCTGCGCGTCGCCGAGGCGAGCACGATCACCTCGGCGGACAGGCCGGCGGTCTGGTCCAGAGTCATCAGCGGCACTCGCGGGGCGTCCGGCAGTGGCTCCGGGCGGAATGTCGAGGTTTCCAGATGACGGTCGAGCAGGGCACGGAACTCCGGCCAGCGCAGGCGCAGCGGTACGCCGTCCAGCGCCTGTTCGAGCTGGCGCAGCGCGGCGACCACCTGGGAGCCGGCATCGTCGTCGGCGAGTCCGGCGGCGAGGCCGACCGTGCCCAGGCTGGCCAAGGTCGCCCGCGCCCATTCGACGGCCGGCCGTGGCGGCCCGCCGACGCTCAGCTCGGCACTGGCGCGCTGCAGGCGCTCGAACAGCGCCGGCCAGCGGCCGTCGACCAGGGTCTGCAGCGCGGCGAGGCCGGCTTTCGGCGGCGCGGCGAGCGCGCGCGGCGGGAAGTGCAGCAGCGCGTCGAGGCGGGCGGCGAGCGGGAATTCCGGTCGCTCGACCGGTTCGCCGACGAAGAAGCCGGACTTCAGCAGGTCGAGCAGTGGCCGGAAGTGGAAGCCGGTCTCGATGCAGGACAGCCAGGCGGCCAGGGTCGCGGCGGCGCGGCTGGTCGACAGCGTCCAGCCGATGCGGTCGTCGAGCGCGATGCCGGCGCGTTCCAGCAGTGCCCGCAGACGGCGGGCAAGGCGGCGGTCGCCGCTGACCACGACGACCTCGGTCTTGCCGGCGAGCAGCGCTTCGCGGACCGCGAGTTCGACGATCCGAGCCTCGTGCTCGGGCGAGCTGGCGGCGACCAGGCGGACGCCGGTCGGTCCTCGGCCGGCGACGTCTCTGGCCCGCACTGCCAGTGGTCGGTCGTCGTCGTCGAACAAGGCGTCGAGCAGCCGGCTGCGCGGCGTCGCCTCGGTCGCCACGGCCGTCGCCGGCAGGGCTAGCTTCGCGGCCAGCGCCTGCGCCGCCCCGCCATCGCGGCCGGAAGCGCGTCCGCGCGTCCACAGCGCGGCGCGGCCGTCGGCGAGCAGCGGCGCCAGCAGCGCGGCTTCGGCGCGCGGCAGGCGATCGTGGCCGACCAGGATGGCGTCGTTCAGGTTCGCGCAGGCCGCTCGCAGTGCACGCAGGTGGGCGATCGCCGGCGCGCGGTCGCCGATCTCCTCGGTATAGGCGCGCCACAGCTGGTGGACCAGCTGGGCTTCGCGCGACAACGCTTCCAGTTCCGGCGCGGCATAGGCGCTGCGCAGCTGCTCGGCGAAGGCTTCGGCACTGTCCGGCAGGCGCACGGCGTTCAGCGCCAGATCCTCGAACAGGGTGTACAGCGCGTCGGCGACGCGCATCGGGTCGCGTCCGGGGAAGACATTGCGCAGGCGGGTCAGCCAGCCGGCCAGCTGCATCCGGCAGGCCAGCGCAGACAGCGGTGGCGGCGCGCCCGCTTCGCGGTGCCGGGCGGCGAGCTGGGCCAGGGTCAGCACCTGGGGCATCAGCAGCGCGCCACCGGCGGCGCGCGCGAGCGCCTCGCGCAGCGGCCGGATCAGCACCGGCGTCGCCGTGACGAGCGTCAGCCCGGAAAGGTCCGGCAGGCGGTCACCGTGATCAGCGACCAGCCGGGCGGCCACCGCGTCGACGAACGGGATGGCCGCCGGGAACAGCAGCAGCGGCGCGGGCGCTTGGCCGATGGCGGCGCTCACGCGCCCGGATCAGCGTTCCAGCAGCTTGAACTTGCCGGGCTTGCCGTCCCATTCCTTGGCGCCGGGCAGACCGTCCTTCTTCTCGGTCAGCACCGGCCATTCGGCCGACAGTTCCTTGTTCAGCGCGATGAAGTGCTTCTGATCCTCGGGCACGTCGTCCTCGGCCAGGATGGCGTTGGCCGGGCATTCCGGTTCGCACAGCGTGCAGTCGATGCATTCCTCGGGATCGATGACGAGGAAGTTCGGCCCCTCGTGGAAGCAATCCACCGGACAGACTTCCACGCAGTCCGTGTATTTGCATTTGATGCAGTTTTCAACGACGACGAAGGTCATGGCGACTCGAGACAGGCGATAACGGGTGGCGGATTTTACGGTGTTATCGCATCGCGTGACGACCTGGCGCGCAGGCGCCTCACGCCCGGCCGCTAACCATGCGCCTCAGCACGCCATCCCTGAGCACGTAGTGATGATGGAGGGCGGCGACGGCATGGAGCGCGATCAGGACCAGTAGCGCCCAGCCGGCCCATTCGTGCCATTCGTGGATGCTGTCGGCCAGCTCGCGATTCTTTTCCATCAGTGCCGGCAGTTCGAGGCCCCAGATCGCGGTAACGCGTCCACGCGCCGAGACGTACAGCCAGCCGAGCAGCGGCTGGGCCAGCAGCAGGCCATAGACCGCAGCATGGCTTAAGTGGCCGAGCATCCGCTTGACCGGATCGACGATCAATGACGGTAGCGGATGCAGCCAGCGCCACAGCAGCCGCAGTCCGTTGAGCAGCAGCACGCTGAGGCCCAGGCTCTGGTGGAAACCGACGATCAGCTTCTTCTGGTCGGGATCGTCCAGATCCGCGCCGATCAAGACGCTGACGAACACCGCGACGATCGCCAGCACCGTGAACCAATGTATCGCCCGGGTCACCGGAGGCAGCGTATAGCTGGCGTCGATGGCGTCGATGGCCACCCGGTCATCGGGCACGCCGGGGCGGCGGTCGCGGGCGTTCATTTCAGGGTCTGCAGGAAGGCGATCACATCGGCCCGCTCGCCAGCATCCTTGACACCGGAATAACGCATCTTGGTGCCTGGGATCGCCGCCTTCGGGTTCGGCAGGTAGGTCTCCAGCTGCTCGGGCGTCCAGACCAAGTGCGAGGCCTTGTTGGCCTCGGAGTAGTCGTAGCCCGGCACGCTGCCGGCCGCGCGGCCGACCAGGCCGTACAGCGCCGGCCCCTTGCCGTTCTTGCCGCCAGCGCTGGCGGTATGGCAGTCCGAGCATTCGTCGTCGAACAGCTGGGCGCCACGCTTGGCATCGCCCGCAGCCGGGGCGCTCGCCGCCAGCACCAGCAAGGCCAGCACGGGGTATCGAAGTCGGCTGTTCATCAGTAGGCCAGCCAGGCGAACAGCATGAAGGTGTCGTTCTTGTTCGCGTCGCGGCCGTCGCCGTTGTAGTCGGCGCCACCGCCGTTGAAGTGGAAGTAATGCGTGTACTGGGCCGCAAAGCGGACGTTCAGGTAGGGGTAGAGGAAAGAATCCTTCTTGCCCAGCGGCGTCCAGTCGGCCTGCAGCACGTAGCCATTGGAGTTCGGGCTGCCGCTGGCCGAGCCATCGATGTCGCCCGACGGATAGCGCTGGTTGTCGGTCGTGCCGTTGACCGAGAACACGCCGGCGGTCGCACCGTAGGTGCCAGCGTAATAGTACGAGCCGCTGGCGTTGAACGAGTTCAGGAACTGCTTCCTGCTGCCAGCGTCACCGGCGCCGAAGCTGGCGTTCAGCGTCTGTCGCTCGTAGATGTCGGCGACATAGGCGCTCAGGTGGTGGCGCTTGTTAGGCGTGTACTGCCAGCTGCCGTCGAAGCCGATGTCGGTGTACTGGTCGCGGCCGTTGCTGCGGTCGTAGCCCGGATACAGCGCGTCGTGCATGCCGAAGCTGCCGACATGGAAGAACGACTTGCCCAGATTCTTCTGCAGCGCCACCCGCCAGTAAGGCGCGATGCTGGCCAGCTTGTCCTCGTGGTCGACGCCGATGTTGTCGCGGAACTGCTTGCCGAGACCGTTGTAGCCGCCGAATTCCAGATAAACAAGGTCATCGATCATCGTGTACGCGGTCAGCCCCGCGACCTGATGCTCCAGCCCGCCTTCGAGTTGCGTGGCCGCCCCTGGCGCCGGTGCCAGGCCGCTGGAGGTGTAGGGGTAACGCCAGACCGGCGTGGTGTTGTAGAGATCCTGGACCATCGGGTTGTTGTTCAGGCTCAGACCGTAGACCACGTCCTTGCCGAGCACGGCGGTCGCGCGGGCGTAGCGGATGTCGGCGTGGTCGAGGCCGGCGGTCCTGGCGACGCCGTCGTAGGTCAGCTGCACGAAGGAGCCGAGGTTCGGCGCGATGCGCCCGGCATAGAACAGACTCGTCTCGTTGACCGCGGTGTTGTGGTTCTCGCCGAAGTGCTCGGCGGCGCCACCAGCCTGACCCTGGTTGGTATTGGTGAACTGGACGATGGTCTGGCCGGACAGCGGGAAGAAGCCGGAGCCGCTCGAATAACCGAGCAGCTTGAAGTTGCGCCCTTCCTGGGTCAGCTGCGGGCCGAGGCTGCCCTCATGGCAGGAAGCGCAGGCCTGGCCGGTCTGCTTGGCGTAGCTCGGCAGGGCCTGGGCCGGTGCCGACCACAGCAAGGGCGCTGCGAGCATCGCCAGCGCCGGAAGCAACGAAGACCAGGAGGTCGAAAAGCGCTGCGGAAAACGAGGCTTCATAGTAGGCTGATCCGGTGGAAGTAGCTGATTTGACGATGGTTAATCAAGGTCGCGCGAAGTTTGCCGACACCTGCCTTACGAACGCCTTTCGACCGATCCGGTATTGGCCCGTGGCCATCGGGCGGTGCGCTGATCAGGACGAACGATGCGGATATTGCTGGTCGAGGACGATCTGCTGATCGTCGATGGTCTGAGCCGGGCATTGCGCCAGCGGGGGCATGTCGTCGACGTGCTGACTCGGGGCGAGAGCGTGCTCGACGCGCTGCGCGAACCGGTGCACGACCTGCTGCTGCTCGACCTCGGCCTGCCCGACGTCGACGGTCTGACGGTACTGGCTGCGCTGCGCAAGCGGCACGCAACGCTTCCGGTGCTGGTGCTGACCGCGCGTGACGCGATCGAAAGCCGGGTTGCCGGGCTCGACGCCGGTGCCGACGACTACCTGACCAAGCCATTCTCGATCGAGGAACTCGAAGCCCGGCTGCGCGCGCTGGCACGGCGCGGCGGCCGGGCGCTCAAGGGCCAGAGCCGGATCGGTGGCCTGCGTCTCGATCTCGACCAGCGCAGCGCCGAGCTCGACGGCCGGGCACTGGCGCTGACGCCGCGCGAATACGGCGTGCTCGAAGTGCTGATCCAGGCCGGCGGCCGTGTGGTCAGCAAGGCGGCGCTGCGCGAGGCGCTGTGCAACTGGGACGATGACCTCAGCAGCAGCGCGCTCGACGTCCACGTTCACCGTCTGCGCCGCAAGGTCGAGCCGGGCAGTGTCGAGATCCGCACCGTGCGCGGCTTCGGCTACCTGCTCCGCGACGCCGCAGGCGATGCCACTGCCGACTCTGCGCCTGGCGGTCCCGGGGGCAGCTCGTGAGCCTGCGTCGTGCCCTGCTGCTGCGACTGCTCGGGCCAGTGGCGCTGCTGCTGGGCTTGAGCAGCGCGCTGGCTTATCGCCTGACCCAGCACTACGCCAATGCCATTTATGACAGCTGGCTGTACGACATCGCCCACACCGTGTCGCTGGAAGTCGGCGAAGACGGCCCGGAAGTCGCTCACACCGAAGAGATCGAGCAGCAGCTCAAGACCTGGAAGACCGGTGACCGCGACTATTACTCGATCAGCGTCGATGGCCGGGTCATCGCCGGCGACCGGGAACTGCCGCCGGAACCCGCACACGTCGAACGCTTCGCCGCCGATGCCTATGTCTACGACACCCGGCGCGACGGCCAGGACCTGCGCCTGATGACGCTGAATGTGCCGGCCAGCGACGAGCACCCGGCACTGGTGATCCGCGTTGCCCAGGACCAGCGGATCCGCTACGAGCTGGCCAACGAGATCCTCACTGCAGTCGCCTTGCCCGCGCTGCTGCTGCTCGGGATCGCCGTGCTGCTGATCGGTGCCGTGATCCGTTCCAGCCTGAAGGGTATCGACCTGCTGACCGCGCGCCTGGTCTGCCATCCGGAAGGCCAGCCGTTGAGCGTCGATTCGTCGACCCTGCCACGCGAGCTGCGCGGCATGACCCTGGCGTTCGCCGGGCTGGTCGAGCGCAACAACGCATTGCTGGCGGCGCAGCGCCGGTTCGTCGCCAACGCCGCCCACCAGCTGCGCAGCCCGATGGCGGCGACGCAGCTGCATCTCGATGGCGTCGAACGTGCCGACAATCCGGTCGAGCGGCAGCGCAGTCTTGCCCAGCTGCGTCGCTCGGTGGAGCGTTCGAACCGCCTGGCCAACCAGCTGCTGTCGCTGGCCCGGCTGGAGCCCGGCACCCGCCTGCCGATCCCGATGACGCGCGTCGATCTCGGCGAGACGACGCGCGCCGCCGGCACCGATTACGTTCCGCTGGCGCTGAATCGCGGCATCGACCTGAGCCTGGACCTGCCGCCGTCGCCGGTGGAGATCGTCGGCCACGCGCTGCTGCTGCAGGAAGCGCTGTCGAACCTGATCGACAACGCGGTGCGCTACCACCCCGGTCAGGGCACGATCGAACTCGGCGTCGAAATCCTCGCCGGCCGGGCCGTGGTTACGGTCCGCGACGACGGTCCCGGCGTCGACCCGGCATTCGCCGCGCAGCTGTTCACCCGTTTCGCGCGCAGCGACGAAAGCCGTAGCGCAGGGGCCGGCCTGGGCTTGGCGATCGTCCGCGAAATCGTCGAACTGCATCGCGGCGAAGTGCGTGCCGAGCCCGGCGCCGACGGCCGCGGTCTTTGCATACGGCTCGAGTTCCCGCTGGCGGACACCACCGCCGGCGCAACCGAGGAGACGCCCCGATGAGCCCTAAGCTGAAGCTGAACCGGATCGGCCAGATCGCCATCACCGTGACCGAGACCGCCCGCGCCGAAGCCTTCTACCGCGAGGTGCTGGGTCTGGATTTCCTGTTCGGCATCGAAGGCCGGATGAGCTTCTTCGACTGCAGCGGCGTCCGGGTGATGCTGGCGATCCCGGAAAACCCGAAGCAGCACGCCGGTCGCGGCTCGATCGTCTACTTCGCCGTCGACGACATCGACAACGCGTTCGAAGCGCTGATGGCCCGGGAAGTCAGCGTGCTGTCGCTTCCCCATCTCGTCGCCCGCCTGCCGCAGCACGAACTGTGGATGGGCTTCTTCGAGGACAGCGAGGGCAACACGCTGGCCTTGATGGAGGAGCGGCGGCAGCCGAAGGGCCGAGATCTGCCCTAGTCCCGCGTCGCCGCATTGATGCCGTCGATCGCGACCCGGCAGGTCTGTACCAGTTCGTCGTCGTTGATCACGTACGGCGGCATCAAGTAGACGACATTGCCGAGCGGGCGCAGCAGCACGCCGTGTTCGAGGCCGTGGCGGTAGACGCGCAGGCCGCGTCGTTCGGCTGCCGGGTAGAACTCGCGCTTGCGCGGGTTCTTGGCCAGTTCGACGGCGAGGATCATGCCCTGCTGGCGGACGTCGATGACGTTGCGGTGGCTGGCCAGTTCGCTCATCAGGCCCCACATGCCCGCGGCAGTCGCGCGGTTGTGGGCGGTCCAGTCTTCGGACTCGAAGATGTCGAGCGTGGCCAGCGCGGCGGCGCAGGCGATCGGGTTGCCGGTGTAGCTGTGCGAATGCAGGAAGGCGCGCTGGCTGGCGTGGTCGCCGTAGAAGGCTTCGTAGATCGCTTCACTGGTCATGGTCACGGCCAGCGGCAGGGTGCCGCTGGTCAGGCCCTTGGACAGGCACAGGAAATCCGGCGTGGTGTTGCTCCACTGGTTGGCGAACATCCGCCCGGTGCGGCCGAAGCCGACGGCGATCTCGTCGGCGATGTAGTGCACGCCGTGGCGAGTGCAGGCGTCCCTGAGCAGCTTGAGGTAGATCGGGTGGTACATGCGCATGCCGCCGGCGCATTGCACCAGCGGTTCGACGATCACCGCCGCAACCTCGTGAGCGTGCTTTTCCAGGGCTTCTTCCATCAGCCGGAAGCGGCGCCGCGTGTAGTCCTCCCAGGCTTCGCCCGGCGTGCGTTCGAAGCAGTCCGGCGACGGCACCACGATCGGTTCCATCAGCAACGGCTGGTAGGCGTCGCGGTACATGCCTTCGCCGCTGACGGCGAGCGCGCCCAGGGTTTCGCCGTGATAACTGTTGGCCAGGGCGATGAACTTGGTCTTCCCCGGCTTGCCCGAGTTGCGCCAGTAATGAGCGCTCATCTTCAGTGCCACTTCGACGGCACTGCTGCCGTTGTCGGCATAGAAGCAGCGGTTCAGGCCTTTCGGCGCGATCTTCACCAGCCGCTCGGACAACTCCACGACCGGTCGATGGGTGAAGCCGCCGAGCAGCACGTGGTCGAGCGAGTCGAGCTGGGCCTTGAGCCGTTCGACGATCACCGGATGGCGATGGCCGAACAGGTTGGTCCACCAGGAACTGACCGCGTCGATGTAGCGCTTGCCCTCGAAGTCGCTCAGCCAGACGCCCTCGGCCGAGGCGATCGGCACCAGCGGCAGTGCGCCGCCGGCTTCGTGGTCCTTCATCTGGGTGCAGGGATGCCAGACATGCGCGAGGGAGCGCTGCATCCAGTCGGTGTTGCTCATCAGGGGCGGAGGGCAGGGGCGGGACGATGGGGAGATCGAGCGCGAAACCTTAGCATTCACCCGCTGTCTCGGGCATCGTGCCAGCAGAGCTCGCGATGGCGGGCCGGCGTGCCCGAACCTTTGCCTGTCCGCACGGGTCGATTGCCCCTGGATCAGAATCATCATCGGCTCGCGCGGTGCTCCGGGCGACGCAAACACAAGGAGAGTGTCGACCATGGATAAAGCCCTCAGCCGCAGGCCGCTCGTTTCACCTCGCCTGCTTGTCGCCACGCTGGCCACTGCGGCGGCCTGCTCGGCCTGTGGTGGTGGCGGTGCGGCTCCAGGCCCGGGGCCAGGCCCCGGCCCAGGTCCGGGCGTGATTCCCGCCGACTTCGTCAAGCAGACCATCGATCTGAGCGTCTACCCGGACGCGGTCTGCAACGACGGCTCGCCGGCGATCTTCTACATCCAGCGCGGGCTGGGCGCCGCCGCCGCCGCCAACGCCGACAAGACGGTGATCGGCCTGCAGGGCGGCGGCTACTGCCTGAGCGATGCCGAATGCAGCACGCGGCCCGCCGATCTGACTTCATCGACCGGCTACGCGAACGTCACCGCGGCTGAAGGCCTGCTGTCCGGCGACGCCGGCAACGCCAGCTTCCGCAGCTGGAACCGGGTCCGCGTGCCGTACTGCAGCTCCGATTTCTTCAGCGGCGACACCGGCCCCACCGGCGGCACCACCAACTTCCGCTTCCGCGGCTCGAAGATCGTCACCGCCGTCGTGCAGACCCTGAAGAACCGGTACGGCATCGGCAAGGCCGGCGACACGGTGATCCTGGCCGGCGGTTCGGCCGGCGCGGTCGGCGCCTTCATCAACGCCAACCGGGTGCGTGCGGCGTTGCCTGGCGCCAGCGTGCTGACCCTGATCGATGCCGGCATCTACCCGGACGTGCCACCGCCGGTGCCCGGCACGGCGCCGCGGGAATCGGTGCGCGATCTCGGCGCCATCGGCCTCAGCTACTGGAACGGACAGGTCGATGCCGACTGCATCGCCGCGAACGCAGCCAATCCCGGCCTCTGCTACCTGTTCGAGCATGCGCAAGCGACCCTGAAGACGCCATTCTTCGTCGCCCAGAACGCCAAGGATGCGGTCAGCATCGTCAACGTCGGCCTGCTGGAAGGCGCTTCCAGCCTGGAGAATCCGACGGTCGCCAACTGGGTCGACACCACTTACCTGCCGGCGATCGCCGACATCCTGCGCGGCCTGGGCCTGAGCGCCGGGCAGGGTGTGTTCGCGGTCTGCGAATCGCCGGACGTCCACACGCTGTCCTCGGACGCAGCGCTGTGGACCGAGCCGGTCGCCGACGTCGGCGGGCTGTCGCTTGAAGATGCCGTGGTCTCCTGGGCCGCAGGCGGCGGCACCGCGACGCGGGCGCTGACGCCGAGCTGCAACTTCCCCTGACCGATCCTGATCGACGCCCGCCCGCCCGACTTGACTCCGACGACTGCTGCCTTCAGCGCGCCGAACGCCGCGGACGGGTGACGATCAACACCGACAGCAGCACCAGGGCGCTGCCGGCGAGCTGGGTCGGGGTGATCGGCTCGTCGAGCAGCAGCACGCCAAGCAGCACCGCGATCACCGGGGCGACATAGGCGTAGGTACTGACCAGCACCGGGGTCGCGTGCTGCAGCAGCCAGTAGTAGATGCCGTAGGCGATGAACGTGCCGAAGACCGCGAGATAGAGCAGGGCGGCCAGCGCCGGCGCGGTCCATGCCGGTGCCGGTTCTCCGAGCAGCCACGACGCCGGCCACAGCAGCAGGCCGCCGATCGCCATGTGCAAGGTGGCGGTCATCATAGGCCCGCAGCTGACCGGGAAACGCCTCAGCCCCACCGAGCCGGCCGACCAGCCGATCGCCGCCAGCAGCAGGCCGAGGTAGGCGAACGGCGATGCGATGCCGCTGGTGCGAGCCGCAGTGACCACCAGGCCGACGCCGAGCATGCCGGCGCCGAGGCCGAGCCAGGTCGGCAGGTTGATCGGCTCGCCGCGCGCACCCCAGCTGCCGAACAGTGCCATCCACAGCGCGGAGCTGGCGATGATCAGCGCCGCCTGCCCGGACGGCACCCATTGCACCGCCCAGGCAACCAGGGCGCTGCCAAGCACCAGCATGACCGCAGCGGTGAGCATCAGGATCAGCCAGTCGCGGCCCGTCCCCGGCAGCCGCTCTCCACGCGACCAGGCGAAGACGAACAGCAGCGGCGCGGCAATCAGGAAGCGCTGCGCGCAGAACAGCAGCGGCGGCACGTCATGGACTCCGATGCGGATCGCCAGATAGCTGGAGCCCCAGGCGAGGTAAAGCGTCACCAGCGCCAGAAACACGGGCATCGCTTGCGTCCGGGAGAGGACTGGCGGCGGTTCGGGACCGCGAGTCAGAGCGTCTTTACCAGCACCATCGACATGCGCTGCCAGTTGTACATCCGCGCCTTCTGAGCCGGCAGGTCGTCCGGCGTACCGGCGACAAAGCCGTGCTCGATGAACCAGTGTGGCGTGTGAGTGGTCAGCGCGAACAGGCGCTTGATGCCGAGCTTGCGCGCCGATTCCTCGGCTCGTTTGAGCAGCGCTTCGGCCCGGCCCTCGCGGCGGTAGTCGGGATGGACGGCAACGCAGGAGAACTCGGCCATCGCTTCATCAGCGAACGGCAGCAGCGCGCTGCAGGCGATCACCGTGCCATCGCGGACCATGACGTCGAACAGGCTGATCTCGATTTCCAGCTGCTCGCGGGATCTAGGCACCAGCACGCCGCTCGCTTCCAGCGGCTGAATCAGCGCCAGGATGCCGCCGATGTCCTCGATGCTCGCTTCGCGCACCGCTTCGTAATTCTCGTCGGCGTAGAACATCAGGCCGCAGCCGTCGCGGGTGTACAGCTCGCGCAGCAGCGCGCCGTTCGGATCGGAGCCGATCAGGTGGACGCGCTCGACGCCGCCGCGGCCAGCGGCCAGGGCCGACTGCAGCAGCGCCCGGTCCTCGGCCGACAGCGACGCCTGGATCGCTGTGCTTGCGACCAGCCGCTCCGCTTCGCCAAGCGGCAGCTGGCCGGCATCGCCGGTGTCGTCGGCGAGCTGCCAGCGATCGGGATCGCCGTTGAGCATGAACAGCAGCTTGTCGGCCTTCAGGCCGATGGCGACTGCCTGGGCGACATCGCCGGCGCGCAGGTTGAAGATCTCGCCAGTCGGCGAGTAGCCGATCGGGCTGAGCAGGGCGATGCGGCCTTCATCGAGCGCGTTCTCGATGCTGGCGACATCGATTCTCCGCACTTCGCCGGTCAGCAGGTGGTCGACGCCGCCGCGGACGCCGACCGGCCGCGCCGTCACCCAGTTGCCGCCGGCCACCTTCAGCCGCGCGCCGCCCATCGGCGTGCTGGCCAGGCCGGTCGACAGCCGCGCCTCGATGTCCATGCGCAGGATGCCGGCGGCCGCCTTGACGCAATCCATGGTCGCCGCGTCGGTGATCCGCAGGTCGCCGGAGAACTGCGGCGCAATGCCGCGGGCGGCCAGCTGCTCCTCGATCTGCGGCCGCACGCCGTGCACCAGCACCAGCTTGACGCCGAGGCTGTGCAGCAAGGCGAGGTCGTAGATGAAGCGCTCGAAATCCGGGCGTAGCGCGGTTTCGCCGCCGAAGGCGACGACGAATACCCGATCGTTGTGGGCGTGGACATACGGGGCTGCGCCGCGCAGCGCGGCAACGAAGTCATCGGGGTTCATGGCGCGGATTATGGCGCGGATCAACTGGCCGCTCCGGCTCCGGCTTCCGATCGCTGTCCGGGGAGCTTAGAGATTTTCATCGGACTTGATATCCGGGGCGCCCGTTCATGAACGCTGCATCATATATTTCCTCCATCGCGTTCCGATCGACATTGAATTCGCCGATCATTTGCAGGGCACTCATCAAAATAATCAGGAAATAAAGTCCATGAGCAACACGGCTCGGTGGGTTTGATTTGTCGAGCTGCTTGCCGTGCGCTGGCCGATCGACTGGCGCAACGCAGCGATTTTCCTGGTCTCGTTGACAACGCTGCCTGCCAATCCAGGCGCTGCCCAGAATTCCGTTGCTTTCGAATCGGGCCAGGTCAGGCCGCTGGCACTGTCGTCGAGCGGCGACCGCCTTTACGCAGCCAACACGCCGGCTGGCCGGGTGGAAATCTATTCGATCGGCGCCGCCGGTCTGGTTCCGAGCGGTTCGGTCACCGTCGGGCTGGAGCCGGTGGCGCTGGCCCTGCGCGGGGACGACGAACTCTGGGTGGTCAACCATCTTTCCGACTCGGTCAGCGTGATCGATGTCGGCAGCCGGCCTGCGAAAGTCGTGCGGACCCTGCAGGTCGGCGACGAACCTCGCGACATCGTGTTTGCCGGCATCACCCGCGAGCGTGCCTTCATCACCACCGCCCATCGCGGCCAGAACAGCCCCTGGCGCGATGCCGAAAATCCCGGCCAGATGACCACCGCCGGCATTGGTCGCGCCGATGTCTGGGTCTTCGATGGCAACAACCTCGGCAGCGAGCCGGGTGGTACCGCACTCTCGGTGCTCACCCTGTTCACCGACACTCCGAGAGCACTGGCGGTCAGCGCCGATGGCGGCATCGTCTACGCCGCCGGCTTCCACAGTGGCAACCAGACGACCGTGGTGCCGGAAGGAGCCGTATGCAACGGCGGTTCGGCGGCCTCGTCCTGCCCGGTGGATTCATTGGGCGGCGCCCCGGGTGGCCTGCCGGAACCCAATGCCGACGCCGCTGGCGTGCGCGGGCCGGAAACGGGGCTCATCGTTCGTTTCGATGGCAGCCATTGGCTCGACCAGCTGAGCCGCATCTGGGATCCGATGGTCCGCTTCAATCTGCCTGATCGCGACGTGTTTGCCATCGACGCGCTGGCAACGCCACCGAGACAGACAGGCTCCTGGGCGGGTGTCGGCACCATTCTTTACAACATGGCGGTCAACCCGGTTAGCGGCAAGGTTTACGTAAGCAATACCGAAGCCCGCAACGAGCGGCGCCTGGAAGGCCCGCGCGAGTCCGGTTCGACGGTGGCAACCGTACAGGGTCGGCTGCATCAATCGCGAATCACGGTACTCGACGGTAGCGCCGTTCAGGTCCGGCATCTGAACAAGCACATCGACTATGACCAGCGGCCCGCAGCGCCGGGTGTTGCCGAGCGATCACTGGCGCAGCCCGAGGATATGGCGATTTCCAGCGATGGCAACACGCTGTATGTGGCGGCGTTCGGCTCGTCGAAGGTCGGCATCTTCGACACCGCAAGCCTTGAAGACAACAGCTTCGTGCCGAGCGCCCAGCGGCAGATCGTCGTCAATGGCGGCGGTCCGGCCGGTCTGGCGCTTGATGAGGCACGCAATCGGCTTTACGTGCTGACCCGCTTCGACAACAGTGTTCGCGTCATCGATCTCGCTGCGCTTGAGGAGACGCAGGCGCTGGCAATGCTGAACCCCGAGCCGGCAGACGTGATCGCCGGCCGTCGCTTCCTGTACGACGCGCGCTTCAGCTCCAGCAACGGCGAAGCATCCTGCGGCAGCTGCCACGTGTTCGGCGATCTCGATTCGCTGGCCTGGGATCTCGGCGATCCCACGCGATTGCTCTGAACAACCCTAATCCCGGGATCAATTTCAATACGGTCAACAGCTTCCATCCGCTCAAGGGGCCGATGACCACGCAGTCCCTGCGCGGCATGGCCAAGCATGGCGCCATGCACTGGCGCGGCGACCGTACCGGCGGCAATGACGCTGCCAATGTCCAGCCCGATTCGGGGGCCTTCGACGAGCGTGCCGCGTTCGCCAAGTTCTCGGGCGCTTTCGTCAGCCTGCTTGGCCGCACTGCGGAGCCGACAGCCGCCGAAATGAACGCCTTTGCCAGCTTTGCGTTGAAACTGACTTATCCGCCGAATCCGATTCGTCGGCTGGACAATAGTCTGACGCCGATGCAGCAGGCCGGCCGGGACTTCTACTTCGGCCCCAAGAGCGACTCGGTAGGCAACTGCAATAGTTGCCACCGGCTCGATCAGGCGGCGGGCTTGTTTGGCACCGATGGCTTGAGCGCCAATGACAGCCTGCCGCAGCTGTTCAAGATTGCGCATCTGCGCAACATGTACCAGAAAGTCGGCATGTTCGGCGTTCCGACCATCGCCAACAATTTATCCGTCGACAACGCGCACGCCGGCGACCAGATTCGTGGCTTCGGCTACGAGTTCGACGGTGCCACCGATACCCTGTTCCGGTTTCTCCAAGGTCGCGTGTTCAGCTTTCCCGATGCGACCAAGCAGCGCGAACTCGAGCAGTTCATGCTGGCCTTCGATTCCAATCTGGCACCGGTCGTAGGCCAGCAAATCACCGCCACTCCCGGCGATCTCGGTAGCGCATCGGCGCGGATCGACCTGCTCGAAGCTCGCGCAGCGGCCGGTGAGTGCGAGGTGGTTGCCAAGGGGATGGTCAATGGCCGTTCGCGTGGCTATCTACGACTCGCCAATGGCAGTTATGCCAGCGATATCGGCAGCGAAGCGGCGCTGACCTCAACCGCGCTGCGCAATCTGGTGACCAGTTCCCAGACCGAGCTGACCTATTCCTGCGTGCCCGTTGGCAGCGGTCGCCGCATCGGTATCGACGGCGATTGCGACGATTCCCTCGATGGCGATGACTCGAACCCCGATGTGCCGGTCAACGGCCTGGGCTGCGGCGCGGCCCCCGCAGTCCCTGCGCCGGCATTCACGCTGACCGCCAGCCCAGCCAGCATCACGGCTGGCGCGACCTCGACGCTGACCTGGTCGGCGGTGAGCAATGCCACTTCCTGCACGGCAATCGGCGGCTGGGCGAGCAATCCATCGGTTGCCGGCGGCAGCCAAGTCGTCAGTCCGGCCACGACCACTGCCTACATGCTGAACTGCTCGGGAGCGGGCGGCAGCGCAGTCCGTGCCGTGACAGTGACCGTACAGACCACTGTGCCGCCGACCGTCGATGTCAACGTGACACCGCGCAGCATCACGCTTGGACAATCGGCAACCCTGTCCTGGTCGACGACCAATGCCACTTCCTGCTCGGCCAGCGGGCCGTTGTCCGGGCCGCGCGCGACGAGCGGCAGCGAGATCGTTACCCCCGCCAGTGCCGGTACCTACAACTACAGATTGACCTGCTCGGGACCGGGCGGCACGGCCACCGATCCCAGCAAATTGACTGTCGTCGGCGGCTCGGCACCGGTGGTGTCGATCTCGGCCGCCCCTGCGGCGATCGCCAGTGGGCAGGCATCGACGCTGACCTGGACGTCAACCGGTGCCACGTCCTGCACGGCCAGCGGCGCCTGGTCAGGTGCCAAGCCGATCAGCGGCAGCGAATCGCTTGCACCAACCGTGTCAGGAACCACGACGTACACGCTGACTTGCAGCGGCTCGGGAGGCAGCGGCAACCGCTCGGCGACAGTGACGGTGACCGCGCCGGTGCCAACGGTGAGCTTGGCTGTCAATCCCGGCGGCATCACCCTCGGCCAGTCGTTGACGTTGAACTGGTCGTCGACCAATGCCAGTTCGTGCACGGCCAGTAATGCCTGGAGTGGCGCCAAGGCCAATAGCGGCAGCGAGACGATCACGCCGACAGCCGCCGGAACGCTGACCTACACGCTTGCCTGCAATGGTGCCGGCGGCACTGCCAGCCGCTCAGTGACTGCCACCGTCAACCCGTCGACCGCCTCCAAGCCGGGGGTCAAGCTGGGTGTGAGTCCGCGAAGCATCGTCCTCGGGCAGTCGGCAAGCTTGACCTGGACAACCACCAACGCCACCACGTGCACCGCCAGCGGCCCGTGGAGCGGATCGGAAGTCACCGCTGGCAATGAAACGGTCAAGCCGACGGCCACCGGCAGCTTCAACTACGTGCTGACCTGCTCCGGACCGGGGGGGACGACCAGCGACCCCAGCAAGCTCACCGTGACGCGCTGACCCGACGGGGCCGCATCTGATTCCTCAGCTTCACGTCGCTCATCGGCGTGCTCGCCGAGCCGGCGAGCGGGGCGAGGTGTGCGCCTGGGCCGTTTCAGGGAATCCGGTAGGCGCCGAGCCGGGCTCGCATGCCTTCGTCGATCGGGGTCGGGCGGCGAGTGCTGCTGTCGATCATCACCATCAGGCATTCGGCGGAGCCGAAGCAGCGCTCGCCGTCGAACAAGCCCTGGCCGACGCGGTAGGAACTGCGGCCGATGTGCAGGATGCCGGTGCCGATGCTCACCTCGGCCGGCCAGTGCAGCTCGCCGACGAAATTGATGATCAGCTGGCTGACCACGAACTGGCGTCCGGAGCGGAAATCGTGCCGGATCACGTCGCGCGAGAACAGCGAGCGGCCGGTTTCGCAATAGGCGCCGAAGGCCAGCCGCGCTGGGAATTCGCCCCTGAGGCCGAAGCCGGCCGGACGGCGCGCATATAATCCGGCCATGACAAACCCGTACGATTACGAGGCGCTCGACGCCTTGATGAAGCAGGTGGGCTATGACGACGAGTCCTCGTCTTTCCACGGCAGTCTGTGCGGCGCGCTGTGCCGTCAGAAGCCCGACGAAGTCGATCCGGTCGCCCTGCTCGACGATTCCGAATTCATGCCCAGCGGGCACGACCGCGAACAGCTGGTCCGCCTCCGCGACGACACCATCGCCGCGCTGACCGACCTGCACTCGGCGTTCATGCCCCTGCTGCCCGACGACGAGGCGCCATTGGCTGATCGCGCCCGTGCGCTCGGCGCCTGGTGCGAAGGCTTCCTGTACGGCCTCGCCGGGCGGATCAAGCTGAACCTGCGCGAGTGCAGCGAGGAAGTCCGCGAGATCGTCAAGGACTTCACCGAGTTCACCCGCACCTCGCTCGACTCCGGTGACGACGATGAAGGCGAGGAAAGCGCCTATGCCGAACTGGTCGAGTACATCCGGGTCGGTGCCCAGCTGGTGTTCATGGAACTGCATCCGCGCCTCGGCGCGCCAGGCGCATCACCGACGATTCATTGATTGCCGCCGCCGCGCTTGCCGCGCGGTGTCGTGTGTCCGACCTGATCACGAGCCCTCCGATAGCCATGCCCGCACCGACCGCCACCGAACTCGCCGAATACGCCGCCCGCCGTGCCGCGCTGATCCAGGCCATCGGCTCGGACGGCCTGGCGATCATTCCGTCGGCGCGCGAAGTGATCCGCAACCGCGACAGCCACTACCGCTTTCGCCAGGACTCGGACTTCCTGTACCTGAGTGGCTTCAACGAGCCGGACTCGGTGCTGGTGCTGGCGCCGGGTCACCCGGAGGGCGAGTTCCTGATGTTCGTCCGCGCCCGCGATGCCGCCCGGGAAATCTGGGACGGTCGCCGCGCCGGGCCGGAGGGCGCGGTCGGCCAGTACGGCGCCGATCAGGCCCACGTCGTCGACGCGCTGGACCAGCAGCTGCAGAGCCTGCTCGCCGGCCGCCGCCGGGTGTTCTATACCTTCGGCGAGCACCCGGAATGGGATCCGAAGATCGCCGCCACGGTGCGCGAGATCCGCGAAGTGTCGCGCCGCGGTGCCGCCGCGCCGACCGATTTCGTGGCCCTGGAAACCACGTTGCACGAGCAGCGCCTGCTCAAGACCGAGGCCGAGCTGGGCCTGATCCGCCATGCCTGCCAGGTGTCGGCCGCCGCCCACGTCCGGGCGATGCGCAGCACCCGGCCGGGCGCCTGGGAATGGGCGGTGGCCGCCGAGATCCACCATGAGTTCGAGCGCCACGACATGCAGTGCGGCTACGGCTCGATCGTCGGTGGCGGCGACAACGCCTGCATTCTCCATTACAAGGAAAACGAGGCGCAGCTGCGCGACGGTGACCTGCTGCTGATCGACGCCGGCGGCGAGTACCGCGGCTACACCGCCGATATCACCCGGACCTTTCCGGTCAACGGCCGCTACTCGGGACCACAGAAAGCGGTCTACGAAGTGGTGCTGGCTGCCCAGCTGGCGGCGATCGAGGAACTGCGCGCAGGCAACAGCTCGGCGCGGCCGCACGAAGTCGCCACCCGGGTGCTGACCGAGGGTATGGTCTCGCTGGGTCTGCTGTCAGGCGACGTCGATACCCTGATCGCCGAAGGCAAGCACCGGCAGTTCTACATGCACGGCACCGGCCATTGGCTGGGGCTGGATGTCCACGACGTCGGCCGCTACAAGATCGATGGGGTGGCCCGCAGCTTCGAGCCGGGCATGGTGATGACCGTCGAACCGGGCCTGTACATCGCGCCGGGCAGCGAAGGTGTCGATCCGCGCTTCCACGGCATCGGCATCCGCATCGAGGACGATGTGCTGGTGACCGCAACGGCACCCGAAGTGCTGACCCACGGCGTGCCGAAGGCGGTGGCCGAGGTCGAAGCACTGATGGCGAGCCGGTGATGTCGTCGTTTGCCTTGAATGGCAAACGACGACGGCCAGCGCCCGGCCAGCGCTGGCCGGGCCGTCTTCCCGAGGTGCGCGAGGCTGCGCCAGGGATGCCGGGGCGATCGGCAGCCGGGCAGGGGGCGACCGCTTCAAGCCGGCAGTACCGGTGAACCGCCGCCCGGCCGCTCATCCCGAGCCCAGGACCTGATGGCCGCAAAAACGCCGCCGAAGCTGGAACCCTCGCCGGTCGACGGTCCGTTCTGCCGCGACTGCGGGGCGCGTGCCGACATCAATTTCTGCCCGGTCTGCGGTCAGGAAACCCGGATCGAGATGCCGACGGTCGGCCACTTCATCGCCGAGTTCGCCGAACAGACGCTGGCCCTGCAGGGCCAGCTGTGGCGGACGCTCTACTCGCTGTTGTTCAAGCCGGGGCAGCTGACCCTCGACTATGTCGCCGGCAGGCGTCAGCGCTATGTGCGGCCGCTGCGCCTGTACCTGGCGATCAGCATCAGCTTCTTCGCGATCCTCGGCCTGACCGCCGGCGAGCATCTGTTCAATCTCGATGGCAAGGCTGCGGACCAGGCAGTCGGCGAGCTGAACCAGGACGTCCGTGCCGGGCAGGCTGCGGCCTCGAAAGCCGAGGCCGACAGGGCGGTCGAGACGGCCAAGCCGGCGGACAATCAGGATTTCGACATCCACACCGGCAACGCCGCTTTCGATGCCCGCCTGAAGGACAAGGTCGACCGCTTCAGGCAGTTGCCACGCGAAGAGATGGCACTGCGCGCGACCAACGCCTTCCTGAGCTACGCGCCGTTCGCGATGTTCCTGCTGCTGCCGCTGTTCGCGCTGTTCCTGAAGATCGGCTACCTGCGCCGTGGCGCGAACTACGCGATCCACCTGCTGTTCGCGGTCAACTATCACTCGTTCATCTTCGTTCTGCTGCTGATCGGCCAGCTGCCGCTGATCGGCAATTACAGCGGCCTGCTCGCCGTCCTGATCAGCGGCTATCTGCTGCTCGCGCTGCGCCGCGTGCACGGTGGCGGCTGGCTGTCGACGGCGTTCTTCGTCTCTCTGCTGTCGCTCGTCTACGTGGTCGCGCTATCGGTCACACTGGTCCTGTCGACCGTTCTCCCTCTGGCCCTGCTGTAGATCCTCGCCCGATGACCGTTGCCGAAAGCACCGCTGCAAACTTCTTCGACGTCGCCATCGTCGGCGGCGGCTTGGTCGGCGCCAGCCTGGCCGTGCGCCTGGCTGGCAGCCGGCTCAAGGTCGTGCTGATCGAAGCGGCGGCGTCGCCGCTT